>Ga0207701_10000803_pt1 | contig 33405 bp, 30 predicted proteins | sample KBSSwiSSwithPhiX_FD_184294 | JGI IMG/M metagenome (GOLD analysis project Ga0207701, IMG submission 184294) | Switchgrass rhizosphere bulk soil microbial communities from Kellogg Biological Station, Michigan, USA, with PhiX - S5 (SPAdes) (version 2) | ecosystem: Environmental > Terrestrial >... | reverse complement strand
ACGTCCGTCCCTACCTTTTGCCGAATGCAGGTTCACCACATCGATCCGGCGTTTACCACCGCCGGTCGTGATCGCGCCAACTTCCAGCTCGCCATGATGCTCGCGGCGGGCTTCATCGCGCTGCTCTGGCTCATTCAACTCTCGAACGTCGTCCTCGGTCTCGGGCCCGCGGATCTCGGCGTTCGCCCGCGCGAGCTGTCGGGATTGCTGGGCGTGATCTTTGCGCCGCTGCTGCACGGGAACGCCGAGCACCTGCTCGCCAACACGCCGCCGCTGTTCGTCGCGGGCACGACGCTGCTGTACCTCTATCCGCGGTCGTCGATTTTTGTTTTGCCAGCGGTGTATCTTGGTACGGGCATTGCCGTGTGGCTGCTCGGCCGCTCGTCGATGCATCTCGGCGCCAGCGGCTTGGTCTACGGACTTGTCAGCTACATCTTCTTCGCCGGCCTTCTAAGACGCGACCGGCGTGCGATGGGAGCCGCGCTGCTCGTGTGCTTCCTGTATGGCGCCATGGTGTGGGGAATCCTGCCGATCCAGAGCGGCGTGTCCTGGGAATCGCATCTCGCCGCCGCGGTGATCGGCGCGCTGATGGCGATCAAGCTGCGGAAGCTCGATATTCCGCCGGCGCGACGGTATTCGTGGGAGGACGAGGCCCAACCGGCGGAAGACGAGCTCATCGATGTCGATCGGTATCAGGGACCATCGACGCTGCACTGACTAACCCGCGGTCAAGTCGCTCCTAAGGATTCCCCGACAGGCCGCACTGTGCGCCGGTGCACGGCGAGTGGTCGATCACCGTGACCTCCGGGTTGGCTCCCCTGCGCGAGAGTCGAAACTTCACCCAGCTGAAATTGTCCAGCTCGCCCGGCGAGTTGGTCGCGGGGCCCTCCAGCCAGTGGTTTTCCGGATCCGCCTCGTGCGTCAGGTAGTAGTCGCCCGCGGGAAGGGCCGTCACCTCGAGCTCCTGTAGCGGGGTCGACTGGTGGTACTCGTCGCCCCATCCGACCGCGAGCCCCTGGAAGTCGCCGTTACACTCGAAGTATGTCCGCGGCAGGGGCTTCTTCTCCTTGCCGGTCACGCCGGTGAAGATCACATCGACGAAGCAGAACGTGATCTTGACGCCCGCCACCAACTCCGTGCCGCAGCTCGCCTGCGAGCAGCCACCGGGGCTCGACGGGTTGCCGGTCATGATCCTGAACGCCGCCACGCCGGCCTGGTGCCAGTGGTTGTGCTCGGGATGAAAAAAGGCGACGCCGGCCGGATGCGTCAGGACGACGTTCTTCGCCGAGTCGAGGATCTCCTGCGTCGCGATGGTGCACTGTTCGTATACGACGCCGTCGATTGAGCAGGGCGCGACCTGGCCGCCGCCGCGAATCTGCAGGTTCCCGGGACCGAGGTTGATGTGCGTCGTGGAGAAGCGCAGCCATTCCCGTTGATGATCATTCTGGATGTGCAGGTGCGACGGAATCTCCTCGACAACGTTGGGGTACAGCGGTGCACCCGCGGAGGCATCGGTGGCCCGTACCGAGGCCAGGACGGCCGACGCGACCACGGCCGCACCGAACACGAAACGCCGAGTTTTCATCTGCATCTCCTTTCCGTGTTAACGAAGGCAACGCCGCCAGGGTGAACGGATGCGACACCGTTGTACGGCCTGGCCCTGCGCGGCAGACAAGAGCCAAGTAATCTTGGGATCAGCAAGCGCTGGGCGCTCATTGAACCACGATCGATCAGGTTAAGCGACCGATGCGAGAGCGGGCCGGTGGGTGGATCACCGGCGCGACGGCCGGTGCTCGCGGTGGCCGTCTTTTGGCGATGTGCCGTGCCGGGGGCGGGGAAGCCGCTAGAGTAGAATGCCGGCGACCGGAGAGGTGGATGAGCGGTTTAAGTCGCACGCCTGGAAAGCGTGTTTAGGTTAATAGCCTAACGCGGGTTCGAATCCCGCCCTCTCCGCCATTTATGTTGTTAAATCAATAACATAAGTCAAGTTTTCAACATTGTGTTTTGTAGTCAATTGAGCTTGTATTTATGAGCAATCTTGGCCGGTAATCGTATTGTTTTGGTCAGTTCTTGGTCATCAAGTTGCCTAAATCTTAGGCAGTATTCCTGGTGGTAGACCCGTTACTTTTCGCTGCCCTCGGCGGCTACCGAAAATTCCGATTGACGTCCGCCTCGAAGGCGTCGATCTGAGCACGCAGTCAACCCCCGATCCAGTGACGGTGCGCCTCGATCCATCGACATGGAAGCGGCAGGTCAAGAATGGGCCTGTGTCCACGCTGACGCTTTGATTGCGGCCGCAGGGCGGGCTGCGGCGTCGATTCCGCGTGTGCCTCGCCATGTGAAGCAGACGAAACTCCAGGAGGCTGCGGGCCACGCTCGGCTGACTCCTGCCGTGACTCGAGTTGACGACTTGACATGCGCCGGTCAGTGGCTATGATAGCTAGACTGTCTAGCCGTTATTTCGGAGGGCCGGATCATGAACAAGTGGCAACTTCAAGACGCAAAGAATAGATTGTCCGAAGTGGTGAGGAAGGCCACGGACGAGGGCCCGCAAATCATTACGCTGCGAGGTGACGACGCCGTGGTGGTGGTGGCCGTGGACCAGTACGCCCGCCTTACCCGCAAGCCCAAAGGGACCCTCGTCGATTTCCTTCGCAAATCGCCGTTGGGCACGGTTGCGCTCGATCTCACGCGCAGCCGTGATACGGGCAGGGCAGTCGTGCTGTGAGCTGGCTGCTCGACACCTGCGTCGTTTCGGAGCTGGTGCGCCCACGACCGAAAGCGTCGGTCGTCAGCTGGGTACTCGAACGCGACGAAGATGAACTGTTCCTGAGCGTCATCACGATCGGGGAACTGGAAAAGGGGATCGCCAGACTGCCCGACTCGCCCAAGCGGGTCGCACTCGAGCAATGGGTGCGGCGCGATCTCGCTGATCGGTTCCGCGACCGGCTGCTTGCGGTTGATTCAGGAGTTGCGGCCCGTTGGGGCGCGCTGGTAGGCGCGTCGGAAGCACGCGGCCAGCCGTTGCCCGTCATCGATAGTCTGATCGCCGCGACGAGCTTGCAGCACGATTTCACCGTCGTCACCCGCAATACGGATGATCTCGAACGTTGTGGCGCGCGCTGCTTCAACCCGTGGATCGGGAAATAACGCTGCATGGCATCGCGCGTCACGAAATCCGGCAGGCAACGTTCCAGCGGCAATCTGCGCATCGGCGATCACTGGAATGCGATTACCATCATCGCCCTGTCGCAGAGCAATCCGCTCAAGGCGGTGGCCGAGCTGGTAGAAAACAGCATCGACGCCCGTGCGAGAACAATCGTCATCACCCGGGGCAAGGAGAAGGGGCGGCACTACCTGCGCGTGAAGGACGATGGGGAGGGCGTGCGTCGGAATGCCGACGGCGAGCCGGATTTCCACTACGTGGCAACGCACGTCTGCGATTCCATCAAGCGCCAGCTGAAGGTGCAAGGCGCGGGCGGCTTGCAGGGCGAATTCGGCATCGGCCTTCTGTCCTTCTGGACTCTGGGGGAAGAGCTTCTACTGACCTCGGCGAGCGCGGATGGACGCGCCTTTCAGATGCACCTGAAGAAGGGTGACCCGAGCTATCGCATTACGCACCGCCCGACGTTGTTCGCCGAAGCGGGGTCGGAGGTCCTGATCAGGGGCATCCTGCCGGGCATCAAGAACTTCAGTGGCGACAAGATCCAGTGGTACCTCGCCTCGGAGTTGCGCGACCGCATTCGCCACGCGGGCGTATCGATCCGCGTCGTTGATCGGACCGCGCGGGCCGAATACAAGGTCGAGCCCCGCCAGTTCGAGGGCCGACTGTTGCACGAGCTGGATGCCTGCCTGCCGCCCCAGGGCGACGTGTACGCAGAGCTGTACTTGCATGCCCATTTGCCGGCCAACGCGGTGTCGCTGTATCGTTCCGGCACGCGCGTGCTCGCCAATCTCACCGAGCTCGAGGCGTTCGCTCGTATCCCCTGGACGAGCGGCTATGTGCAGGGGATCATCGATGCGCCGTATCTCAACCTGACGCCGGGCACGCGGCTCGGCGTCATCCATGACGCGGCACTGGCGCGCCTCGCCGATGAGCTTGGCCCGCTCGAGATGCATCTCGCGAAGATCATCGAGGACCAGCAGCGGGCCGAGGAGGAGCGGGCGAGCCGCGATGTCCTCCGCTCCGTGCAGGGCGCCCTCAAGGAGGCGCTGCTGGCGTTGCCGGCGGAGGAGTACGACTGGTTCGATCTGCGTCGTGGCGAGGGGAAGCGGCGGCCGCGAACGATGGCGTCAGCGGAACCTGGGGACGAGGCGCCTGCAGACGATCGAGCGATTGCGATCGAGGCTGCGGATGACCACGAGGCCGCCGAAGGTCAACGGCAATTCTTTGAATTCGCGGGTCCGTTGTATTCGGTGATGATTTCCCCGACGTCGAGCGTCATCGAAGTCGGTGGCTCACGCGCGTTGCGCGCGATCGCCCGCGACCGGGCGCGGCGACCGGTGGAGGATGAACTCACGTACGGGTGGGCCATTCTCGAGGGTGATGGAACGCTCGACAGCGCCGGAGGCGAGATGGCGACGTTTCGGGCAGCGGCCGAGCCGGGGCTGGCGCGGGTAGAGGTCACCGTCAAACAGGGGGACATCGTCTGTAAAGCCGAAGCGCAGATCACCGTGGCGGCCTCGTTGCTACCGAAGGTGAGCGGTGGCGATTCGACCTACCAGGGCCTCCCGGGTTACACCTTCCACAAGGCCGCCGGGGAACTGTGGCGTTCGCGGTTCGACGCGGAGCGCAATCTGGTCGTGATCAACAACGGCCATCGCGACTTTGTCTACGCGGCGCGGAGCAAGATGCTGAAGCTCCGTTACATCTGTCGCCTGTTCGCCAAAGAGCTTGTGCTCAAGAACTTCATCGGCATTCCTCCGGATCAACTGCTGGAACGCTTGCTGGAGCTGACGTTGTACACCGAGGAGAATCTGCGCTAGGACGGGCAGAGCCAGGCAATTGTCCACAGGTCGCCAGAAACTCCTCGGCCTCCGATGGTCAGTTTTTGGTCAAGAAATCGCGAAGACCCGCATCCAGCCTGGCGGTGCGACGTGTTCGAATCCAGCCATCCCACAATTATCTCTATAAAACAATAACATGTGTGACATTAACTCGTTTGGATTTCATAATGATCGCACTTCTTTTTGAACGTAGCTTTTGCTGCTAACCGTATTGTTTTGGTCAGTTCTTGGTCATCAGGTTGCCCAAATATTAGGCAGCGTTTTGTGGTGGTAGGCCGCCACCTCGTACCGCCCCGGCGGTCGCCCCAAAATCCCCCAGCGATACCATCACTCGACGACTGACAACGCGTGCCTAAACGGCCGCATGCCGAAGTCGCCAGCTTGCAGAATTGCAGTAATTCGGCTAAACTGCAATCATGAAAGCCACTCTCACCCTCACGAACCGTGGCGTGGTGACGCTCCCCGCGAAGCTTCGCCGCGCGTTGGGCCTCAGGGCCGATGATCAGCTCATCGCCGAGACGACGCCGGAGGGGTTGCTGCTGCGTCCTGCGGTGACGTTGCCGGTCGAGATGTACAGCGAGAAGCGAATCCGCGAATTCGATGAGGCCGAGGCCGAAGTGGCGAAAGTCCTGAGTCACCGCAGCCGTCCTAAGAAATCCGCCCGATGAGCGCAGGCGGATGCGCATCTTTCTCGATGCCAACGTGCTCTTTTCGGCGGCGAAGTCCGACGGCGCGGTCCGCCAGCTGCTGATGCTGCTCGAGAAGTCCGGCCACGAGTGTTGCGTGGACGGTTACGTGATCGAGGAGGCGCGCCGCAACCTCGCTGCCAAAGCGCCGGATCGTGTTGTCGTTCTCGAGAGGATGCTGCCGCGCATGAAGACGGCAGGTGCGCAGCGAAGTGACGCTGCGCTCGAAGCGTCGTTGCCGTTGCCGGCAAAGGATCGGCCCGTACTGGAGGCGGCCATCCGCCAGAGCTGTGGCGCCCTGGTCACGGGCGATCGCACGCATTTCGGTGCCTTGTACGGCCGGACGATTCATGGCGTGACCATTCACTCGTCACGGTCGCTGGCAGAGGCGCTCCTGTTGTAGTGGGAAATCGCAGCCGCGTAGTTCTGCATGTCGTCTGGTCTTATTGACGTTCTTACACTCCAAGCTATTCAGGCGTTGGCCGACGTGCGGACGTTCGCGCGCGGCATGGCCTATTTCCACGGCGGCGCGGTTGGATTGCTCGAAGCCGATGAGTACGAGGCTCGCGCCAGCGTGCAAGGCACGCAGCGCTATCGCGTGCGGCTCGCTGCCGCACCGGACGGAGAACTCGATTACGAGTGCGATTGCCCGGTCGGCGACGAAGGAACGTTCTGTAAGCACGCGGTGGCCGTGGCGCTATCCTGGCTCGAGAACACCGGAGAGGAAGCCTTCGAGCCGAGTGAGAAGGAGTCTGTCAAGCCGCGGAAGAGGCGCAAGACCCGTGCGGAGCAGATTCGGGAATACCTGGAAACTCTGAGCGCGCGCGCACTGCGCGAGTGGCTGATGGAAGCCGCGGACCGGGACGCGGGCATTCGCGACAAGCTGCTGTTTTCCGCGAAGGCCGGCGCCGGGAGTGACATTGCGGCACTCAAGTCCGTCGTTCGCCAGGCCACTAAAGTCTCCCACTTCGTCGATTGGCGCGGATCTCGCGATTACGCGAATCGACTTGTCGATTTGGCGCAGATCCTCGACGAGCGAATCGGCGACGGAAATCCGAAATTGGTCGAGTTGATCGAGGATGCCATCGCGCAGGCCGAGGATGCATTGGGGCAGGTCGACGATTCCAACGGCGAGGTGATGCCCGTCATCATGCAACTGCGCGAGGTCCACGAGCGGGCATGCAACCACCTCGGGCCCGACCCGGTGGCGTTGGCCGAACGGCTGTTCCGGTTCCAGACCAACGGTGACTGGGACACTTTCCACAGCGTGCTTGCAGGCTATGCGGACGCCTTGGGCGGCCCCGGGCTCGCGCGGTATCGGCAATTGGTGGAAGCCGCCTGGAAGAAACTCCCGGCGCTCGGCCCGGAAGCGTTTCGAACCCATTTCGACAGCGACCGTTATCGGATCGAGCACGCGATGGAAGAACTCGCTGCCTCGTCGGGAGACGTCGACGGTTTGGTCACGGTCAAGTCGCGGAATGTCTCGAGCCCGCACGCCTTTCTGGAGGTGGCCGGGCTCCTCCAACACCATGGTCGCCACGACGATGCGCTCAAATGGGCCGAGAACGGGATCGCGGCGTTTCCCGACGAGCGGCTCGACGATCTGGTGAAGTTCTGCATCACGGAGAATCTTCGCCGCGGCGATGCCGCGCGCGTGGAGTCGCTCGCATGGCAGCGGTTCGTCCGACAACCCGGCAGCGAGGCGTACTTCGAGCTCGTCAGCGTTGCCAAGCTGATCGGGCATGCCGATGACCTCGCAGCAAAGGCGCTGGCCCATCTGTGGGAACTGGTTCGCGTCGAGGAAGCGCCGGGAGCGAAGCGGCTCCCCAGCTGGCAACCCCCTCTTCGCAGCGCCTTGGTCGCCATTCACCTGCGCGAGAAAGATACCGAGAGAATGTGGGAGACGTTTTGCGGGGGTCCGGTCGACGTGCGGCTGTGGGAGAAAGTTGCGGCCAGGCGCGGCAAGACCCACCCGGACGAGGCCATCATGCTCTACAAGAAGTTGCTGCCTCATGCGGTGAATGCCGGAACGCGCGGGGCACAGTACGGCGAGGCATTCGCAATCGTCAAGGCGATACAGGACCTGCACGTCGCCCGAGGTGAGGAGGTTGTCTTCAAGCAGGAACTCGTCAAGCTGCGACTGGAGTGGAAGGCCAAGCGGAACTTCATGAAGCTGCTGGCAACGCTTGGCTGACAGACGTGGGTACAGTACATCGTTGGGCCCGGACTGAGGGTCCGCAATGCGCAAGGGCGAACGGCTATCGTCCACAGTCGCGGGAAACTCTTCTCCTTCCAATGGTCAGTTTTTGGTCAAGAAATCCCGCGAAGCCGCATGCAGCCTGGCCGTGCGACGGGTTCGAATCCCGTCCTCCCCCAGTCTCACTCCCAGCAACGTCCCAATGGCGGCTTTTTTGCCAGCATTTCTGCCAAAGATCTTAGTGGCGGCACGCCTCTCCAGCGCACCATAATAAGTACGTACGGGCACACCTCTCCGGAGGTGGTCACGCAAGCTTCTGACATCGCCGTCCTTGTTCGTCCCGCAAGCGACGAGGGCCGACCCAAAGAATGTCGGCACGCCAGAGTTCACGGTCAATCGTGTCGCCGGATCTTACAAACTGGCGGACAAATTGCGAGACGCTGAGTTTCGAGCCAATCAATTCATTAGCTTGTGCTTGTGGTGTACATCGTGCTTGCCTCGGCGTGCGGTTGCTGGTGGCCGCCGATTCGCCGGGTGATCGCTCACGCCTGGACATTGCCAACTATTTTCTTAGGGGAGCGTAAGTCATGCCAAAAGTCATGCATTCACCGACTCGCCCTGCGGCCGCGCTTATCATCGCAGCCCTCACCGTGGCGGCACCCGAGACGAGCAGGGCAGGTTTCATCCCGTTCTCCGTGGGAGGAAACACGACCACGGCCTCGATCCAACCTACGGTCGATGCGTTCCGCGCCGCCGTCGGCAACCCGAACAACGGCAACGCCGCGGGGCCCTTGACCAGCGGCCGTCGCGAGATCAACTGGGACGGCGGTGGGGCCACTACGTCGTCGCCAGGCGGCACACCGTTCACCGTGTTCTTTAACAATCGCGGCGCTGGCATCACAACTCCCGGGACCGGCTTCTTGCAGACCCCACTCGACTCCGCCGCGAACGCGCCTGAGCTTGCCGCTCTCAATCCGACCTACGTGGGTGCGAACACGCCCTTCAGTGCCTTCAGCCCGGTGCGGATTTTCACGCCCGTCGGAAGCAACATTATGGATGTGACATTCATCGTCCCCGGCTCCGCCCCCACAAACACGTTCGGCACAGGCATTCAGGCGACCGTCGACGCCTTCGGCGCGGTCTTCGCCGATGTCGACCTCGCCACCAGCTCATCGTTGCAGTTCTTCGACATCAACGGCAACTCCCTGACCGGCGTGATCAATGTCCTGCCAGGGTTCGTTCCTGGCGTGACATTTCCTGACCGAACGCTATCGTTTCTCGGATTGGTCGCCGACGCCGGGGAACATATCGCCCGTGTGAGGATCACGACCGGAACCGCGGCGTTGGGTCCCAACGATAACCCAGCACAAGGCGTGGATATGGTCGTATTGGATGATTTCATCTACCGCGAGCCGCGGGCGATCCAAGCCGTTCCCGAACCGGCTACGCTCGCGGTCCTTGGACTCGGGCTCGCGGGCCTTGCCGCATCGCGACGACGCAAGATGAACTAGCAGGTTCAATCGGCGAAGCAAATCCGCACGGTCGCCGTTCGGAATGAATAACAGTCCACGGCCGACCGATCCAAACACGCTCGCTTCGCGGTTGTCGCGCTCGTGGCAGATATGGCCTACGGCAGATTCAGAAACTACCGACGGTGACCGTCGTGCGCACCCGATAAGCTGTCCTTCCCGATAAGAGTTTGGCGCGCTGTGGCGCGTCCCGAAGGACAGGCCATGAGAATCGCTCAGATTGCCCCCTTGGCCGAAGCAGTGCCGCCGCGTCTGTACGGTGGCACGGAACGGGTCGTCGCCAACTTGACCGACTCCCTCGTCGAGCTCGGCCATGAGGTTACGCTCTTCGCCAGCGCGGACGCCCAGACAAAAGCCGATCTGATCCCCGTGCGGGACCGCGCCATCCGGCTCGATCCGTCGCCGCTCAAGTCCGACGTCGCGGCCCATCTCGCCATGCTGCATGAAGTGCGCCGGCGCGCGCGCGAGTTCGACATTCTTCATTTCCACATCGACCTGATGCATTTCCCGTTCTTCGAGGCCCTCGCGGATCGCACGTTGACTACACTCCACGGGCGCCTGGATCTTGCCGATCTTCCCGACGTCTACCGCCGCTGGCACGAATATCCGCTCGTCTCGATTTCCGACAGCCAGCGCAAGCCGCTCCCGTCCGCGAACTGGCTTGCGACCGTACATCATGGAATCCCACCGAAACTGTTCGAGTATCGCTCGTCGCATCAAGGCTATCTTGCTTTCGTCGGGCGAATCTCCCCGGAAAAGCGTCCCGACCGCGCGATCGAGCTCGCGCGGCGCGCGGGAGTTCCGCTTCGGATCGGCGCCAAAGTCGATGCGGCAGATCTCAAGTATTTCCACGAGTCCATCGAGCGTTTGCTCGACCAGCCGCATGTCGACTTTCTCGGTGAAGTGGACGACGCGGCGAAGAACGATCTCCTCGGAGGCGCTGCCGCGCTTGTTTTTCCGATCGATTGGCCCGAGCCCTTTGGCCTGGTAATGATCGAGGCGATGGCCTGCGGCACGCCGGTCATTGCGTGGGATGCCGGGTCGGTGCCTGAAATCGTCGACGATGGAGTTACGGGATTCATCGTTCGCTCCATGGCAGAAGCCCAGTCGGCGGTCAAACGGATCGGCAAGCTCGACCGGCAACGCATTCGCGAGACGTTCGAGCGGCGGTTCTCGGTTGCCACGATGTCCAGGAAATATCTCGATCTCTATTCGTTGCTCGCCCCGCGGAAATCACGCGTCGCAGAAATGTCCTCACGCCGCGCGGACATCGCAGTCGATGGGGCGATACGCGCTTAAGTACGACGAGGAGTTCCTGGTCGCCAACGAGCTGGGTGACATCACCGGCGAGGGTGACGGTCTGTTCCACAACGACACGCGCCTCCTGTCGCGATTCAATCTGACAGTGGGGGGCAAATTGCCCTCGCTGTTGAGCTCTGGCTTGAGCCAGGACAACGTGTACTTTCGCGCCAACGTGACGAATCGCCCGTTGCCGGAGCTCGGTGGGCAGCGGACGCCGGAGGGCGTCATTCACATCGAGCGAAGCCGGTTGCTCTGGGACAGCCGCCTGTACGAGCGGCTGACGCTGACGAACTATGGCGATTACGAAGTGCAGGCGCCGCTGCGCTTCGCCTTCGCGACCGATTTCGCGGACATTTTCGAGGTTCGCGGACACGTGCGGCAAAGTCACGGCCGCTTGCTGCCGCCGCGCATCGACGCGGCGAGTGTCACGCTCGCGTATGAAGGCCGCGATGGCGTCGTGCGCGCGTGCGTGATCTCGTTCTCGTGTCCGCCCGACAGCTTGTCGCAGGAAGCCGCCGAACTGAGGCTCGTGCTTCGCAGTGGTGCGAGGCTGCGTCTGTATCTCGAGGTCGGCACCGAGCCGGGGCCCGCTCCTGACGACGATCGCTATCGGCGCGCGGCCGCAAACGCGCATCGGGCCATGCGACGCAAGCGTCGACGAGGAGCCTACCTCGATTGTCCGCGTGGAGCATTTCGCACCTGGGTTGACAAGGCGCGGGCGGATCTCGCTTTGCTAACGACGGAGCTGCCGAGCGGACCGTATCCGTTCGCGGGAATCCCGTGGTTTTCGACGCCGTTCGGTCGTGATGGAATCATCACTGCGCTGCAGATGCTCTGGCTCGATCCATCGCTCGCGCGTGGCGTGTTGCAGTTCCTGTCGGAAAACCAGGCGCGGGAAACGTCCTCGTTTGACGACGCGGCCCCCGGAAAAATCATGCACGAGACGCGGCGCGGGGAATTGTCGGCAACGGGCGAAGTGCCGTTCCGCCGCTACTACGGCGGCGTCGACACAACACCGCTGTACGTATTGCTTGCCGGCGCGTACGCGCGGCGTACCGGCGACCTCGGCTTCGTCGAGCAGTTGTGGCCGACGCTCGAAGCGGCCATGGGCTGGATAGACGGAACAGCCGATTCGAACGGTGACGGATTCGTCGACTACGCGCGGGCGAGCAGCATCGGGCTCGTCAACCAGGGTTGGAAAGACAGCTCCGATTCCATTTTCCACGCCGACGGCACGATGGCCAAGCCGCCAATTGCGCTGGTCGAGGTGCAGGGATACGTGTACGCCGCTCGGAACGCGATGGCATGGCTCGCCGAGCGACGCGGCGAAGGTCCGCGTGCACAGGAATGGCGGCGGCGGGCGAAGCGCTTGCGCGCCGCAGTCGAGAAACGCTTCTGGCTGCCCGATCTGGGCTTCTACGCGATTGCGATCGATGGAACAGGCGAGCCCTGCCGCGTGCGTGCGTCCAACCCTGGACACCTGCTGTATAGCGGCCTTCCCTCGTCACAGCGCGCGACGCGCGTCATCGACCATCTGTTGTCGGCGGCCTTTAACAATGGCTGGGGCCTCCGCACGCTCGCGGACGGTCAGGCGCGCTTCAATCCCATGTCGTACCACAACGGGTCTGTCTGGCCTCACGACACGGCTGTTTGCGCCGCTGGAATGGCCGCCTACGGTCACCGTCATGCTTCGGCGAAACTGTTGAGCGCATTGTTCGGCGCGGCGGTCCATTTTGAGATGAGGTTGCCCGAGTTGTACTGTGGTTTCGTCCGCAGGAACGGCGAGCCTCCCGTCGGCTATCCGGTCGCCTGCCTGCCGCAGGCATGGTCTTCCGGAGCTGCCTTCATGATGCTGCAAGCGTGCCTCGGCATCACGATCGATGGACTGAGCGGCGTGGTGCATATCGATCGTCCCGAACTGCCGCCCGAGATCGACCACCTCGCCATTCGGCACATTGCCGTCGGGAACGCGCACGTAGACCTCGCATTCCAGAGGGTGAGCAATCGGGTGGCAGCGGCGCCCATCGGCGCTGTGCCGCCGTCCGCGCAAATCCTGATCCGCGCTTAGACAGTCGTGCCGCGCCCGTTCGCGCTCGAGGACGATCATGCTCTGCGTTCGCGGCTCCGTTGGGCGCTCGCTTGCCAGCGCGAAGCGCTTCGCCGCAAAATGCCAGTGGCCCGAGACTCCACCCAAGTCCAAGCAGAAGTGCTCCGGCATCCGAGAGGCGACTTACCTGGGTTCGAACGGCGTACGCATATCTAAAACGGAAGTCGTGTCTTTCGCGGCCGAAGCTCTAGTTGCAAATCGCATCCCGACGCCTGGCCGCGTTTGGGCCGCTGTACGGGCACACCCGCGAATTGCCCGGCTGCAACTCGTTCATGGGACATGATCCCGATAACGACGTGACGTTGGTCGTCTGGACGAACCTCGCATCCACCGTCGATGGACACGATCCGGCGACGGCGATCGCCCGCGGGGTAATTAGCCTCGTTTATGCAGTGGCGCCGTAGATCGGCAGCTTCGTAACCTGGCAGCCCATGGGACGGAATCGATCGTCCTCGGGCGATGAGCCATCCAAATCGGAGGTAATCGTGGACGATTCGAGACGAAAATTCCTGAAGACGGCGGCTGCGAGCGGCACCCTTGCGGCAGCCCCCGCCATGCCTGCGGCTGCCAAGAACGTCGCGCCCGAGCAGATCAACTCTCGTTTCAAGCGATTGCCCGGCGACACCGCTTTCAAGATCCTCGCGCCCGATGCCAAGGGCAGGAAAGACTTCGTCGCGCAGCTCGACTCGAACCGGAGTCTGTTCGTTGCGAGCGCGATCAAGACGTTCGTCCTTTGCGAAGCCTTGCGGCAGGCGGACGCGCCGAACGTCACAGAGATACTCGAAGAGAGGGAACTCGCCCTCGACTCGACCGTATGGTCGTTCGGCAGCCCGACGTTCACCCCTCCCGATATCACCGGCATCGTGTCCGAGCGCACAGCCATGGAGGCGATGATCACGCGCAGCGACAATACCGCCACGGACATGATGTTCAAGGTGGCAGGCGCGGCCAATGTTCGCAGCTTGATCGCTTCCGCCGGCCTCAAGCGCACGCTCGTGCCGGACAGCACGCGCGCATTTACCGGCTACCTTTTTGGCGCAGCGGACTACAGGAACCTGACGTGGGAGCAGGTGGTAGAGCTCGTCCGCGGTCCGCTCGTGCATCCGCTGCTGAACGACGTGCAGACGCTCGCGTCCTCGGCGGACGATTTCGTCTCCTATTATTCGCGCGCGTTGCAGGGCGCGTTCTTCCGGCATGCCGAAACTCTGAACGAGTTTCGGCGAGTGCTGACCCTGTGCGATTTCATCTATCTCGTACCGCTGCCGCGCGGCGTCAGCGCCTACGCGAAGAGCGGCAATGCCGACATGCCCGGTTTTCACGCCCGCTCGATCGCGGGCGGGCTCTTCACGGGCGACCGATGGATCTATTTCGCATTCATCATCAATTGGTACGCGCAAAGCGGCGACGATCCCGATACCGTCGCGCGATTCTTCTCGGCCATCAACGAGTCGCTCTCGCTGGTCGTGTCGTCACTGTCGAAGGAGTGATTCCAGAACACGGGCGTCCATCGTCACTGAGGCATCTCCGCAGTCACCTCGTCGGTCCACACTTTGAAGCTGGTCAGCGTGTTGGGGCCAAATGTACTGCTGATCGCGACGTCGGATGCGTCGCGGCCGCGCGCAATGAGCACTCTCCCGATGCGCGGCGTGTTGTTGCGGGCATCGAACGTGTACCAATGGCCGTCGAGGAATGCCTCGAACCAGGCGGAGAAGTCCATCGGTCCGTACGGCGGCGCCGTACCGATGTCTCCAAGATAGCCGGTGCAGTAGCGCGCCGGGATATTCATGCACCGGCAGAAGGCAACGGCAAGGTGCGCGTAGTCGCGACAAACGCCCGTCTTGTCGTAAAAGGCCTCGAGCGCGGTCCGCGTCATCCTGGCATGCTCGTAGCCGAAAGCGATGTGCTGATGAACAAAGTCGCATATCGCCTGAACGCGGCCCCATCCGGTCGGCGTCGCGCCGAAGAGACTCCATGCTGTTTCGGACAGGCGATCGGTTTCGCAGTACCGGCTTCCCAGCAGAAAAAGCAGCGTTTCCTCGGGCAAGTCGGGCACGGCAAGCTGGTTGGCTCGAGGCATGACCACGTCGGGTGCCCCCGTATCATTCACGAGCGCGTCAGCCGAGACCTTGATTCGACCCTGCGGCGCAACGATTCGAGTGCACCAGTTGCCAAAGCTGTCACGATAGGCGGCGCTCGGGACCGGCGGGTCGAACACGAGATCGTCACGACCCACGAGATCGGATACGCGCGTGAAGTGCACGTTGAGGTTCAAGATCATCGGGGTTGGCTGCGGGCAGTCATAGATCATTTCGAAGCCGACGCGGATCTGCATCATGGTTCTCCCGTATTTGCCAAGTCGCTCACCGATCACCAGCGCAACGCGGTCAGCTCGCCAAACACCTGCCGCACGCCTTCGCTCCATTCCCGGCTGAGGGACGTGAAATAGGCATCGCCATCGTCGAATCGACGTCGCATCTGCACTTCCAGGCTGTCCCGTTCGTAACATATCAAGTCGATGGGCATGCCGACCGACAAGTTGCTGCGCATGGTCGAATCGAATGACACGAGGACACACTTTGTCGCGTCGGCAAGGGGAGTGGAAGGAGTAATCACTCGATCGATGATCGGCTTGCCGTATTTGGTTTCGCCGGTCTGGAAGTAGGGCGTGTCGAGACCCGCTTCGATGAAATTGCCCTCGGCGTAGATCCGGAACAGCCGCATTGGCTCGCCGTTGATCTGGCCGCCGACGATGAACGAAGCATTGAATCCGATTTCGTTCTCTTGCAGATACTGGCCGTCGCGCCGCTCGATATCGCGCATCGCGTCCGCGACTAGCCTCGCGACGTCGAACATCGTCCGCGCGCCCCACAGAGTGGCGTCCGCTTCGCCGGTAGCACAGCGCTGGTTCAGAACGCCGATCACAGCCTGGGTGCCAGCGAGGTTTCCGGAGCTCAACAAGACGATGACGCGGTCGCCGCGACGCTCGAACACCGTCATCTTGCAGAACTTGGCGATGTTGTCCACGCCCGCGTTGGTGCGGGAATCCGCGGCCAGGATCATGCCCTTGTCGAGCATCACGCCTATGCAGTATGTCATGCCGGACGTCCTTCGCTCGACCGACGCTTCACGTGGCGGATGTCATCGGCACGGGACTCTGCGCATAGCGAGGGATGATCGGACGCGCGCTTTGCACGCGCCGTCCGTGAGCACAGACAGCAAGGCACCGCTTTGCCGGGGCTTGCCGCCTGCCGATCGATTCCTGTCAGTCAAGCGCCTTGATATTGGCGGCCTGATCACCCTTCGGGCCGGTGGTTACGTCGAACGACACCTTCTGATTCTCGCGAAGCGATTTGTGACCGTCGCCCTGGATCGCCGAGAAATGGGCGAATAGATCCTTGCCGCCGTTGTCCGGCGTAATGAAGCCGAAACCCTTGGCATCGTTGAACCACTTGACGCTACCTGTGCCCATTTTGCTGCTCCTGTGATGGTCGAAATGACCGGCGGTGCCCGAACGCGGAACATCAAGGGAGACGAAGACCGGAGGATGCCGCCAAGGGCGGATGCGACGGACCAACTACTTCGCTTGAGGATTCCTGCTCTCATCCATACCCGCATCGAGGCAGTTAGTCAAATTGAGCAGAGGCGTGCGCTGCTCGCGTCTGGTGCCCGGCGACAAAGTGAACTTGCCCTACGTGTCCCAGCACGCATACAGGGGTAAAGGAAGGGACCAGGCTCCGGTTGGACTGCAGTGCGCCGAATCGAGTGCAAGCGGCCAACAACAAAGAGTCAATCGAGTCGGCGAGGCAGGTCTGACGGCCGCCCTCGCTTTTCGACGCGGACCAATTCACCCAAAGGAAACAGAATGAGAAACATCACTCGCAAATTGCTTTCCCTCGCCGGCGCGCTCCTGATGGCGACGGCCCTCGGCTGTGCTTCGACGGCGAAACAGGAGGGTACGGGCGAATACGTCGACGACACGGTCATCACCGGCAAAGTCAAGGCAGCCATCTTGCAGGAACCCACGCTCAAGTCAGCCGAAATCAATGTGGAGACATTCAAGGGCACCGTCCAGTTGAGCGGATTCGTGAGCTCGGTCGCCGCCGAGAAGACGGCAATGACTGTCGCTCGCAACATCGAGGGCGTGAGGTCGGTCAAGAACGACATGCGCCTCAAGTAGGCGACTGATAATCATCATCGTCCTGTTCCTCATGGGGCGTCTGTAATGCCGCGCAGTACGGCGGAGACATTGCCAGGAGTCAACAATGAATTACAAGCTTGCGACAAGCACTTTCGTATTCGGATCGGTGCTCGCATCGGTTCCGGTCTTTGCCGCCGATTCGGACATTGACACGGCCAAGCCGGGAACCTACGTCAAGGATTCCGTCATCACGGTCAAGATTAAGGCGAAGCTGGCAGAGGAACACCTCGCGAGCGTGGGTCACATCAAGGTCGATACCGACAAGAACGGCGTCGTCTGGATGACCGGCACCGCCAACAGTCGGGACGAAGTGAACCAGGCCGTTGCAATTGCAAAGAATACCGAGGGCGTCAAGTCGGTCCATAACCAGCTCAAGGTCCAGAAAGATAAGTAACGCTGACTTGCCGGAAAATCGTTGAGTCCGCCTGTCCGCAAGCGAATTGCGCCACGCGGATTCGGCGTTGCGGAGAGCGCCCGGGGGCGACGACGGCCAGTAGCTACGTTTGCTCCTGGCTGTGAATGATCAAATCGGACAGCGCCACCTCGTATGGCGCACACTGGATGCAGGAAAGGCAGCCAAAACTGATGAAGCCCGAGCTCGTAACTGCACACGAGGTTCAAGCTGCGGCGAAGTCGGCGCAGGCTATCGAGCAGCGGCAGCCCGTCGCCGAATTGCCCGCGGAATGAGCACTTTGGGAAATGAAACCGAATCAGTCGTCGCCGACCGCGTGGCCCTCGCGAAAGTGGCAGCGGAGCAGCGGCGGCGTGCCGCGCTGCTTAAGACCGGCGCGCTGCAAAACGCGATCCTTACGAGCGCCAAATTCTCGATAATCGCGACCGACGAACAGGGCATCATCCAGGTGTTCAACCTGGGCGCCGAACGCATGCTTGGCTACGTCGCCTCCGAAGTCGTGAACAGGATCACCCCCAGCGACATCCACGATCCCCTCGAGGTCGTCGAGCGAGCGCGGGCGTTGAGCCTCGAGCTCGGCACAACCATCGCTCCGGGATTCGAGGCATTGGCTTTCAAGGCCTCGCGAGGCCTCGAAGACAGCTACGAATTGACCTATATCCGGAAGGACGGCAGCCGGTTTCCGGCCGTCGTGTCGATCACGGCGCTGCGCGACGACGACGGTGAGCTCATCGGATACCTGTTGATCGGCACCGACAATTCGGTGCGCAAACAATTCGAGCTGGAGCTGAAGTCGGCGATGATCCTCGCCGAAAAGGCAAACCTCGCGAAGTCGGATTTCCTCGCCAGCATGAGCCATGAGCTGCGCACGCCGCTCGGGGCGATCCTCGGTTTCGCCCAACTGATGGAATCCGGTTCGCCGACCGCTGCGCAGGTTCGGAGCATCGACCAGATTCTGAAGGCCGGCTGGTATCTCCTGGAGCTGATCAACGAGGTCCTCGATCTTGCTTTGATCGAATCGGGCAAGCTGTCCCTGTCGCTCGAGGCGATATCGCTTACCGAGATCATGCGCGAATGCAAGTCAATGATCGAGCCGCAGGCGTACAAGCGCGGGATCGATGTTACGTTCTCCCCGGTCGACGCCTCTTACTACGTCAAAGCCGACCGGACGCGGCTCAAGCAAATCATCATCAACCTTCTTTCCAACGCAATCAAATACAACCGGCCCGGCGGCACCGTGACCGTGGGTTTTGTCGCCGATTCCGCAAAACGGATACGCATCGCCGTCGCCGATGCCGGCGAAGGATTGGGCCCCGACAAGCTGACGCAGCTTTTTCAGCCGTTCAATCGGCTTGGCCGGGAGGGGAGTATCGAGGAAGGTACCGGCATTGGCCTCGTCGTTTGCAAGCGACTCATCGAGTTGATGGGCGGCCTCATCGGTGTGGAGAGCGTTGTGGGCAGTGGCAGCGTGTTCTGGATCGAGCTTGGCCTCGTGCCCGAGCCCGAGCGCTTCACGGCGCCGTCGGCAAAACCTCCAGCGCCGGTCTCGACGCAACTCGAAGGGGACCACCTGCACACGCTGCTCTACGTCGAGGACAATACGGCGATGCTGATGCTGGTCGAGGATCTCATCCGGCGACGGCCCGATATTCGTCTCTTGACCGCGGGCGACGGCAGTCGCGGTCTGGAAATCGCGCGTGCCGCGCGGCCCGATGTCATCCTGATGGACATCAACCTGCCCGACATCAGCGGCATCGATGCGCTGCGAATCCTGGCGGACGACTTCAGGACCGCCCACATCCCCGTCGTTGCTCTCAGTGCCAATGCGATCCCCGCCGATGTTGCAAGGGGCCTGCACGCAGGATTCTTCCGTTATCTCACCAAACCGATCAGGATCGACGAGTTCATGGATACGATCGACGTGGCGCTGAAGCATTCGAAGGCGCAATCGATCCCATCGGATCAGGCAGGAGAAGCATGATGCTCGGTCCGACGGATATTCTCGGCGCCAGTATCCTGATCGTCGACGACCAGGAATCCAATGTCGTCCTGTTCGAACAGTTGCTGAGTGAGGGCGGCTATACGCGCGTGGCCTCGACGACGAACCCGCGCGACGTTTGCGCGCTGCATCGCGAGAATCGTTACGACCTGATCCTGCTCGACTTGCAGATGGCCGACATGGACGGCTTCCAAGTCATGGAGGAGCTCAAGTCAGTGGATGCAGAGAGCTACCTTCCGATTCTGGTCATGACGGCCGAGCCGGGCCACAAGGTGCGCGCGCTGCAAGCCGGCGCCAAGGACTTCGTCAGCAAGCCGTTCGATCTCGTCGAGGTCAAGACGCGCATCCACAACATGCTCGAGGTGCGCCTGCTTTACCGGAAACTCGAAGGCTACAACCGGGTTCTGGAACAAACCGTACAAGACCGCACCGCAGAGCTGCGCGCGAGCGAGGCCCGGTATCACCGGCTGACGGAGCTTGCGTCCGACTGGTACTGGGAGCAGGACGACGCGGGCACATTCACCAAAGTTTCGGGCCCGGCGCTGGAAATGCTCGGTATTAGCGTTGACCCGTCGACCGGGGAAACCAGTGTTGCCCAGGCGACAGGCTGGGATGAGTCGGATCGGGAATCGCTGCAGACGATCATCGCCGCCCGGAAGCCATTCCTCGATTTCGTCGTCAACCGCGTCGGCGCCGATGGTTCGCGACAGCGGTTTCAAGTGAGCGGGGAGCCGATGTTCAATCCGCTGTGCCGCTTTATCGGATACCGCGGGATCGGCGTGGAAATCACCGTAAAGCCGTAGAGCGCGGCCATGTCGTCATCCGCTGATCCGAGTCAAAATTATATTCTAGCGGCGCTGCCGGCCGAGGAATTCGAACGTGTGGCTGCGCATCTGCAGCCGGTCGAGCTGCGGCTTGGCGAAATGCTCTACGAGCCCGGCGGCCAGTTGCAACATGCGTATTTCCCGACGACCGCGATTGTATCCCTGTACAACGTCACGGAATCCGGCGCGTCGGCCGAATCGGCAGGAGTCGGGAAGGAAGGTGTCGTCGGCATTTCGCTGTTCATGGGCGGGAACACCACGTCGAGTTCCGCGGTCGTGCAGTCCGCGGGCTACGCGTACCGACTGGACCGGCGCCAACTGATGCAGGAGTTCGATCGCGGTGGCTTGATGCAGCGTCTGCTGCTGCGCTACACCCAGGCGCTGATCACGCAGATGAGCCAGGCGGCGATCTGCAACCGCCATCATTCAGTCGAGCGGCAACTCTGTCGCTGGCTCTTGTTGACGCTCGATCGATTGCCGACGAACGAGTTGGTCATGACCCAGGACCTGATCGCAGGCATGCTCGGCGTGCGGAGGGAAGCGATCACCGAGGCCGCGGGAAATTTGCAGCGGGCGGGATTCATAAGCTACCGCCGCGGCCACATTTCGGTGACGGAGCGCTCCGGATTGGAAGCCGGCGCTTGCGAGTGCTATGCGGTGGTCAAGAAGGAGTTGGACCGCTTGATGTCCGATGTTCGGTACCGCCAGGGCTGCGGGGTGACACCATCCAGGCACTCGACGGTCACGTCCTGACGGTTCCTCCTCACGGCTCCCACTCTACCGCCTTCTCCACGTCCGCAATAAAATCGATCACCGTCGTTTGCTCGTGTCCCCGACACGTGCACCCGCGAGGCGGGCTGTTCAGCGGCGACCAACCGGTCTGTTTCGCGTCCATCATCAATTGGTCCGCGCAAGGCGGCGACGGTCCGGCAACCGGCCAGCGGTGCTTTTCCGCCGTTAATGCCTCGCTGTCGATGATGGTGTCGTCGTTGCCCTAGAATCTGCATCCGCGGCGGCAAACGCATCGTTTCGATGCGCGCGGCGCAACCATCTGTAGCGTACGGATTGCAGACATCCGTACGGTTGACCTCGCACTGCGCTGTTTCATTTCAGAGGAAGCTCTTCATGGCCACCAGATCGTCCAGAGTCCTTTTCCACACCGTCACCACGACGTGCCTCGCGCTTGTCGCGTTTGTCGGCGCCGCGCAGGGAGTCGGCAAAATCGATCCTGCGAGCAAAGCAGTGTTCGATCACTGGACGCCTGAGCGTCGCGCCGCTGCGATTCCGCGTGATCTGGTCATTGACGGGCGCGGCTACGGCTACCTCCGCTTGAGCGATGGCACGCTCGTGCCCCATGGCCACGACGTGGCCGCGCAAACGTCCGGCCAAGCTGCGCCGAAAGCGGGTCCCGTCGGCGATGCCACGGCGCCGTCGATCTCCGGAATGGACCCGTCGGCCAACGCGACGATCGGTTCCAGCTATACGTTCAAGGCAACCGTGACGGACACGAGTGGCGTCAAGTCGGTGACCTTCAGAGTGCAGAAGAACGGCGGCACCGTGCAATCGTTTTCGGCCGCCAGAGGCGCGAATAACGTCTTCACCGTGGGACTGCAGGGTTTCACCGACGGTGACTGGGCGTGGCAGGTCGTTGCCAAGGACAGCGCGGCCAAGGGCGGGAACACGTCGACGACGGCATGGGCCGCGTTCAAGGTGAACACAGCTGGCGGTGGTGGCGGAGGCGGCGACATCGTCACCAATTCCGAATGGACCGCCGGTGGGGCCGTTCAGTCCGCCGCGGGACGGTTGTACTTCGAGATGCTGGATAAGCGCAGGGGCACATGGAGCGGCTACGTGTGCTCGGGTACGGTGGCTACCGATGCCACTTCGGGCAGGTCGGTGATACTCACCGCAGCGCACTGCGTCTACGACGACGCCAGCAAGGCCTTCGCGCGCAACGTGCTGTTCATCCCGGATCAGACCGACACGAACGGCACGGGCACCGACCTCAACTGCGGCAACGACCCGAAGGGTTGCTGGTCGCCGGCGTTCGGCGTCGTCGACGTCAATTACACGGCGACGACCTTCCCGAACAACAATGCGTGGGACTACGCCTTTTATGTTGTCAGCGACACAGGCGCGCACACGGCCGGGTTCGAGCAAGGCGTCGGCGAGGCGCTCGATGCGGCAACAGGCTCCCTGGCGTTGAGCTTCAGCGCACCGGCCCACGACGCGACCAACACCACCGACTTCGCCACCGCGCTCGGCTATTCGTACAGCGAAGATCCGAATTTCATGTATTGCGCCGAGGACATGACGACGATCAACGGGACGATCAACTGGTGGCTGCCGAGCTGCGGTCTCACGGGTGGCTCGTCCGGCGGGCCGTGGGTGCAGCCGCTGTCGGGCGGCAGCGGTCCGATCATCTCGGTGAACTCGTGGGGCTACACCAACAGCCCGGGGATGGCCGGCCCGAAGTTCTACGGGACTTCCACGTCCTGCGTGTTCAGTGCGGCGAAGGGCGTGTCGTTTGCGAGCATCCCGCCTGGCGACGGCAACGAAGGCGCGGTCGTCTCATGCCCGTGAGTTGACCGGTCCAAGGCGGCGGGGGCGCATTGGCACAGCCCTCACGCCGGCAGCGTCCAGAATTCTTTGTTGGTGACGAGCCGCACGACCGCATCGGCGGCAGCGTCCAGCAGCTGCTCGCCCTTCGCCGCGCTCGCCGTTCGCGGATCGCCGATCGCTCCGTGCGACGTCCGTGACTTGAAAGACCGCCACCGGATCGAAGCTTCAGTGCCGGTGACCTCCGGCACTTCGCGACTGGTCGGTCCGACCGCTGCTTCGACGAGCGACATGTCGACGAGCTCTGGCGCAAGCGCGAGCACCATCGAAGTCTCCGCCTCGCAGGCGTGGCGAACCTGCTTCTGTGTTTCCAGAATCTTCGCGATCTCCTGCTGCGCCAATATGAAGTAGGTCGCCGTCGCGATTGGCACGTCGAGCTCGACCGCGAGCTCGTTGACCGCGACGGTCAGGGCCGCAATGTTGCCGCCGTGCCCGTTGAGCAGCAGCACGTTGCGGAAGCCATGGCGCACGAGTGACCGGCAGATGCCGCGCACCAGCGCGAAGAACGTCTGGAAGTCGACCGACAGCGTCGCGCCCAGGCTCATGTGGTGCTCGGCGAGGCCGCTCCATATCGTCGGCGTGACAAGCGTCGGAATGGTCGCGTAGGCGCGCGCGGCCGCGCGGCGGGCGACCTCGCCGACGAGCAGGCAATCCACTTGCGTCGGCAGATGCGGACCATGCTGCTCGGTGGATCCGATCGGCACGATGACGACTGCGTCTTTCGACGCGAGCTCTCGGAGCTGCGGCGCCCGCAGCCGCGACCAATCGGTTTCCACCCCTGTCTTTGCCGCTGCTCTATCTGCCGCCATGATTTTCGTCATCCGTCTCTCCTGCCTTCGCGTTCTAACAGCCGCTCGAGAAATGCCCGCGTTCGGGGTTCCTTCGGTTGCGCGAAGATCTGCGCCGGAGGCGAACGCTCGATGATTTGTCCGTTGTCCATGAAGACGACGTCGTCGGCCACGTCGCGGGCGAACGCCATTTCGTGGGTGACGACCAGCATCGTCATTCCCTGCTCGGCAAGCTCCCGCATCGTGCGCAGGACCTCACCGACGAGTTCGGGGTCGAGTGCGGACGTCACCTCGTCGAACAGCATCACGCGCGGATGCATGGCGAGCGCGCGGGCGATCGCGGCGCGCTGCTGCTGTCCGCCGGACAGGCGCTCCGGATGCACGTCGCGTTTATCCTCGAGGCCGACCCGGCGTAGGAGGTCCAGCGCCAGACTCTCCGCCTCCGCCGGCGCCATTCCGAGGACGCGCCGCGGCGCGAGCGTGATGTTTTCCAGCACTGTCAGATGCGGGAACAGGTTGAACTGCTGGAACACCATGCCGACCTTCTCGCGCAACGTCTTGAGGGACCCGCGGTCGGGACCGGCACCGGAATCCTCGTCGCCCTTGGCGGCAAGCGTGCCATCGATCCGGATGGTCCCGCGCTGAATGGGCTCGAGCGCCGCGAGGCAGCGCAGCAGCGTGCTCTTGCCGGAGCCACTCGGGCCGATCACGACCAACACTTGACCTGGCCCCAATTTGAGATTGACATCGTTGAGAACCGTCGCGGTTCCGTACCGCTTGGTGAGCTGCTCCACGACGATGAGGGCGTCGCCGTTCATGCGGCCCCGACCCGCGCGATCTTGAAGCGTGCTTCCAGCCTTCCAATCAGCAGCGCGACGGGATAGGTGACGACGAAGTACAGGAGCGCAACGATGGTGAGCGTCTCGACCGGGCGGAATGTTTCGACGGCAATAAGCTGGCCGATTCGCAGCAACTCGAGCGTGCCGATCGCGGAAGCGAGCGCCGTGTCCTTGATCAGGTAGATCGTCGTGGTGCCCATCGGAGGCAACACGTTGCGCACCGCTTGCGGCAGCACGACGTAACGCAGCGTATCCCTGAGATTGAGACCGAGCACGCGCGCCGCCTGCCATTGCGTGCGATGGACGCCGACGATGCCGGCGCGATAGATTTCGGCGTAGAAGGCCGCGATGTTGAGGCCGAGCGCCACCGCGGCCGCGCCGAACGCGCCAAGGTCATAGCCGGTGAAGAGCGGCAACCCGTAGTAGAGCCAGACGATCTGGACGAGCGGGGGCGTGGTCCTGAAGAACTCGATATAGACGTAAGCCGGCCAATACAGCACCGGCACCTTCGAGAATTTCATCAGGGCGAGGACGAGCCCGAGCACGAGGCCCAGACTCGCACTGATCAAGCCGAGCTGCAGCGTGACGCCGACGCCGCGGAGGAGGTCGGGGAAGTACGCGAGAATCCTCGCCCACTGAAAGTCGCCCACCGGCTACGCGCCCTGGTGTCCTGCTGCGAGCGTCGTTGCGGAACAGGACACCCGGCGTACCGATCAGTTCGCCGCCTTGATCTGGTCGGGCTTCATGTACTGAGTGACGAGCGCGTCGAGCTTGCCGGAGGTGCGCATCTTGGCCACGAAGCCGTCGACGTAGTCGCGCATCTTGGTGTCGCCTTTCCGGTATCCGTACCCGACCTTGCAGGCGCGCACCTCCAGCGGCTTGTTGTGGCCCGGCACGATGCGGATCTTGTCGCCGAACGCTTCGAGGGCGACCGTCGTCTGGATCGGCGTGTCGAGGACGACGGCGTCCGCACGTCCAGCGACGACTTCCTGGATCAGATCGGCGGACGTCGACTGGCCGAAGCCCTTGATCGTGGCTTGGGGGGCCACTTCCCTCGCGACGGATTCGGACCACGAGCCCGACGGCACGGCGAAGACGACCTCTGGCCGGTTGAACGCTGCGATGGTGGTGAGGCCTTTCGGATTGTTGGCGCTCGTGGTCAAGGTCGCGCCGATCGTGATGTAGCTTTCGCTGAAGTCGATCACCTCCTTGCGCTTGTCGGTGATGCAAAGGGCGGGCACGATGTCCCATTTCTTCGACTCGATGCCGGCGACGGCGGTAGCCCATTCGGAATTGACGATGTTGAGCTTGACGCCGAGCTCCGCCGCCATCAGCTTCATCATCTCGACGTCGATGCCGACGTATTCGCCGCTCGGCCGCGGTGAGATCAGCGGCCGGTATAGAACGCCCGCGATCCGCAGCTCGCCGCGCTGCTTGATCTCATCGATTGTGCTCTGGGCTTGCGCGACGAGCGGAAACGCGCACCACAGCGCGCTTGCCAACATGCCGACGATTGCGATTTTGCGCATTCAAGTTCTCCTCGGGATGAAACATCTGCTGCGGATGGCGCCCGACCCATTGTCGTGCGGGCGCCTCTTGTTCTCAATCGCTGCGGAACGCGAAGCTGCTTCGCTTCTCCAGCCACGATGCGAGCAGTACGAGCGGCCAGGTCAGCACGAAATAGATGAGCGCGACCGTCGTCAGCACTTCGAGCGGGCGGAAGTTCTGCGCCGCCAGCACCCATCCACGGTTCATGACTTCCGGCACCGCGATCACCGCGGCGAGCGAGGATTGCTTGAGCAGGCTCACGAGCGAGTTGCACGCCGGCGCGTAGATGAGCCGCAACGATTGCGGCAGGATCACCCACCACAGGCGCTGCCCGTAGCTCAGGCCGACGACGCGGCCCGCATCCCATTGACCACGCGGGACCGCGAGGATCGCGCCGCGGAAGATCTCCGACATCTGGGCGGCCGAGCTGCAGGCGAGCGCTCCTGCGACGACGGTGAATGCGCCGAGCTTGATGTCGAGGATCTGCGGCAGCGCGTAATAAGCCCAGACGATGTGCATCAGCGGCGGCGTGGTGCGAAAGAAGTCCACCAGGAGCTGCACGACGCGGCTCAGCACCGGCACGGCGGCGCTGCGAATGACGGCGATCGGAAGGGCGATGAGGATGCCGACGACGAAGGCGACGAGCGTGATCGCCAGCGTCAATGGGATCCCGAGCAGCAGGTAGGGGATATCACCAACGATCGTGTCGAAGCGAAGCATCGTCCGGCTGCGAGTGACGGATTGGCGAGTGGCGGAGCGGCAAAGTAGAGTTAGACTATCGGCCAACGATAGAGGCTTCCCCTCGCCCCGTCAATCAACGCAGTGGTTCCAACGGCCCGCGCATGAAGATCACCGAGGTTCGATGTGTCCCCGTCCTCGTCCCGCGCCGCCGTGCCTATGGCGGCGTCGTCAAAACGGCGCTCGGGGCGGCGGCCTTCTCCGACTACACGATCGTGTTCGTCGACACCGACGCCGGCATCACTGGCTTGGGCGAAGTCGACAGCGTCTTCAAGCGGCGCGGCGCGCTCCTGCGCCACGATCTCGAGAAGGGACTCGTTCCGGCCGTGATCGGCGAGGACCCGTTCCGCATCTCGCGAATCGTGAAGAAGATGGACGACGCGCTCGACGGCGTCGAGGAGGCGAAGGCCGCGATCGAGATGGCGCTGTGGGATATCGTCGGCAAGGCGCTCGACACCCCGGTTTACAACCTCCTTGGAGGCAAAGTCCGCGATCGGATTCCGCTCAGCTATTCCATTCCTTTCGGCGCACCCGACGACATGGCAGCGCTCGCGCACGAGCGGGTCAAGTGGGGCCATCGCACGATCAAGGTGAAGGTTGGGAGTGAGGATTCCGCGCGCGACATTGCGGGGGTGAAAGCCGTGCGCAAGGCGATCGGCCCCAAGGTCAAGCTTCGCGTCGACGGCAACATGGGATGGACGACTTCGCGGCAGGCGGTTGCCGTCATTCGGGCGATCGAGGAGTGCAATCTCGAGCTGGTCGAGCAGCCGCTGCCGGCCCACGATCTCGACGGAATGGCGGAGGTGCGACGCTGCATCGACATTCCGCTGATGGCCGATGAGAGCATTCGCAATCCGCGTTCGGCGATGGACGTGATCCGTCGCGGCGCCGCCGACATCGCAAACGTCTATGTCACCGAGGCGGGCGGACTGCAAAACGCGGCGAAGATCTTCGCGATGTGCGAAGCCGCCGGTATACCGTGCATGATCGGCAGCATGCCGGAATTCGGAATCGGGACGGCGGCGCAGATCCATTTGGGCGTCGCGATGAACAATCTCGGCCCCGACAGCGACGCGTGCGGAGTGCTGTATCACCAGGAGGATCTGCTGACCAAGCCGCTCAGGATCGAGAACGGTTTCTCGTATCCTCCGGAGGGTCCCGGCCTTGGAGTCGAGATCGATATGAGCGTGCTCGAAACATGGAACAAAGCGGCGCTTGCGGCGCTTAAAGCGAATTGAGACGGATAGCGAGCTTCGCCCGTCACAGACGGGTGGCCTACCTCCGCCGCGCAGAGTTGAACGATGCCTAACTTAGAGCCGCAAGCCTGCGATCTCATCATCAAGGACGGCTGCCTCCTGACGATGGATGCTCGTCGCATGATCCTTTCGCGCGGCGCGATTGCAATCAACGGACACACGATCGCGGCCGTCGGGCCCGAGGCGGAGATCTTGCGCGACTGGCGCGCGACCGAAGTCATCGATGCGAAGGGCGCGATCGTCCATCCTGGATACGTCGATGCGCATCTGCACGTCAACGCGCAGACGTGCCGCGGATTCTTTCGCGGCGACGCGAGCAAGGGCAGCGCTACCGGCCCGAACTACGCGGACTGGAAAGCGACGCTCACTCCCGAAGACGAGAATGCCGCGGCGGGACTCGCTGCCACGGAAATGCTGCGACACGGAATCACGACGTTCGTCGAGCCTGGCAGCGCGTTCGAACCGGATGCCGTGGTCGACGCGACGCAGAAGATCGGCATTCGCTGCACGCTCGCCGAGCCTTATCTGTGGGACACGACGGAGGTCATGCAGGCGATTCCGGGACTCGCGAGCAAAACGTTGTTCGCCCGCGTGCCGGCGGATCGCGACCGCTGCATGAAGCTGCTCGGCAGCCAGCTTCATCGCAACGACGACCGCAACGGCATCACGCACGGTCACGTCGCGCTGTACGGTGAAGGATCGGCGTCCGACGAGCTCTTTGTCGCGGCGAAGGAAGCGGCCGACCGTGCGGGTGTCATCCTCAACACCCATATCGGATTCGATCTCGATCTCGCTGCGGCGATGGAGCGTCACTGGGGCGAGCCGCGCTTCGTCCATCTGCAGAAGCTGGGCGTGCTCGGGCCGAATACGACGTGGGTGCACATGAACCTGATTCGCGACGAGGAGGTCGACATCGTCTTCCAGTCCGGCTTGTCGATCGTATGGTGCCCGCTTGCGTATGTGTCGCGTGGAACGCCGCTGCGGCAGCCGACGCGCATTCCGGAGATGAAAAAGCGCGGCGTCAACGTTGCGCTCGGAACCGATTCGGCGCGGCAGAGCTCGGCCGGCGACGCGGGTTTCCTGGCGCTGCAGCTCGCCGGCGGGGCAGGGCATACGACCGTATCCGAAGATGTGTTCGAGATGATGACGTTGGGCGGAGCCAAGGCGGCTGGACTGTCGCATCTCATCGGCAGCCTCACACCGGGCAAGCGCGCCGACATCGTGATTCGCTCGCTCGACGCGGCCGAGCTCATGCCGACCATCGATCCGGTGCATCAGCTCGTCACCGTTGGCCACGGTCCCAGCGCCGACACCGTCCTCGTCAATGGACGAGTCGTGTTGCGCCGCGGCCGTACCACGCAGGCGGATGATGCCGAGCTGTTTGCGAAGGCGCGCGCATCGGTCGCGCAAGTCATCGAGCGGCTGGGCCTCGAGCCACCGGGGCTATGGCCCAGGGTGGGCGCGAGTTGAGCAGCGGTTTTCTGTCGGAACCCAATGGACTACGTCGATCTACTGCAATGGCCAGCAATGGTCGTCACCGTGTTCGCGGCCTGGCTCATTGCCTCGCAATCCAGGCACAGGCGGGTCGCGGGGTTCTGGTGCTTCCTCGTGAGCAACGTGATGTGGGTGGTGTGGGGCTGGCACGCCAGCGCGTACGCGCTGGTTGCGTTGCAAGTTGCGCTGGCCTTTCTCAACTTTCGCGGCGTCTACAAGAACGAGCCCACCGAATCCCGTCAGGACGCCGACGCGCGCACGTCGGCGCCCGGACGGTGATGGGTGAATCGCGGGTAAGCAAGTCGACCGACGTCGAGCCCGAGCGGCCTGTCTCCGCTGTAGAGCCCGAATCGTACCTCGACGACTTGCCAAGCGCAGCGATCGTAGACGAGTCGAGGCGAGCACGGTATTGCTTACTTCTCGGTGCCGGAGCTTCCGCTCGCCTCGAACTTGTGCCCCGGTTGAAGCAGCCCGCGCTCTTTTTGCAGGAAGGCGAGTACGGTCGCGGCGGAGTGAACCCAGTTGCGGCCACCCGACTCGGCGAAGCCGGGACCACCCGTCGAGCCGCGCGCACCAAGCGGGTGATCCTTTGAATCCTTGCCCATCCAGAAGCCGAGCGCGATGCCTTTCTGCGGCTCGCCCGGCGGGCCTGGAATGAACAGCAGCAGCCAGACGTCCGACGTCTTGCCGTCCGCATTCGTTGCCGTGCCAGTCTTGCCGGCGATCTCCCCGGCCTGGCTCACGGGAAACGCGAGCGATTTCTGCTTCCGCTCGTCGGGTTTCATCTTCCAGATCGCATCGCTTAACGGGTCGATGCCCGGGATGACGCCCGACCGCAGCGCCGCTGCGGTTCCGGTCGGCCCGATATCGAGCGGCGCCTTCAGGAGTTCCGTCATCGCTTCGGACACCGCAGGGTGCATGACGCGCTCCTCGGGAGGCGCATTGGCCCCTTTTAGATCGCACGCCTTCGCGTGGCGATCGTCGTCCTTGTAGAGGAGCGACTTGCCCGCGAGGCAGACGTCGTTCGCGAAGCGCGGCGTCACGCGGAATCCGCCGTTCAGGAATGCCGCTGTTGAGGCCATCGACAACGGATTCACCTCGGAGGCGCCGATCGCCGTGGTCGGGTACGGCTGCAGCATGTGCTTCGTCTCCTTCGGCAACCCGACCCGGTAGGCGAGGTCGATGACGTTCTTGATGCCGGCCCGCGCACCCGCACGCATCGCGGCCGTGTTGCGCGACTCGCCCAGCGCGATCTTGCAGCTGATCTCGCCGCGGTATTGCGGCTCGGAGCGCGAGTAGAAGTTCGAGATCTGCTTCGATCCGCGCCCGCGGCCCAGCGAGACGAAGATCGGCGCATCGAGAACGGTACAGCGCTCGAGGACCCTGGCGGCGATTGTTTCGGGCGACGCCTTCGGCTCCGCGGCTTGTGCCTCCTTCACGAGCCGCTCGACCATGCCGCCGTATGTGAAGATCTTGAACGTCGATCCCGGCTGCCGCCACCCGGTCGCGATGACGTCGTACTTGTGCTTGAAGTCGACGTTGCCGACCTCCGCCAGCACGTTGCCAGTGAACTCGACCGCGAACGCGCCGGCGCGCAACTGGTTGTTGTCCGTGTCGTCCGGATGCCGGTCGAGATACGTGGCAAGCGTCATGGCGACCGCTTTCGCAAGAACGTCCTGCAGCGCGTCGTCGCGCGTGATCGAGATCGTGAGCCCGCCCTTGTTGATCGGGAACCGGTCCTTGTAGAGGATGCGGATGCGCTCGAGGAAGTGGTCGTTCGTTCCGCAGCCCGCGGTCTTCGGCAGCACTTCGCTGCGCAGCGACGTCTGCACGTAGTTGGCGGCGCGCTCGTACTCCACTGGCGTGATCTCGTCCTGATCGCGCATCAGGTCGAGCACGCGAATCGTCCCCCGGACCTGTTCGCCCCAGTTCGCCTCGCGAATCTGCTCGGGCGCCTTGAGCGCCGGATCCGTCGCGAACGTGCGGTCGGGCAATGCCGGCTTGTTGATCAGCGCGACGATGAACGCAACCTGGGAAAGCGAGAGCTCCTTCGCTGGCCTGCCGAAATACGCGCGGCTGGCCGCCTCGATGCCGTACTGCCCGCGGCCGAAGTACGGCATGTTCACGTACTTGACGAGCAGTTCCTGGCGCGTGAACTCGCGCTCGATCCGCAGCGCCATGACGATGTCGCCGATTTTTTCCTTCTCGGTCGACGCGCGACCCGTCCCATCGCGCAGATGCTTCGCGATCTGCATGGTAAGTGTCGAGGCGCCCGACCTGCTCTCCTGCAGAGCGTGCTTGACGAGCGCTCGGAGGATCGCGCCCTTGTCGATTCCCTCGTGCTTGAAGAAGTTCTTGTCTTCGGACGCGAGAATCGCCTTGACGAAGAGCGGCGGAACGTCCTCGACCTCGTCGATCAGGATGCGGTGTTCGGGCGACGAGATGCACGCGACCGTCTTCAGATCCTCTGTAACAAGCGTCGATTCCTGCGCGAAGTACGCGCGGTCGTGCAGCCGCGCGATCGTCGACCGGTCGATGTCGAGGTGCTCGTCTACCTCCGAGGAGTAGCGCAAGTCGATCGCCTCGAAAATTTGCTCGGCGTACACGTAGCCGAGGATGACGAGCGCCACGACGACGCCGACCGTCGCGAGGACGCCGCGCGTAAGCCGCCCGAAGAAGCGCACGATCGCCCACGGGATCGTCAGCAGGATGCGCTTCAGTTTCGCGCCGGTTTGCTCTTCCATGCCTCTTTCGTGAAAGTGAAACGCCCAATGGCGACGAATGCCCAGGGACGGCCATCAGGCAGCAAGAGGATATTTTCGGCGAAATCGCGCGCCAAGTTGAGATAAGGCGCCGGTTTCTTCGTGCGCCATGGCGCGAGCGCTGTAATCGCGCAACGAATTGCGCGCGCCGGGCAGCGAATTCGGCTCTAGGACAACCCCAAACGCCGGCGCTCGCCCATGGACCGTGGCGGCGTGAGGCGGTTGGCCCTGAGGGCAGTAAGGGCGGCCGTGGCAGCCCTTACTGCGGTGGGGGATTTACTGCAGCGCGCAACCGACTCGCAAGTGCCCTGCAGCGTCAGCGTGCGCCGCTAAAGCGGCGGCGCAATTTATGCTATACCAGCCCGCGGAGGACCTGTCCGACGGCGAACCAAGTGCACCATAATGCCGTGATTCCAACGAGAAGCGCCCAGTCTTTCAGTTTGCGAGGAATCACAGCCAGTTCTCCTGTCGGTTGTCCAGACCCGCCGGATGCAACTTGCATGCCCAGTCGTCGATTGGCATCTCTGCGACGGCGCGCGCTCGCGTTCAATGCGCGCGGTTCGCGAAGCGAAGGGCAGAAATGGTACACGGCTTCTGGCGAACTAGGCGCGTCGTCGACGAGAATTTTCGGGTGTGTCGGCGCGTGACGACACCGCGTCCGCGTTATCACCGACGTCGCCTGCAAGCCGCTTCAAGGGGAACCCGTCGGGTTCTCGAGAGCGTTTATGCGGTTGGCTCCGATCGCCGGCATCCGCGTGCCGCAGCCAGCGCTGGCCAGCGAAGGCGATCATCGCGATCGCCGATACGGCAGCGCCCGCGATCCACAGGTTTGCTCGCGTAGGTGCTGCAAGCGCATCGGTCAATTGATCGCCGAGCACGGTTGTCGCGAGCATGCCCGGAAGCATGCCAAGCATGGTACCGATGAGGAAGTGATGCAGCGGAATGCGCAATGCGCCCATGACGACGTTGACCACGATGAAGGGCGCCACGGGCACCAGGCGGACGACGGTGACCGCAACGACGCCGCGCCGTCGCAATAGCCGCTTCACGCGATTGAGACGCGGCCCCGCCATTCGTCTCACGGTACCGATCCCGACGAG
>Ga0207701_10000802_pt1 | contig 33410 bp, 27 predicted proteins | sample KBSSwiSSwithPhiX_FD_184294 | JGI IMG/M metagenome (GOLD analysis project Ga0207701, IMG submission 184294) | Switchgrass rhizosphere bulk soil microbial communities from Kellogg Biological Station, Michigan, USA, with PhiX - S5 (SPAdes) (version 2) | ecosystem: Environmental > Terrestrial >... | reverse complement strand
CGAATGATTGGATGGTATTGGCGGGCCGCCGCTCCGAGGCGCTCGAACTCTTCGAGCACTTGCTCACCTTCCGCAATGACCTTGGCCTATTGGCGGAGGAATACGACACGCGCGCACGACGACAGCTGGGCAATTTCCCCCAGGCTTTCTCGCACGTGGCGCTGGTGTCCTCGGCCTACAATCTCGCGGCGCACGAACGGACAAAGCCGGCTGAGCAACGAAGTGCCAAGAGCTGAAGCGCAGCGGCGAGGAAGGTTCAAAGTGCGATGCATATCGAGCATCCTAGACTATGCCGACGCCGCAGCAATGACGCGCGTGCGCCTGAACAAGGCGCCGATGCAGCCGATTCAAATTCGATTCAGTAACGCAGCCGGCAAGGATTAAATGCGCGATATGACGCGGCGTTGCAGGCGGAGGCGCCGGGCGCGATTGGCGCTCAGCAGGGCCAGAAGTCCGAGCGAGAGCCATTCGAATCGGCCGCCGCCGCCGCCCGAGGGCTTGGAGGCTGGCGGCGTGACCGGCGGTGTCACCGCGGCGCTGCTCACCGTGAGATTCACCGCGATCGCGTCGTTGGAACTGTTGTTGTCGCTCGAGGAGGTCACACGCACGGAGACGGACTGGGATCCCGCCGTCAGCGCGTTGAGCGACAGGTTGATAGCCACGGTCGCGCCCGGCGCCAGGGTGCCATATCGGCATTGCAGCAGAGAAGTCCCGGTGCAGGTCGCACTGCTCGCCGAGATCGTGCCGATGCTCAGGAAGTCCGGGATCGCGATCTCGACGAGGGGTTCGAACGCGCTCGACACGCCATTGGTGATGGTGATCTGGGGGAACGCGAGCGTGCCGCCGACGGTCGCGGTGGCCGAGGGGGTCGCGGTCGCGATCGCGAGATCGGTCGGCGAGCCGACCTCCCATTCCGAGTGCGTGTGATTGTTCGCGTAGCTCACATCGTTCGGCGTGATCGCGCTTACCTCGAGGACACTGTTGTTCTGGTGATAGTCCTGCAGGCCACGATAGCGCACGGTGATCGGGATCGACGCATTCGCGGGGACCGTGCCGAAATCGCAGGTACCGAACGAAGCGCCTATCGTGCACGCGATGCCGGGACTCGTGATCGACTCGAGCTCGAGATACGGCTTCGGATTCGGGGCGCGTACGACGACGTTGGGCACTTGGCGCCGACTGGTCGTGAGCGTGAGCTGGAATTCGCGCGTCTGGCCCACCTGGAATAATTGGTGTCCACTCAGTCCCGACATCGCGACATCCGTGTACGGATTGATCTGTAGCGTCGGACTCGCGGTGTTGTTGGCCGGATTTCCATCGTCGTCGGCGCTGACCGTCACCCGGTTGGTGTACGTGCCCGGCGCGTCGCTGAAGACGGTGTACAACAGTTCCTGGATGACGTCGGGACCGAACACCGGTGTCGTGCAGCGCGCGCGCTGCGCGGTTTCGAGCGTGCAGACCCAGGTGTGCGGAATCGCGGAGCTGAAACTGGCCGCGGTGATACGCACCGCGGCCGGCACTTCGACAACCGCGACGACGTTGTGTGCGGCCTCATAACCATACGCCCTGAGGTTGACCGACAGCATCGTCTCGACGCCATCATAGGCGCTCCCACCCGAGGGCAGCACAAACGCGTCGGCCCGGAAGCGCGCCTGAATCGTCACTCGCGCATTGTTGTTGAGACCGTCGAGGTCGAGCTGGTTGCCGGCGGCGTTATACAAGTCCGCACTGATCGCCGTCACCGTCGCAATCGTCGCGCGGAACCGCACGCGCACGGTGCGCGTGGAGCCGGGCGGCAGGTTGCCGAGCGAACATATCGGGCGCCCCGCGATGACCGCCGGCGGACAGGCGACCCCATCGACGGAGACCGACACGAGAGTGAAATCCGTCGGAATGAATAACTGGATCGATGCATCGTTGACGATCTCGCGACCCGGCGACGTCACGGTGAACTGTACTTCCTGCGTCGTCCCTGCGGTCACGTCGACGGTCTGAGGCACGCTCACCTCTGCATCGCGCACCGCCTGCAGGCGGACGTTCTGGACGATCGCCGCGTCATTGTCCTCGTTGTCGTCCGTCGGCGTCTGGACGCTCGCGACGAACTGGCGCACGCCGGGCATCACCGCCGTCGCCGTCACGTCGATGTGCGCAGTCTGCCCCTTCGGCACGTCGGCGAGGGTGCAGGTGGCGCGCCCGGGCTGGAACGTGCAGGTTCCAAGGTTGCTGGTGTATGCCGTCGGCGTCACGCCCTCGACGTTGAAGCTGACGACCGAACCGGACAGACCATGCGAGCGCTGCGGCGAAACATCGGCGATGAGATGCAGGTTTTCGCCGATGAAAGTGGTCATCGGATTCACCTGGAAGGTGATGCCGGCATCGACGCTCGAACGCGCGACGACGTTCGCGCGCCATTCGTTGTTGGATTCGAACGCGTCGTTGGCGGCATCCGTAGTCACCGAGAGGATGAAGTCGTGCGCGATGGTGGCGCGCACGGTGATCGCGAGATCCCGCGTCTCGCCGACCGGAATGCTCGGATAGGTGCAGGTGGTCGTGTCGCCGGTCCGCGCGCAGCTCGCGCCGGTCGCGCTCACGCTGTCGATCACGAAGAGTCCGACGTTGCCTTCGATGACGACCGTCGCGTTGGTCGCGGCCTGGTTGCCCGAATTGCGGACCTGCACCGGGATGACCGCGGGTGTATTCGTCTCGATGGGCAGGTTGTTGCCGAACGGCAGCGTCTCCGTGTCGGCGTACATCGCGGGCGACAGGCAACGGCCGCGCGCGGCCGCGATCACCGGCGCCATCGAGGCAAGGCTGCAGGCCGAGAACTCGTAGCTGGCGTTGTAGCTGGCCGACATTATGTAGTTAGGCGGCGTACCGGCGCAGGGTGATGCCGCCTCGCCGTCGTGACGCGCGCCGAAGTTGTGGCCGAGCTCGTGGGCCATCACGAGCGCACTCGCGAATCCCCCAGAGGAGCCGCCCGCCGTCCCTTGCGACAGCGACACGCCGCGGTTGGCGTCGCAGAGCGCGTCGATATTCGCAATGCCGGCGATGCCGCCGGTGAGGTCCTTGCCGGTGATCAGATGTGCGAGACCCCGCTGACGCACGGCAGGCGTGGAATTCCGGTACGCGGACAGCTGGGTGAGCAAGGTGCTCGGATTGCTCGACGTGAACGGATCTCCAGGCCCGCTGGTCGTGCGGATGTCGCTCGCGAGGATCAGCACGCCGACCTGCTCGGCGAAAATACCTTCGACGATGTTGTAGCGGTACATGAGCGAAGCCGTCAGTGCGGTGCCACCGCCAGTGCGGAGGTCGTAATCGCCGTCGGCGATCAGCGAGATTTCGATCTGGTCTCCAAGCACCGCGGCGGCGATCGCCTGCGTGCGCATCTCCTGCACCAGCGATTTGTATTGGTCTTGCGGCGTGAGCTGCGCGGGCGCGCCGTGGGTGGCTAGGCCGCAGAAATTTTCCGGTAGCGCTCCGACCGTATCGGCCAGCCGGTAGATCACCGTCTGGCTGTCGTTCGCGGCCAGGGGTTTGGTCATTGCATCGGCGATTTCGGCGTAGCTCGTGACTGCGTACAGCTCCTCGCCATCCCAGATCGCACCCTCGATGCGTCCCTCGAATTCCGTGAGGCGGACCCAGGAGCCTTCCTTCCCGTCCACGCGCCCGCGCAAAAGATGAAAGGGCGTGAGTTCGGCCTTTCGCGCCGCGGAAAGCTTTGCGAGCGCGCGCTCGTTGCTTTCGAGCGTGAGGGAGAAGCGGCGGCCGAATGCTTCGAACGTGGCATGCCCCGGAGTCGCCGCGATGGACAACTTTTCGGCAACCTCGACTTCAAAGGGCGCCGCGTACGCAGTCGCGGCGCACGCGAGCATGACGAGCATTGCGAAGCCCTGATTCTTCGTTGCCACCCGACCCCCTCGCCCGCCCTGAGGACGGTGTTTTAGTTTGAGTCGATCATACGATCGTCACTCTGTCGCGACCATCCGCATTGCGATATATATCCACGGCGCAAGCGCAAAAGCCTGGCGGGTGGCGGACGCGCTGGCGAACTTCATCTTTGCCCAGAAGGGAGTCGATCAATATGGCCCAAATGACTCGACGTGACACCTTGACCGCCGCAGGAGCCGTGCTTGCGGGAGCCACGCTCACATCCGCTGCCGCGCCGCAGGCCAAACCCATCGTTCAGAAAGCCCGCCTCAAGCAGTCGGTCTGCCGCTGGTGCTATCAGAAGATACCGCTCCCCGAGTTCTGCAAAGCGGTGGCTGGGATGGGTCTCACCGCCATCGACCTGGTGGACGAGAAAGACTGGGGCGTTCTCGCCGACCATGGCCTGCATTGTTCAATGGCCTGGAACACGAGTCCTGGAGGCATTCCCAATGGTCTGAACGATCCCGCGAACCATGACGAGATCGTGGGCGGCATCATCGACGCGATGCCGCGCGCGAAGAAGGCGGGCGTGCCAAACATCATCGCCTTTTTCGGCAACCGCAAAGGCATCTCCGATGACGACGCGATCAAGAACTGCGTGATCGGCCTCAACCGCGTCAAGAAGGCGGCCGAGGAGCACGAGTTGACGATCTGCGTCGAACTACTCAACAGCAAGATTGACCACAAGGATTACCAGGGTGACCGCACCTGGTTTGGCGTGGAGGTGGTGAAAAGAGTCGAGTCGCCGCGCGTGAAGCTCCTTTACGACATCTACCACATGCAAATCATGGAAGGCGACGTGATGCGCACGATCCGCGACAACCACCAGTGGTTCGCCCACTATCACACCGGCGGTGTGCCCGGTCGGCACGAGCTTGACGACACGCAGGAGCTGAACTGGCGCACGGTCGCGAAGACCATCGCCGACACGGGCTTTACCGGCTATATGGCGCACGAATTCGTACCCACGCGCGATCCTTTGACCTCATTGCGGGAGGCGGTCGTTCTGTGCGACGTGTAGTGGCTGGCACCTTGCGCGGTGGGGAAAAGCGCTAACGTAGGACCACGCGGTTCTTCCGCCGCGCATCGGTCCCATCCCGCCGATCGGCTTATTCGCTCCGATTGCCTGATCCGCACCCGGAGCGAAGAGATTCTTTGTCGCCTTGCAATCTGCTTGCTGCTTCGATCATTCCGCGGGCTCGTGCCGCAAGCGCGCCCTGAGCACGAGCCCCAGCGCGACCGCCAGCGCAAGCAGCAGCGACCAGTCGAGTGCCCCGCTGGCGACATTAAAGAAGTAGACACGCGCGCCGGCCTGGACGGCCGGGAGGATCTGCGCATCGTCTGTGCATCTGATCCCGTATTCGAAGGTGCCTGCCTCGTCCGAAGTAACATCGCGCGACCCAGACTGCATCAGCGGCCCCGCCCAGCCCGGCGTTCCGCCGACACCCTCGCAGACCGCGTGCGGTGACGAACTCCAGGTGAGCGTGACGGACTTGCCTTCCTTCACGCCGTCGGGGGGGTTCGCGCTGATGCTCGCCGCGAGGCCGCCCGTGCCACTCAGTGTCGTCGTGAAGACGGTGTCCGCATTCACCGTGAGCGTGCCGGTGCGCGCATACAGGTCCGTCGGTTTGAACGTCACATTGGCCAGGCAAGTCGCGTTCACCGCGAGCGACGTTCCGCAATTGTGCTCCACGGTGAAATCGCCGCTCGCTGTGATCGAGGCGATGGTCGCCGGACCCGTACCGCTGTTCTTGAGCGTTACGGTACCCGGATTCGCGGTGTTGTACGGAGTGACCGGGAAGATCGGGTTGCCCGGTGAGAACGAGATGTACGGCGTCAGCGGCGGATTGGCGACGGACTGCCCATCGCGCACGGCCCAGGCGCGGAAACCCACGACGTTCGTCTGGTCGCGTATCTGCTCACCTCCATCGCGGAACAAGGCGGTAGCGGTGCCGTTTCGCGCGTTGCCCCAAAAGGCATCGCCTTCGATATTCTGGAAGAAAGCGTAACTACCATTGTTCGATGTCGCGATGGGCACATGCGCGGTGCCCCCGAGCTCTTCGAAGAACAGCCGCCACCATTCGCTCGAGTTGACCGCGAAGCCGTCACCCGGAACGCAGATGAGGCACCCGCCGGTCTGCAAACTGGCGGTGCCCACTTCCGGCAGGCGCCAATCCGAATAGCCCTTGTAGTGCGTGACTTTGAGATAGTTGACCCACGCGTGCGCGCCGTACCAGTTCATCCTGCCGGTGGCGGCGTCGAAATCCGCTGCGACGATGGTGTGGGTGGTTCCGTCACCGGCCAGCGTGGGAATGTCTCCATCCGTCCAGGCTGCGACGACCTTCGCCACGAGGGTGGCGTCGGCAGTGGCCATGGTCCGGAAGAGATTGGCGTCCGCGACCCAGGTGAGATTGGCGGCCGGATGATTGATGAGACCGTTTCCTACGTCGACGAGCGCGGCGCGGCTGGTCGAGGCGAGCAGCACCAGAACAAGAGTGGCGGCAAATCGTGATGCTGTTTTCATTCGTGTGGTTGTCTTCATGGTTTGCAATCGACAGCGTAACCCGGTTGTTGTCAAGGCGTCGCGATGATTCTCTACCGCTAAACGGCAAGAGCCCGGACTTCGTTCGACGACATTGTGAATTTCGTCGCAATAGACAGCGCAATTGTATCGGAGTTCACCGGCACGCTCGCCGTAAGCGCGTATCTATTGGTCAATTTGTCAGAACGAGCCCGGTTTGCTGATCGGCGCCGACTTTCCCGGCGACCTTCAGCGGGAGGGAGGAGGGGGCAACGGGAATCGCGAATCTCGGCGACGAATTTCATTGGATTGAGCATCGTTCAGTAGCTAGTTAGCGCGCGATTGACGCATCCACCATTCCGATGGTGACCAACCATGCTTCCACCAGGCGCGGCCTGTCAGATGTTTTCGCGCGCCTGCGCTTCCGCGCATTAAAGTATGAACAAAACAGCTACGAGCATCGCCTTGTGCTTGCGTCACATCTCTCTTACTGACGAGGCCCACTCACGACCAGGGCGTCGCACGGGAGTGACGCGAGGATGCCCTTCGCCGTGCTGCCAAGAATGGCTTCAACGACGGCGCCACGGCCACGGGTTCCAAGCACCACCAGATCCGCACCGTGCATATGTACGTATTCGCTGACTAACTGCTGCGGTGAGCCATGTTCGACCAGCGGAACAATTCGCTTCCGGTCCTCCTCGGGCAGAAAGATCGAAGCCAGAAAAGAACTGAGTTCCTCAGCGCGAACCTCTCTGTAGCTTTCCGCATGCCGGTGCGAATCGGACACCAGGCTTGCGTAGGGTGCCTCGGACGCATGAAGCAAATACAGGGTCTGGGTTGGAAAAAACCGCAGCGCCAACTGGAGCGCGCGACCGGATGAGTCGGAAAAATCGGTCGTGACGACGATGTGCTGATAGGACGAGCGCGCGCGGTTTCTCACGATGAGAATCGGAACTGGCAGCCGCCGCAGCAGTTGTTGGACAGTTCTGCCAAGAATTACGGGGCGGCTTGCAAGCAGACGCTCTCCGGCAATGCCCGTGATGACTAGGTCGACGCGTTCTGACTCCGCAATCCGCTCGATGATTTCCGGGGGGTCGCCTTCCTCAATCAGGAGGGTAGCGTTTTCAACGGCATCACCAAGATCGGCGCGCAACCCCTGCCGAATCCGCCGCTTCGCGATTGCCACGACATCCGGTGGACGTTGCCACGAAGGAGCGGCGCGTCGGCCATAACTCAATGTCGACTCGTCGAGTTCCTCGAAGACATGCACGATGATCAGTTGTGCCTTCTGGCTCGCCGCGATGGCAACGGCACGTTCGAGTGCGCGATCTCCGCGTGCGCTCAGGTCGGTGGCGAGCAGTACCTTGCGCGGCGCACCAGGATTGGAAGCTGTTGGGGTCATGTTTTGCTCCTGCACGACGACGCCTGTCCAATGGGCATTCGCTGCAAATCTACTCTACGCTCCGGTGACGAGGATAGATCGGTCGCTGCCCCATCCCTGGCCATGGAGAGACGAATGACCACATCGATGCCTTCGATTTTCATCGGGCATGGCAGTCCAATGAACACGCTGGAGAGCAATGGATACACGGAGGCGTGGCAAAAGTTGGGCCGCGCGCTACCGCACCCGCGCGGCATCCTCGTGGTGTCCGCTCACTGGTTCATTGGCGCGACCGCCGTTACGGCGATGCAGCGTCCGCGCACCATCCACGATTTCTATGGATTCCCGGACGAGTTGTTTGCGTTCGAATATCCGGCGCCTGGCTTGCCGGAATTAGCGGGCGAGGTGGTCGAGATCGCGAAACCCAACTGGATAGGGCTTGATCGAGACCAGTGGGGCCTGGATCACGGTACCTGGAGCGTCCTCGCGCACCTGTATCCCGAGGCGGACGTTCCTGTAGTGCAGCTTTCTATCAACGCGTTCAAGCCGATGGAGTACCACCTACAGCTCGGGGCGCGCCTCGCGGCACTTCGCGAGCGCGGGGTGCTGATCGTCGGCAGCGGCAATGTGGTGCACAACCTTCGCGAGGTCGACTGGCGCAATCAGGGCGGATATGACTGGGCGCATCGATTCGATGACGCCGCCGCGGCGGTGCTGAATGAACGGCCTGGTGACGTTGCCGACTTGCGCGGCCACCCTGACTACGCAGCTGCGGTGCCGACGCCGGACCACTTCCTGCCGTTGCTTTACGTCGCTGGGATCGCAGCGGCTTCGGCGACCCCCGCCATGTCTCTGGTTCGAGGCTGCACGCTGGGCTCAGTGTCGATGGCCTGCTACGGAGTCGGGATGGAAGGAGTCGAGTGCATGGACGGCGCCGGCGCCGCAGGTGTGCCCAGCAACGTACCCCCGGAGCAGACGAACCTGTAGTGTCATTCCGCGGCGTCAGTCTTTTGCGGTATCGCGCTCAGCTGCGACAGCGAGGCAAAATCCGACCCGCCGCCGAGTCGCGCTCGACTGCCCCGCCGTCTATGAGAACCTCGACTCGCCGGTTGAGCAGGTGCGCCGATGCGCTGGCGGAAAAATCGAGTGGCCTGCGCGCGCCGAGACTTACCGTTTGAATGCGGTCCGCGGCAACGCCTGATTCGATGAGCACCCTCCTCAGCGTTTCTGCGCGCCGCAATGCCAATGCATCGTTGTGCTCGCAGCTTCCTGCGCGATCGCCATGGCCGATGAGGACAATGCGTTGCGGCTGAACCCGGCGCAGACTCCTCGCCAGTTGTGCCGCGCCTGGTCGCGTGGCGCCCGTCAACCTTGAATCGCCACTACAGAAGTGCAGCGATGGCCCGAAGCGCTGGAGCTTGGGATCTGAATAGGTTCCGAAGGGTGCGCCGACATTGGGTACGCCATCCCACGCGGAGGCGCTGTCACTCACGATCGACTTCATACCCGATGGCGCCGCATCAGGGAATCGCTCGAGCAGTTCATTGGTGAGCGCGGCGACGCCACTGTCAGAACACGTTTCCCGGAGCAACTCGCGTGCTGCTCCGGATTCGGGCTTCGGCCGCACGCCCGTGCGCGGATCAATCGGCGGATGGAAGCGCTGCGTCGCGAGCATCAGTCGCAGGGCGGATCCGAGCGTCGTGTGACCATGAGACTTCGATATTGCGGCGATCGATGAGATATCCGTTTCGGAGCCGATGCGTCCGCCGACCGCCAGGAGGCGGCCAACGTTGTCGTCGAGCTGCCCTCGCTCATCGAGCAGCGACTGCAGCACGGCCTGATCGTCTGCCGTTTCCGGCGCTGCGATACGAACACGCACGACACTGCTCGTTGCATCCGCCAGATCCTCGCTGAGCAGGAGCCGAGCGCGAAGCTCATACGCTCCGGGTCGCGGGAACGTCCAGCCGTCACTTCCGAAGAATACTGAAACCGTCTCTTCGGCCCGCTCGCTACTCGCCAACAATGCTTCCAGGTCGCTTTCGGGTTCATACAGCACCACTGGTTTGAACGGCAGCCACTCTTCCTCGCCTTCGGCGCGGCGTTCGATCTGGATGATCCCGTATGCAGGCGCGAGCCGCCCGCGCAGTGGCAATGCCTCCGCGCCGGAGTTCATGACCATGAGGCGAACGGCGATTGGGTAACCGAGAGGATACGGCGCATCCTGCGCCTGTATTCGAACCTCGACCCTCGCCACCTGCTCCTCAGTTGAATTGACCACACCGTCCTCGGCGTGAGCGGCCTGGATGAACGAGATTCCCGACAGTCGCCGCCTCATCAATTCCCATCGGCTGAGCGCAGGTGGTGGACCGACATTGCGCCGCGCGTCATCGCATTCCGTGGCAGACGTTCGCAGCGGCTCGAAGCGCTTGTTGGCGGCCCCTGGCAGCACGTCGCGTGCCGCCGCACTTTGAAAGAAGCGGATCGTCGTCGCGCTGATCGACATGAACGGCGCGTCCTTCAGCGACCATTGCCCGCCTTCCACGGCAGAGATGCAATGCGTCGGCGCTTCGATCGTCAGTCGCCCATCTACGTGCGCGGCGTCGAGGTGCTGCCTGTTCAGCGAGTGCAAGAGTTCATGGGTAAACGTCCGCAGCTGCAGCAGCGCGATCCACTCTTCACTCTGTTCTTTGAACAAGCGCGCGGTCTCGCCCGGCGAGACCGCGAAACCCTCGCGTCCGGCCATGTCGAACATGACCCCGAACAAACGCTCTCCGGTCTCTGACACGAGCGCGGGAGTCAACATGGCGTACAGCCCCGTATTCGCATCCGCCGGCAATCGCTGTCCGCGCCAGACCTCTGTGTACTGACGCAGATCCGCCGGAGTCAGCGGCCCACTAGCCGCCGCGTATGGCAGGTTGGTCTGATCGTGCGCGATCTGCACACGAATTCCGCCGTCTTGAAGGATCGATGCAGGTGTCACGATGCGGCCACCGTCACTTGCTTCGAGCGCTACCGGTTCGATGTCGCGAAACGAGTCGACCTCCACGAATATGCGGAATCGCTCGCGCGCACACGCGGGATCCGAGCAGAATTCGACGGGGGCGTAGGCCGCCCAGCCGAGGACGCCCGTCGCCAATGCGGCTATCGTTATGAATGTACGGCGCAGCGATCTCTTCGTTCCATGAGTCGCAGGCATGGCCGGTCGCGTCCTTCTTCGCGAGTCAGGAAGTCGCATGGCTGCGCAGATGCGGCAGCTCGGGCTTGAGCGTCAAGGCGGCGTCATGCGCGTCAGGATATTGGTGATGCGCCGCAGGCACTCCGCATTCGCGCCGGGAATGGCGTTGGCGCGCAGCATGCTCTCGTCGTCCGCAGTCAGCAGCTGCTGCAACTGGTCTTTCCATTGCAGGAGGATGACGCGCTTTTCTTCCGGCGCAAATTCCGCCGAGGCCTCGAGTATTTCAGGCGTACCGAAAACGCCCATCGGATTCTTCATCGCCTGCTGAAAATTCATTGTTGGTGTCCTTCACTTGTCGTTGATGCAGGGCCGGCAGGCGTCACGCGCCAGATGATGTTCGAAAGATCATCTGCGACGATCAACGCACCGCGCGGATCCACGCTTACCCCAACCGGGCGGCCGTAGGTATTGCCGTCTGTCTGAAACCCGGTCACGAAGTCGACGGGCTCGCCTGCGGGACGGCCATCCTGGAAACTCACGAAGACCACCTTGTATCCCGAAGGATCTCTGCGATTCCAGCTTCCATGCTCGCCGACGAAAACGCCGTCTGCGAATTGCGCGCCCATGGTCGGCTGCGAGAACGCAATTCCGAGGGCGGCGACATGGGATCCGAGGGCGTAGTCGGGTTGAAGTGCTGAAGCGACCAACTCCGGATTCTGGGGGCGGACACGCGTGTCCACATTCTTGCCCCAGTAGCTGTAGGGCCAGCCGTAGAAGCCGCCCTCCTGGACAGCAGTTAGATAGTCCGGTACCAGGTTCGGCCCAATCTCGTCGCGTTCGTTCACGACGACCCATAACTGGCCGGTTCCGGGTTGGGTGGCCAGCGCCGTCGGATTACGCAGGCCTGTGGCAAAGGTTTTGTGAGCTCCGGTTTGAGTATCGATCTGCCAAACCGTCGCGCGGTCGACTTCGGCGGTCATGCCGCGTTCCGTGATGTTGCTGTTGGAGCCGATGCCGGCATACAGGAAGCGCCCATCGGCGCTGGAGGCGAGTGCCTTGGTCCAATGATGGTTGATCGCTGACGGCAGATCCGTGAGCTTGGTTGGAGGCTCATTCGCCTTCACTTGCCCATCCTGGTAGTCGAATCGCACCACCGCATCCTGATTTGCGACGTAGAGCTGGGATCCGATCAGTGCCAGCCCATAAGGAGCATCGAGATCCGCGGCGAATGTGTATTTCACTTCATAAGTGCCGTCGCTATCCGCATCGCGAAGCAAGGTAAGGCGATTGCCACCTTTGGCTGGGCTTGTCCCCTTTGCCTTGATCCGCGCCGCGATTACATCTTTGGGCGTGAGCTTCGGGGCACGACCTCCTCGTCCTTCCGCGACCAGGATGTCTCCGTTCGGCAGAACCAGGGTCTGGCGCGGGATCTGGAGGTCGGTCGCTATTGCCGTGATGACGTAGCCCGGCGGCACTACGGGTTTGCGATCGCCCCATTCGGTGGGCTTCGCTATATTCATCGTCGGCAACAGTTGCCTTTGCGGATCCGGGAGCGGCGGCGCGGACCCGTATTGAGCGGTATCCGCATCCCGGCCACCGCAGGCGGATAGCAGCGTGAAGAATGTTAGGCAGATCACGCGTTTCATGGCGCAACTCCCCGGTGAGAGCCGGAGAAGCCTAACCACGTTGCGGCCGCTGCCAGCAGCGCCACGATCGCGGAAAGGTAGAGCGCCGCGGGCATGCTAGCCCAGGCGTCCGCGGCATGGACCAGTGCGTCGATGAACCCCAAGACCCAAAGCACCAGCAGCAGCGAAACATAAATGACTTGTCGCGCTGTGCGCGGCGCGGCGCGGAAGACGTCGATGATTGCCCACAGCAGCGTGAAGCCGGCGAAAAAGAGTCCTCCCACGAGTAGCCAGGAAGCGAAATTCTTCCACTGGATCTCGTAACTATTGGAGTAGGCCCAGTCGCCGAGAAGCACGCCCAGGAACAGCGGGACAGTACCCGCGAGGAGCACCGCGTGGAGCGGGTGAAGGGGTCTTTGCACGACGGCAATCCTCCTGGCGAGACGCAGGGCAGATGCGCCGCTACTTTCTGGAGGGCCGAGGATACGTCGCGGAATTTCAGTTCACAATTAAGTCGGGATATGCCAATTTGGTTTGTTGCGATGCGAATAACACTCATCTCAACAGGTCGAGAATGATTCTTGCGAGTACCCACTCGTGTCGAAGGCCGATTGCGCGCCGAGATTACTAGGCGTAGTTGTGCAAACTAATCAGGAGCGCCTTCCACCAGCGCATCGAAGCTGAATATCGCGGGCTCGCGGATCTCGAGCCCAAGACCCTCGCGACACGGAGACTAATCATGCGCGCTGCAGTTTTTTCCACGTTCCTATCATTGGCATTTGTGGCGCCGCTTGCCTCCGCCCAGACGGGTGAGCTGCGTACCGGCACCGCAGCGTTGGCAGGTTGGGCCGTGGATGCGCCCGGAGTTCGGCGCCAGATCAAATCGTCGGACTTGCCTGCGCCGTTGCTTACGGAGCCGGAAAAATCTACCGGCAGCCCGGCGAAAATAATCGCGCGGCCAGAAGGCGCGCTGCCGAAAGTACCGAAGGGCTTCGCCGTCGACGTGTTCGCCAGCGGCTTCAAGCAGCCGCGAACGATTCGTGTCGCGCCAAATGGCGACGCCTTTCTATCGGAGAGCGGTACCGGACGCGTGCTCGTATTTCGCGCGGGAACTAGCAGTGGTCCGGTGAAGCACGAGGTGTTCGCGGAGAACCTTGAGAAGCCCTATGGCATTGCTTTCTACCCGGTCGCCGATCCCCGATACATATATATAGCGGCAGCGAACCAGGTAGTTCGCTACCCCTACCGCAGCGGCGCAGTGAAAGCTGAAGGTCCTGCGGAAGTGATCGTCGGCGGCATTCCGACCAAGCGGCATTGGACGCGCGATCTCGCCATTTCGCGTGACGGCAGACAGATGTTCGTTTCCATTGGTTCAGCATCCAACCTCGGCGTTGCCGGCATGCCAGACATGACCACGGAGAAAATCCGCGACTTCGAAAAGACGCACGGTCGCGGCGCCGCCTGGGGTGAAGAAGAAAACCGCGCCGCGGTGCGCGTCTTCGATCCCGAGGGCAAATCGGTCCGCAATTTCACCACCGGGTTGCGCAACTGTTCGGGTCTCGCGCTGCAACCCGGAACGGACAACATCTGGTGCGTGGTCAATGAGCGCGACCATCTGGGCCCCGACCTGGTCCCTGATTTCATGGCGCGCCTGCAGGATGGCGGCTTCTATGGCTGGCCCTGGTACTACATCGGTGACCACGAAGATCCCGCGCTCAAGGGAAAGCGTCCCGATCTCAAAGGCCAGGTGTTGACGCCCGACGTGTTGTTCCAGGCGCATTCCTCCGCGCTCGCCGTGGCGTTCTACGATCACAGCGCCTTTCCTGCCGAATACCGTGGCGATGCATTCGTGACTTTGCATGGCTCGCACACACGGCCCGATCGCACGGGCTTCAAGGTGATTCGCGTACGCATGAAGGATGGAAAACCGACGGGCGAGTACGAAGACTTCATGACGGGGTTCATTGTCGACAACGACACCGCGTGGGGCCGGCCGGCGGGTGTGGCCGTGACACGCGACGGCGCGCTGCTGGTGAGCGACGACGCCAACGGTACGGTCTTTCGCGTCACGCGCAAGTGAATGCGATGACCAACCGTGTGGGTCTCACGGTCGTCCTCGTGGTGATGTCTACGGTGGCGGCCGCGAGCGACGAGCTCGACTTGTACGGCAGACTCAACGTGACGCTGCAGAACTCAGACGAAGCGGCGGGAGAACAGGTCGAGCTGCGTAACAACTCCTCGCGCATCGGCATCAAGGGCGAGAAGGCGCTGAATGCCGGTCTCAAGGCTATCTACCAGCTCGAATTTGGCGTGAACCTCGACGGTGAATCCGGCGACGACGTCTTCACACATCGAAACCAGTTCATCGGCCTGGAGGGAGCTTTCGGAACCCTCAAAGTCGGGCGTCACGACACGGCGCTCAAACAGGCGCAGGGCAGTTTCGACCTGTTCGACGATCTCGAAGGTGACATCGGTGGAATCCTCAATGGTGAGAATCGGCTCAGGAACTACATCGGCTACAACACGCCGACTTTCGGCAAAGCGTTCAGCGCCACCGTGAACTTCTTTCCCGGCGAAGATCCCGATTCCGGAAACGATGGCGTGGCCGACGCGACTTCGCTATCGCTCATCTACAAGACGGATCTCATTTACGCCGCCATCGCGCAGGACTTCGATATCGACGGCGAGGGTGTGGATACGACACGCGTGGTGGGCGGTTACACGCTCGGTGCCGCGCGGTTCATGCTTCTCTATCAACGGACGGACGCCGCTGCCGAGGCCGAAGATGGTTTTGGCGCATCGGTGGCCTGGACGTTCGGCAAGAACACGGCGAAGTTTGAGTATCTGAGCGCGGACACCTGGCGTATCGATCCGCAGATCGATCCGCTCGAGAATCGGTACGAGACGTTGATATCAGTGGGGCTCGACCACGCTCTTGGAGAGGACACCAAACTGTTCGCGTTTTATACAGCGGGCGATATCGGTGGAACGATTGAGAGCAACCGCTATGTCGCGCTCGGCATCCAGCACAACTTCTGACCCCGGCCCGGGCGCCTGAGCCTCCCGAGGGACGCATATATAAGAGTGGGATGCCGAAGGCTTTGATCCGCGACGTTATGTCACTTGGAATTGGACCGATAGACAGCCGCGCGCATCAGCAGCATGGCCGTCATCGGCGCGGTAATCACGATGAACACCGTGATCAGGATTTCGTGCATGACAAGGCGATTGGCAAGTGTCGACGACACCAGAATGGACGCGAACAAAACGCAACCGGTGCCCAGCGTGTTGCCCATCGAAGGTCCGTGCATGCGCTGAAAGAAGGTGCCGAGACGTGCGAGCCCGAGCGATCCGATGGCGGTGCACAGGCCGCCAAGGATCAGAAGCAGGGCGGCCGGAATCGCGGCCCAGGCGGGTAAGGTTTCGAGAGTCATGGCTCGATCACCTCGCCGCGCAGCAGGAACTTCGCGAGCGCCACTGAACCCACGAATCCGAACAACGCGATCAGCAGGGCGATGTCGAAGTACACCGTGGTGCCCGAGCGAATGCCGAGCATCAGCAGCGTGAGCATGCCGTTGATATAGAAGGTGTCGAGCGCCAGCACGCGATCCTGCGCGCTCGGACCGCGCAGCATCCGGAAGGCGGCGGCGAGCATTGCGAGCACGAAACAGAACTGCGCAAAGCGCATTGCGAAATCGAGCAGGACGTTCATTCGAAGATCTCCATGAGCAGACGTTCGTAACGTTGTTTGATGGTGTCGATCCAGGCCTGCTCATCGTGCAGGTCGAGCACATGCAATGTGAGCGTCGCACCATCGAGCGACAGATCGACCCAGATCGTGCCGGGCGTTGATGTAACGATGGTGGAAAGCGCGGCGAGGCCGTGCGGATCGCGAAGGTCGAGCGGGATTTCGAGGAATCCTGAGTGGATCGCGCGCTTGCTCAGGCCCAGCACGATGCGGCCTACAGCCACGTTGGAATGAACGATGTCCACAAACACACGCCACAACAGCAGGAACGCCATTTGCGGCCTGCGCAGTCGGGGCAGTAGCGGACGCATTGCGCGATATCTGAACACCATCAGCAGTGAAACAAAGAGACCGAGCAGGATCTGCCCGATCGCAAGCGTATTGTTGAGCAGTAACCACATGCAGGTGAGCGAGAGGGCCAGCAGGATGGGTGCGCGGGTTTTCATGGCGACACCTCGCGTGACTGCTGCAGCACGCTTTGGATGTACAGCTTCGGATCGGCGAGGCCTGCGGCGGCAGAGTCCAGGTAGGTCATGGTCGGTCCAGCCGCTATCGTGATGCCGATGCATACGAGGATGAGAAATGCTACCGGTCCGGCCTCGGTGATCGACAGGCGTGGCGTCTGGCGTCCCGCGACGCTCCAGAAAAGGCGCATCCCGACGCGCGCCAGCGCTATCAATCCGGCTAGCCCGCCGATCAGCAGTACGACGATGAACAGCCATTCGCGGCCGGGAACGCCGGTGCTGGGTAACGCATCGATCGCCGCGGCGGCCAGCGAGAACTTGGCAATGAATCCTGCGAGCGGGGGCATGCCCGTGACCAGCAACGTGCAAAACACGAATGCCAGGCCGAGAAAAGCCATCGCCGCGGGCAGCGCTACGCCCACTTCATCGTCGGGCGCGTACGGATCAGGCGGTTCGCCGACCGCAAACGCGGTGTAGGTAGGCGGCGGCGTTGCCGCGCGGTCCCGGACTCCCGGCAGTGCGGCGCGCAGTCGCTCGGCCATGCCGGTGAGCATGAAGAACGCCGCCGTCGCGAATACCGAGCCCAGCATGTAGTAGAGCGCCGCTGCAATCATCGACGGCGCTCCTGACCCCACGGCCGCGAGAATTGTTCCGGAGGAAAGGATCACGACGAACGACACCAGGCGCGGCAACTGCCGCGAGGCGAGCATGCCGACGATGCCGAAGATCATGGTGGCAATGGCAAGATAGAACAGCCATGCGCCGCCGAAGGGCGCGGATGGGTCTTCGAGTAGTGAGCCGGCGCGCAGCAGGGCATACACGCCGACCTTGGTGGTGATGGCGAAGATCGCAGCGACCGGCGCACCAGCGGCGTGATACGCACCGGGCAGCCAGAAGTTGAGCGGCCACGCGGCAGCCTTGACTAGAAATGCAATGCCGAGAATGGCTGCGCCCGCCTGCGCAATGCCGCGTTCGTCGGACGGCATCAGGCGCCACTTCCAGGCGATCTCCGCCATGTTGAGTGTCCCCGCGACGCTGTAGATCATCGCGACGCCGATGAGAAAGGCGAACGAGGCGGTGAGATTCACCGCGATGAAATGCAAAGCCATCTTGGTCCGTTGAGGCCCACCGCCGTGCAGCAGCAGTGCATAGGAAGCGGTGAGCAGGATCTCGAAGAACACGAACAGGTTGAACAGGTCGCCGGTGAGGAACGCGCCGTTCAATCCCATCAACAGGAACTGCAGCAGCGAGTGGTAGTGCACGCCCATGCGATCCCAGCGGCCGATCGAATACACGGTAACTGCCATCGCGAGCGTGACGTTCACAGCGATCATGAGCGCCGAGAGTCGATCGACCACCAGCACGATTCCGAAGGGAGCATGCCATCCGCCGATCGCGTACACACCGATACCGCGCGACCAGACATCAGGCACCGAATCGGTCGTCAGCCACACCATGGTGATCGCCGCCCCGAGCTGCACGAGTGTGGCAAACAGCATGATCAGCAATCGCGGCCAGCGCCGCGACTCCGCGAAAAAAAGCAGCGATGCGCCAGCAAGCAGAGGCACGATGATTGGCAGCACGGGCAGGTGTTGCAGCCAGGCGGTCACGAGTCACGCTCCTGGCCGTCGACGTGATCGGTGCCAGTCATGCCGCGCGCCGCGAGGATAACGACCAGGAACAGAGCCGTGGTTGCGAAACCAATGACTATCGCGGTCAGCACCAGCGCCTGCGGTACCGGGTCGGCAAATTGCGAGGCATCGACTCGCCCATCTCCGGTGATGACCGGAGGCACGTCGATCGCGAGACGGCCCATGCAGAAAATGAACAGGTTGACCGCGTATGACAGCAGCGACAGCCCCATGATGACCTGGAAGGTGCGCGGGCGCAGCAGAAGCCACACACCCGAAGCGGTGAGGACGCCGATGCCTAGTGTGAGGATGACCTCCATCAGGCCGGACCGCTCGAAGAAGCGCCAGGGCTCGCTGCCAGCACTCGGGTGGTGCTCGTTTCCACCTGCTGGCGATGGCTGCGCAGCGACTGGTGTGCGAGGGCGACCAGTATGAGAATGGTCGCGCCTACCACGAGTAGATAGACGCCGAGATCGAACACCAGCGTACTCGACAGGTGAATCTCCCCGATCAGCGGTGCGTGCCCGTGCCAGGTGATGTTGGCGAGGTAGTTGCGCGAGACCAGCCACGCGGCGCAGCCTGCGCCGCCCGCGGACAACAGGCCCAGGCCAATCGCGTACTGCGGATGGATGCGCATGCGGGATTCGATCCACAGGGTTCCGCTCATCATGTATTGCACGATGAAGGCGGTGGCCATGACCAGGCCTCCGACGAAGCCGCCGCCAGGTGCATTGTGGCCGCGCACCAGGAAGAAGATCGAAATTACTGCGGCCACCGGCAGCAGCAGCCGCGCAAGCACGGTGGGCGCGAGCATGAAGCCGCGCGGTAACGAACTTTCCGCATCGCTGCGCCCGCCGCTTTCCGCGTCGGCGAGCTGCGCTCGTGGTACGGGCATGCTTTCGGGTGCCGGACGGAAGCGTCGCAAAATCTTGTACACGGCGAGCGCCACGATGCCAACCACGGTGATCTCTCCCATGGTGTCGAAGCCGCGAAAGTCCACCAGGATCACGTTGACCACGTTGCGCCCTCCGCTGTCAGGCAACGCGTGCTCCATGAAAAAACGCGCAATGCCTTCGCCGCGAGGCCGCGTCATGATCGCGTAGGCGAGGCTGGCGAGCCCGGTGCCGGCGACAACGGCAAGTACCACGTCACGCGCGCGGCGCACGCGGGCGCGCGGCGTCCGGCGTGTGGGGTCGTCGATCTCGAGCCGCTTCGGCAGCCAACGCAGGCCGAGGAGCATGAGTACCAGCGTGACCACCTCGACGCTGATTTGTGTGAGAGCGAGATCGGGCGCCGAGAACCACGCGAAGGTGAGACAAGTGATGAGGCCGGCGCCGCCCGACATGATCAACGCGGCGAGGCGGTGATACTTCGCCTGGGTTGCCGCGCCGATCGCGCAGGCTGCGCCGATGGCCCACAGCAACGCGAATGCGCCGTTGATGGGCGTGAGACTTACCCGGTCGCGCGCTGTGGTGTTTTCCAGAGCCGTGAATCCCGCGATGGCCACCATGGCAAAAACGATGAGCGCCAGCTGCGGCTGCAGGCGGCGCGTCGAAAACGTATTCAGCAGGCGGTCGGCAGTGCGCATGAGCGCGACCATGATCACCTCGAAACTGCGCCGGCCGTCGAGCGGTCGCGAGAGCGGGGCCGGGGCCAGGGCGCCATTACGAAGGCGGAATAGCAACGCGTACAGCACAATGCCGCCGGCCAGTGCCATGGCGCTCATGACGAGCGGCAGCGTAAAGCCGTGCCAAACCGCCAGGCTGTACTCCGGCACGTTCGCGCCTAACAAGGACCGGGCGGCGGCGTCGAGGAACGGTCCGATGGTGCGCGCGGGAAGAATTCCCACCAGGATGCAGGCGGATACCAGCAATGCGCTGGGAGCCAGCATCCAGCGATTGGGATCGTGCGGTGTGCGCGGCAACTTTTGCGATGGCGGCCCGAAGAACGTTCGATGACCCAGCCGCAACGAGTAAGCCACGCTGAACACGCTCGCCAGCGTCGCGATTGCCGGCATACCAATGCGCAGCCAAGGTTCTTCTCCCGCGAAGATGGTCTCGGCGAAGAACATTTCCTTCGAAAGAAATCCGTTGAGCAGGGGGACTCCAGCCATTGCCGCGGTGGCCACGATGGCAAGAGTCGCGGTGACGGGCATGGCGCGTCCGAGACCGCGCAGCCGATGCAGATCGCGCGTGCCGGTTTCATGATCCACGATGCCCGCGGCCATGAACAGGGATGCCTTGAACGTCGCGTGGTTCATCATGTGGAACACCGCCGCAACCAGCGCGAGCGGACTGTTCATGCCGAGCAGCAAGGTGATCAAACCCAGGTGGCTGATGGTGGAGTAGGCCAGCACCGCTTTGATGTCGCGCTGGAATAGCGCGGCAATGGCGCCGATCAGCAGCGATGCGAGTCCTGCGCCGCAAACGAGCGTGAACCACAAGTCGGTGCCCGCCAGGGCCGGCCACAGCCGTGCCAGCAGGAACACGCCGGCCTTGACCATGGTCGCCGAATGTAGATAGGCCGACACGGGCGTAGGGGCGGCCATGGCGTGCGGCAGCCAGAAGTGAAACGGGAATTGCGCGCTCTTGGTGAACGCACCGACGAGCACCAGCACGAGAATGAGCGGATACCAGGTGTGCGAGCGGATGAGCGAACCTGCCTCGAGGACGCGATCGAGGTCGTAACTGCCGACAATCTCGCCAATCAGCAGAACCGCAGCGAGCAGGCACAGGCCGCCGGCCGCGGTGACCGTGAGTGCCATGCCTGCGCCGCGACGCGCTTCGGCGCGGTGATACCAATAGGCAATCAACATGAACGAGGTGAAGCTGGTGAGCTCCCAGAACACCACCATCTGGATGAGATTTCCTGACAGTACGATGCCCAACATCGCGCCCATGAACGCCAGCAGGAACGAAAAGAAACGTGGTACCGGATCGGCGGGTGCGAGGTAGTAGCGTGCGTAGACGACCACCAGAGCACCGATACCGGTGATGAGCAGCGCGAACATCCATGCGAAGCCATCGATGCGCAGCTGCATATCGAGTCCGAGCTGCGGTATCCACGCGACGCCGGCGCGCACCACGCCTTCGTCCTTGATCTGCGGATACATCAGGATTACCAGCGCTGCGCTGGCGAGCGTGAAGGCACCCGCGAGCCAGGCCTCGGCATTGCGCGCATTCGAAGGCATCAGCGCGGCGCAGATGCTGCCAATGAACGGCAAGAGCAGGATCAGGGCGAGCGTCATGCGGCGATTCTAGTGTTCGGACTATTCATGTCGCGATAGTTCTACGACAACCGCGTCGGGTCGATCAGCGTCTCGGGCGCCGGTTCCAAAGCAGCGGCGGTGCACTGGCGTTCGATCATGCGTTTGACGCGAGGCGCGTCAGGTCCGCGGTGCAGTGCGCGAAGGCGCTCCGGCACCGTCGCATCGTGGTGCGTGATGCGGCTGTTGTGGCGAACGTATTCGAGCCACGTTGGCGTCTCGTAACGCTCGATCCAGAGTTGCGGATCGGCGAGATCTCGCAGCAGCCTCCAGTTGCGTGCCCCATCGCGCCGCCGGATGCGCCGCCGCTCGGCCATGGCTGCGAGAAACTTCACGATGTCGTCCTGGTGGATGAAGTATTCGATCGTGATTACTACCGGGCCGGTGCGCGGCTCGACGGGGAGTGCCGTGCGCGGCTCCTTCCAGTTGCGCAGCAGATCGAGGTTGAGCTCCTCTGTTTGCGTCAGCGGCAGCCAGCGTCCCAGCGCTGCGCAAGCCAGCATGACGAACGACGCCGCCAGCAGTGCCGCCCGGATGCTCACATTGGTTGCGACTTCGCCCCACAACCAGCTTCCCGCCGCCAATCCACTGAACATCGCCATCTGGTAGATAGACAGAGCTCGCGCGACCACCCAGCGGGGAGCTGACATCTGCACGGCGACGTTGAATGTGGCAAGCGCCAGCATCCACCCGGCGCCGGCGACGAACAACCCCGCCATCGTCCCCAGCACGTAATTGCTGAGACCGACAATCGCCGTAGCGGCCGCAAAGCCGAGGCTTGCCCGGCGAACGATCGCCTCGGTCGACATCGCCTGGCGCAATCGAGCCTTGCCGAAGGCTCCGCCCACCGCGCCCAGGCCAAACGCACCTAACAACAGACCGTAGGTTAGCGGGCCGCCGCCGAGCGTGGTCTTTGCCACCACAGGCATCAGCGCCATGACGGCACCTGCCGCGATGCCGAACACGACGCTGCGGAACAACACGCTAAGAATGGCGGGCGACATCGCGACGTAGCGAATTCCAGCTGCCACCGCCAGGCCGAGCGTCTCACGAGGGAGTACGCGCGGATGCGGCGGTGGGCGCCAGCGCGCCAGTACGGCGATCAGCGCGATATAGCTGGCCGCATTCGCTGCGAACGCGGCGGCGGCTCCGGCTGCCGCGACGATGAGCCCGCCAATGGCGGGGCCCACACTGCGGGCAATGTTGAAGCCCATGCTGTTGAGAGCTACTGCGCCCGCCAACTCCGCACGCGGCACCATGTCGCCGACAGATGCCTGCCATGCCGGAGCGTTGAATGCCCCGCCGCATCCGATCGCAAAGGTGAATAGCAGCAGCAGCCAGGGTGTGATCAACCCAGACCAGGTGCACAGCATCAGCGCGACCGAAACGACCAGCATGAAAATCTGCGCGCCGATCATCACCTTGCGGCGGTCGAGATTGTCGGCCATCGCCCCCGCGATCAGCGACAGCAACACGACGGGCAAATTGAGCGACGCCTGCACCAGCGCGACCATGTCCGCCGACTGGGCGATCGAGATCATCAGCCAGGAGGCTCCGACCGACTGTATGAGGCCACCCAGATTGGCGAGCGTGCTGGCAGCCCAGACATTCCGGAACACCGGATAGCGCAACGGTGAGAGCGACGAGGGGTGTTGTGACGCGCGCATCGAATCGGATTCGCTTTGAGTCATTGACTGCGCGCTCCAACCGGAAGTGTAGGCTCGCAATAGCGCGAAGCCGACGGGATCTGACTGCACCGAGTTTGGGTTTGATGATGATCGCGGAGGTGCTGGATGGGAAGCCGGAGTTGTGCAGTTCAGATGCTCTGGAAAGCCTCGCGTCCATGCTCGATCATCTCGATCACCGCTGGATTCTTGATCTTGCGCTCGACCGAGATCGCAAAGAACTCGGCTTTGACTCCCGTTGCCACTCCCACTCGCGCAACGCCGTATTCCTTTCGAAATTGATCCTCGAGAATGGTAGGCACCGGTGCAAAGCCGTGCCCTGCCCGCGCGAATTCGCGCAGCATCGCGTAATCCTCGAATTCTCCGACCATGACCGGGCGAACCTCCAGTTTTTCAAACCACTGATCCAGGGCACGCCGGATGGCGGTGTCGTCGGTCGGAAGCAGGACGGGAACGCCATTGAGTGATCCAGGAAAGTTGCGACGCAGGGACTTCGCCAAAGCGGGTGTCGCCATCCAAACTACTTCGCAAGTGCCCAAACTATGGCTGTAGGCACGTACGTTGAGGCTCGGGGTCACGGGCGCGTCTGACAAAACGACATGCACCTCGTGGAGGGCAAGGTCCGTCACCAGACGCTCTAAGGTACCTTCGCGGCAGGCCAGGCGCACTGGCCGCTTGAGCCCGAGCGTGCGCTTGAGGATTCGATACGCGATTTCCTTCGGCACGACGTCATCGACTCCGACCACCAGGCGGAGGGGCCGCTCGGATGGGCGGTGATCGAGCGCCTCCATCAGCTCTTGCCCCAGCGAAAAAATTTCATCCGCGTAGCTAAACACCAGGCGGCCGACTTCCGTGGGTACCAGCGCGCGCCCCGATTTCGCCAGCAACTTTTCACCAAGCCGCTCCTCGAGCGTACGCAACTGCATACTGATGGTCGGGGCAGACAACGCGAGCTCTTCGCACGCACGGGTCAGGCTTCCCGTGCGCACCACGGACCAGAAGTAGAGGAGATGTTGATAGTTGAGCCGTCGTATGACTGCCATGGTCCTTCTCCCGATCAGGGTGTGTCCTGCTCCGCGGCGAGCTCGATAGACGAATGCGGCTTCAAGCCGCGCGTCAGCAATTCCGCCCAGATGCTTTCCGCGTCTTCGGCAAAACCAAAAAGGTCGAGATCTGCTCGATCGACCATCCCGAGATCGACTAGCCGCTCGAAATTTATGATGGATTGCCAGTAGTCCCGATCAGCCAGCACGATGGGTATGCGCGGTGCCTTGTCAGTTTGCCGCAGAGTGAGCAGCTCAAACAGTTCGTCCATCGTGCCGAAGCCGCCTGGGAACACCACCAACGCATTTGCGCGCATCGCCAGGTGCATCTTGCGCATTGCGAAGTAGTGAAACCGAAAACTCAAGCGCGGGGTCGACCACGTGTTTGGGCGCTGCTCCCTCGGCAAAGTGATGTTGAACCCTACCGAAATCGCGCCGCAGTCCGCGGCGCCGCGATTGGCTGCTTCCATTATCCCTGGACCGCCGCCGGTGGCGATGACATTGTCGCGATGCGACGAGTGCTCGTTCAAAGCGCCGCCGCGCTCCGAGGCGATGCGTCCAAATCGCCGCGCCTGTGCATACCAGTTTGCTTCGCGCGCGGAGCCGTCCTCGCGCACGCGGGCACTGCCGAACACCACCAATGTGGAACGCACGCCAGCCGAGCGCAGGATCTCATCGGCCTTGGCGAATTCAAGCAGGAACCGCACGCCGCGCATGGATTCGCCGAGCAGGAATTCCTGGTCGAGAGACGCCAGCCGGTAGGAGGGCGAATCCATCTGCGGGGATAGCTCATCGTTGCTCATGCGTGCACCTCGATCCATTCAGTAGTATTCGAGAAAACCGAAGTGACATCGAGACTAATTCAAATTGTTCTAAATCGCATCAGGCTCCACCATCGACCTCGTTCACGCAGGCGTCGCGCATTGATGCCAAGGAGGCCGTTTTGCAAGTGCAGTCCAATATCAGGTCAGTTCAAGGCGACCACCGCGCAATGACGTCAAATTCATTTGAGCAGCGCGTAGCGCCCGGCGTCCGGCTCACCTTTGACGCCGATCGCATTGTCGATCGGGTCAAGAATGCCGCTCACGAGACGCTGGTGTTCGAGCATGCCCGCTTTGGGCGAATGATGCTGATTGATGGCATCGTGCGCTCGAGTAGCGCAGATGAATTCATTCTTCACGAGATGATGAGTCACGTACCGATGCTGGCGCACGGTCGCGTCGAGCGCGTGCTCATATTGGGTGGCGCAGACGGCGCACTCGCGGAAGAAGTGCTCAAACATCGCGGCGTTCAGACGGTAGTGCAGGTGCACGCCGATCACTTGACGGCAAAGTTGGCGCGGCTCTACTTCAGGAGCGTAAACGCGGCGGCATTCAGCGATGCGCGTTTTCAGTTGTACGTCACGGATCCTGCCAAGTTCCTTGCATCTACTGATGAACGCTTCGATCTGATTCTGGTCGACCTTCCAGTCGAGGGGGATGCGAGCGTCCCTGCGCTGAGCGAAGGCGTGTTCCGAAATGCTCGCGGTTGCCTAAAGACGGGTGGTCTCGTGATTGCAAGGCTTGGGATTCCTTTCCTGCAGCCATTCACGTTCTTTGCGCAGATCCAAAATCTCTCCGCCGTCTTCTCCACGGTCTCGGCGTACCTTGTCCCAGTCCCTAGCATCTTCGGCGGTACGGTGGCTATTGGCTGGGGAAGTAACGCCGTGAGTCCGGATGCTCCGGGGCACGAGACTCTGGCTGCCCGCTTCGTCGATGCGGGCTTCGACACTCACTATTACACCCCGGAAGTTCACCGCGCTTCGTTCGCATTGCCTCGCTACATAAAGGACGCGGTAAACGCAGCCACCTATCCACGCGAGGAGGACGCAATCGAACTCTTGAGCAGGGTGCAGGCGATCGCGTTACCGCGACGCGCCTGGTGAATGACCTGGTTCAAGTTCCGACGGAGAGCAAGATGATGTTTACCAAACGCGATAAAGCGACCATGCCCGATCAACAACCAGTCGTAGTGAAAGAGCCCGTTGGCGTAGAACACCCGACAATCGCCGCGCGCTCGCACTCGAATCATCCTGAATATCCCCTGGAGCGCGTGTGCTCGTACTTGTCAGAACCATTTCAATTGACCTTTGCACGCAACGCTCAACAGCACTTCTCGATGCGTGAGGATGTGGAGTTGATTGCCTCGCATCGAGGACTAACGATTCGAGGAGAAACTGAGGATGCGATCGACGCCGCATTGGTGTTGCTCAAGGATCTCTACGGGCCGCGGATCCACATCAGCCCGCCAACCGTTCTGTACCACCACGGTGTCACGCTGGAGCAACCATGGATGGGTCTACGCATCCGATGCGCGACTAACCAGTTGGACGCGGTGAATGCCGATCTCCTGGACCGTGACGCGATGATCACCTCGTGCGAGGTGGAGGGCGCCCATTGCCATGTCCAGGCCTGCGCTCCGTTGGCCTCGCTGCTGGGTTACAGGTGGGCTCTCGAGAAGCTCACTGACGGGTCCGCAAAGCATGCGATCTGGCTCAGTCACTATGCACCGATGGGAAACCTCCCGCCCGAGGGGCACGCAGCGTGAAGCGCTTTGCAAGGCATCACGCTGGCACCTGACCGGCTTCGTAACTCATTTGACCAGCGTCACAGGAACTCCGCTGAGCTGGACCACTCGCAAGGCCACTGAACCAAGAACAAACGAAGCGATGCGACTTCGCCCGCGCGTGCCCATGATGATTTCTTTGCAATTCATCGTTCTCGCGAATCGTGCAATCGAAGGTGCGGGATCACCTTGTCGGGAAAAGAACCGCGCCTCGAGTCCTGCCCGACGCGCCGCCGCTTTGGCAGAACGAAGTGCCAGAGTGGCCATGAGTCCGTAGTGGTCTTTGATCATGGAGCGGGTGACGTATCGGCTAGGCGGAAGCCGGAGTTGCACGTTCAGCACGAGAATGGTGATACCGCCATGGGCGTCCTGCTTACGGCGCTTGGCAAAATCAAGCGCACGTAGGGCAGCAGCCGATCCGTCAACGGGTACGAGAATCTTGCTGGTCACTACCTTCTCCTCGAGTCTTGCAACGGCGTTCGAATTCTCCGCCGCATCCTGATCCGGCGCCATACTTCGAGAAAGCAGAATCAATTGGCCGTATATTTCGAATTGTTCGAACCTGTTCGCGGGTTCAAGATGGCCTCACAAAGTCGAGGCTACGCGCCTCATCAGTCAAATGATCGCGGCCGCGAGCGCCGCTTTTCGAGGAGGCGGCCATGCGAGATCGTCCCATTGTCATCAGTCGAACCGATGCAGCGAGACTGCGAGAGCTGATCGCCGCGCGAGCGCGAGTAGCGCGTGATCAGGAGCACCTTCACGAGCTGGCAGCGGAGCTCGAGCGTGCCCGCATCGCCGATCCGGAAGACCTGCCGCCGGATGTGATCACCATTGACACCAGCGTTCGTGTTCTGGACCTGGTGAGTGGTGAGCGTCGCGAGCTGACGGTCGTACTCCCCCGCCAATCTGACGCGAGTGCGGGCCGGATTTCTGTGCTCGCGCCTTTGGGCACCGCGCTGCTGGGCTATCGCGTCGGCGATGAAATTGAGTGGCGGATGCCAGGTGGACTGCGCCGCATGCGCATCGAGACCGTTCAACCGCCGGCTGTAGAGAGGAGTGATTCGATGCGAGAGGTGCTTACAGTCGCCTGTGGCCGAACCTGACTTGATATTGGAGGTAATGATGCGAATTCTTTGTGCTACGGATCTGTTGCCGAAAAGCGAAGCTGCGATAGAGCGGGCGGGACTCTTCTCAAACCAGTTGGATGCAGATCTGTCGCTCTTGCACGTGGTGGCCCCAGAGAAGTCACATCAGGACCTGGAGCAAACGCTGCGAAGCGCAGTGTCGCGCACCAAATCTCGCGCGAAGCCGCTGCTATGGTCCACGGACCGGAGGGCAGAGGTGGCCGTGAGGGTCGGCAACCCAGCACGCATCATTCTCGAGACCGCAGCGCAATCAGGGGCAGATCTCCTTGTGCTGGGGGTTCACAGCAAACGTCCGCTACGGGATGCCTTGGAAGGCACGATTGCTGAAAAGGCACTGGCTACGCGCAAGTACCCCGTGCTCGTCGTGCGCGATGAAGCGCGAAAGCCGTACCGCAGGGTATTGCTCGCACTGGACTTGTCAGACGCGTCAGTCTCTGCAATCCACGCGGCTGAGTCTCTAGTTCTCAAGCCGGAAGTGGAGGCCGTGGTTGTTCATGCGCACAACCCTCCGTATAGGGACATGCTGAACTACGCGGACATCGGGAAGTCCACGGCGGCGCAGTACCTGCGTGAATGGAAGCGGGAGGCGACTTGCTCCGTTCGGGATTTGCTCAGGTTAGAGAGCGAAGATCCCGACCGGTACCACATCCATATTGAGCAAAAGCATGCGGCGCCCGGAATTCTGCAGTCGATTGAGCGGTTCTCGCCCGATCTGCTCGTGATGGGTACATATGGAGGCGGACGATTGCGCAGGGCACTGATCGGCAGTGTCGCAAATCGTGTGCTTCATGAAACCAGTTGCGATGCACTCATCGTGCCGGAAGGGAGTTTCGGGACAGCGCGGAGCGAGCTTGTGAACGGCGCTCGACGTCCGCGAGACGCGGGACGCGAGTCGAGACGCGCTCCGGAAACTCGAGTGCAGTAGCGCGACAACGACACATTCAAGTTCGTTCGACAGCGATGCAGATATGAGGAACTGCAAAGCGCGGAGGTGAAAATATGTGGAGCAGAGTGCGAAAGGCGCACATCAAACGATACGCGCAGGTGCGACTTCGGATTCATCGGCGGGATCCGATACAGAGACTTCCCATTGGAGGTCAGGCGGCCAGGCGCGCGTCCGAGGGCGTTTCAGGCCGCATGCTGCGACGCATACAGCAAATTGGGCGGACTGTGCGTCGAGCTGCGCGAAACGGACTAGCTTCCTATTTGCGCACCGGGAATTCTACGAGGCCACCTGATCCCGAGTGAGTGTGGTGAATCGAGGGCAAGGCGCATCGTCTTGCCCTCACTCGCCGCGCCATGAGTTGATTTGCCGTCGGCAGACTCATTAATAGCGGGTCAAATGAGCTGGTTTGCCAGCACTCACTGCTCGCAAAAAAAACACGTGAACGCGGGTTGTCGACAATCCACAATCGCTTCATCAAGGCCAACTCATAGCTGCGGAGGACATTTCCATGCATCGCCTGTACTCCCAAGCCACTCAACAATTCTCGTCGCTCGAGAAGATCGAGACCGCCCAGCTAAGCGATGACGTGGTCTGGATTGACCTGCACAATCCGACGGTGCAAGAGAAACGCGCGCTAGAGCAGTTGCTCGGCTATGAGCTGCCTACGCGTGACGAAATGAAGGACATTGAGCCTTCGAGCAGGCTGTATCGCGAGGATGGCGCCACCTACATGACGGCGGTGCTCGTTTGGAAAGCGGAAACGGAAGCTCCGGAGCTCGCCGACGTCAGCTTCGTGCTGGCGCGCAATCGTCTCGTGACCATCCGTTATAGCGAACCGATGGCTTTCCGCGTGTTCAAGACATACGCGGAGCGTGAGCGCACTGTATTGCCAAGTGGGGCGGCTACGTTGGTCACGCTACTCGACTGCATTGTGGATCGGAATGCCGAGATCCTGGAGCAGACGGCGCTGCAGGTCGACTCAATATCGCGCGACGTTTTCGCGGAGGACAACGGACCGCGAGCGGGACGTGCGGGAAAGAATCTTGCACTCGCTCTACGTCACATTGCCAAGCGACAGAATCTTATGGCGAAGACAAGGGAAAGCCTGGTGAGTCTGGGACGTCTCTCGAGTTTCTTGATGCTGGCCGCCGAGGTCAGCGAATCTGCCGAGCTGCGGGAACAATTGAAGAGTGTCAGCCGCGACATCAGCTCCCTCACTGACCACGCAAGTTTTTTGATGGCAAATATCAGTTTCTTGCTGGACGCCTCGCTCGGCCTCGTCAACATTGAACAGAATCAGATCATCAAGATCTTTTCGGTTGCCGCGGTCATCTTCTTGCCGCCCACCCTCGTCGCTTCCAGCTATGGCATGAACTTCGCTCACATGCCTGAATTGCGCTGGCTTTTCGGATACCCGATGGCGATCTGCCTGATGATCGTGTCCGCAGTGGTGCCACTTCTTTGGTTCAAGCGACGAGGATGGTTGTAGACATCAACCCGGATCATTGACTCGCAGGTTCCAGAAAACTCGATGTCCTCACGCCGGAGCCATCAGGGCTTTACGCGTGCAGGCACCAACCACGCGCTAGCCGCGCCGAGCATCGCCTCTATCCCGACGCGTAACGTAGGCTCGATCACCGGCGCGAACTCGGGTGAATGATTGGAGGGGATCTCATTCAAGCTGCCGGCCTTTTCTGCCTTTGCGTATTTTTGCTGGTCAATGCCGCCAACGGTCCAGTAAACGGAAGGCACGTTCCACGCACGGGCGAACACAGTGAAATCTTCGCTCGCTGATGCGGGTTGAATTTCCCGCACTTGCTCGCTGCCGCGGCGACGATTGAGAGCGTCCACCACCTTGCGTGTCGACGCTTCGTCATTGGTCGTCAGCGGAAAATGTCCCTGCTCCGTGATCGCGGGCGGCTTCGGAGCACCGGACCCCACGGCTTCGGCGTTGATGATTCGCCTGATCGACGCCAGCACCCGCTCGCGCACCCGCTCGTCGAACGTGCGAATGTTGAGGCGCAGCAGTGCCTCGCTGGGAATGATGTTTCCGCTGCTCCCGGCCTGCAGCGCGCCGACGGTGATCACGGCGCCGTCGGTCATGGCCAGCTCGCGCGACACGATGGTTTGCAGGCGCATGACCGAGGCGGCCGCCATCACTACCGGATCAACGGTCGCCTGCGGCGACGAGCCGTGTCCGCCGCGTCCGAACAGTGTTACCTCCAGGCTATCGGACATCGATAGAAGTATTCCGGTGCGAGTGCCAATCTGGCCTGCGGCATTCGGCATCACATGCTGGCCGAGAACGATGTCCGGTTTCGGAAACCGCTTGACCATCCCGTCGTCGATCATGGCGCGCGCGCCCGCGCCGGTTTCCTCCGCCGGCTGGAACACAGCTATAACCGTCCCACGCCAAGTGCCTTTGTTCTCGGCCAGGATTCGTGTCGCCCCCATCAGCCAGGCAACGTGCATGTCGTGACCGCAAGAGTGCGCGACCGGCACGTCTTCGCCTGACGCGCCCTTGACGACCTTCTTGCTGGCATAAGGCAGGCCGGTGTCCTCCTTCATGGGCAAACCGTCCATGTCCGCGCGCAGCAGCACCGTCGCGCCCTCGCCATTCCGCAACAACCCGACAACACCGGTGCCGCCGATCCTTTCTGTGACTTCGTATCCCTGCTTGCGCAGCCACGCGGCGGCAATGGCCGCCGTTCGGTGCTCTTGCATCGCGAGCTCAGGGTTGGCGTGGATGTCTTTGTAGATGCCTTCGACTTGCCTGATCAGATCCTCCGATGGGCCCGGGATAGCCGAACTCTCTCGAGCGGTTGCGGGCGGCGCAGCACAAAGAACCGAGAGGACGATGAAGGCCGCTATCGAAGACAATGGCGATACGCGGCTGCGCGGGAGGGCTGGCATGGTGATTCTCCAGTGTTGTTCAAGCTGAAGAGGCGAGTGCTCGCGAGAATCACGCGCCGATGGTGGGTCCTGCGCAGAAGGATAGGCTACGTGCGGCGCAGGATGTATCGGAATATTCCGGCACTGCGATCTTGCGATCGGCACTCTGGCCTGAGGGTTTCGCGCGAAGTGCTAGTTAGCGTGCGATTGACGCATCCACCATTCCGATGGTGATCAACCACGTTTCCACCAAGCGCGGCCACTGCGCGATCGGTAGCTTGCTCGGTCGCACGCCGAAAGCGTGACCGCCCTGCGCGTACAAATGCATTTCCGTTGGAATGCCGACCTTCTGTAGCGCGGCGTAGTAGGTCAACGAGTGCTTCACCGGGTCAATTGGATCGTCCTCGGCGTGGAGCATGAACGTGGGCGGCGCGTCGGCGTGGACACGGATGTCGGAGCGCAGAGTCAGTTCGGTCCCGGGCGTCCATAGATGACCGGGGTAGACGACGATTGCGAAATCCGGGCGGCAGCTGAGCTCGTCGGCCGCATCAACCGGTGGATACGAGCGCCGGTCGAAGCGAGTGCTGACTGCAGCGGCGAGATGTCCGCCAGCGGAAAAGCCAATGACGCCAATCTTGTGTGCATCGATATGCCACTCCGCGGCGTGCTCGCGCACGAGACCCAGTGTGCGTTGCGCGTCCTGCACTGCCGTTTGCACCTTCGGGTAATAGCCACGTCCGTCCTTCATTGTTGGACCCGAGTCAGGCACGCGGTACTTCAGCAAAATGCAGGTGATGCCGCGTAAGGTCAGCCAGTCACAAATTTCCGTGCCTTCTGAATCCATGGCCAGAAATTGATAACCACCGCCTGGAAACACCACGATCGCAACGCCCGTGTTGCGTCCCGCGGCTGCATACACCGTCATCGTTGGACGACTGACATCGTTTGCCCGGGGCCACCACTCGCGTCCCGCAGGCGGACCGAGCGATTCCGGTTTCGGGTTGGGCAGGGCGTCGGGCACGGCGCCGGGCCAGATCGGTACCTGTGAATGACCGGGCGAGGGCTGCCAGATGGTTTCGCGCGCCTGCGCTTGGGCACATGAAAGCGCGACCAGGAAAGTTGCGAGGATCGATTTGTGCAGGCTTGTCATCTGTCGTCCTGTTTGCAGCTCGGAAGTTAGTTCGCAAAACGGCGGCGGCTGGGCTGGCAACGCAAGCCACCAGTGATCGCCCGTGCAACGCCGGAAGCGGTGGCGGTCTAATGTGCCGCAGTCTGCTTGAGGGGACGAGCGGAACGGCGCGCGTCATGAAGAATCATCTTCTTGCCACAATTCGCCAGAGTCGGAGGCCATCGAGCCG
>Ga0207701_10000801_pt1 | contig 33442 bp, 30 predicted proteins | sample KBSSwiSSwithPhiX_FD_184294 | JGI IMG/M metagenome (GOLD analysis project Ga0207701, IMG submission 184294) | Switchgrass rhizosphere bulk soil microbial communities from Kellogg Biological Station, Michigan, USA, with PhiX - S5 (SPAdes) (version 2) | ecosystem: Environmental > Terrestrial >... | reverse complement strand
AAGACTGCCGCAGAGCTTAACGAAATACCCCGACCAACCGACCGCGACCGCCATATTCCCGACCGCATATTCCAGAATCAAATCCCAACCGATGATCCACGCGATGATCTCACCGAGTGTCGCGTAGGAATATGTGTAGGCGGAGCCCGATACTGGAATCATCGAGGCAAGCTCGGCATAACAGAGCGCTGCGAATCCACAGGCCAACGCGGCCACAAATAGCGAAATCGCCACTGCCGGACCGGCACCGGCGCGACCTAGCATTACGTCCGCCCCTGAAAGCCATGCTTGGATAAAATTGAGAATGGGCGTCTCGAGTCGTGTCGGAAAAGTCTGACCGGCGATTGCGGTACCGATCAGCGCGAAGATTCCCGTACCGATGATGGCGCCGATGCCGATACACGTGAGATCGAACGCGTTGAGCGTGCGCTTCATTTGCCGCTCGGGCGCGGCGGCTTCGGCCATCAGATGATCCGGACTCTTGGTTTTGAAAAGTTGCGAGCCCACCGGTCGAGATCGTCTCATCAATCAGTTCGACTGGTCAACCCAAAGGTTTGGACGTCGATCTCCCACGATATGGCGTATGAAATCGGCTCGGCGGTGTCGCCCGGCTATGGTGGATCAGAGTTTAAGTTTTATCTTGATGCTCCCAAGGCTCCCCTGAAGGTTCCGAAGCATTTCATGCGTGCGATTTGTAGCCTCATCAATTCCCCGTCGAAACTCTGTTGTGTCGAAGAGCATGCCGCAAAAAGGGCATTTGCGACTGTCAGCTTTGAGCCATCTGACAGTCTCATTGATCTGCTTACCACATTTAGGGCACGTAATTTCCAGCGGCAAATTGTCGAAAAACATGGTCTTGTTTTACACGATGAACAAACCTTCTTGATTGCTAGTCCGGTTCGACAAAGGCCGCGTCAAAACGCAGCATCTTCTTTCCGCCTAAGATATTCAAGGATCATTTCTTGTATTTCCAGAATCTATGAAGGTGGACTGTGGCCTTGAATCAAGGCGTAGACTCCGCACAGAGGTTTCTGTAATCTGGCGCTCGTATGCCGGATGAACTGGAGAAATTTGTCCTTGGCGATACCGCGATCTCCGCAATCGAGCAATCGTCATCGACTCGGAGGGGACTTTTTGGCCGGCGAAAAAAACAGGGGCCAGTAATTACACATTGTGAGAATTGCGGAGCGCAACTGGAAGGACATTGGTGTGCCAAATGCGGCCAGCCGGCAATCGATTATCGGCGCTCCTTCCGGCACGTCATTGCCGATTTACTCAACGAATTTCTGAATTGGGACTCGAAGTTTTTCGCAACGATCGGCCTCCTTCTGGCTCGCCCGTGGAAACTGACGAACGAGTTTCTCGCCGGCCATCGCGTGCGCTATGTGCATCCGCTGCGACTTTATCTTCTCGCAAGCATCTTGTTCTTCTTCGCCGCGACTTACGGCATCAAGTCGGCGCATCTCCAGCCGATTGACCTTTCACCGAGCACTCGCGCGGAGATTCGCAGCGAACTGGAGCAAGAAAAGGTTCCACCTGAAGTTCGAGAGAAAATCGAGCAGGCTCTCGGCGGCAAGCCAGTCGCGCCCGAAAAACGCGCTGCGTTAGAGGAGCAGTTGAAGAGCGAGAACCTGCCGAAAGAAGCCCGCGACGCGATTCAACAACGTCTGGATTACGGCGACCCTGCGCCATTGGACGCGCGCGCAAAACTGGAAGGCACGTTGAAAGATTTACCGCCGGAGGTGCGGACGAAAGTCGAGGAATCCTTCAAAAAAGCGCAGAACAAGGCTGTCATTTTCGAAGCCGACAAGGAAGAAAAGCCTAACGACATGCCCAAATGGCTTGAAAAACGGGCGCGCGAAAAATTCGGTGAGCACGGGACGAACATTCAACTCTTTCTGGTCACGCTCATGAGCAACCTGCCTTACATGATGCTCGCTTGTATTCCGCTCTTTGCGTGCGTCCTGAAGCTTCTCTACGTCCGCCGCCGCATTTTCTACATCGACCATCTCATTTACGCGCTGCACATCCACACATTCGCCTATGTCGGGATCATACTAATCGTGCTCGCAACAATCGGACTCAACCGCGCGGTTCCTGGTCCGACTGCGGGATGGGTTATTGCGCTGCTCTGGTTCGTATTCCTGGTGGAAATTTTCCTGTCAATCCGTCGCGTTTATCGGCAGGGCTGGTTCATCAGCACCTTCAAATTCCTTTTTGGCGGATTTGTTTATCTAATCGTGCTCGTCGCCGCGGTCGCTACAACCTTCTTCGTCACTTTGGTCATGCCATGAGGAAAATAATTGCGCTTGTCGTCGCACTGGCCGGCTTTTCTGCCACGGCATCCCCTGCCGATCGGCACATGGCTTTCGAACGCAATAATGCCGTTTACGTCGCCAATCTTGACGGCTCGAATGAGAAAAAGATCGCCGATGGAATTTTTCCCGTGATCTCGCCTGATGGAACGCGTGTCGCGTTTAACACTGTCGAAAAAACAAGCGACACGACTTACGCGCGTCACATGGCGGTGGCAGACGTCGCGACCGGCAAGGTGACCGTCTTTAAGGACCTCCCAAGCGAGAATTCGTATTACCCGAGCTGGACGGCTGACGGGAAACAGATCCTTTTCATCACGCGTCCGCACGAAATCTGGGATCTCGTCGCCATTAATTTAGACGGCACGAATTTTCATGTGCTAAAGCCCGGCGTTCAAAATGAAGTGTCCTGCTACTCACCGGTTTGGGCACATCACGGCCAATCAACTTTTTGCCAGGACATGACGAACATCTACCAAATCGGACTCGACGGAACGGTTCGTGCGCAATGGAGGATCAATAAGATCGTGCCGAACGGCGACATGAGCGGCGACGGCCGGATTGACGTTTCACCGTACGGCAAGCGTTTGCTTTTGAGCATCGATATGGGCGAAGAATCCGGACGCGAAGATTGGGATGGGCCGTTGCCGGCGCTCTGGGCGTTCGATCTCCAGGCGCAAAAGGCAACGCGGCTAACGCCAAAAAAACAATTCGGCTGGGACGGCGTTTGGATCGATAACGACAATATTCTTTTTCTCAGCCGCGCGCCTGGCGAAAAGGACGATTCCATTTATCGAATGTCTGCTGACGGAAAAAATCTGAAACGCCTGATTAAAAATGGGCGCTTCCCGTCTGTCAGCGCGCCATGACTGCGACTTAGCTTAAAAGCTCTCGCGCTTTTGCCAGCGCCTCTGCCACCTTGCTTACGTCTTTGCCTGCACCTTGCGCGTTTTCTGGCCGGCCGCCGCCTTTGCCGCCGACAATTGGCGCGATCTGCTGAACCAATTTGTTTGCCTGAAATGTCGACGTCATCTGTTTTGGTACCGATGCGACCAGCGCAACGGATCCGTTCATAGCGCCAACGAGAAAAATGGGACCGCTAAATTTCGACTTCAATGTATCTGCGACGGCCTGCAGCAGTTTCCCGTCTCCTTCCTGCACTTCCGCGACACAAAAATTTTTTCCCGCATGCGATGCCGCCAGTTGACTCGCGATTTGAGCGGCCCGGCTTCTCAAGTCCGCTTCCGCCGTCTTAGCACTTTGTTTTTCCCAATCGCGAACGTCGATCTCGACTTTTTCAAGATGCGAAGTCCGCGCATCGATTTGTTGCAGCATTTCGGAAGCAGTCGCGTCATTCTCAAACCCGGGCAGTGGCGCGATATCAGATTTCTTGCGCGCCAAAGCTTCAAATTTCTCCTGTTGACGCGCTGCTTCCTGATTCGCCCAGTTGCGTGCCGCGTCGCCTGCAACCGATTCGATCCGCCGAATGCCGGCTGCAATCGCCTCTTCCTTTACGATTCGAAATGGCCCGATATCGCCGGTCGATCTCACGTGCGTGCCACCACAAAGTTCCATGGAGTAACCGTTCAGCGCACGGGGCGCTCCGCCAATCTGCAAAACCCGGACGGTGTCGCCGTATTTCTCTCCGAAGAACTGGATGATGTCGGTTCGCTTCCTCGCGTCCGTGTACGGAATTTCAGTCCATGAGACCGGCGCATTCTCAGTGATCTTTTCGTTCACCAATTTTTCAACATCTCGGACTTGTTGCTTCGTTAATGGCGCACCCGAAAAATCAAACGTCAGTTTGTCAGGTCCGACGTAGCTTCCCTTTTGCGAAGCGTCGCGCGAGACCACTTGATGCAACGCCCAGTGCAGCAAGTGCGTCACGGTATGGTGCCCTTGAATGGCGCGCCGGCGATCAACGTCTACTGAAACGCGAACTGCCTCGCCCGGTTCCGGAGCGCGGCCTTCCAAAAGCGCCGTCCGATGAACAAAAACGTCGCCGCGCTTTTGCGTATCAATAACGCGCAACTGACCGACTTCCGTGCGGTCATGCCCGGGCACATGAAGCAATCCGCGATCTCCCACTTGTCCGCCCATCTCGGCGTAAAAAGGCGTTTGATCGAGGACGATATTGAGCTCGTCGGGTTTTTTACCCGGCAGCACAGTTTCGACAACTGATTCGACCTCAAGAAAATCGTAGCCAAGGAATTTCGTAGGCTCCGCCTTCAGCTTTCCTTCTTCGACACTGATTTCTTCTTTCTTCTGTCCCTTACGGGCGCGCGTACGTTGTTCCTCCATCAACGTTTCGAACCCAGTAATATCGACCGCAAGCCCGCGTTCACGCGCCATTAGCTCGGTAAGATCGAGTGGAAAACCTTGCTCATCGTACAAGCGAAACGCAAAGGATCCTGAAATTGTGGACACGCCGTGCGAGACTTCGCGCTCGAAAAGCTCAATGCCTTTATCAAGTGTTTTGTTAAAGGCTCCTTCTTCGCGCCGAATCACGTCTTTGATTGTTTTTTCTTTGGCGCGGATTTCAGGAAAGACGTCGCCCATCGTCTTAGCAACGACATCAACCAGTTTGAAGAAGAATGGTTCGTGAAAGTCTAACGAACGCCCATAGCGAACAGCGCGACGAAGAATGCGGCGCAAGACGTAGCCGCGGCCCTCATTTGACGGAATGATTCCATCGGCAATCGCAAACGAAAGCGCGCGAATGTGATCAGCAATCACGCGGAAAGCCACGTCCGTGGCTTGTTGAGAATTGAGAATTGAGGGTTGAGAGGAGTCAGGAAGCGTGCTCGCGTATTTCTTGCCGCTCAGTTTTTCGAGTTCATCAAAGATCGGGCGAAAGATGTCTGCCTCGTAATTCGAGATGGTCTCGGAGAAGTCCGTGAGATTTTTTGTGCCTTGAATGATCGCTGTAACGCGCTCGAACCCCATTCCAGTATCAACGTGGCGCGCAGCGAGTGGGACATAATCGATGCGGCCGGGGTCACCGCCCCCGGCTACAGGTTGCGCGTTGAACTGGATGAAAACGAGGTTCCAGATCTCGATACAACGAGGATCATTTTTGTTCACGAGTGCGCCGCGTGTGTCGCCGTCCGGAGTTAGATCGACATGGACTTCCGAGCACGGCCCACACGGACCGGTATCGCCCATCATCCAAAAATTATCGGCTTTGCCACCGTAGAGAACGTGAATCTTCGGATCGAGATCAGCTTCGCGAAACAAATGCGCCCAGCGATCGTACGCTTCCTGGTCAAACTCGCTCGGTTCGCCCAGGCCGGGCTTGTAAACCGTCGCATAAAGCCGTTGCGGTGGAAATTTCCAGCGTTTCACCAGTAATTCCCATGCCAACTCGATCGCTTCCTTTTTGAAATAATCACCAAAGCTCCAATTGCCGAGCATCTCGAAAAATGTGTGGTGATAAGTGTCGAGCCCGACATCTTCGAGATCGTTGTGTTTACCGCCGGCGCGAATGCATTTTTGCGTGTCAACGACGCGAGGCGGAATCCACGTTGGTTTTTGCTGCCCCAGAAAGATCGGTACGAACTGGTTCATGCCGGCATTGGTGAAAAGAAGATTTGGAGCGTCCGGCAACAGCGACGATGACGGCACAATCGTGTGGTGTTTCTCGCGAAAGAAATCGAGAAACGATTGTCTGATTTGCGCAGAGGTCATCTTCCTGATCACCAATGAACACGAATAAACATGAATTTCAGGAAACCGGAAACCTTCAAGCGTGGACAGCGCCACTTAACTGGCAGCCGGGATGCTCACGCGCGTCAGCAACAAAAGCGCTGGGCTAACGATGCTATTCTTTTTCTTCGTCCAGCCTGGCTTTGACCGCGGACTCAATTTCTTCGTAGAGCTGCTTGTCGTTCTTCAAAACTTCTTTCGCGGCGTCCCGGCCCTGCGCCAGTTGGGTGCCCTTGTAGCTCAGCCAGGAACCGCGTTTTTCGATGACTTGTTTCTCCAATGCGAGATCGAGCAGTGCGCCAGTTGATGAAATTCCTTCGTTATACATGATGTCGAACTCCGCTTCCGTGAAGGGAGGGGCGACCTTGTTCTTCACGATTTTTATGCGGGTCCGATTTCCTGTAACAACGCCGTCCGTCTGCTTGATCGCGCCGATCCGACGAATGTCGACACGAACACTGGCATAAAATTTCAGCGCCTTGCCGCCAGGTGTTGTCTCCGGATTTCCAAACATCACACCGATCTTTTCCCGGATTTGATTCGTGAAAATGCAGCAAGTACGCGCCTTTGAAATGAGCGAGGTGAGTTTACGCAGTGCCGCACTCATCAGGCGCGCCTGTGCGCCAACCGTAGTGTCCCCGATCTCGCCCTCGAGCTCCGCCCTGGTAACCAGTGCCGCCACGGAATCGACGACAATGACATCCAAAGCGTTGGAGCGAATCAGGGTCTCGCAAATTCGCAGCGCTTCTTCGCCGGAACTCGGTTGAGAAACCAGGAGATCATCCAGATCCACGCCGAGCCGCTTTGCATAGGCCGGATCGAGCGCATGTTCGACGTCAATAAAGGCTGCGAGTCCGCCACGTCTTTGAGCTTGCGCAATCACCGTCAAGGTCAGCGTCGTTTTCCCGGATGACTCAGGGCCGAACACTTCGACGACTCGGCCTCTTGGAAATCCGCCCACACCGAGCGCGCGATCAATTAGGATATTACCCGTAGGAATGACGTCGATATCGACAATTTTCTCGTCACCAAGCCGCATGATCGCGCCTTCGCCGTAGTCTTTTGCGATCTGTTGAATCGCCAGATCAAGATTCTTGTTCCGCGCCGCGGTGACCTTATCTTCGCTGGGTTTTTGCTCGGTTTTCGCCGCCATATCAAGAGACTGTAACTACGATGCGCGCGCCGATTCGCCAAGCAGAAAAGATTCGGAGATAAATCAAAAGCGCGCGAACTTTTGGTTCGCGGCCCTTGATTTCCTTTAAAAGCAATCTTAAGAAACGGTGATCTTGCGCGGCTTGACGTGTTCTGCTTTAGGCAGAGTCAATGTTGCAAGACCTTGCTCGATCCTGGCGCTGATTTTGTTTCCGTCGATCGATGGATCGAGCTCAAACGTGCGCCGGAAATTTTCCGGGCGCGATTCGTGATGAATCAGCGTTCCCTCCACAACGGGAAGTGAACGCCGACCATTAATCGTGAGCTCGTTGTTCCCGATGGAAATGTCGAGTCCCTCCTTATTCACGCCGGGCATCTCGACTTCGAGCGTGTAGCCATCGCCGGTTTCAATCACGCGCGAAGGCGGCGCGACAAACTGTTCGGTCTGCGCGCGGTCGCCGCTACGATTTTCACGGGTCAAAGTATTCATGGTTGAGCCTCCCTTGGTTGAATTGATTAGTTGACCTGAATTTGCTTTGGCTTCACTTCTTCGGCCTTGGCCAACGTCACGGTCAGGATTCCATCTCGATATGTGGCGCTGACTTTGTTGGCATCCACGCGAGTCGGTAGTGCGATGCTACGGCGGAACGTGCCAACATAGCGCTCAGTGCGCTCAGCCTTGTCGCCATTACTGCTGCTTTCCCGCTTGCGCTCACCACTGACGGTCAGTGTCCCGTCGTGCAAAGAGATTTCGATTTCCTCTTTGCGCATTCCGGGCAATTCGACGATGGCGGTCACATTGTCATTGCCCTCGTAAAGATCGAGCGCAGGCGACCAACCACTAAACAGTTGTCCCGCACGCGCCAAGCTCGACGAGAACGGCAACTCGAAAAACGAGTTAAGTTCATCCCTCAAATTGCTCAAGCGATCCGCTGCGGACCACGGTGACAATTCTGGGCTTTGATAACGAATTAGAGTCATAATAAGTCTCCTTTCTTTGATAAAGCTTTCGGTCATTTGGATTAGCTCGCACCATGCCAGAATAAAAACGAAAAGAGCGAAATTATAAGCGTCACAACAGTAGAAACTTACGGAGTCAGCCATGCTCTTCTCATTCGTGATAGTTGGCAAAATCTGGCACAGACTCGACCTAAATTTACCGCGAAGAGTGAGACAAAATTGCACTGTCGTTCCACGAGGGATTGCGTCATTGCACAACTCGCCACAGGGTCTTGACATCTTGGTCATCGACCGATTACGACTCGCATCGTGGACGCGCAGAGTGAAGGCCGACGCGAGCTCGATTCAGTCGTCATCAACGTTGAGCTCACACTCGCCAGCATTATTCAGGGCGTTGCCCTTTTTTTCTTAACCGATAATGCTCGCGTGGTTCTCACCATGCGACACTGGGGTTCGTTTCCCTATGTTGCCGCAGGTTTGTGCGTGATCTTTATTTTTTGGTCCCGCTCAATCATTCACACATTGACGCTGATTCGCTGGCCAATGGAATTCGGGCATAACTTTTTCTACATTGGTTGCGCATTGGGTGAAGCGATTCTTTTTAGCCGCCTCGACGATCCACTGGCATGGTTCCAGCTCAGCGCCACTTATGCTGCAGTTGTGTGGCTGCTTTTCATCTACGACATGCGACTAATTCACGCGCGCATCGCGGAATCCCGTAACGAGGCGGACCGCGCGCTCTACGCGCGTGCCAGAGCCGATCAATTGCGTAACATTTGCGTGTCGGTTCCTTTGCTTTTTTTCATCAATCTCGCCTGTGCGCTCGCCATTTGGATCTGGCCCGATTTTTTCATCGCTCGCGGCGGCCACGTTTGGTTGATCACCGTGCAACTCGTTTCGTTTACCGCTTATCTTACCTATATTGGCCGTCACTTTAGCAAGATCGCGCAACTTCTCTTGCAGAGCCGACAGGCCAATTGACGGAGAACGCCCGTCGTACTCGTCGACCGCCAAGCACTAGCGTTCTCTGCGACTCTCAATGTAAATCAGGACGAACGCGATCCCAATCAACGGCTGGAGAATTTTTTGCAAAAGTCCCAATGCAAACCCCAAAACATCAAAACCGCGCGCTTGCTGCGCTTCAGTCAGCTTTTGGAGCAGCGCTTGTGGATCTTGCGTCGTCATTAATTCATTAAAAGAATGTTGTAACGTCGCCCATCCCGAGATGAGAGCGATCGCCAGTACAAATGCAAGCCAGAGGGAGGCAATAAAAGCGCCGCGCCACATTGGACGCTGAAACCATGGAAGTTCACGCCCGCTATGCGCCAAATTTCGGCTTTTGCGCAATGAATCGACGACTCCTTCATTTTCGAGGACGGCAAATTGCTGCCAGAACAGCACGTTGACGAAAAAACGACCGAACATCCAGACCTGCAGCACCAGCAGACCAAGCGCAAGAAAGATCACAAATAATGAAGGCGCTCCAGCGATAATCATCGCTGCGATTAGAAACGCGAATAGGATCAGCAAGAAAAAAACCCCATAAACGAAGACGCACAGCGCCGCGACCCGAGGCCAGAATCGCACAGCTTCATTGAGCCCAGCGAAAAATCCTAAGCGGCGACCGGCGGCAATTTCCGCGGTGAAGATTTGAATCCCCGATATGTAAACCGGCCACATTGCCATCGAGAAGATGAACATCAAAAAGGCAAAGCCGCCCGCAGCGAGAACGCGGAAGTCAGCATCCGAAGGGTGCACGGTTTGCGTCCACATGGCGGTTAGCTGACCGCATACCGAGGGCAAAACTACCAGGAGCGTAAGGGGAACGAATTGAAGAAGGCCTCTAGCGTATATCCGAAACGTCTCAGCCAAAATGTGACCGAAGCCGCGGGACGGTAGCACCGGCGGAAGCTGCCTGGGGCTTATCGAACGGTTCAGCCGCGCGGGGTCGGCTGTCGCAAGCGGTTCCCCGTCGAATAATCCGGGAATCTCCGCCGCCAAAGTCCAAAGCTCGGCATCGGCACGGCGAGCTTCGTTTGCGGGAAGCACCCGACCTTCCGCTTTCCACTCACGCAGGGTGTCGATATTGGCAGGCCCGTATTCTTTGCCATCAACACGCACGATCCATTCTTCGGTCACGTCTTGATCATCCCGTATCATGCATTCAGAATCCATTATCAGTCTTTACGATGAAACTGCTTCTTATCGATGGTCACTATTACGTTTATCGCTCGTTTTTCGCTATCCCGAATCTCTCGAATTCAAAGGGCGAACCCACCAACGCAATTTTCGGTTTTACAAAAACATTGCGCCTGATGGTCAAGCATCTGCAGCCGGAATTAGGCGCAGTTTTTTGGGACGAAGGAATGCCGGAACGCCGAGTGAAGCTCCAGCCCGCCTACAAGGAGACGCGCAAGGAAATGCCCAAGCCAATGGTTCCGCAACTCGATTTTATACAGAAACTCACGCCCTTACTGGGTTTCCAAAATATTTCCCTCCCCAACACAGAGGCCGACGACCTGATGGGCTGTTACGCCATCGCGGCCGGCAAGCGACCTCAAATGGAAGTTGTCCTCGCGACCAACGACAAAGATTTGTATCAGCTGGTAGGCCCTTGCGTAAAAGTTTATACCACGGCGAAAGCGGACCTTGCTTCGCCAAAGGACGCATTCGCATTGCTGAACGAAGATCAGGTCACCGCAAAATGGGAGGTTCAGCCCAATCTGATCGGGGATGTTCTCGCGTTAGCCGGCGATTCGGTCGATAATATTCCGGGAGTTGGATTGGGCCGCAAAACCGCTGCGGCATTGATTCGCGAATTCGGCGGACTCGACTCGCTGCTGGCCAACATCGACAAAGTGAAAAACGCGCGAACTCGCGAGAAACTTATGAACTCTCGCGACCAAGTTTTGCAAAACCGGCAAATGGTTGATCTGGATTGCCATCTCGACCTGCCGGTTCCGATCGATGAGCTCCGGATCGAACCGGATTATCCCAACCTGATCCGTGTGTTGGAGCAGTGTGAATTTAAATCGCTTCTGCAGGAGATTCGCGATGAAGCAACCCGGGTCGGCACGGGTGAACAGCAGAATCTCCTGTAATCGTGAGCCGGTATAGACATTTCGTAACCAACTGACTTCCAACAGCTAACGTTCAGACACGGATTTTTCGTAAAAAAGTTGAACGCGCACCGCTACTGGCTGTCAAACTCAACAGGTTAAGGCGATTCGGGTAGTTGCACGTTTTTCTTATATTCGTTGTTTCTCCTTAGCGTGCGCTGCCCGAATCTTTTTTTGTTCGTTTGCGCTGTCCTCGCTGGACACTTTTGGTCGTATCGCGATTTGCCGATGGCTTCTCTGTCACACGCTTTCGAAGGGTGCCTTTGATAGACGTATTCAGGTTTCGCGCTTATCGTTCTGGCTCGCTGGAAACTTTTTTGAATTCCCGGACGATTCGTATCGTCAAGCCAGTGCTTAGCAAATTTCGATGAAGTCAGACCGTTACGATCCAATTGCCGCAGCCCTCAACGAAGACATCGGCCAAGGGGATATCACGACCGATTTTTTCGTAACTGAGACTCTTCATGCAACAGGACGCGTTACGACGCGTGAAAATGCCATTGTTGCCGGCACGGAAGCCGCGGCGGAAGTTTTTCGACGGGTCGATCCCTTAATAGACATCCAGGTTGTTCACCCGGATGGAGACGAAGTTGTCGCCGGCGACCTGATTATCGAAGTGCGCGGTTTGGCACGGTCGATTCTAAAGGCAGAGCGTGTCGCACTGAATTTTTTGCAACGTCTCTGCGGCATCGCGACCCTTACGCGTCAATTTGTCGATGCCGTTGGAAACCATCCAGCCAAGATTCTGGATACGCGTAAAACCACGCCCGGAATGCGGGCATTGGAAAAGGCGGCAGTGGTCGCGGGCGGCGGCGTTAATCACCGCTTTGGCTTGTACGACATGGTGCTCGTAAAGGACAATCACCTGGCGACTTTCGGAGGGCTTTCCAGGTTTGCAGATCGAATTCGTCAGCTTCGCGGGGAGCGACCAAACATCCGTATTGAAGTGGAAGCCGATGATTTGGATCAAGCACGCGCTTTCGTCGAGATTGAGGGCATAGACGTCATTCTTCTCGACAACATGCCGCCCGCTCAGATGCGAGAGGCTATCGCGCTGAGGAAAGACAATATCCGGTTTGAAGCAAGCGGGGGCATTACGTTGAAAAACGTAAAACGGGTTGCGGCCACGGGAGTCGATTACATTTCCATCGGCGGCCTGACGAACGCCGCGCGCGCGATCGATATTGCTCTGGAAATGGCCCAAGTGCCCGGCTGAGAGTCGAGATGCCAGATGGGCTGATCGCTGAGCAATTACAGGCCGATCTCGACAGCGGCGTAATCGGCTGGGAGATTGTTGTCCTCGATCAAGCGGGCTCGACAAACGATGCGATTCTGCAAATCGCGAATGCAAATTCAAAGGAGGGTCTGGTTGTCTTCGCTGAACATCAAACCGCCGGACGCGGTCAACGCGGAAATCGATGGGAATCGGCAGCAGGAAAAGGACTTTGGTTTTCGATTCTTTTGCGACCGACAATCGATCTCGCAAGTTCCCCGCAACTCACTGCCTGGGCGGCTGAAGCCGTTTCCAATGCGATTCAAAACGAATTTTCCCTCATACCTGTGATTAAGCCTCCAAACGACGTGCAAATTGATGGAGCCAAGGTCGCTGGTGTCTTGGTAGAGATGAGAGCCCAGCAAAACGCACCTCATCTGGCTATCGCCGGTATCGGGGTCAACGTGAATCAATCTCGCGAAGATTTTCCGAAGGAACTGCAAAGCCGGGCAATCTCCCTTGCCATGGCACTTGGCAAACAAATCAATCGCCAAAGTTTTGCTGTCGCTCTCTTGCGAAAGCTGGATCGGACTTATCGTGAAAAATTCGCCAGCGCAGGACTGTAGCCGAGGGCGCTGACCTCGGCTCGCTCACAAGATTGGCAACACGGCGAGCTGCCGTAGTCAACGCCCGCGGCTACAACTTTGTAACTCGTTAGCTTTTCGCTGTTCCGCCAGCCAATCGCGGTAGATGTGCGGCGAAATTTCCGAAGGTTTAATCTCGCTTCGTCCACCCCAGAAAACGTTTGTGTACGAGACCGGGATGTCGCAGGAGCGAAGATGCCGATCGATAGCTGCTTTATGATCCAGCAATAGTTGTTTATCGGTGCCGTGCGCCACGGCCATGATGTTGACGTTCTTGAATTCCGGGCCGGCTTCGCGCCAGTAGCAATGCGTCAGAATGCGGTGACGCCCGACTTCGCCGCCCGCTTCAATTTCACGACCGTGCGGCACTGCCCAATGAAACAGCGCATTAAATCGGGTGACCCGCACCCCACCCGCCGACGGCTTTACGTGTTCCAGGAAGGTCGAAAAGCGCCCGATGATTTTTCGCGCAGTCAATTCTTCCGCCACGCGGTAGAATTCCTCCGCGGAGACGCCGGCTTCATCCGCACGCGCAACCCACGGCGAAGGCTTGATCTCTTCTGGAGCAAATTCGCGCTTAAGTGCCTGGAGCACATCCCATTCGCCTGCAGTCAGACTAACAATCTGCACTGGAACCATTTTTGCCGGTTGATCTGCTTTGCTGCCGGGATCAATCGTCTTCCGCCGAACATGTCCCACTCCCAAGGTGAAAATTCCTTTCGCTGGCATAAGCCGAAAACGCTCGGCTTCGACCTTTTTCGCCAGCAATTCGCAATGGGCTTCCAATGAAAATCCCTGGGGGACTTTTACGGTAGTCCAAAGTTTGTAGTCAGATCCGGCACTGACGGTGTCGGTGGAGCGCAACACGACATGACCTGAAAAAGGATCGTGCTGAAACATCCAATCGAAGGCCGCATCAATTTTGTCCTCGGGAGTTTTCCACGCCACTAGCGCGCCCTGAGCCAGGTTGGTCGCAAGGAGCGTTTGCCGCACGCGCCGTATCGTGCCCGCACGCAACATGGCGGCAATCCGCGCCATGACTACATCCACACCCACACCTGAACGGTTGGCGACTTTCTCAAATGGCTCGCGCACGAATCCTTCGATTTTGTCCTCCGAGATCGCCAGAATTTTTGCGTTAATCGGATCGTTATGTTCAACCGGCAGCATCATCGAACTATGGCACACATCCTCCAGGCGGGCACGGGTTCAAACCGTTAAGCGTTTGGACGTTCAGCGTTGGACGCTTGCTCGCGATCCTTCGGAGTTGGACGTTTGGTTCGATGTTAAAGGCGATTTTCTTCGATGCCGTCGGCACGCTGATTTATCTCACCAACACGGTTGGTCACCACTACGCACTGGCCGGCATGGAGGTAGGCCTTACGCTCGATCCGCACCAGCTCGATGACGCGTTTTATTCGGCCTGGAAGAAAATGCCGCGCCGCGCTGCGATCGCCGGCCCGCGCGAGGACGATGATAAAGGCTGGTGGCGCGAGCTGGTTCATCTCGTCCTCGCGCAGGTCGCGCCTTCATTGAGTGAATTTGATCGCGATAATTTCTTCGAAATCGCTTACGAACACTTTGCAGCGCGCGGTGTCTGGGAACTCTACCCTGAAGTTCCGGGCGTACTGGAGCAATTGCAGCCACGTTTTCAGCTCGCCGTCATCTCAAATTTCGACGGGCGTTTGCGGTTCATCCTCCAACACCTGGGGATCTCGAAGTTTTTTGCTGAGATTTTCATCTCCAGCGAAATCGGAGCAGACAAACCGGACCCCGAAATTTTCCAGCGCGCGTTGAAATTAATCGATCTCAAACCGAACGAGGTCCTGCATGTCGGCGACGATCCAGAAAGGGATTGGGAAGCAGCCAGCGCCGCCGGTTTGTCGATCTTTCGATTGGATCGCCCAAAGAATTCTCTGCGCGATCTGTTGAAGTGGATCGGCCGGGACTCGAAGCCGGAACATACGCCTTAAAAGGGACGTCGTGGATAAGTCCTCTCAGGAAAGGATTTATTCCAAGGGCAAACCCGATTCATCGGCTCGAGCTTGCAAACCATCTTGTCGTTTTTTTCCGTGCGTTTCCCGTTGTTTGTCGACCTTCTTCTCCGCGCTGGTCAAATACCGCGCGTAATCTTCAATCGCGCTGTTCGGAATTCCAACTCTAGCCACGATCAGCAGTCCGTCCTTGGTTGAAAACATGTCTCCCCATCCAGCCGGAAAAAAATTGGTGACAGCGCAATCCAAAACTTCTTTCGTAAGCGCGGGTTCAGTCCGAAATGCGGTGCAGGTGTCGTCGCAATGCGATGCTACCATTTTTGTGATTTCCATGACGCTCAACCTATCACTCGCCAAGGATTTGGTCGAGACTCCAGACCTGATCCCTAATCCCGAAGCGCGAGTACGGCCAAGAGATGGTACCCCGGATCCAGTCGCCGAGAGCAAAGTTCTACAGCCACTCACATTGAAGCGGGCAACATGATCGAGACACACCGACAGAAGCGCTCTGTGAAATCAGGCCACCATCAAATTAGCGAGCGCTCATCTGGACACTTGAGATCGAAATCTAGTGAGCGTCTTTCTGGCCCCGTTGTGAAATCGAGTGCGAGTTTGATCATTTCCGACAGAGAAATCTTGTTCGCTTCTGCCCACACTTGGAGATTCCGCTGCACGGCCGGTTGAAGGTCAACGCTTTCGAGCGTTTCTCCGTCGGAGATCAGCAGTTGAATTGTTCGCTTCAAGAATTGGTTAAAAGCACCCGATTCCAACCGCGTGCAAGGTCAACCTTTGTATCCCATTGTGTTGTTGTTATGGCTGGTTCGGATCCAATCAGCGTTGGAATCGAATCGATTCGTTACGTGAGCTCGAATCGAAGCCGAACAGCAAGATGATCAGACTGAAGATGAGGATCGTGTTCATTTTTAAGCGGAACTTACTTCGACGATGCGTGGCGCCGCCACGACGCGTGAGAGAGGATTTTCGGTGCCACCGAAGAAATGATGGCGATTCCCCCGTTTGAGTGAGTCTACAAAGAAGAAAGCTTCTGCGTACGGTGGTAATGAATTCAATGATGGGCAAGAATTTCTTGCAAAAATCCTGCTTCACTGCTTGGTCTGCGCAGCCCGAAAAGCCTGCCAAGCATTCCAAGCGCGTTCCCAATTTTGTTTCCCTGCCCAACATTGTGCTTCTAAGAAATGAAAATACGCTGGGGAGTTCGGCCGTTCGCTAAAATGAAGCGCGGTAAGAAGGGCATCATCGACGCGGCCATTTTGCATCTGCGCGCGATAAAGTTCGTAAGCAAAGCCGTCGTTATAAGGCGCCGCGGCAAAGCGGGTTTCCAGATCTTGAAGAGAGAAATTAGTGCCGACTCGCGGGAGCGCCACCGGTTCGCCGTATAGCTGGGTGAACTCGTAGGCGGCGCGAAAATCATTCTTGCTGGCTTTGTATTTCGCCATGCCAAACCATGCATACCGAAGCCAGTCGGGATGCTGTTCAACGACTCTGAAAATCTCCTCAGGGTCGCCGCGTTCGGACCAAACCGCGAAGAGCGCGAGTTTTTCCGTTTCACTGAACGATTGCAGGTTCGGATCATTTCTAAACAGTTGCGCAAGCGCACGATTAAAAGAAGCGTCGGACAAACGGTCGAGATAGGGGAGCGCCAGATCGTGTTCGCTAAGTCCAATCGCCTCCAGAAACGGGCTCACTTCTGGAATCCGGAGCGAAGCGTCGCTCAGCATGCTTGCGTAGACTTCCCGTCGCAGAGGTCCGGCTCTGCGTAGAGCCTCACGCCACGCTGTCACCACCAACATCGGACGGGACGCCAGCCAGGCGTTTCCTTCGGCCAGCGGAACTTCATAAGCGATCGGCTCCAGAAACCGGGCCCGGCGGAAATCATCGACTGCGTTTGTATTCTGTTTGAGTTCGACCTCCGCGATAGCACGCGTAAGATAAAGTTGCCAATCGAGGGGCGCCCATCCAAGCGCGCGAGTTGTCAGTGCGATTGTTTCATTATGATCACCCTTGCGGTCTGCTGGCGTCGACAATTGATTCGCGCTGGAAACACCGACTGAGCCGGGAAGGAGTTTCGCACTACGCGCGGCGACAACCACTGACAGGCCCGCCGCAAATAATACCAATCCAACAAAGCGAAATAGGATCGATATCCACTGACTTCTCTTCAAACAGAGCGGCCGATGCAGTGAGAGCCCAAACAAAAATATTGCGGCAAACACCGTGCCCACCTGGTGCCCTGAAACGTCGACAATCCCATTGATTGCGAACAGAAGCGCCGCGATAAGCGTGGCGAGACGATACCCTTGGTTGGTTCCCACTCGCAGTGGGAAAACTCGACTAACAAACATCGCGATACCAACGATCGTGAGCACGACCGCTGGCCACCCGAGTTCAGTCCAAAGCCAAAGCCAGTCGCTTTCCGGATGCAAGGCTCGCGGGTCGCCGAGCGAAGCGCCACGAAAAATTGCAAAGATCGATTCAAAATTTCCAAAACCGATCCCGCACCAGGGCGAATTACGAATGAGTCGAAACGTGTCATGAAAAATCTGCCACCGAAAATTCGTTGAGGCACCGGCACTAATGAAATCGCGAAGATGAAATCTCTCGAATGTCTGACCTCCGAAGAGCAGCAACGCCGCGAGTAGCACCAGCAGAAGAAGAAGAGAGATTCCAAGCGCTAGTCGCCGGGGAGAGCGTTGTCGGAACGCCAAGGCGCCAAGCCAAAATGCGCTGCCCGCGACGAGGATTACGATTCCAGGCCACGAAAAATTCAAAATGATCGCTGCCGCGATCAGGACCAGCGCGAGGATCCAGACGATCCACCGTTTTCTTCGCTTGCGGAGATCGTCCTGAGCGCAGGCAAGAATCACGATAGCGGTGAGTCCGAAAAGATCTCCGGTTTGATTCCGATTTGGAAATGGACCGAAATCTTGCTCGTTGTGCCAGAATGGAAGCGTGGTGCGTGCCAAGTAAAGCGCGATGCAGATTGCGGCTAACAGCGCAATTCCAATGGTAAACAGGCGCAGTTGAAAACGCACCTCGTGAAGCCCGAGGTCTTGCGTTGAGACGATATAGAGCCAACTCAGTCCGGCAACGAAGCCAACCAGATAGCTCAGCGTGATCCACGGCTGCGGAGTGAGAGTCGATGGAAGCTGAATTCCGAAGTCATTTACTAGTGCTGCACGCCACTCTGGTTGGAAAAACCAGCGAGCTGGGAGAAATGCGACTGCTGCCAAGATAGAGACAGTGAGAAGGACGAGGTTCGTTACCGCGCCGAGCGAAAACCGAGGCGGTCGAATCAGCAGGTACGCCCCAAGAACTGTGATGACAAGTCCCTCTTCCCATTTTTGAGTGGCGCCGCCCAGGAAACAGGCGAGCACGGGCAGCAATGCGACGGTCCCGTTGGCTATCCAACGAGTGGTCGCGGCGGGGTTTTGGTTCTCAGGCGATTGAAATTGCTGCACGGAGTTTCGCATCAGCTAAAGTCAACTGTCATGGTATGCGAATCGCTTTTCGATTCGATAAGCGCGGTGCCCGACTAACGTATCATCTTTATCATTGCTCGCAGAGAATCTGACTTTGAATCACAGGTAAGGCGACCGCCCACTGATTTAAGATCACGTAATTCTATTTGGGTTTCTAAGAAGAAACTGCGCAATGTTACAAGTAGATGCGTGCATCAACACGACGATTTCGGATGATCGCGAAGTCGAACAAGAACTGCTAACCATTCACTATGAACCACTGGAAGCACTGGCTGCCGGGAGTGCAGGTCCTGAGGAGTTACCAACTCGCCTGGTTTGCGGGCGATCTGATGGCTGGGCTAGTGCTGACTACGATGTTGGTTCCGGTCGGTATCGCCTATGCGCTAGCTTCGGGCGTTCCCGGAATCTACGGACTGTATGCCACGATCGTGCCCTTGCTCGCGTACGCGCTCTTTGGCCCCAGCCGCATTCTCGTGCTGGGGCCGGATTCGTCTCTCGCCCCCGTGATTCTCGCGGTCGTGTTCCCTCTCTCGGGCGGCGATCCAATGCGTGCGGTCGCCCTCGCGAGTATGATGGCGGTCGTCTCGGGTCTGGTGTGCCTCCTGATAGGTATATTGCGCCTCGGTTTCGTTACGGAACTCCTCTCCAAGCCGATCCGCTACGGCTACATGAACGGCATCGCACTCACAGTGCTGATCAGCCAGCTGCCGAAGCTCTTCGGCTTCTCAGTCGATGCCGTCGGTCCATTGCGCGACCTTGTGCGCATTGGGGAAGGCATTCTCGGCGGACAGGCGAACTGGACCTCATTCACAGTCGGCGCCAGCACACTCGCAGCGATCCTTTTGCTAAAGCCCTACAAGCGCATCCCTGGCCTTCTGCTCGCGGTCGTCGCAGCAACTATCGTGGTCGGTATACTGAACCTCGACACTATCGCTGGGGTGAAGGTTCTCGGGCCGCTGCCCCAGGGACTGCCATCGTTTGCCTGGCCGATGATTAATTTTGCTCACCTTGACGACGTCATAATCGGTGGCTGTGCTGTCGCGATGGTGGCGTTCGCAGACACGAGCGTCTTGTCGCGGACATACGCCGCGAAGATACGTACGCCCGTTGATCCGAATCAAGAGATGATCGGCTTGGGCGCAGCCAATCTCGCCGCTGGCCTTTTTCAAGGATTCCCGATCAGCAGCAGCTCGTCACGCACTCCCGTCGCAGAAGCGGCCGGCGCGAAGACGCAGCTCACCGGCGTTGTGGGCGCGGTTGCGGTCGCGCTCCTTCTGGTATGCGCACCCAACCTGTTAAAGGATCTGCCCAGCAGCGCGCTCGCCGCGGTCGTGATTGCCGCGGCCATCGGGTTGTTCGAATTCGCAGACTTGCGTCGCATCTTCCGCATTCAGCAATGGGAATTCTGGCTATCGATTGTCTGCTTCGTGGGTGTTGCGGTTTTCGGCGTGATTCCTGGCATCGGAATCGCCATCGTCATCGCGGTCATCGAGTTCCTGTGGGACGCCTGGCGGCCACACTACGCGGTGCTCGGGCGAGTGGATGGTGTTCGGGGTTATCACGACATCAAGCGCTATCCTGATGCGCGTCGCGTTCCCGGCCTCGTACTGTTTCGTTGGGACGCACCGCTCTTCTTTGCTAACGCCGAGCTCTTTAACCAGCGGGTGCTCGAGGCCATTGCAGAATCGCCGAGTCCGGTGCGGCGAATCATCATCACGGCCGAGCCCGTCACCGACGTTGACGTGACTTCGGCTGACATGCTTGCCGAGCTCGAGCACACCCTCACCGAATCGGGCATCGAGCTCCGGTTCGCCGAAATGAAGGATCCGGTCAAGGACAAGCTGAAACGCTTCGAGCTATTTGAACGCTTCGGCGCCGCAAACTTCTATCCGACCATAGGCAGCGCTGTGGACGCCTACCTCGAAGAGCACGCCGTCGGCTGGAAGCCTTGAGAACGCAAGCGACGGCTCGAGTCCCTCGCACAAGAATGGCAATGGCGCGCCAAGCGTCGCAATTTGACGAAAAGTCGCGCGGCCTTTTGCTCAAACAGAATCTCCTGCCCTGCTTGGGAGTCTGTTGACGAATACTTGCCAAATAGATGGTCTTTTTGTGCGTTTTGATGCGTCTCGTTGCGCGATCAACAATTTGGCGATTTCTATAGGTAAAATGCCACTTCATAGGGTGGTGGGTCGGCCGGGACTCGAACCCGGAACCAACCCCGAAACCCTTCGGGGCTGCTCCGTTAACTGGTGGACCGCAACATTGAGATTGCCAGTCGCGGATTCTTTTTTCGTTTTAGGCTCCGCTCGAGTTTACGTGCTTCGGCCATTGATGGCAGTTCTTTAGCCACAACAAGTTCGATTTGGGCTCCGAATCGATGCGTCGTGTGATTGCTGCCACGCTTATGCTCAGCGGTTCGGCGATCAAGGTTTTCGGTGGCACCGATGTAATACCGCCGAACGCCGCGTAAGATGTAAACCCAAGCCATATAGGAGCGTGGGCCGGCCGGGACTCGAACCCGGAACCAACGCCTTAAAAGGGCGCTGCTCTACCGATTGAGCTACCGACCCTTGTCGAGTTTCAGTTTGGATTGGCTGTAGAAATTTTCAATGCAGAACCAACCCCGAAAGCTTTCGGGGCTGCTCTACCGATTGAGCTACCGACCCTTGTCGAGTTTCAGTTTGGATTGGCTGCAGCAATTTTCAATGCAGAACCAACCCCGAAAGCTTTCGGGGCTGCTCTACCGATTGAGCTACCGACCCCTTGCCGAGTTTCAGTTTGGAGTGGCTGCAGCAATTTTCAATGCAGAACCAACCCCGAAAGCTTCCGGGGCTGCTCTACCGATTGAGCTACCGACCCTCCGCCGGAGCATCACTTTCTAATGCCTCGGAGATTTTTCAATGTACAATGACACGCCTCTTTCCCATGATCTCTCATGAGTACAAGTGCATTTTCGTAGAAGTGCCAAAGACAGGCTCGACCAGCGTCCGCTCGATTCTTGGTAAGGCTTGGAAACCACATCTGAATCTGTGGCAGATCAAAAATCAGATGGAGACGTATTGGACGCGCTACGGGGGGAGAAAAAACCGGATTCTGGCGGCCTTGTATTTGTTGCGTTCGGAAGAGCGCCGGAGAGAAATCGGACGCAAGCAATTCGAGACCTACTTCAAATTCGGCTTCGTTCGCAACCCGTGGGACCGCATCGTCTCTCTTTATGAGCGCACTGAGGCGCTACAGCTCAGAGATAAAATGGCGTTCGATGAATTTGTCGATTGGATTCAATACAGCAGCGCAACCTGTGTTCACTCATCCCCGCATCGTTACCAATTGGATTGGTTCGTCGATCCCAATGGAAGCATCCTTGCTGATTTCATCGGGAAATTCGAACGGCTCGATGAGGACTGGGCATTCGTGGCGAAAAAACTCGGCGTGAGCGAAAAATTGCCCCATCAAAGACCCAACCCACGGGCGCGGCATTACACTGAATATTACACGCCGCGAACCCGGGACATCATCGCGAACAAATTCAAAGTCGATATAGAGCAGTTTGGTTATGAATTTGCCGGATAAAATAAAAGCGATCGTGCTCACGTGCGATCGCTATCGAGCAATCACAGAGCACATGATTTTTCAATATGACCGATTATGGCCGGGTCACCCATTCGTTTTTCATGTTCCGTACCAGGAGCTAGGCGGTACCGACACGAAGCGAGTCAAGTTTGTTACGTCGCCATCCGATATTAAGAGGACCGTCTTGCATTTGCTGTCGGAAATCGACGAGGAGGAATGGATTTATTGGTGCGTGGATGACAAATACCCCATCCAGCTGGTCACCGATAAAATCAGCACCCTGATTTCTCACGCCATGCACTCGCCGGAGGTAGACGGTCTTTTATTCTGCAGATGCCGGGCAACGCTGAATAATCCGAAACTGACTCTCTTCCCGCACAAAGTTAAGAACCCATTCGGCGATATTTACCTGGAGCGAAAAGCCTGGTTCCAGATTTGGATCCACCAAATTTTGCGCGCGAAAGTTCTGCGACATCTGTTCACGCATCTGCCGGACGTCATCCCCAACGCGAAGGCGATGGATGAGCTGAAAAACGACGTCCCAAAGCTGGCCGAGCATCGGCTATTTGTGACCAAAGAAAACTTTGCGGTCTTTGGAGAAAGCACTCGCCGCGGTGTAGTCACGCAAAATTGTTACGACAGCATGGTCGCGGCGGGGATTGAGATACCGGAATGGTTTCGCCATCCGGACGGCGAATACGTGACGCTTGGAAAATTGTAGCTCTTATCGCTGCTCGAACGTATATCCAAAACGCTCGATCTCCGCGGCAAATCGAGCGCCTACTAATTCGCGAAGCTCGTCGTCGTAATATTTGGAATAATGTTCGCGGTTGGAGCGGTTATATCGTGGCAGGGGCGCCCGCGAAATATCTAGTGCGGCACAGACGGCGCGAAAGTCGTCCGCCAAATTCTCGAAACGCATGACGTAATTAACATTAGCGAACGGATCTCCTCCGCCCTTATCTAACCGGAGATAGTCTGCGACTGGCAATAGCTTAACAATAGCCTTTCGGAATTTTTTCCGATCCCACGCGCTCGTGTTTTGCGTTGGCGTGAAATAATAAGAGACCATCCGGTCCCACGGATTCCGTACGCAGGTGAACTTGTAGAGGTTCCCAAACTCCATTTCGCCGAGCGCCGCCCGGTACTCAGCCAGCGTTGAATGTTTCTTAATTTTGTAATTCCGATTGCGCAGCCCGAAGCGCTCGATCCCGTCCTGTTCGCCCCGTAAAGCTACTAACTCGTCTTCGGAATAATCACGCAGGACACTCTGAATGGAATTTCCGGCGGTCTTTGGAATGTGAACGAACAAAAAACGTTTCTGAAAGGAAATCATCAGCGGGCTTGTGGGATTATTTTAGGACGCGCCGTCCAGTTAGGCGAATACTGGCGGTTATTTATCAGTCGTGCGACCTGTTGCTGGGGAAAGCGGTGAGGCCCGATGATCCTGTCCCACAAATACAAATTCATCTTTATCAAGACGGCAAAAACCGCAGGCACGAGCATCGAAGTCTTTCTTTCGAAACAGTGCGGCCCTTCAGATGTCTTGACTCCAATCGAACCGCGCGTCGAAGGCCATCAACCACGCAATTTCCTGGGATCCATAAATCCGATCCCTGAAATCCTGGAAAAGCCGGGCAAGATCTTCTCCGCGTTGCGACATTCCATTATCAGTCGCGAGAAGTTTTATCGCCATATGCCGGCGTTGGAGATACAGAAGCGCGTTCCTAGCGATGTTTGGAACAGCTATTTCAAGTTTTGCGTTGAACGAAATCCCTGGGACAAAGTTTTGTCACATTATCACATGCATGCAGCCCGCGAAGGCGGTCGGCTTTCCTTTGACGAGTACCTCGCTCGGGGCCGGTTCCCGATTAACTATTTCCGATACACCGATCGTTCTGGAGAAAAAATTATCGTGGATCGTATTCTTCGCTATGAGAACCTGCCCGCGGAGCTCAGCGAAGTCTTCTCGCAACTAAATATACCCTTCAACGGAACGCTTGGTGTCTCAGCAAAATCTGAATATCGAAGTGACCGGAAACCGTACCGACAAGTATTCAACGATTCACAACGGCGAATCGTCGAAAAAGCATTCGCCAAAGAAATCGAGCTGCACGGCTACCGATTTTGAATCACTGAGGCCTGAACCGCCATGCTTGACCGAATCATTAGTCTTTTAGTAGTCCTTGAGCCTTCGCATCTGAAGCTGTATTTAACATTCAACTCAGGTAGAAAGGTCTTATGCCGCTCTTAAAACCGGACCCGACGTTTTATCCCTCGCCCCGGCTGGCCATGCAGGGGCCCCCAGAGAAATATGCATTCGTAGCGGGGCTTAATCCGCCGGGTGGCAAACTCAACGACGCGCTATTAGTAGTCGACGTTGATCCGGACTCGCGGACGTATGGCCGACAGGTCGGCGAGGTCAGGATGCCAGAGTTTGGCGATGAGCTTCATCATTTCGGCTGGAATGCTTGCAGCTCGGCGCTGTGCCCGTATGCACCGCATCCACACGTCGAGCGCCGTTACCTGGTCGTGCCGGGGCTTCGCTCGTCGCGCCTTCACATCATCGACACCAAGCCCAATCCGCGAAAACCGAAGATCGTAAAGGTGATCGAGCCCCAAGAAGTTTTTGCGCGCGCTAATTATTCGCGTCCACACACGATTCACTGTGGACCGGAAGGTATTTACGTTAGCGCGATTGGAGCGCCCAATGGCGATGGCCCAGGGGGCATTTTCATGCTGGATTGTGAGACGTTCGAGATCCTGGGTCAGTGGGAGATGGATCGAGGCCCACAGTTCTTGCATTATGATTTTTGGTGGCATTTGGGATTCGACACTTTGCTGACCAGCGAATGGGGCACGCCAAACATGATCGAAAGCGGGCTCCAACCCGACCTTCTGCTTGCCGGTAAATACGGGCATCAAATGCACGTCTGGGACCTTCGCCGTCGTCGCCATTTACAAGCGCTCGAATTGGGCAGTGAGCAACAAATGGTTCTCGAGATGCGTCCCGCCCACAACCCCACCAAAGCATACGGCTTCGTCGGGGTTGTCGTTTCACTTAAGGATTTGTCCGCATCAGTCTGGCTTTGGCACCGCGACAATGGGGCGTGGGGTTTAAAAAAAGTGATCGAGATTCCAGCGGAACCAGCCGACCCGGCAAAGTTGCCAGCGATGCTCAAAGATTTTAAAGCGGTGCCGCCGCTGGTGACGGACATCAATTTGTCGCTCGACGACAAATTTCTGTACGTCGCCTGCTGGGGAACAGGTGAGATGCTGCAGTATGATGTCTCGGATCCGTTTAACCCCAAGAAGTGCGGCTCGGTGCGCATTGGCGGCATCGTCAACCGGACGTCACACCCGAAGAATCCGGACCGTCCGCTGGCCGGTGGCCCCCAAATGGTAGAAGTCAGTCGCGACGGCAAACGCGTTTATTTTACGAACTCGCTTTACGCCGCTTGGGACGAACAATTCTATCCCGACGGCGTGGGCAGTTGGATGGTCAAGCTTGAAGCTGATCCGCAGGGCGGCATCAAATTCGACGAGAACTTTTTTGTCGAGAGCAGCGATTATCGTATTCATCAGATCCGCCTCGAAGGAGGCGATTCGTCCAGCGATTCGTATTGTTTTCCGTGAGCGACCTCTGGCCCTGGCTGGCGGTATTTGCGCTCGGTCTTTTTCATGGCTTGAACCCGGCCATGGGATGGCTCTTCGCTGTTGCGCTCGGGCTGCAGGAACAAAAACGCGCAGCGGTGCTTCGCGCGTTGCTGCCGATCGCACTCGGCCACGCTCTTTCCATTGGAATTATCATTGCGGCGGTTCTCTTGGCTCGAATTAGCCTGCCGCATTCGGCCCTGAAATATTCCGCGGCGGCCATTCTGTTTGCGTTCGGATTGTATCGTCTTTTTCGGTCACGCCATCCCAATTGGGTAGGCATGCGAGTCGGTTTTGGCGATTTGACTCTTTGGTCGTTTATCATGGCATCAGCACATGGCGCAGGATTGATGCTCATTCCGTTATTTCTTAAATCAGCCGATGCGCCACTAGCTGCAGGCCCGATGAGCTCACACATGCATTCGATGTCGAGTTTCGGATTCGGCAATGTCAGTTCGCCATCTTTGCTGACTGGTTCAATCGCAATTCATACGTTTGGTTACCTTCTGGCAACTGGCTCGGTGGCGATGCTGGTTTATGAAAAGCTGGGTGTCGGCCTGTTGCGACACGCGTGGTTCAACATCGATTTATTCTGGATGCTGGCGCTGATGATCGCCGGTCTCGTTATCCTTTTTCTCTAAATCGCGACGGGGAAGAAACGAAACTTTCGAAACAACAACCCTCGTCCCCAGATCAACTAATTCATCAAAGGAGGCTGGCTTTAATCAAAGTTTGACCTTGTCGTTTGTGGCTTCCTGCCAACGACGAATCTCGCCGGTGAGACGAGCAGTCACCGACCCGAATTGCCGGTCCGCGTGAAGGTTGTGCCTTTCCAGCGGATCGTCGTTCAGGTTATACAATTCATTCAAATCCTTGTCGCGCAGACAAAGCTTCCAGCCATCTGGGGTAACAATCGTCCGGGTGGATTCCTCGACGGCCCGCTTGACCATGCGTCGTCGAGCCAATTTGGTGCCCTTTCTTACCTTCGTCCGGTTTGGTGCCCACTCTAGAAACACATTCTGCGGCGGCGTTGCGTCCTGGGTAATTAGCGGCAGCAGACTTTTGCCCGTGCACTGAGCATCATTCGGCTGACCGAGAAGATCGAGCAACGTCGGCACGAAATCGATGTGACTGACCGAACGCGGGACAGTTTTGGCGCGGGTCTGACCAGGGAGGCGAATCAAGAAAGGAACACGCGCGGCTTCTTCGAACATTGTTTCTTTCCCGAACAGGTGATGCGCGCCCAGGCTGTCGCCATGATCGCTCGTGTGAACAACGATCGTGTGGTCAGTCAAGCCGCATCGTTCAATACAGGCGAGGACGGCTCCGATACTTTGATCCACCAGCGTGACCAATCCAAGGTAACGCTGCTTGATGCTTCGATATTCCTCCGGGGTGATGCCGAAAAACAATTGGATCGGTAATCGCTCCCTGTCGAGAACAGCTTCGGCTTGCTGCCATTCACGCATCAAACGATAACGCAGCGGGACATCCTCACTTTCGGGAAGCGTGGCTGTCGCGTCGAGCTCGATCTCATCGAACGGATTCTCATCGTTAAGCGGTCCGTTGTACGGTGAATGCGGCTCTACAAAGCCAACAACCAGGATGAAGGGATGATCGCGATTTTTTTCGATGAATTCGAGCGCATACCTCTCCAGAAACCTCGGCCGTGACAGGTCGACAGGTAGATTACTAATCGCGACCTCGGAGAATCGCCCGTCTTTTTTATCCGGCCTAATCCCCTTCGAAATTAGGAAATTTGTATAATCGCCGTGATCATCCGTGGAAATCCATTCGTCAAAACCTCGTCCGGCAGGTCCTTCCTCGCCCAGATGCCACTTCCCGATATACGCGGTGCGATAATCTCTGTCTTCCATCAATTCAGGAAAGACGCGAAAGTGTCGATCGAGTGGCACGCTATTCCGTGTGCATCCGTTGATATGCGGCCACGTACCAGTCATGAGCGACGAGCGTGAAGGGGTGCAAACTGGATGTGTCACGTACGCTCGCTCGAAAACAACGGATTGAGAGGCAAGTTTGTTAAGGTTGGGCGCGTGTACCTTTACGCCGCCGTAACACGCGATCGTGTCCGCTCTTTGTTGGTCCGGCAGGAAAAGAACCAAGTTGGGCTTTCGCTGTGCAGCCATGTTTTTCAGGTCACGCACTAAATCAGCCCTAACCAATCTCTGCAATCATTCCGCTCTTGCCGGCCGCTTTCCCCGCTACGGCTGAATGTCGCGCGATCAATTTGAGCGCGCGTCTGAGCAATTCTTTTCCCGGAGAAATCTTGTGCCAGGGCGACGCGCCGGACGGATGCGGAAGCGGAATCACGTCGAAGCGATGCCCGGCCCGCTCAACAGGGAATCTGTGACCGATCACTTTTTCCAGCTTCACGCACTCAATAAATTGCATGATGGCTAATCGACCAACTGGGATCACAAGACGCGGTTGTAAAATTTCGATTTCCTTATCCATCCAGGACGAGCAGTTACGAATCTCATCCGGAGCTGGAACACGATCTGTGCCGCCAGAATTTTTTCCGGGAAAACACCGGCAGACGGCGGCGAAATAAATCTTCGATCGAACTGCGGCTTCGTTCATCCCGCAGAATTCTTCGAACCAACGAAAAAGTGTCTTGCCGGCAGTATGCGCAAATGGTCTTTGCAGCACCGGTTCTCGCGGGCCGGGCGCCTGACCGATGATCATGACGTCGCTCACAATTGCGCCGCCGGAGACTGGCGTGGATTTCATCCGCGAGCAACGACGGCACCGCAGCAGTTGAGCGACATGTCGGTCGAGCGTTTTCTGCCGACTGGATTCAGCCATGATGCCGGCATACTGCGCCTTCGGCGAATTCTTTGCCATCGTCTTCGGAGAAGCCGATCCACCTAGCGCCGGAATATCGATAATAGCAAGCTGAGCAGGATGCTGAGAATGATGCAGGTGACCAGGGGAAAATAAAACGCAGAATGTTCGCGCTCGATCCGAATGTCACCCGGCAACCGTCCCAGCCACTTCGGGGCAAACCCGCTCCACATCACCAGTCCCAATAGCGTGATGATCACGCCCATGACGGCGACGAATTTGCCCAGCTCGCGCATCATTCAAAAAGTTGCGCGAATCGGGCGGAGGCACAAGCTTGAGGGCAAATGCCCGTACAATTCCGAGATTATTACGAGACATTAGGTGTGCCCAAGACGGCAACCGAAGATGAGATTCGCAGCGCTTTTCGCAAACTGGCGCGCAAGTATCACCCCGACGTCGCCAAGGATAAGAAGGCCGCTGAAGAAAAATTTAAAGAGATCAACGAAGCGTACGAGGTATTGGGCGACCCAGAGAAACGTGCAAAATACGACCAGCTCGGCGCAGATTGGAACAGACCGGGCGGATTCCAGCCGCCGCCACAGTGGGGTCCACAACCGACGGAGGGCGGATATTACCAGTGGGGCGGCGATGGCGGTGGAGTTCAATTTGAGTTCGGCGGAACCGGATTCAGCGACTTTTTCGAAGCCTTTTTCGGTGGCGGCCGCGGCCGCTCGGCTTTCGGCGGATTTGGCGGACGCCAGGCGAGTGCGGAGCGCGGTGCGGATGTCGAGGCGGACATCATGGTTACACTGGAAGAAGCGCTGAACGGATCGACGCGACCAGTCTCGCTGCGCCGGGCGGGCTCAAACAAGGTTGAAAATTATCAGGTCAAGATTCCGCGCGGCGTTCGCGAGGGACAGCGAATCCGTCTGGCGGGCCAGGGTGAAGCCGGTGTGGGTGGTGGAAAAAGCGGTGATCTGTTCCTGCGTGTCCGGCTGGCGCGCCATCCCGACTTCTCAGTCGAGGGCAGCGATTTGATTCACGAGGTGAAGATCGAACCGTGGCGGGCAGTGCTTGGCGGCGAACTGCTCATACCCACTCTCGAAGGGAAAGTGCGCCTGAAAATTCCACCGGGCACGCAGGGTGGCCAGCGATTTCGGCTGCGGGAACGGGGCTTACCGGGTGTCTCGGGAAAGCGTGGCGATCTTTACGTCGAAGTTCAGATCAACGTGCCGAAGAAACTGACCGAACGCGAACGGGAAATCTGGAACGAGCTGGCAAAACTGCACAATGGCTAAGTCGTGAATAGTATCTTGACTTCTGCTATCAAAAACAGGTCAAATCCTATCTTCATTAGGATATGTCTGATGAGCCGAAAGCCAGGTCTAGTAAAGCTTTTGACCTTTCCAAATCTATCCTGACGGTTGTTCTTGCTAGTGTCGCTGCGGCTTGGATTTCACATCATTATAAGGTCGAGGAAGAAAATGCAGCGGTTTACGCAGAGTCGAGAAAAGCCGCTACCAACACTTACTACGACATAATTGATACCATCGGTAAGCGGCATTATTACGCGGTACGCGCTGCCGTAGGATTTCAGTGGCATGATGATGAAATGGTTCATTGGCAGCAATACGAAAATATGCGCGCGTACTGGAACGAACATCGCTACAGCATATTGGCCTTAACCAAACGGTATTTTGGAGCCGGGACGGAACAACACTTCAGAGATTTCATTCCGAAGTTTGATTACGTCGACGACAAATTGGTCGCGGCAAAAAATGCTTTTCGAGATAAGAGACCTATGCCTGAAGATTTTAGTAAAGCAGATGGATTATTGAAGTACCTGTATGATCTAGATAACGAAATCAGAAATTTTTCCGAATCTCTACAAGAACAGTTGAAGCACGGTCAGGTAGATATCTATTCTCCTCAACCTCCTCTGAAAAAACCTTGATATCGTGTGACCGGTTTAACTGCGATCTCAAGGCCGAGTTCTATTCACCTCAGCGCCTAGGAAGCCGGCGCCCTTGATTTTCGCGGGTTACCTTCTAGACAAGGCAGCGCCAGTTATAGTAAATCGTTGAATGAAGATTTCTCTTGGCTCGGATCACGCCGGTTTTCGTTACAAGGAAAAGGTAAAAGAACTCCTCGCTTCGCTCGGTCATGAAGTAAAAGACTGCGGCACATTCAGTGAGGACCCAGTAGACTATCCGCTTTTCATACGCCCAGCCGCAGAAGCAGTCGCGAGAGGCGAGTGCGAGCGCGGCATTGTGTTCGGTGGTTCAGGGAATGGCGAAGCCATGGTGGCGAATAAAGTTCACGGCGTCCGCTGCGCGCTTTGCTGGAGTGAAGAGTCGGCTCGTCTTTCACGGCACCACAATGACGCCAACGTGCTTTCCATGGGCGAGCGCCTGATTCCGGAAGATCTCGCGCTCGAAATTGTGCGGATCTGGCTGGAAACAGCTTTCGACGGTGGTCGACACGAACGACGCGTGGCAATGTTAAACGCGATGTAGGTGGGGCAGTTCACCCAAACCGCACGCGGGCGATTGAGGTCAATCGCCCCTACCTAGCGCAACCGGTCCACGCAAACTGCGACAAGAAAAACCGCGCTGACGAATGCGTTGCTTTGAAAAAAAGCGCGATTGATCCCGATGAGATCGAGCTTTTCGGTTTTGTGTTCGTAAAAAAGAGCTACTGCGATCAGCGGCATCGACCAGTAATAAAACGCGCCAAGCTGCGCCACCACGCCGAAAACGATGAGCGCCGCAAATGTCAAAAGATGCAATAACTGCGCCAGGCGAAGACTGCGTGCGATTCCGAGTTTCACCACAAGCGACCGAATGCCTTCACGCCGATCGAAATCGTAATCCTGAGTCGCATAAATGAGATCGAAGCCCGCGACCCAGCAAATTACACCGGCTGCAAGCACAATCGGGGCAAAGTCGATCCGACCGGTTTGTGCGATCCATGCCCCGACCGGCGCAATACCCAGGGCAAGGCCGAGAAAGAAGTGCGTTGCGCTGGTGAATCGTTTTGTGAGCGAGTAGAAAAAAATTAACGCCAACGCAACTGGCGCGAGAATCAAGGTCAACCGATTAATTGCGGCTGCCGCCAGGAGAAAACCGCCAGAACTAACTGCAAGCAACAAGATCGCTCCTGACTTGGAGACAAGCAGATGCCGCGAAGCCGTGCGCGGATTGCGCTGATCGAGCGACCAGTCAACCAGTCGGTTGAAAAGCATGGCTGCAGTGCGCGCGAACACCATGCAGACGACAACCAGACCCAAGATTCTCAACGACGGCCAGCCATTCGCAGCCACGATGAGTGCGCCGAGAGCAAACGGCAGGGCAAAGATCGTGTGTGAAAAACGAATCAGCCGCAGAAAACGCGATACCGGTCCGCCAATTCCAATCTCCGTCCCCGGTTGTTCCATGCAGAAAAACTTCTAGCAGAAGGCAGCGAGGAAAACGAAGGTCGTAATTGTGTTACGAGTTCTGATCCGGACGCTCGGCGGTCACGCCCTACCCTTCCGGATTGACCGGAAAGTGTTTGTTCTTGAGACGCTCCGGGACCCGTTTCGTTTGTTCCATTTCGACCTTCTCGGTCGCGGCATTCAGCTCCTCGTATGCTTCCCTACTCTTTGCGGCGCGGCACATGTAAGCCGTGGCATGCCCCAGGGGAATTCGCGCCTCTGGCATGCCGACAAATTCTACCGCTTGCTGCGTCGCGATCGCAAGTTGCAGCGCTTCCGGATCGGCAAGGCCGATGTCTTCGCTTGCGAAAATGACGATGCGCCGTGCGATGAAACGGAAATCTTCGCCGGCATGCAGCATTTTTGCGAGCCAGTACATCGCGCTTTTCTCATCGGAAGCGCGCATGCTTTTAATAAACGCACTGATCGTGTCGTAGTGCGCATCGCCGGCACGATCATAAACGACTGCTTTTTGCTGAATGCTTTCTTCGGCAACCTGAAGCGTGAAATGAATCACCGGTTCGCTGTAGCCGGGGGCGGTGACGCCGGCAGTCCCAGGATGTTTTTCACGCTTGGGGGGGCCGACCTCAGCGCGGTCGGCTACAGGCGGCGTAGTTAGAACCCCGATCTCCAGTGCGTTTAAACATTTGCGCGCGTCGCCGTCGCTAAGCTTCGCGAGGTGCTGACGCGCGTTCTTATCCATCTTCACGTTGTAATTTCCAAGTCCCCGCTCTTTCCCGGATAAGGCGCGATCGATCAACACTTCGAGTTGCTCGACCGTGAGCGGCTCAAGTCGAAAAACCTGCGACCGCGACACGAGCGCGCTGTTCACATAAAAGAACGGATTGTAGGTGGTCGCTCCGATGAGACGAAGAGTCCCTGCCTCGACGTCGGGCAAGAGAATGTCTTGTTGCGCCTTGTTAAAATGATGAATCTCATCAACAAACAAGATCGTCTTTCGCCCGGATGTGCGCAGGCGATTGGTGGCGGCAGCAATGACACGACGCATCTCGGCGACATTGCTTTCGACGCCGCTGATCCGGACAAATTTTGCGTGCGTCATCTCCGCGATGATTCGAGCCAGTGTGGTCTTACCGCTGCCAGGCGGCCCGGAGAAAATCACTGAAGGCAAACGATCGGCTTCGATAGCACGGCGCAACAGTTTGCCCGGAGCCAGAATGTGCTCCTGACCGACGAGTTCATCGAGTGAGCGGGGACGCATGCGTGTGGCAAGCGGCGCGCTATCGGTCCGCTCAACGTCGACATCTTCGTCATCCCCAAAAAGATCCTGCACTACGGAAATTACGGCGGGCTAGTGACGCAGGCAATCGTCCCC
>Ga0207701_10000798_pt1 | contig 33483 bp, 22 predicted proteins | sample KBSSwiSSwithPhiX_FD_184294 | JGI IMG/M metagenome (GOLD analysis project Ga0207701, IMG submission 184294) | Switchgrass rhizosphere bulk soil microbial communities from Kellogg Biological Station, Michigan, USA, with PhiX - S5 (SPAdes) (version 2) | ecosystem: Environmental > Terrestrial >... | reverse complement strand
AGGTTGACGGTCGAAATGCACTGTACTTATACTGGGGCTTCGATGCTGACGCGTATGGCCACGGCGACCATTACCATGGGGACCCGCATGATTACGGGCCCCGGGGTCGGTGGCGTTCGCGCTCAGGCTTGAAATCGCCAAATAGAGCCACGAGCTGTTCCGAACCCGCCGGCCTCCTCGAGAAGCCGGCGGGTTTCGTTTTTTAGGGCCATCGGCGGCGCTCAGGCGTCGCCGGAGACGGAGTCGATGGATCACAGGTGCGGCGCGCGGGAACCGATCGGCGGCGGTGGACGAGCTTTCCCACGCGCTCGGAGGCTGGCGTGAGCGATGGCGGTGTCGCCGGCCAGGAACTGCTGGTTCCGGGGTCGGTGAGCAACCTCGGACCGGGTTTCGACACGCTGTCCGTCGCGGTGCAGGTCTACCTTCACCTTCGCATCGTTCAGCTCAGGCCAGACGTGCCGGACTCGATTGAGACGACCTTCGAAGGTGCCGCGCCTGGCGGCGATAACCGGATCGAAACAGCGTTCCGTCATGCACGGGCGCGCATCGGGATTCCCACCCCCGGCGTACGGATTCGGGTGCGCAGCGACATCCCGACGCGCGCCGGGCTCGGCAGCAGCGGCGCCGCCACAATGGCCGGCCTGCGTCTCTACGAGCTGCTCACCGCGCCGCTCGCGGTCGAGGACCTGCTAGCACTGGCGTGCGATGTCGAAGGGCATCCGGACAACGCCGCCGCCTCGCGGCTCGGCGGATTGACGGTCAGCTGCCAGTGCGACGATCGCCGCGTCATCGCGCGCTCGTGGCCGTGGCCCGCCGCGATCCAGCTGGTGGTCGGGACGCCGGACGCGCAGCTCGAGACCGCACACGCGCGCCGGGTGCTGCCATCCGAGATCACGCTGCGGGACGCGATTTTCAACCTGCAGCGCGCGGTACTGATGGTCCACGCGTTCGGATCGGGGCAGTACAGCGATTTGCGGGAAGCGCTCCGGGATCGCTGGCACCAGCCGGCGCGCGCGGCTCTCGTGCCGGGCCTCTCGGACGCGCTCGAGCTCGAAGACGACGCGATTCTCGGCGCCTGCCTCAGTGGCGCCGGACCGTCGATCGTGCTGTTCACCGCCGGCCGGGCCGCCGAGGCGCGCACCAGGCTCGGCGAGCTTTATCAACGACTCGGGATGGCGAGTACGATCAGAGTCCTCGCCGCCCATCAACCGGCTGCCAGCTGACCATCGCTGCCAGCGCCCATGTCCAGGACGATCCGTCATATGCACTTCACCCTTCGCTGCCATCTGTGCCGGGCCGAGTACCCCCCCGAAGCGCTGTGGGTCTGCAGCCAGTGCCTGGGACCCCTCGAAGTGGTCTACGACTACGACGCCATCGCTCCCCTGGTATCGCGCGAGACGATTGGCGCCCGGGCCAAGAACCTGTGGCGCTACCGCGAGCTGCTGCCGATCGCCGGGGAGCCGCGCACCGGGTTCCATTCGGGATTCACGCCGCTCGTCAAGGCCGACCGCCTGGCGGCGCGGCTGGGCGTGCGCGAGCTGTACGTGAAGGACGATTCGGTCAACCATCCGACCTGTTCCTACAAGGACCGCGTCGTCTCGGTGGCCGCGACGCGCGCCGTGGAGCTCGGCTTCACCACGTTCGCCTGCGCGTCGACCGGCAACCTCGCCGGCAGCGTGGCCTCGCACGCCGCACGGCTGGGGCTGGCCTGCTCGGTCTTCATCCCTGACGATCTCGAACCGGCCAAGGTGGTAGGTGCCGGGGTCTATCGGCCGCAGATCATCGCGGTCCGGGGGAACTACGACGATGTGAACCGGTTGTGTACGCAGGTGGCGGATCGGTATGGGTGGGGTTTCGCGAACATCAACCTCCGTGCCTATTACGCCGAGGGGGCGAAGACATACGGTTTCGAGATCGCCGAGCAGCTTGGCTGGAAGTTCCCACGGCACGTTGTCTCTCCCGTTGCGGGCGGGACGCTGCTGCCGCGCATCCTGAAGGGGTTCGAGGAGCTGCGCACCGTCGGTCTGGTGGACGGTGAGCTGCCGGCCATCTACGCCGCGCAAGCCGCTGGCTGCGCGCCGGTGGTGCGCGCGCTCGAGGCCGGGATGGAGTTTCCCGATCCGGTCAAGCCGCAAACCATCGCGAAGTCGGTCGCGATCGGCAATCCCGCCGACGGCTTCCAGGTGCTGCGCGCGGTGCGCCAGACCGGCGGCGGCGGCGCGATGGTCACTGACGACGAGATCATCGCCGGGATCCAGCTGCTGGCTGAGACGGAAGGGATCTTCACCGAGCCGGCCGGCGGGGTCACCGTCGCGGCGACGAAGAAGATGATCGAGCGCGGGACGCTGCCGAAGGACGAGTCGATCGTCATCTGTGTGACCGGCAACGGCTACAAGACCTCCGAGGTCCTGACCGGTCGCGGGCCGGCGCCGGTGCTCATCGGGCGATCGCTGGCGGACTTCGAGGCGAGCGCGGCCGCGCCGGCCGCACCAGCCACGACGCGCTGACTCGGGCGTCGCTCAACGCGTATCGCACAATCGGGAAAAGTACTTCCGGAGCCGCGGCGAGTCCGCTCGATCCCCGGCTTCGACGCGAGCTGATCATGAGCAGTTATCACGCAGTATTCCGATGTGCCGCCGGCTGCGCCGGCGAGATCTCGATCTGGCAGCCGGTCTATCACTGCCCGACCTGCGGCGGGCTGCTGCAGGTCGTGCACGATCTCGACGCGCTGCGCGATCGCAGTGCCCCAGCATGGATGCGGACGTTCGAGGAGCGCTACAAGCGCACCACCTGGCCGTACGGGTCGGGGGTGTGGGGCAAGAAGGAGTGGGTCTGCCCGGAGCTCCGCAACGAGAACATCGTCTCGATGGACGAGGGCGGCACCAACATGTTCTGGGCCGAACGCTTCGGCCGCGAGCTCGGGCTCGAGGATCTGTGGGTCAAGCAGTGCGGCAACTCGCACACCGGATCCTTCAAGGATCTCGGGATGACGGTGCTGGTCTCGGTCGTCAAGCAGATGATCGCCAACGGCTCGGGCGTCCGGGCGGTGGCGTGCGCGTCCACGGGCGACACCTCGGCCTCCCTCGCGGCGTATGCCGCGGCGGCGGGGCTGCCGGCCATCGTGATCCTGCCGCGCGGCAAAGTCACCGCGGCGCAACTGGTCCAGCCGCTCGCCAACGGCGCCCGCGTCCTCGCGCTGGATACCGACTTCGACGGGTGCATGGCCATCGTCAAGCGGCTGGTCGAGGAGGACGGCGTCTACCTCGCGAACTCGATGAACAGCCTGCGCATCGAGGGGCAGAAAACGCTCTCGATCGAGATCGTCCAGCAGTTCGACTGGGAGGTCCCGGATCTGATCATCATCCCGGGGGGCAATCTCGGAAACGTCAGCGCGCTCGGCGCGGGCTTCGACCTGATGCTCGATCTCGGGCTCATCGCCAAGCGCCCCCGCATCGTCGTCGCGCAAGCGGCGGCCGCGAACCCGCTCTACCGGGCGTTCCAGAACAATTGGGCTTTCGAGCCGATTACCGCGCAACCGACGATCGCCTCGGCCATCCAGATCGGGAACCCGGTGTCCTTCGACAAGGCGGTCCGCACGCTGCGGAAGTACGACGGGCTCGTCGAGCAGGCGACGGAGAACGAGATCGCCAACGCCGCGGCGCGGGCGGATCGCACCGGGATGTTCAATTGCCCGCACACCGGCGTCGCGCTGGCGGCGCTGGAAAAACTTGTCGCCCGCGGCGAGGTGCGGAAGACCGATCGGGTGATCGTGATCTCGACCGCCAACGGGTTGAAGTTCACCGAGTTCAAGGTCGCGTATCACACCCGCACACTGGCCGGCGTGTCACCCTGGCATGCCAACCCGCCGGTGGAGCTGCCCAACAGCTACGACGCCGTTCGGCATGCGATCGACGAAGTAGCCGCGCCGCTGAGCGGCGTCTGACGGAAAGGCAGCGATGAGCGCGGTGCAGCGGGGCGGCGTGGAAATCTGGAAGTTTGGTGGAGCGTCACTGGCCGATGCGCGAGCAATCCAGCGTGCCGCCGGTCTGATTACGAAGCACCCTGGTCCATTGGTGGTGGTCGCGTCGGCGCTGGCGGGTGTCACCGACCAGCTGCTCGAAGGGGCGAACCTGGCGGCCACTGGCAAGACCGCCGACTGCACCCGAGTGGCGGCGGCGCTCCTGCGACGCCACCGCGATCTGGCGCGTGAGCTGTTGCCGGCCCGGGGTGTGCGGCAGCAGATGCTCGCGACGATCGATGCCTCGGCGCGCGAGTATCGCGAGCTGTGCGGCGCGATCGCCGTGCTGGGCCACATCCCACCGCGCGCCAGCGACATCCTGGTCGCGCGTGGAGAACGCCTGTCGGCCTCGCTGCTCGCCGCCGTCCTCACTGCCGGCGGCCGCAAGGCCCAGTTCGTCGACGCGGCGCAGGTCGTCGCGACGGACGGACAGCACGGCGGCGCCGCGCCGAACCTCCCGGAGACTGGCCGGCGCGCGCGACGGGCGCTGCGGCCGCTGCTGGCCGCGAACGTGACGCCGGTCGTGCCCGGCTTCATCGGTCAGGCGCTCGACGGAAGCCCCACGACACTCGGACGGGGCGGATCGGATCTGACCGCAACCCTGCTCGCGGCGCCGATGGGCGCGCGCAAGGTCGTGCTGTGGAAGGACGTCCCCGGGATCCTGACCGCGGATCCCCGGCTGGTGCCGGACGCGCGTCTGATCCCACAATTGCATCACCGTGAGGCGGCCGAAGTGGCCCACTACGGCGCCAAGGTGCTGCATCCGCGCGCTCTCATCCCGATCGCCGGCACACGCATCCTCCTGCACGTCCGCTCGTTCCTCGATCCCGAATCGCCCGGCACGGAAGTGTCGGCGCGGCGCTCGATGGCCACCTACCCGGTCAAGGCGCTCGCGATCGTCCGGGGCCAGGCGATCGTGACGGTCGCCGGCAAGGGCATGGTCGGCGTGCACGGCATCGCCGCGCGCACGTTCGGAGCCATCGAGTCGCAACAGCTCTCCGTTTCGACCATCTTCCAGGCGTCGTCCGAAAGCTCGATCGGCTTCACGCTGGCGGAGTCCGAGGCGCCACGCGCGGTCGCCGCGCTGCGTCACGCGTTCCGTGACGAGCTCGCGAGCGGATTGATCGACAACGTCGCCGCCCGCGACGGCATGGCCGTAATCGCGGTGGTCGGCGACGGCATGGTCGGCAGCCCCGGCATCGCCGCCCGGGTATTCTCCGCGCTGTCGTCCGGGGGCATAAATGTCGTCGCGATTGCGCAGGGCTCGTCCGAACGGAACATCTCGTTCGCCGTGACCGCTGATCAGGCCGCCGAGGCCGCGCGACGAGTCCACGCCGCCTTCCAGCTCTCGAAGATCGGCGGTGGACGTCCGCCGGCGGCGCCGCGCACGGACGTGGTGTTCCTCGGCTTTGGCCGGGTGGGACGGGCGCTCGCGGACCAGATGGCGGCGCCGATCGACGGCCCGCCCGCCGTGCGCGTGGTCGGCCTGCTCGATCGTTCGGGCTATGTCTTCGAGCCGCGCGGGCTCTCGCGCCAACGCCTGCTGCACCTCACGCGCGAGAAGGATTCGGGCGCCTTCCTGACCGCCCTGGGCGGCACGGCCGCATCGGCCGCGCAAGCCCTCAACGAGATGGCCGGCCATGCGGTGTCGCGGCCGGTGCTCGTCGACGTGACCAGCGACGAAACCGACGACCTGCTCCGCGCCGCCGTCGGTCACGGCTTCGACATCGTCCTCGCCAACAAGAAGCCGCTGGCGGGATCGTGGGCCCAGTACGAGCGCCTGCTGGAGAGCGTCAGGCAGGCGGGGCGGACGATGCGGTACGAGGCGACAGTCGGGGCGGGCCTGCCCATCATCGACACCTTCCACAAGCTGGTGGAAACCGGCGACCGTGTGCTCCGGATCGAAGGGTCGGTGAGCGGCACGCTCATGTACGTGATGTCGGCGGTCTCGTCCGGGACGCCCTTCTCGCAAGCGGTCCGTGAAGCGGTGACACTCGGCTACGCCGAACCGGATCCCCGTGACGATCTGACGGGCGCCGACGCCGCACGCAAGGCGCTGATCCTGTCGCGGCTGCTCGGCTACCGCGGCCCGGCGCCGGTCGCGCAGGATCTGGTGCCGCGGTCGCTGAAGTCAGTCCCGGCAGCGGCGTTCCTCGATCGCCTCGCGGCGTTCGACGGCGAATGGGCGGCGCGGGTGGCGGCGGAAGCGGCGAATGGCCGGGTGCTGCGCTACATCGTGACCGCGACCGCGCGCAGCGTGTCGGCGAAGCTGGCGGCGGTGCCGCGCTCGAGCCCGGTTGGCTCGCTCGAAGGAACCCGCAACCTGCTGGCGTTCACGACCAAGCGGTATCGCACGGAACCGCTGGTGGTGAGCGGACCTGGAGCGGGCGCCGCGGTCACGGCCGCGGGCATCCTCAACGACATCTATTCGCTTTCCGCGCGGTAACAGGGGGCGCGCGTCGTCCGGCGCTCGGCGCTCGGGAAAACACGGACATATGCCCGACCTTCCGCCTTCGCCAAGGCTCCGGCGGATCGGCCGGACGATGACGATGGCACATCGGGCCGGACATTGAGATCGAAGAGAGACACGAATGACCGAGGTGGCAACCAGTCCCGACACGATGCTGCGGCTGATCCTGAACAGCCGGGTCTACGATGTCGCGCACGAGACGCCTCTCGAGCCGGCGGTGCGGCTGTCGCGGCGGCTGGGCAATCAGGTGCTGTTGAAGCGCGAGGATCTCCAGCCGATCTTCAGCTACAAGCTGCGCGGCGCTTACAACCGTGTCGCGCATCTCACCGAGGCCGAACGGGCCCGAGGCGTGATCGCGGCCAGCGCCGGCAACCACGCGCAGGGCGTCGCGTTCGCCGCGCGCCACCTCGGGCTGCGGGCCTTGATCGTCATGCCGCAGACCACTCCCGATATCAAGGTCGAGGCGGTCAGGGACATGGGCGCGGAGGTCGTGCTGCAGGGCGACAGCTATGCCGACGCCAAGGCGCATTGCGACGCGCTCGCCGCCACCACCGGCATGACCTTCGTGCCGCCGTTCGACGATCCGCACGTGATCGCCGGCCAGGGTACCGTCGGTCAGGAGATCCTGAGCCACAAACTGGGTGAGGTGGACGCGATCTTCGTCCCCGTCGGCGGCGGCGGGCTGATCGCGGGGGTGGCCAGCTACGTCAAAGCGGTGCGGCCGTCGGTGCGGATCATCGGCGTCGAGCCGTTCGAGGCGGATGCGATGTACCAGTCGCTCGCCGCCGGCCGCCGGGTCGCACTCGATCGCGTTGGCATCTTCGCGGACGGCGTGGCGGTCCGCGAGGTCGGCGAGCTCACGTTCCCGATCGTACGCGACACGGTCGAGGAGATCGTGCGCGTCTCGAACGATGCGATTTGCGCGGCGATCAAGGACATCTTCGACGACACGCGGTCGATCATGGAGCCGGCGGGAGCGCTGGCCGTGGCCGGCGTGCGGGCGTGGGTCGAGCGCACCGGCACGCGCGGGTCACGCCTGGTCGCGGTGCTGAGCGGCGCGAACATGAATTTCGACCGCCTGCGCTTCGTCGCCGAGCGGGCCGAAGTCGGCGAGTCGCGCGAGGCCCTCTTCGGCGTCACCATCCCCGAGCGCCCGGGCGCCTTCCGCGAGTTCTGCGCCACCATCGGCCGCCGGGTCGTCACCGAGTTCAACTACCGCCTGAACGGCCGCGCTCGCGCGCACATCTTCGTTGGCATCGCCACGCAGTCACGCGAGGACGCCGCCAGCCTCGGCGCGACCCTGACGGGCCGGGGCTACGAGGCGGTGCAGCTCACGGACAACGAAGTCGCCAAGCTCCACGTCCGCCACATGGTCGGCGGCCCGAGCCCCGAGGTCCGGCACGAACAACTGTGCCGCTTCGAATTCCCGGAACGCCCCGGCGCCCTGGTCGCGTTTCTCGAAACGCTGGGCGGGCGCTGGAACATCAGCCTGTTCCACTACCGCAACCACGGCGCCGATTTCGGCCGCGTCCTGGCCGGCTTCGAAGTGCCGCCCGACGACATGCCCGCATTCCAGTCGTTCCTCGACACGCTCGGGTATCAGCATCAACGGGAGGACCGGAATACGGCTTACCGGATGTTCCTGACGTAGTCGATTCAGGGTTCAGCGTTCAGGGTTCAAGGCGCAGCGTTCGGGTGACGCTGAACGGACAAGTTCAGCCGACATCAACCCACCCTAACGTTCTCTCCACGGCCTTCTGCCACCCGGCATAGCGCGACTCGCGCTGGTCTGTGGTGGACCTTGGGTCCCACTGGCGGTCGGCTTGCCAGTTCTGGCGCAGCGCGGCCAGGTCTTTCCAGAAGCCGCTCGCGAGGCCGGCGGCGTAGGCGGCGCCGAGCGCGGTGGTCTCGGAGACGACGGGACGCACGACGGGGACGCCGAGGATGTCGGCCTGGAGCTGCATCAGCGTGTCGTTGACGGTTGCGCCGCCGTCGACTTTGAGCACCTCCAGCTGCACCCCGGAGTCGGCGACCATCGCGTCGAGTACCGCGCGGGTCTGGAAACAGATCGCTTCGAGCGTGGCGCGCGCGATGTGGGCGCGCGTGTGGAAGCGCGACAACCCGACGATCGCGCCGCGCGCGTCGGAGCGCCAGTAGGGCGCGAAGAGGCCGGAGAAGGCAGGTACGAAGTAAGCGCCGCCGGTGTCTTCGACGGTGAGGGCGAGCGCCTCGATGTCGGCGGCGGCCTTGATGATGCCGAGCTGATCGCGCAGCCACTGGACCGCCGACCCGGTCACGGCGATCGATCCCTCCAGGGCGTAGACCGCGTCGCTCATGCCCAGCTGATAACACACCGTGGTGAGGAGGCCGGCCTTCGACGGCACCACTCGTGACCCGGTGTTCAGCAGCATGAAGTTTCCCGTGCCGTAGGTGTTCTTGGCCTCGCCGGGATTCGTGCAGACCTGGCCGAGCATCGCGGCCTGCTGATCACCGAGGGCGCCGTTGACGGGGACTTCGCCGCGGACGGGCCCCGTCGCACGCGTCAGGCCGTAGCCACCGGGGTCCGAGGACGTGCGGATGGCCGGCAACATCTCCCGCGGAACGCCGAAGATCTTCAACAGCTCGTCATCCCACTCGCGACGCCTCAGGTCCATCAGCATCGTCCGGCTGGCGTTGGTGACGTCGGTGACATGGGCGCCGCCGTCGATCCCGCCGGTGAGGTTCCAGATCACCCAGCTGTCCAGGGTCCCGAACACTGCTTCGCCGCGGCCGGCGGCCTCGCGCACTCCTTCGACGTTGTCGAGAATCCACTGCAGCTTGCCGCCCGAGAAGTAGGTCGCCGGCGGCAGTCCGGTGCGCGCGCGAATCAACTGCCCTGCGTCCCCACGGTCCAGGGCACTGACGATGCGGTCGGTGCGCGTGTCCTGCCAGACGATGGCGTTGTACCAAGGGCGGCCGGTTTTGGGGTTCCAGACGACGGTCGTTTCGCGCTGGTTGGTGACGCCAATCGCGACGAGGTCGGCGGCGGAGAGACCGCCCGTGCGCAGCGCACCGGCGATAACAGTGTTGGTCCGCTCGGCAATCTCCTGCGGATCGTGCTCGACCCAGCCCGGCTGCGTCATGATCTGCTGGTGCTCGAGCTGATGGCGCGCGATCTCGCGGCCGCCGGCGTCGAACACCATGAAGCGCGTGCTGGTCGTGCCCTGATCGAGCGCCCCGACGAATTGAGCCATGAACGTCCTCGTGACTTAGTGTCCCCACCGCGTGATTCGCGGCATAACTCCCGGGCGGGGCATCCCGGCTGGCAGCGTTGCTCGTCCCTTACAAATTCCCGATTTGCGCGCTCCTCGCGCCCTGCGATCCGGGCGCCGCGCCCAGAATATTTGTCACCGCATCTCTGACTCGGGACACTAGAAGCCGACGGTTGCGTAGAGGGCGGCGCCGGCAATGGCGCCGATGATCGGACCGACGATCGGGATCCAGGCGTACGCCCAGTCCGAGTCGCGCTTGCCGGGAATCGGCAGGACTGCGTGCGCGAGGCGCGGTCCGAGATCGCGCGCCGGATTGATCGCGTAACCGGTCGGGCCACCGAGTGACAACCCTACACCAAGAACCAGCACGCCCACGAGGAGCGGCTGCAGCCCGCGGCTGAACACCGCGGACAGATCGACGTCGTTGGGCCGCACCAGCGTCTGCGCGTTGCCGGCGATGGCCAGGATGCCGAAGGCCAGTGCGGCGGTGCCGATGATCTCGGCGGTGAGGTTGGCCGAGGTATTCCGGATCGCCGGACCTGTCGCGAAGACGGCCAGCTTCCCGTCCTTGTCGTCGGTGACGGCGAAGTGGGGCCGATACGCCAGCCACACGATGATCGCGCCGAGAAACGCGCCCACCAGCTGGGCGGCGATGTAGCCCGGCACGTCCGCCCACGCGAAGCTCCCGATCGTCGCCAGCGCGAGCGTCAGGGCGGGATTGAGATGAGCGCCGCTGATGCGCCCGACGGCGTAAGCGGCCATCGCCACCGCAATCCCCCATCCCGTCGTGATCACGATCCAGCCGGACTTCTCTCCCTTGGTCCCGGTCAGCACGACGTTGGCGACCACCCCGTCGCCCAGCACGATCAGCAGCATGGTTCCGAGCAACTCGGCGAGCAGGTTCTGCATCAAGGCCCTCCAGTGGCCGGGAGGGATGCTATCAAAGGTTCCGGGGTTCCATGGGGTTCTCAAGGTTCTAAGGGTGCTCGTTCTACAGGGTTCCACGGGTTCTACGGGTTCTGCGCTCTCTTCGCTGGTGCGAGTCCCACAGTCGCTGCTAGCTGTCTCCAGAACCGTCGAACCCGGTAGAACTCCCGTCGAACGAGCACCTTGAGAACCAGCGCACCCTGAGCACCCTGTAGAACCCAAAGAATCAGATAAGCTCTTTTAATGCCGACCAAGGACGGAAAGCTGGGCGTGGCGATTGCGGGGCTTGGATGGTGCGGGGCGCAGCATGCGGCGGCGTTTCAGCACAATCCACAGTGTGAGGTGACGTGGGTCTACGGCCGCGACGCGGCGCGGACGAAGGCCAACCTCGAGAAGTACAAGCTGGCGCTGCCCAACGTGAGGGTCACCAGCCGTTATGAAGATCTCCTCGAGGCGGGCGACGTCGACATCATCTCCATCGCGACGGCCAACCATCGGCACGCGGATGAAGCGGTGGCGGCGGCGCGGGCCGGCAAGCACATGGTGCTCGAGAAGCCGACCGGCCTCGACGAGCCGGAGCTGGTGCGAATCCGCGATGCGGTCCGGGAGTCAGGTGTCCGGACGATCGTCTCGTTCGAACTCCGCTACAACCCGTTCGTCGCGTTCACGCACTGGCTGCAGGAGTCCGGCTGGCTTGGGGAGCTGCGCTTCGCGCGGGTGCAGTATTTGTCGCGGGTAACGGACTGGTACTCGGGCTGGGACTGGGTCAGGACGAAGGCCAGCGGCCGCAGCCATCTCCTCGCCGCGGGCTGTCACGCCGTCGATGCGCTGCGCTGGTGCTCCGGGCGCGAGCCGGTCGAGGTCAGCGCGCTGCACACACACATCACCGAAGGCTACGAGTGGCCGACGACGATCCTGGTCAACATGCGGCTCGCCGGCAACGCGCTCGGCCACGTCACGAGCTCGACCGACTTCATGCTGCCTTACACCTTCACGATCGAGCTGATGGGCAGCCGGGCCACGCTGCGCCAGGATCTGCTGCAGACTCTCGGCGACCCGCTCGATCTCGCGGGCCTGCAGGCAGCGAATCCCTTTCCGGACGTCCGCCTCGAAGCGGGCGCCGACAGCGGCGGCCGGCCCGGGATCCGCATCCACACGCGTACGCCGGAGTCCGCGGACGTCAGCCACCATCCGTTCCAGGACGAGATGAACGAGCTCGTCGACTGCGTGCTGAACGGACGGGAGACATCGATCAATGTCTTCGACGCCCAGAAGACGATGGAGGCCTGCATCGCCGCTGATCGCTCGGCCGACGCCGGTGGGGCACCGATCGCCTTGCCGCTGATCGTCGACTGACCTGCCCTGCTCCAGTACCGTGACCGGCGTCGCCGGTCCCGACGTCATCCGCCGCAACCCTCCGGTTGATCTGTAATCGATTGCGGCCAATCCCGCCGGCAACCGACCTGTGTGCCCTGCGCAAGATAGCTGGTCCACTCGTGCGAAATCGGATACACTCTCGCGCCGCCGGCCCTGGCGCTTGTCCGACGCGGCGCCAAAGGGCTGGTGAGCGCAGTCACCTTTGCAACAAGCCGCCGTTTACTCGTCACGCTAGGCTCGATTCCTTGCAGAAGGAGGATGCTGTGAGCGAGTCCCCAGGACGGTCACGCGGAGTCTTCACTTCGATCGCGAGAGCACTCGTCACCTTCGTCGCCGCCACGGGCCTGTGGGTCGTGTCGGTCCCCGCCGAGGCCCAGATTCTGTACGGCAGCATTGTCGGCGTCGTGAAGGATGCACAGGGCGGCGGCGTGCCCGGTGCCACCGTCACCGTGGTGAACAAGGACACGAACCTCACGCGCGACACCGTGACCAACGCCGAAGGCGGCTACAACCTGACCAACGTGCTGCCCGGACCTTACGACGTCAAGGTGGCGTTGTCGGGATTCAAGGAAGCGGTTCGCACCAACGTGCCGGTGACGATCGGGCAGGTCTCCCGCGTCGACATCGCGCTCGAAGTCGGAGCGCTCAGCGAATCGATCACGGTGGCGTCCGAGGCGCAGCTGCTGCAGACCGACAAGGCCGACGTCCACACCGAGCTGAAATCGGCCGAGATCACCTCAATGCCGCTCAACCGGTTCCGCAACTATCAGGCATTGATGAGCCTCGTGCCGGGCACGACGCCGATGGCCTTCGGCAACGCGGAGACAGACACCCCGGCGCGGTCGCTCGCCACTAACGTGAACGGCCAGGTGAACACGAACAACACCACGCGGACCGACGGCGCCACGAACATGAACATCTGGCTGCCGAACCATAATATGTACATTTCCCCGGCCGAGACGGTCGACACTGTCAACGTCTCGACGAGCAGCTTCGACGCCGAGCAGGGAAACGCCGGCGGCGCCGCGGTCACCGTCATCACCAAGTCCGGCACCAACCAGTTCCACGGGTCCGGGTTCGAGTTCTACAACAGCGACAAGCTGAACGCGACGCCGAAGTACTTCAGTGGCGGCGACGTCCCGAAGAAGTTGCCGATCACCTCCAATACCTACGGTGGTACCTTCGGCGGGCCAATCAAGAAGGACAAACTGTTCTTCTTCGGATCGCTCGAGGGATTCCAGCGCGACCAGAGCCTGTTCACGTTCTTCAGCGTGCCGGATGCCAGACTGCGCGCGGGGGACTTCAGCCAGGCGCTCAACTCGGACGGGACGCTGCAGGCGATTTACGATCCCGCCACCGGCACCGGCAACGGCTTCAGCCGAACCCAGTTCGCCAACAACCAGATTCCGTCGAACCGGATCAACCCCATCGCCCTGAAGGTCCTGAACCTCTTCCCGCTGCCCAACAACCCCGGCACCGGCACCGGCGGGTTCACCAACAACTACCGTCGGCAGGAGGACCGCACCTTCGCGCGCGACAACTGGGACACGAAGGTGAACTGGAACCGCACGTCTGCGCATCAGATCTGGGGCAAGTTCAGCTACATGAACGCGACCGTCGATGACCTCACGAACTACCTTGGCCCTGACCCCAACGCCTCAGGAGATGGTGGATTCACCAAGGTTTATCAGGCCACAGCCGGGCAGACCTGGACGTTGAAGCCGACCCTGCTGATGGACATGACGTTCGGGTTCGGCCGGCAAGATCAGCACGTCTTGGGTCCCGACTTCCAAGCCGGCAATTTCGGCGTCGATGTGCTCGGCATTCCCGGCACCAACGACCAGGGCACCGGCGACCCCCGGTATGCGGGGTATCCGCAGTTCAACTTCACCACCTTCAGCGCGGTCGGCAATCGTGACGGGTGGAATCCGATCTTCCGCGACGAGCGCACCTACTCACTGTCGACGAACGTCACGAAGATGATGGGACGACACGACATCCGTGGCGGCTATCTGATGAACTTCTTCTATCTCAATCACTGGCAGCCGGAAACCGGCAACCCGCGTGGCGCCTTCGACTTCAACGGGGCGGTAACAGCCCTCAACGGCGGCCCGCAGACGAACAACTTCTACAACGTGTTCGCGACCTTCCTGCTCGGCGACACTCAGCCGAGCAAGAGCGTGCAGAACGAGCTGATGACGGCGCGGGAATGGCAGCACACCCTCTATCTCCGCGATCGCTGGAATCCCAGCACCAAGTTGACGTTCGACATCGGGGTGCGCTACGAGCTGTATCCCATCATGCATCGGGCCGACGGCCGCGGCGTGGATCGCGTCGACCTGAACACGTTGGACGTGCTCATCGCCGGCCGCGGCGACAACCCCCAGAACAACGGCATGAACATGAGCTGGAACAATTTCGCACCGCGGCTCGGCGCGATCTATCGGCTCGACGAGAAGACCGTCATCCGCAGCGGCTACGGCATCACTTACAACGCGACGCCCTGGGCGCGCGCGGTCCGCGGTGACAACGACTATCCGATTACGCTCGCGAGCTCGTTCACGAACGTCGACTCGTTCGGCTTCTACAACACCCTCCAGCAGGGCATCCCGACGATCGTCCCGCCGGACCAGAGCACCGGGCGGGTGCCGCTCGACCGCTCCGCGGCCGAGTACACGCCCGAGATCGACAACATCGACCGGGGCTACGTCCAGACCTGGAACGCGGCATTCGAGCGCCGCATCATGTACGACATGTCGGTGGACGTCGCCTATGTTGGCGCCAAGGGCACGGGCGGATACGCCGCAGTGGACATCAACGCCCCGACGGTCCTCGGCACGGGTAACCAGGGCCGGCCGTATTTCAATCTCGGTCGGCTGATCGCCCTCAACTCCTGGGGCGCGCGCTTGAAGACGAACTATCAATCGCTCCAGGTGTCGCTCAACAAACCCTTCACGCACGGCGTGCTGCTCAAGGGCGCCTACACGCTCAGCAAGTCGCAGAACGAGAGCGACAACGATGGCCGGGCGACGCTCAACTGGAACACGCCGAGCGAGTACTATCGGAACTACGCCCTCGCTGGATTCGATCGGACGCACAACTTCCAGCTCGGCTTCGCTTACGCCCTCCCTTGGCAGAGCAAGGGTGGTTATGACAACGTCCTCAGTGCCATCGTCAACGACTGGCAGGTCAACGGCCTGCTCGCGGCGTTCAGCGGCACGCCGTTCACCATCACTGCCAGCGGCACCAGCCTGAATACGCCGAGCAACACGCAGACCGCCGATCTCGTGGGCTCGTTCAACGTGACAGGCGACATCGGCGCGGCCGGGCCCTGGTTCGATATAACCCAATTCGCGCAGCCAACCGGCGTCCGCTTCGGTAACACGGGACGGAACCAGTTCCGTGGTCCCGGCGGCTGGAACCTCGACTTTTCCGTGTTCCGGGCGTTCCCGATTGGCGGTGCGAGGCGGCTCGAATACCGCCTCCAGGCGGGCAACCTGTTCAACCATCCGGTGTATGGCACTCCGAACGGGGACATCACCTCCGGCAACTTCGGGCGAATCACGAGCATCGCGAACCAGTATCCGGAGCGCCAGATCCAGATGGGCCTCCGGTTCTCGTTCTGATCGCCGATCACGTAAACGGCCCTAACGGCTGAATCACGGGCGTGGCGCCATGGCGCCGCGCCCTCCTCCTCATGCGTCTTTCCTTCGCAGCCGCTCGCCGACGACGCACGCCAATGCCAATGATCGTGCTGGCGGTCGCCGCGTCGGCGATCGCCCTTGCTGCGCAGTCCAATCTCCCTCGCCTCGCGCTCGACAGCTATCCGGCGGCGGCGCGTGCCGACATCGAGCGCGCCGCCGCGCTCGCTCGCAGCCACCCCGACGACGATCAAGCGGTGGGCGGGCTGGCCCGCACGCTGCACGCCTGGGAACAATGGGACGCGGCGCACGAGGCCTACACGTTGGCCTCTCGGCTCGCGCCCCGGCGCCCGGACTGGCCGTACCTCGACGCCGTGGTGCTGCAGCGTCTGGCCCGGCCGGCCGAAGCCGTGACACGCCTCCGCGCCGCGCTCGCCATCGCTCCCGGCGATCTCCCCGCCCGGCTCAGGCTGGCCGAGACGCTGCTCGATGCAGGGGAGCTCGACGCGAGCGAGCAGGCCTTCGCGGCGCTCACTGAACCCGCCGTGGAACCAGCCGTGCAGTTCGGCCTGGGGCGTATCGCGGCTCAGCGTGGCCAGCCGAGCGCGGCGATTCCGCACCTCGAGCGGGCGATCAAACTCTTTCCGGAGTTCGGCGCCGCCCACTACGCCCTCGCGCGTGCCTATCGCGCGATCGGCCGCACCGAAGACGCCCAGCACGAAATCGACATGCACACGCGGTACGGCGCGGCGTGGCCCGCCGTCCCCGATCCCATCCTCGACGCCGTGCGGACATCGCGACAGGATGCGGGCGCGCTGATCCAGCGCGGCACCCGACTCGCCGACGGCGGCAATGTAGAGGGTGCCATTGCCGCCCATGAAGAGGCGCTGGCGCGCGATCCGTCGCTGGCGCAGGCACACGCCAATCTGATCGCGCTCTACGGGCGCATCCACAACTGGTCGAAGGGGGAGGAGCACTACCGGGCACTGATCGCGTTGGGCGCGAATGGCGCGGATCCGCAGTACGACTATGGCGTCCTGCTCGGCCTCCAGGAGAAGTGGACCGCGGCGGCAGAGGCCTACCGTCAGGCGCTGGCGTTCAATCCACATCACGCTCAGGCGCACAACAACCTCGGTCAGATCCTCGAACGGCAGCGCGACATCGCCGCGGCTGCGGACGAGTACCGCCTCGCCGTCGCCAGCGAACCGACACTGCGCATTGCGCGCTTCAACCTCGGCCGCATGCTGGTGGCGCAGGGCCGGCTCGACGCGGCAATTACCGAGCTCACCCAATTGAGCGAGCCGCGCGACGCAGAAACGCCACGCTACCTTTACGCCCTGGCCGCCACCCACATCCGCGCCGGGCACCGCGCCGACGGCCTGACCTGGGCCGGCGAGGCTAGGGAACTCGCGCTGCACTACGGGCAGATCGATCTCGCCGCCGCTATCGAGCGGGACCTTGCGGCCATTCGATGAGACGTTCGGTTGCGCGCGCCGTCGCTCACGCGCTGCCGTGGCACGTGGCCCTCGCAGCGCTGTTGTGCTCCCTGCGCCTGTCCGCGCTCCCCGCGGTCGAGTCACCGCTCTTCGTCGCCGCCGAGGCTGCCGCAGGTCTCGACTTCATCCATGCCAACGGCGCAACCGGCCAGTACTACATGGCCGAGCAGATGGGCGCGGGCGTCGCGCTCTTCGACTACGACAACGACGGCGACCTCGACGTCTTCCTCGTCCAGGGAGGTGCGCTCGGCCCGAGGCCGTCGGATTCCACCGCAGGGCCCACTAGTCACCTCTTTCGCAACGACCTGACAATCGCCGCCGACGGCACGCGCACGCTGCGCTTCACCGACGTCACGGTTCGCGCCGGTCTCGCGCTGCGCGCCTACGGGATGGGCGCTGCCGTCGCCGACTATGACAACGATGGTTATCAGGATCTGTTCGTGACGACGTTCGGGGCGGACGTCCTCTTCCGCAACCGCGGCGACGGCACGTTCGAGGATGTCACCGCCGCGGCCGGCGTCAGCGATCCGCTGTGGAGCACCAGCGCCGCGTTCGTCGACTACGATCGGGACGGTGACCTCGATCTCTTTGTCGCCAACTATCTCGACTTCACGCTGGCCGGCAACAAGATCTGTCATGACGCCGTCGGAGCGCGCGACTACTGCAGCCCGCGCGCTTACCGCCCGGTGCCTGACCGGCTGTATCGCAACGACGGCAACGGACGGTTCACGGACGTGTCGAACGCCGCCGGCATCAGCAAAGCGGACGGCGCTGGCCTGGGCGTCTCAGTCGGCGACTACGACGGCGACGGCTGGCTCGATCTCTACGTCGCCAACGATGCCGGCGCCAACCAGCTCTGGATCAATCGCCACGACGGCAGCTTCACCGACACCGGTCTCCTCTCCGGCGCGGCCGTCAACGCTGCCGGTAATGCCGAAGGCAGCATGGGCATCGCTTCTGGCGACTACAACGGCGATGGCGCTGAGGACCTGTTCGTCACCAACATCGCCGGCGAGACCTTCGCCCTGTATGCCGGCGACGGCCACGGGAACTTCGAGGACGTGCGGACGCGCGCGGGCCTTGCGCAGCCGACCGCGGCGTTCACCGGCTTCGGCACCGACTGGTTCGATTATGACAACGACGGCTGGCTCGACCTGTTCATTGCCAACGGCGCGGTCAACGTCATGGAATCATTGCGGGGACAGCCGCGGCCGTTCCGCATGCGCAATCAGCTGTTCCACAACGACGGTACCGGCCGATTCGAAGAGCGCTCGGCGGCGGGCGGACCGGCGTTCGCCCAGGCGGACGTCGGCAGAGGCGCCGCGTTCGGCGATCTCGACAACGACGGCAACGTCGACATCGTCGTTACCAACAACGGGGGTGCTGCTCGAATCCTGCTCAATCGCGGTCAGCCCGGAAATCATTGGCTCACGGTCAGCCTTCGACAACGTACGGGCAACCGCTTCGCGTTGGGCGCGCGCATTGGCGTCGAGCGCGTCGGCCGGCCGACGATCTGGCGCCGGGTCAAGACCGACGGCAGCTACCTGTCAGCGAGTGACGTTCGCGTCCATATCGGACTCGGCAGCACCCCGGGCGTGGACGCCCTGCTGGTGATCTGGCCAGATGGAACACCCGAGCGCTGGACGACCGTCCCGACCGACCGCGTCATGGCCTTAGAGCGAGGGAGCGGAGCGGCGCGATAAGCCATACAACGAAAGCTCGCTGTTACACAGCTTCGTGAACCGCACTCGGGAGGCTTGAGAGTAGGCACTCAGCGCCGCTTGCGGCCCCGCGCCTGTATGCAATCGATTGCATGGCTCGACCGTCACCGCCGCGTAAGCGCGGCCGTTTTACCCGTGTGGCTCTTACTCAGTTCCAGGAGGGCGGCAATTGTATACAGCCGTGGAAATGAGTTGCGCCGTGCCGACAATTGCGTATGATGTGCGCCTCTTGGCCGGGGTTGGGAAATGTCCGAGCAAGTACACCTGGGCGCGAGTGCGGCGCATGCCTCGCGACACGCGGAACGCGGTTACCGGAGCCTTGTGGTGTCTACCATTTACACCGTCGCGAAGCGCGCCGGCGTGTCCACTGCCACCGTGTCCCGGGTGATGAGCCAGCCCGAGATCGTCTCTCCGACGACTCGGCACAAGGTGCTGCAGGCGGTTGAGGATCTGGGCTACACGCCGAACTCCGCCGCCCGCCACCTCCGAACGCTGAGGTCGGGCAAGCTGCTGGTGACCGTTCCCGACATCTGCAACCCCTTCTTCGCGCTGATCCTGCAGGGCATCGAGGATGCCGCGCATCGCGACGGCTACGCGGTGCTGCTCGGCGACACGCAGCACGACGAGACGCGCGAAGAACGGTACGCGCTGATGCTGCGCCGCAAGGAAGCCGACGGCCTGATCTTCCTGGGTCACCGCCTGCCCGACGCGGCACAGGCGTTCATCCGCAGCATCGCCCCGCGCTGCGCGCCGGTAGTCAACAGCTGCGAGTTCAGCTCGCGGCTGGGGGTGCCCGGCGTCCACATCGACAACGCCCGCGCGGCCGCCGACGGCCTCGAGCACCTCTATCGCCTCGGCCATCAGCGGATTGGGATCGTGACGGGTCCGCTCACCAGCCCGGTCAGCCGCGATCGGCTGCGTGGCGTGAAGATGCGGGCGAAGATCTCGGGCAACGAGGCCGGCCTCGAAGTCGTGACCGGCACGTTCTCGATCGAGTCCGGGGCCGAGGCCGCCGATCGGCTGCTCGCGCAGCCGGCGCCGCCGACCGCGATCTTCTGCTTCAACGACGAGATGGCGATCGGCGTCCTCGACGCGGCCCGGCAGCGCAGCGTGCGCGTACCGCGCGATCTGTCAGTCGTGGGCTTCGACGACATCCGCTTCGCCCGCTACGTCGACCCGCCGTTGACGACCATCGCGCAGCCGATGCGCGAGATCGGCGAGGGCTCCGTCCGCCTGCTCCTCGACATCCTGCAGGGCCGGACCACCACCCCGCAGTCGATCACGCTGCCGCACACGCTGATGATCCGGTCGACGACGGCGCCGGTCGGGCTCGGCGCCGAAGCGAGCGCCTGATCCCGCGCCCTAGGGCTTGAGCAGAAACTCGCGGCGCTTCTCGATGAAGCGCTGCAAGCTGTCGTCCGAGCCGCGCACGTCCGCCGAAAACGCCTCGGTGCTGTACAACTTCCGCCCATCGACCTTGACGTCCGCCGCGATCAGCGCCTGACGGGCGCGGACGATCGGGTCGAGCTTCTTCCAGTCCAGCCACTTCTCGGCGATGTCGCGCACGTACCCCATGTAACGGGTGCGCAGCGCCGGCACGGCGAGCAAACGCGCGCGCAGCGCCTTGCTGGTGTCGTCGAGGCCGACCAGCGGGTCGAGGTCGGGTCCACCGCCGCCGGGACCGAACCCGCGTCCGCCGCGCGGACCACCGCCAAAGCCGCCGGGAGGACCACCGCCGGGCGGAGGGAACATGCCGTCAGGCGGAGGCCCGCCCGGGCCGCGGCCGCGTCCGGGCGGACCGAAGCCTTCCTCCACCAACGCCTCGTTCATGTCGTGCGGGATGACATGGAAGCGACCCTTCTCGTCCTCGTAGATGCTGTAGTCGCTGGCGCGGGTCCAGAAGCCATCGCTATTGACGAGGACGACATCGAGCGCCAGGAACTTGAGCGCCCCGTCGACATCGAGGATCGGCGCGAGCGCCGCTTCGAGCTTCTCGGGCGATGTCTGATTCAGCACCTTGAACAGGTGGACCAGATCCGTCCAGGCCTTGGGATCGTCCTTGGACTTGATCTGATACGTCGACTTGTACGCGGCCACGTCGTCGCCCAGGTATTCCATCCCGCCGCGCCCGCCCGGACTGCCCGGGACTTTCCAGCGGGTGCCCTTCTCGCTGCCGAAGTTGTCGCGCAGGAAATCCTTGTTGAACTGCTGCGCGTTCATGTAAATGCCCCAGCTCTCGCCGTTGATCACGACCCGCATGTGGTTGATCCGCGGGGCCGGGATGTAGGCGCGCGCGATCTCCGAGAAGAGCACGCCGCGCACGAACGTCGCATCGCCGTTCCCGTTCAGCAGGTTGAGCGTGCGGTAGCCGTTCAGCGCCTGGTTGTCGTGGACGAAGTCGAACGACAGGTTCAGCGAGTGCTTCAGGCCCGCGGGCACCATGAAGTACGAGGACATGCCGCGGAAGTGGACGCCCACGTCCTTATACGTTTTGCCGTCGACGATCGCGGTTGCCCCCACGTCGACGTCGGTGTTGTTGAAGTCGGCCAGCGCCTGTTCCCAGTCCGGCTCCTCGAACCGGAGAAAGATCGTGCGCAGGGTGTCGGGGTCGTACAGCGACACGTTGCTGCCATACGTCTTGACGTCCGCCGGCGCGAGCTTGGGGCCCGGCATCGGTGTCTCGAAGCCGCCACGGCCGAAGCCGCCCCGCCGCCCGCCGCCGGGTCCTGAGTTCCCCTGGGTCGCGAGCCACGCGCGCGCAGCGTTGCGCTCGGCCAGATCGAGCCGCTTGTTCTTGTCCTTGTCGAACTGCGCCAGGATCTTCCGCTCCTGCTGCATGCCGAAGCCGCCGCGTCCGCCGAACCCTCCCGGACCACCGGGGCCGCCTTGACCACGGAATCCGCTGGGGGCCTGCGCAGTCGTCCGGCTGAGCGGCCCGAACGCCATCCCGACAAATCCACATAGGATCGCGGTCACCGCGAGCAGCCCGATCTGCAGCCGTGTCACCCAACGCCCCCGCGCGGCCGGAGCGCCATCCCGGCCCGAATCCTTAAACATGGTCGTCGTCTCGCGATCCAGTCGCACGCTGCGCCCCGACAATCGAGCGACACACTCCGGAGCTCCTCGAATTTATGGCGCGAGATTCCCATCGCGCGCACTGCCGCACACGCGCGGCGAGAGTCGGGCCACGGACGCCATCAAATTCAGCGGCCAAACTACGCGCGTCCCTCGAGTCGGTCATATGGAAGCAGGATACGGTCGTCACGACCGTCTGGATACACGGAAGTTACGCGGGCGCTGGATTGTCACGACGGTGCCACGGTTTTGGCACGAGGGAGGGGGCTACGGATTGGGAGACGGGCTGGCGGAGGGCTTCGCTTCGCCTGCAGGCTTCAGGCTTCAGGCTTCAGGAGGTTCGACGCTCTCCCGGTAGCCTGTAGCCTGTAGCCGCAAACCTGTCACCCTCAGTACTTCGGCAGGCTCGGGTCGACCTGATCGATCCAGGCGAGGATCCCGCCCTTCACGTTCTTGGCCTCGATGCCGTTGTCCTTGAGCACCTGCACCGCCTTGGCGCTGCGGCTGCCCATCTTGCAGTGGACGAGGATCTCGCGGCCCGCGGCGGCGGTCGTGATCTCCTGGAGGCGCGAACCGACCTGGCCGAGCGGAATCAGCGTCGAGCCGGGGATGCGGGCGATCTGGAACTCGTTCGGCTCCCGCACGTCGAGCAGGAATACCGGCGCGCCGGACGTGAGCTTCGCGTTGAGCTCCTGCACGCTCACTTCCTGAATCGCGCCCGCTGAGGACGCCGGCTGGGCCGTCGTCTGCGGTGGCGTAATGCCGCAGAACTGGTCGTAGTCGATCAACTCGCGAACGGTCGGGTGATCACCGCAGACCGGGCAGTCGACGTCGCGCCGCAGCTTCAGCTCGCGGAAGCGCATGTTCCAGGCGTCATAGAGCAGCAGACGACCGATCAGCGTCGACCCGCCGCCGAGGAGCAGCTTGATGGTCTCCGTCGCCTGGATCGTGCCGATGATGCCCGGCAGCACGCCCAGCACGCCACCCTCAGCGCAACTCGGGACCAGCCCGGGCGGAGGTGGCTCGGGATAGAGGCAGCGATAGCACGGTCCACCCTTGGTTGCGAAGACCGACGCCTGCCCCTCGAAGCGGAAGATGCTGCCGTAAGCGTTGGGTTTTCCGAGGATCACGCACGCATCGTTGACGAGATACCGCGTCGAGAAGTTGTCGGTGCCGTCGAGGATGACGTCGTAGTCGCGGAAGATCTCGAGCGCGTTCTTCGAGGTCAGCGCGGTCTCGTAGCCGTTGATCTGGAGCGCCGGATTGAGCGCCGAGAGGCGGTCCTTCGCCGAGGCGAGCTTCGAGCGGCCGATGTCACTCGTGCTGTGCAGGATCTGACGCTGCAGGTTGCTGGCGTCGACGTTGTCGAAATCGATGATGCCGAGCGTCCCCAGGCCGGCAGCGGCGAGATACAGCGCCGCCGGGGATCCGAGCCCGCCCGCGCCGACGCAGAGCACGCGGCCGGCCTTCAGCTTGCGCTGCCCTTCGACGCCGACCTCCGGTAGGATCAAGTGCCGGCTGTAGCGCTGGATCTCGTCGTTGGTCAGCGCCGGCAGCTCCGCCGCCGCCGATTCGGCAGGAGCGCTCACCGGCGCGCCGCCGGCAACGGACGGGACGATGCTGATCACGTCGCCGTCCTTGAGCGCGGTGCGCTCCTTCTCCAGGTACCGGATGTCATCGTCGTTGACGTAGATGTTGACGAAGTGGCGCAGCTTGCCATCGTCGCCGTACAAATGTCGCTTCAGCTCGCCATGCTTCGACGTCAGCGAGGTCAGGACGTCGCCGACGGTCGCACCGTCCGCCTCGACAGCATCCTGCTGTCCGGTGTACGGACGCAGGGGCGTCGGGATCAGGACTCGGTGGGGCATATCAACTCTCCTTGTTCGAACGCGGAACGATCGTCCTTCAGATGCCAGCAGGTGATGTCGCCGGGGACGGCCGCGTTCACTGAAATGATCACGTAGCTGAAATTCGGCCAGGCCTGATCGAGATCGTGCTGCGACGGGCGGGCCGGATGGTTCGGGTGCGAATGATAGAAGCCGGCGAGCGTCGCCCGCAACTCGGTGGCGCGGGCTTCGGCTGCCCGGTAGTCGCGCGGGCTGATCTGAAACCGCCTGGCCGCACCGCTGGTGGTGGTGTTCGGCAGCGCGAAGGCCTCGACAATCACGCCGCCGGCCGCGATCAACGCGCCGCAGCACTCGTCGGGAAAGGTCTGGACACCGTGCGCGCGGATGGCCTCGAGCGCCGCCGCCGTCATGGTGGTGACGCGGTTCCCCACGCCGGTCGTCATCAATCCCGTCCTTCCCAGAAGCGTTCGGTGAGATAGCGCGTCCCGCTGTCCGGGAACACCGTGACGATGATCCCTTCGCGGATGCGCGCCGCGAGATCGAGGCAGGCGCCGAGCGCGGCGCCGCTCGAGACGCCGGCCAGGATGCCTTCTTCCTGCGCCAGCCGCCGGGTCAGCTCGTGCGACCGCTCGGTCGACACGCGCACGTCCTCATCCGCCAGCAGCGGGTCATAGATCCCCGGCTGGATCGCCGATTCCATGTGCTTCAGCCCCTCGACGCCGTGCAGCGGCGAGTCGGGCTGGACCGAAATCAATTTGATGTCGGGGTTGTGATCGCGCAGGCGCCGGCCCACGCCGATGAAGGTCCCGCTCGTGCCGAGCCCGGCGACGAAATGGGTCAACCGGCCGTCGGTCTGGGCCAGGATCTCTCCCGCCGTGGTGTCGTAGTGCGCGCGCCAGTTGGCGTCGTTGTTGTACTGGTCGGCGTAGAAGTACGCGTCCGGGTTCTTGGCGAACAGCCGCCGCGCCTGGCGGATCGCTCCGTCGGAGCCTTCCATCGGACTGGTCAGTAACAGTTCCGCACCGTATGCCCGCAGCGTGCGCTTGCGTTCCGCCGTGACGTTCTCAGGCACACACAGCTTCAGCTTGTAGCCGCGCGCCGCGGCGATCATGGCGTAGGCGATGCCGGTGTTGCCGGACGTGGCATCGAGGATCGTGACACCCGGATGCAGCCGGCCGGTCCGCTCGCCGTCGGCGATGATCGCGGCCGCGGCGCGGTCCTTCACCGATCCGCCAGGGTTGAGGAACTCCGCCTTCGCGTAGATCTCGACATCGGTCGACGCGGACAGGCGGCCCAGCCGCAGGAGCGGCGTCCGGCCGATGAGATCGAGCACCGACGACGCGGCGATCGCGGGGGTGAGGATGGAGGTCACGCGCTGCACTCCCCTTCCTGGACATCGGGCCGGAACGCGTGGTCCTCGGCCAAATCGATGAAATCGTCGAGCGTCGCGGCCGACGGATCGATCTTGTCGAGGCCGGCGAGCGTGGCCTTGACCACCGCGAGATCGACGCGGCGGAAGAAGGTAATCGGCGCCTCGTCCGCCGCCTTCTGATCGCGATACAGCCCGATCAACCGCTCCATGGCCTCGTCGCAGCGCCGGGCTGGAATCGTGGCGGCGTGGCGCCCGAAGGTGGTGATGCCTTCGGCGATGCCGCCGCCGACCATGACGAAGTAGTGCGGGGCGGGCCGGCCACCGACCTTGCGCAGGCTGCCCTGGAACCCCAGGCCGCCGATGTGATGCTGACCGCAACCGTTCGGGCACCCGCTGATCTTGATGTCCAGCCCGGGGACCGCGGCGACAAGATCGGGCCGCTCGTGCAGACGATCGCCGAGCAGGCGGCCCAGGCCGCGCGACTGCGTGACGGCCAGCTTGCACGACTCCGCGCCGGGGCAGCTGGTCACGTCGGCCACGGTATTGGCATTGCCGCGGGACAATCCAGCGGCGTGCAGGCTCCGGTAGAGCGCCTCGACGTCACGGCTCTGCACCCAGCGGAAGACCAGGTTCTGATCCGCGGTCACGCGCACCGTGCCGTCGCCGTAGGCGCTCGCCAGGTCACCGATGATCCGCAGCTGCGCCGACGTGAGATCGCCGAGCACCGTCGCGACAGTGACGATTGACCACCCGGCCTGCTTCTGCGCCCGCACGTTGGTGCGCGACCAGTCGGCGAACTCGTGCGGTGTGATGTTGGCGCGCGGCTGCACCTGCGGGACGATGCCCGGCCCACTCACCGCGGTCGACGTCGCGCGAGTCAGGATCTCGCTCACGAGCGGCGCGGCAACACCCGAGCGCACCGGCGGCCCTTCGACGGGCGGCTGCTCCGCATCGAACGGCAGCGTCGCCCCGCCCGCGCCAGCGAACGCCTCGAGCTCGCGGTCGAACTCCGTCTTGAATCCATCCCATCCCAGCGACTTGACCAGGAACTTCAGACGGTTGCGCTGCTTGTGCTGGTAATCGCCCAGGCGGTGGAAGACGCGGATGATCGCCTCCGCGACGTTGAAGATCTCCCCCGCCGGCAGGAATTCGAAGAGCGTGAATCCAGCCCGCGCCATCGTCGACGTGCCGCCGGCGACCGTGACCTTGAAGCCGCGCCGCGGCGCGCCGTCCGCGATCTCGACCCGCGCCAGGAAGCCGATGTCGTTGATCGCCGTCATCACGTGATCGTGCGTGCAGCCCTCGAAGGCGATCTTGAACTTGCGCGGCAGCGAGGAGCTGAGCGGATGGCGCAGCAGGTAGCGCGTCATGGCATCGGCGTACGGGGACACGTCGAACGGCTCGTCGGCGGCGACGCCGGCGTACGGGCAACCGGTGATGTTGCGGACCGAGTTGCCGCAGGCCTCGCGCGTCGTCAGGCCGGCTTCCGCCAGGCGGCGCATGGCCGGCTCGACGTCGTGCAGCTTGACGAAATGGAGCTGGATGTTCTGCCGTGTGGTGATGTGGCCAAAGCCGCGGGAGTAGCGCTCGGCGACGTCGGCGACCGCGTCCAGCTGCGGCTGCGAGAGGATGCCCTGGGGGATCTTGATGCGCAGCATCGACGCGTCACCGTTCTGCCGCTGGCCGTAAGTGCCACGCAGCAGGCGGAACGACCGCCACTCGTCCGGACCGGCCTCGCCGCTCTCGAAGCGATTGAGCATCGTGACGAACTGGTCGATGTCCGCTTCGTCTGCGAACGACAGCCGGGCTCGGCCGAGGGTCTCGCGGTCTTCAGTCGCTGCCATTGCTTTCCCTCTCGATGTGTGCCGACGTTAAGCCTTCGCCGCGCCGGCCAGGGCCGGTGACGTGTCGCGTTCGATCGAGTCCGAGGCGAGGGCGGCGCGCAGCCGTACCACATCGCCGATCACCACCGTCCCCGGCTGCCGCGTTCGTGCCGCCGGCACGCCTCGCGCGAGTTCCCCGAGAGTCACGACCGTGGCCTGGGCCGCGGCCGTGGCCGCACTCACTAGGACCGCGGCGGGAGTTTCCGGGTTCCAGCCCGAGGCCAGCAGCAGGTGCGCAATGTCTTCGATCCGGCCCATCCCCATGAGCACGACGATGGTCGCGCTGGCGGGGGCCACGCTCTCGAGAACCGGGCGGTAGGCCTCCTCGGCGTGACCGGACACGACGACGAAGCCGGTCGCGATGCCGCGGTGGGTCACCGGGATGCCGGCCAAGGCGGGCGCGGCGATCGCCGCGCTGATCCCGGGCACGACTTCGAACGGCAACCCGGCGGCGGCAAGCGCCAGCGCTTCCTCTCCGCCCCGCCCGAACACGAACGGGTCACCGCCCTTGAGCCGGACTACGCGACGGCCGCGGCGCGCGGCGCGAATCAGCAGGCGGATGATGAATTCCTGAGTGACGGCCGGGCGGCCGGCGCGCTTGCCGACGAAGATCCGCTGGGCGTGCGGCGCGAGCGCGAGGGCCTCAGGATCCACCAGCGCGTCGTACAGGACCAGATCCGCGCCGGCCAGCCGCTCGGCGGCACGGCGCGTCAGCAGCCCCGGATCACCAGGACCTGCACCGACCAACGAGACGAACCCGCGGCGGCTCGCAGCAGGCGCGTGGGCCTGCCGCACGCGGCGCGCGTACAACGCCACGAGCGTCTCCAAGAGCAGCGGCCGCCGCTCGGCCATCGGCACGCGCCGGGCGAGCCAGTCGCGCCGCGCCGCCCGCGCCGTCTCCATCCAGGTGTCGAGGTCGTCGGGCAGCAGCTGCTCGAGCGCTTCGCGCATCAACCCGACGAGCGCCGGGGCCTCGCCGTCCGTGGACATCGCCATCGTGATCCCGGCCTTGCGGACCACCGCGCCCAGGTAGACGCTGGCGTTCTCCATGTCGTCGACCGCGTTCACGAACAGGCCGCGCGGCTCCGCTGCGGCCGACACCTGCCGGTTCACCTCGGGCGGTGCCGCGGCGACAACGAAGCAGACGCCGTCCAGGTCTCGCGGCTCGAACGCCCGGCGGACGATCTGCACCGGCGCTGCCGCGATCTCCTCGACCACATCGGGCGCGACGACGGTGACGAGGGCGTCGGCCTCGAGGAGGGCGGCAAGCTTGCTGGCCGCGACGGGTCCCGCGCCCACGACGAGCACCCGCCGTCCCGCCAGCTTGAGAAACACCGGGAATACCGACACCTGACCTCCGCGAACGTCCGACCTGTACCTGCCTTAAAAACACAAAAGCCCGGGAGGCGTGGGGCCTGCCGGGCTCGAATCTCTTTGAATGCTGCGCTTGGTTCAGTTCAGCATCGCGCGTAACGGTAAGAGACGGCCGCAGCCCCCCGGAAGCCCGGGCAACAACACGTACAGGCGCAGACCGCAGCAAACGTCACGTCAGGCAGAGTACCGGCCGCACGCGGCGATGTCAAGCCGGGCCTCACGCGTCATGCGGGAAACGTATGAGCGTCGCCAGCGGGGCCGATGGTTCGCCCTTTCAGCCCTCGGCAGCAGCCTGGACCGGAGGCTCCGGTGCACGGCGGGGCCGCGTCGATCCGCCGGGCGACAGTTTGAGCTGCGGCCGAATCCGCTCGAGCGTACGGATCATCTCCTGGACCGCGCGCGGCACCCGGTTCAAGCGGAGGTGGACCCACCCGGTCTCCCGGACCAGCTGCGTGCCGGCGATCCGGGCGCAGAACAGCGTCCCGGCCCTGACCTCCCGGGCGACTGCCTGATACGGAATGATCGTCACGCCCATCCCGGCCCGGACGAACGCCTTGATGATCTCGACGTTCTCCGTTTCGGTCACCACCTTGGGCGTGATCTGCTCCTTGACGAAGAAGGCCTCGATCGCCCGCCGGCTGCCGGACCCCTGCTCGAAGAGGACGAACGGCTGCCGTACGAGGTCCTGCGGCGTGATCTGCTTGCGGCGCGCGAGCGGGTGTTGCGGCGCCGTCACCAGCAGCAGTTCCTCGCGCATCACCGGAATGCTGACCAGGTTGGGGTCGATCACCGGCAGCGTCAGCAGGCCGAGGTCGGCAGTGCCGGCGCGCAACTGACGAATCAGCCGCGGCGTCGCCCCGGCGGTCACCTTCACGTCGACGTCGGGAAACTCCTTGCGGAACGTCTTGAGGAGCAGCGGAAAGACGTACAGGCAGACCGTCATCCCGCCAACCAGCCGCAGGGTGCCGGTCACCCGCTGCTGGCTCTCGAGAATCGCGGTGCGCGTCTGCTCGAGATCGTCGAACAGCCGCTGGCTCAGCCCGAGCAGTGTGGTGCCCGTCGGCGTGATGCGGACCTTGCGGCCGAGGCGCAGGAACAGCTGCTCCTTGAGCTCTTCTTCGAGGAGCAGGATCTGCCGGCTGACGGCCGACTGCGACAGGTGCAGGCGCTGGCCGGCACCGGTGAAGGATCCGGTATCGGCCACCGCCCGCAGAATCTCGAGCTGACGCAGGTCCACGTCGAGGATTGAATCCCGCCGCTCCTCGGACGGTCAAGCGCTTATTTGGCGGCTGCCGCCGTACGGCCGGCCCTCGGACCGGTGAGCACCGCCTCGAGCGCGCCCTGGAGCGCCGCCTGTTCCGGCTCGGTCAGCGGCTTGCGCTCCCGCGTGATGTGCAGCACGTCGATCGCCTTGCCGTGCTCGGTCGAGACCAGCGCCAGCCCCACGGCGCAGCCGGCCTCGGCGATGACTCTGGTGACGCGATACAGGAACCCCGGGGCATCGTCCGCCACGATTTCGAGCACCGTCTCCTCGTCTGACTGGGTGTTGTCGAGGTGAATGGAGTGGGCCCCCGTCGCGCGCGGCGCGGCGGGACGCGCGCGGTCGCGATCGCGGAGCAGGTCGGCCATGTCCACGGATCCGGCGACCACCGCTTCGAGCATGCGATGGATCTGGCGCGGCGCATCGCGATGCTGGGCGAGGAACCCCTCGCCGTCACTGAACTCGAATACGGCGAGGACGAGCCCTTCCGGCGTAGTCATCGCCTGGCCGCGATGGATGTCCATTCCGAAGTACGACACGACGCCGGCGATGTTGCTGAAGAGGAACGGCTTGTCGAGCGTGACCACGGTGAGGCCGCACACGTCGCCGTGCTGCTCGAGAGAGGCGTGGACCTCGTGCGGCAGGATGCCGCGCGCCAGCCGGAGATGGCCGTAGATGGTCGACAGACCGAACACCGAGAGATACGCCCGCGGCAGCCCGGTGACGAAACGCACCAGCTCCGTGTCGGAGATGTCGTCGGGACGGCCGGCCATCGCCACCGCCAGGCCGGCATCCTGCTGGCCGGCGCCGTTGGCCGGACCGAGCGCGAGCCGGACGCTGGTGTCGGTGTAGAGCCGCCACAGGCGATCTTCCTTCCACGGCGTGAGGGCATCCGGGCTGATCGACTCGATGTCGATCAGGGTGACCAGGCACAGCATCTTGAGCAGCTCTTCGCTGCCGACGAGCGTGGCAAAGCGCGTCAGGACGTCCGGGTTGCCGGCATCGCGCCGGAACGCGACCCGCGCCATCTGCCGATGGTGACGAATCAGGAATCGCACGGTCTCGGCGGCCGGCGTCGCGAGTTGGAGGCGATCGATGGCCGGCTGCGCGATGCGCAGACTCTCCCGGGCGTGCCCGTGATCGCGGCGGGTGCCGACGTCGTGCAGCAGCAGCGCGAGGGTCAGCAGCTCCGGCGAGCGCAGCTCCTCCAGCAGACCGGTGAACCGCCCTCGGGCCGGGCTCGACCGATGCCGCAGCATCTCGAGCCGGCGAATTGGCAGCACGGCCTGGACGGCCGCGGAAGAGCGGCGAGACGCGTCCGCCGTGGCGCGGCGGTGAATCTGCTCGAGCTCCGGGAGGATTCGTTCGAGCAACCCGCACTCGGCCATCTCGAGGAGCCGCGCGGACGCGCCCGCTTTCGGGCTCAGGAGGTCCAGCAGCGCCTTGCGGTCGAGCTCACTGGCAACGAAGTCGTCCGCAATGAAGCGCTGCAGGTTTTCCTGGATACACAGAGTGGCGTCGGATGAAAGGGCGCGGCCATGCGCGATGGCGGCGCGAAAGGCATCGACCCACATGGACGGCTGCTCAGCGGCGGCGTCGGGGTCATTGAAAGCAATGCCGTCCGGCCCCGCCATGACGTGGGCGGAGCCGGGAGCGAGAGGCGAAAGAACGTCCGTGGTAGAGGTCATGTTGTGCAATGTGGCCCTTCCTGAGCCGACCATGTCATCCCGGTGCGACGTCCGCGTGACGCCGCCGATGACGGCCCGGCGCTGCGACGACGTCGACAACTCTGTGGGCTGTTCGAGCGGTTGGAACAATTTCGAAGGCACGAGGCGACCGCGAGGCCGTCTCGTGCGGGTTAGTGTTCGACTCTGACGAGCGCCCCGGTGTGGGTCCAGCGCAGGAACGACCGTCCCACGAGACACTCGATAACCTGCTGGCAAAGCGCCGCATCCAGGTGCCAAAGCCGGGCCGCCTGTGCGGGGGTGAGTCGCAGGCCGGGCATCTCGCGAAACTCGCTCTCGACGCGTTGCACCAGTTTTTGTGTGTCCATGGATCCCTCCCGTCGCGCGGTCGAGGGCCGGCGACACCAATCCATCAGCAAGCGGTGCGCCACGGGGCTCGATGGGCCCTTCGCGATTTGCCGCCTGTTTTCGTGGGTTTCGCGGCCCGGGGCCGGTGATGCCCTCACACCTGGATGTAGGGGTGAGGCGCGATGGCGACGAAGTCGTAGGAATCGGTGGCTGCCGAAAAGGCGTGGTTGCCGTGAGCCTGCCGTCAATGCGGCAGGCTCACGCGGGAGATGGCTACTGGCGGGGAGCCGCCGAGGCGGGCTTGGCGAAGTCGGCCTCGGTGACCGGGGCGTCGAACTTGACGTCGGTCAGCTTCTCCGTAGTGACCGCGTTCCAGGTCACGTAACGCACCTGGAACGGCACCTTCACGCCGTTGACGTCACGGTAGTCGCTGTAATCGATCTGTTCCGGCAACGGGCCGAGAGGCGTCGCCGTGCTGATCGACCGGCGCAGCAGCAGTCCCGACTCGCGATCGAACTGGAGCTGCTCGGTCACCCCTTCATACGGGCGCCCGGTCACCAGGATGGTCGGCTTGCCGTCGACGTTCGCGTAGCGGCTCACGGCGAGCGACTGGTAGCGGTCCGTCAGATGCACAGGCAATCCGAAGTCCGCCAGGCGCGCCGCCTGCTGCAACTGCAACCCCTCGAGATCGCGGACCTGGTTGTTGAAGCCGCCGGACGACCAGCCGCTCTTGCCGTTGACCACGCGGATGGTCGGAGTGGGCTGGCTGGCGATGTCGATGCGATAGCCACCTGCCGCCGTTTCCTTGACGGTCACGTTCGAGGTCTGCAGATCGCGAGTCGTCACCGTCCCGGTCAGCACGCGCGTGGTCGGCTTGGCAACGGCGTCCTTGCCACCGAGCGCCTGCTGATACTTGGCGAGCACCTGATCGAGCGTCTCGGACGGCGGCGGCGGCGGCTGGCCGCGGCCGCCTCCCCGCCCGGCGCCAGCCTGGGCACCCGCCGCACCGGCCTGACCACCCGCGGGCGGTGCGCCCGCAGCCGGCGGCGCACCGGCTGCCGGCGCTCCACCCTGCCCGCCGGCTCCGGGCCCCGCACCCGGCGCGCCACCGGGACCACCGGGGCCACCAGGACCTCCCGGTCCGCCGCGACCGCCACGTCCGGCCCGTGCCGCCGCGGCTTCTTCAGGCGTCATCTCCACCGCCAGCGCCGGGACCCGCGACGGGCGCATCTTGCCGTTGTGGCAGGACATGCAGCCGATCGTCTGGCGGCCTTCGAACTGCTCGGTGTTGATCGCCGCCATCATCTTCATCATGTCGCGGGCGCGTTGCTTGGTCTCCTTGTCGTCCTTGTCGAAGGCCCCGCCCGGTCCGGTCACGTGACAGAAGTCGCAGCCGACGCCCAGCGAGGCGGTGATGTAGTCCATTGCCAGCCGCAGTTGGTCAGCCGGCACGTCCTTCAGGACCTGGATGTTCTTGAATCGCTGGCTGGCGGTCTGCCCAGGCACCGCCGCCGGCGGCGCCTGGCCAGCGGGCGGTTGCGCGTGCAGCGGCGCGCGGCTGCCGAACGCCAGCGCCAGGGCCAGCACCGAGAAGCCGAACGCGGTGGAAAAATGATGTCGTCTCACAGCACATACTCCCTAGCAGGCCGCTGAAAAGGGCGGCCTGATGTGAAATGGCAAATGGCAGATGTGAAAACACTGGGGTTTTGCCATCTTCCATCTGACATCCGCCATTCA
>Ga0207701_10000797_pt1 | contig 33490 bp, 28 predicted proteins | sample KBSSwiSSwithPhiX_FD_184294 | JGI IMG/M metagenome (GOLD analysis project Ga0207701, IMG submission 184294) | Switchgrass rhizosphere bulk soil microbial communities from Kellogg Biological Station, Michigan, USA, with PhiX - S5 (SPAdes) (version 2) | ecosystem: Environmental > Terrestrial >... | reverse complement strand
GGAGTGTAGAGCGCCGCGACGGTGAAGCCGGCAAAGATGACGGCAGCTTGTTCCCACTTCGGTCCGAGGACAATAAGAGTCAGCGGACGAGCGAGCGCTAACAGTAAGCCGGTGCCAAGAAAACTTACCAGAGCCATCGCTTCGTACGTCTGAAGAAACGTACGGCGGTAACGCTCCGGCTGAGTTTGCACTCTGGACAGCGTTGGCACGAAAACAGAATTGATAGGGGCAAGAAACTGCTCCATCGGGCGGTTCAGCAACGCCGATGCTCTTGAATACAGTCCGATCGAATCCGCTCCGTAAAATCGACCGACCAGCAGCCCATCAGCTCCCCTGGCGAGAGAGTAAATGAAACCGCCAGTAGCCATATTGGCACCGAAACTTAACAGTGACCGCATTCCGCTATCACGAGAAGGCGCCTGCGGACGCCAGGGAATAGCAAACCACGTCAGCGGAACTGCGGCGGCAACTGTGATCAGGTTCGAAAAAACCAGCGCCCAGTAGTTGTAATTCAGCCAGGCCATACCGATACCGACAGCAACGCCAATCAGCGCCGAACCGACCTGGATAAACGCTACCGCTTTGAATCGCATCTGCCGGTTTAACAGCGCCGTGTGCTGGATTGTCAAACCGCTTAAAAGGAAAGTACTGGACAGCACCAGGGTAATGGGAACGAGCCGCGGCTCCCGGTAAAACCACGCAACAATTGGGGAACTGCCTGCAAAGATCAGACTTATGGCGCCGCTCACTGCGACGTTTATCCAAAAAAGATTGGAGACCTGCGCGTGCGTGATCCCCTCCCGCTGGACCGTCGCCGTGGAAAGACCGGCGTCTTTGAAGACACGCAGGTAGCCCATTACAGTGGTGACCATGGCAAACAAGCCAAAATCCTTCGGGGTGAGCAGTCGCGCCAGGACCATGATGGACGCGAGGCTCAACACAAACTGGGCGCCCTGGGACCCGATCGTGATAAAAGCGCCGGAGATAGTGCGTCTTTTGAGGCTCGTCAGTAAGTGCGCAGTTGTAAGATGCTGCTGTTTTAAAAGATCCTCGCCAGCTGCCTCTTCTGGTACGCTAATCAGCGCCGAAAGACCGGAGTGTGCGGCCTTCGGATATCCCACCGGGTTTAGATCTGGATTGGAAGGTCGATCCGCCATGCTTGATTTAGATTTGAAGTTCTCAGAAAGTTCCAGTTGACGCGACTGATCGTCTGAGCATTCAACTGAATCGAAGGAAGTCGCAGTCAAGTTTGTTATTCCCACCCGTCGAACTTGTTTGACCTCGTGAAGCCCGATCTACGAAATCAACACCTCGCGTCGAATACAACCTTGATTCCATAGTCGGGGATGGATTGCTGGCAACGGTATCCTGCATCATCGTCTATCAAATCCGCGAATGTCCTTGGACGCGCACTGGCGCACTATTGACACTGTTCCGTCTCGTAGCCATCGACTGCGTAGATTTCATCCCTAATAGCGCTTATCGCGTCGAACCGATGCAGTCAGACTGCGATACAGCCTATATCTGACCACCGAAATCATCCACGCTCCAGTTTCGGTAGGCAGACGAAATCAAGCGAATGGTCGAGCTTCATTTCCGAAATCGAGTATCCAACTTCATAGAAGAACTCGCGAACATCGGCAGCGGAACCTCCAAAGCGTTCGAGATTGTCTGTCTCGATGATAATTGGCGGCCTGAATCGCGCGATTACGTGTTTACAGCCCTTTAATACCTCCAGATCGCTCCCTTCGGCATCAATCTTGATGCAATCAATCCGAGAAATCTTATTCTGTTCGACGAAATGATCTACCGTGGTCAGCGACACAACTTCATCGTTACTCTCCGCAGCGCGAATCAGATGCGATTTTCCAGAATCGATGGTTCGCTTCACCGACATCTCACCAAAAGAAGAAAAGCACGCCAGCCTGAATGGACTGACAACTTGCTGTAGAGTGTTTAGGGCAATATTTCGAGACAAGACCTTGTAAATGGCGGTCACCGGTTCAAATGCGAAAACACGGCCATTAGGACCTACCCATTTCGCCGCCAAAATGGAGAAATACCCAATGTTTGCTCCCACATCGATAAAAACGCCATCTCGCGGCAAGAATTCGCGGAGCACCCGCATTTCCCTCGGCTCGAATTCCCCGTTCAAAACTAAATCAATCGGAAGGACGTCAAATGCAACCTCCGGAGAGTATTCAAACACCGTGCCGTACTTCAGTCTGATGAGCGGAGGTCTGAACCCGAGGTTCTTGATGCCCCAACAAATCAGGCGAGAATGCGCGTCACGTCCACGGCGAAAGTTCGTGTGCCGGTTGTAAAGCCTGCCCAATTCAAGAATTAACTTAGGAATTACTGTTCGGAGCATTATAGATCTTTCCCATTCTGTCTCTCCTGTAAGCGGAAACGCTGTCACCAGGATCAAACCGGCTTAACAAGAAAACAACCGCCAAGGTCTCTCGTTGGGGTCAAGTCCTTTGGTGAAACGATCTTGCGCGGATCTTTCCGCTAGAGCCGGGCTCATCGGCACAATCTCGCTTTTAGCCATGCTCGAATTGTCAGTGACCATTTAACTCTTTGGATGTTGGGGCGTAAACCGTTCCGCGTTCCCGAGGAGCACTCACGAATTCCCGCGAAACGCTTTCCATTTCCCAAGAGAAACAAAGCTTTGTCCCAAGATCTTAACAAGTTTTCCTTACCCTCTCTGAGGACGAGTTGTGCTTCTTTCGCGATCCGCCAACCAAACATTTTTTGAATCCAGGCATATTTCCAAGACAAACTGGGGGCGTATAATTGACCACCGAGATTTGAAGCATCGTCTTTCAATTGTCCGATAATATCAGGGCGTTCCGGATAAAAGGATGGAAGCCATATTTGCAGGTATTTCAGGCACGCATCTCGCGTCCTGGGGCTATCCTCTAGTGATCGGAGATACTCCATATGTAATCGCATAGAGCGAAGCAGTGAATCTTGCTTCTTCCTGGAGCGGCCGATGTAGCTTACAGAGGTTGAACCGGCCCGGCGGTAGTACGATCTGCCCTCTGAAATGAACCGAATGCCGTCGCTTGCCAGAATAACACGACAGAAATACTCACCATCATTATCCCTAGCCAATCCGACATCCCACGGGCCAGCAGCTTGAGTGAGTTCGCGACTGACCAACCAGGTCGAGTCTGGCATGTGGAGACCTAGCCCCATCTTCCGGACTAGCCATTCGGTCGGCGACAGATCGCACCAAAGCGGAGTAGGAATAAATTTCGCCTTTGTCGGCCGGTACATGAAATATGCCCAGGCCGAAGAAAAGAGCGTCTGCTTACTTTCGTGCTGGTTGAATGCTTCGATCTGTTTGGCGATTTTGTCGGGGGCGATAAGATCATCCGCATCCAGCCATTGAACGTAGTCGCCCTGGTAAAGCTGCAACGCCGTGTTCCTGGCGCCAGCCGCTCCCTGATTTTCCTGCGTGACTACACACACGTTCTTGGAAGCAAATTTTCGTGCAATTGAAAGGGTTTCATCACGCGATCCGTCGTCAACAATAACGATCTCCTTATCCTGCCACGTCTGTCGAAGTGCTGATTCAATAGTGTCGGCAATCCATGGTTCCGCGTTATATGCCGGTATTAAAATCGAAACTAAAGGTTTCATATGTTAGCGGATTAAATAGTTAGCCGTTGAGTTGTGAAATCGGGCCGCGTTAGTCCGTGTTATCCGCGATTACGTTTCAGAAATCAGCGATAAGATAACAGTTCGGAATAAACGGCCGTGGTTGTCGCAGCGACAGTGCTCCAGGAATATTGCTCGTTGGCGTACTCCCTGATTTTCGCCCGCCGGGTTTCAAGATTCTGGAATAATTCGCTCTTGAAGTACTCGTCAATCTTACGGGCCAAATCAGATGGATTCCTTGGTTTGAAAACAAATCCCGTTTTACCTTCGATAATTTCTTCTTTTAAGTTCCCGACGTCCGCCGCAATTGCAGGCAGTCCAAAACTATATCCAAGGAAGAGCACGCCGCTCTGAAACACATGTGCATACGGTAGGATTAAGACATCGGCCGCCTTGAAATATATTTCCGTAGTCTCATCCGGGACATACTCGATTATCTCGATGAGTCGATCCCCGATGCCACCGCGTGCAAGGGCTCGTCGAACCTGGTTCCAGTAGCTCTCGGGTCCCTTGGGCTTGCCCACAATCAGAAGACGATAACTACCATCTTTTCTTAGCAGTTCGGAAAAGGCAGCGGCCAGGTACTCGAGTCCTTTGTAAGGCGCAATGTTGCCGAAGAACAGCAAACACTTGTCATTGGCAGTTAAACCGAGTAGCTGCTTCGCTTCCGCCGGTGTGAGTGCCGTGTTTGGGACGGTATTGTTGATCCCGAATGGGATTACACTGACCTTGCCTTCGGGAATCCCAAAATCCGCTACGAGCTCGCTTTTCATCCCGTTGCTGTGAACGAAAATATGGTCGCTTAAATCATACTGAATTTTGAGTGAAAGCCGATTGAGCCGCGAATCGTTAGAATCCCGTTTACCCGCATTCACATTGTGGGCGGTGAATGCGATCTTCTTGCCGAGGAACTTGTAGTAAAACATTAACAGCGTGCGGTCGAAGAGCTGAAACCTGTTATTCCACAAGATATGAAAAACCTTCGGTTCAGCGGTCGCCGCATAGAGGATGAGCTTTGCGTAGTACCTTAGGATCCGCAGCACCTTCGCTGGCAGACCTTGTTCCGAAGATTGATCTCCTCGCAAATTCAGAAATTTTACTCGCGGATTGCTGAGCAGCTCCGGTACGCTCAAATCGTCGCTGCCGATGAAATCAAGCGATATGTCTTGCGAGGTAAGTGCAGCCGCCAGACCCATGGCGTAAGGTTTGTCGCCGCCGCCGGTCAGTAGGGCTACTCGCAGAGCTGACCGTGAAGCGCTAAGAGTTGAGCGTTGAGCGTTGAGAGCAGTCGCAGCCTCACCTGCTCGGGCTGCGTTTTCTAATCCCAGCGAGCTGTGTACAAATTTTGCGGATCGTAATTGGGCTCCGTTTGTCGTTAGGGTCAATTCCCTTACCCGGGCGAACCCGCGCGGTAGCCCTGGTAGCCGTTGCGCCGCTGCCGACAACGCTATCTTTGCTTTTGCAACACCAGAAGTGTTACTAATCTTGGGATAATCAACGCTCATCACTTCAGCAGATTCGGCGATTTGCCTTCAGGCTGGTAACCTGCGCAAACGCTGATCGAATTCGATCAGTTCACACCAGATTGAAAATCTGGCGACCGCAGTTGCCGGCAATCTTTAGCCGCAGGTTCGCTCCCTTCCGTAGGGAAGCGACCACATACGCCTCCTTTTCGAAGTTCAGCTTGCGATCAGCCATTCAGGACTCAAGAAAGTGTGGCCATCGAGACACTCAATGCGCGATAGCAGCCGAAGCGTCGAGCTGCGCCATCACCGCACTAAACACTTCGTCGACAGTGATAGCTTTTGTCGCACGCTCCTCATAACCTCGCTTATAGAAAAATTCTTCGAGCAGCGGCGAGACGATCTTCGTCAGAACGCCGTAATCGTAAATCTCCCACGGGCTGGTACAGGTAAAGAGAGTCACACAGCGCGTTCTGGTGCCGAGCGCAAAGTGCATCGGCAGGCTATCACCGCCGACCAAACACTGGTGGTTCCGCACATCGGCAAGGTGTTCGAGAAGTGACGGGCGCCTGGGCAACACATTGACGATCAGCCCCTGATCTTCCAACCGCTGTTTCAATTCCTTGTAGTAAGCCCATTTCTTCATCGGCCAAATCGGCCCAGCATCGGCAGCAATGGCAACATCCCCTGAGAGCTCTGTTTCGACCGCCTCAGGCAGCACATACGGTTCACCCGCGAAACACATGCCCAAACCGTTAAAGATTAACTCCTGATACGTCTCCCGATTGAGCAGTTTTAGGCGGTTAGCTCCGTGCAGTCCATAGCGGCTAATCAGGCTAAGATCGAACCAGCGTTTGGAGCCTTCCGTGTATGTTACTGAACCGTTGGAACCAAGGTACGCGCCGAATTTGTCGCGGCACTCAACTGCCCGAAGAAACTGTGCAACGTCAACAGTATCTTCTAAATTGATTGCGAGACCGTAATGGATATCCAAAGCGTGTGCGCGTTCCTCCCATGAGAAGCAGCGCAGATTACTCGTCAGTCCCTCCAGTAGGACGGTATTGTTCCCTGCTGTTACCCACGTAATTTGTCCATCTAGGTGACTCAGCAGGGGCGTCGTCCGCAACACGTCGCCGGTCGCACCCAGTTTAATAATCAATATATTCATGAGGGTATACCAATTTTCTCATGGTTTCAAAAGCTTGGCGCAAATCAGTTCAACTGTTAACACCTTGTTAATTGCGTCGAGATAATTATGGGTGCCAGCAATGTGGCGTGCGACCATCCTTTCAACAGTCTTCTTTTCAAAGAACCGGGTAAATTCGGCTCCCGGATCCGAAAGGGTTTGACGAACAAAATCTGAAAGCTTTGTTCGGATCCAGATCCGATAACCTTCGAACTTTTGCCTACCCGCGACAAACCGTTCAGGTCGTAGGTTCTCCAGCCGGCGATCAAGCCAAGTCAGCCAATGGGGTGTGGCGAACAGGTAAATGTATTCAGCTTTGAATAAGGACCAGAAGAAGAGATAGCGAAGCTCTCTAACTAGTCGATTACTCTTCCCGCTCCGGGTTAGGTTTGTTAGGATGGCGCCTAACTGAGGGCTTTTGTCCCTGACGTACTGCACCTGTAGTTGCCCTTCTGCGCGATCTGCGGCTGATGCCTGGAACATAAGTTTAACAAGTTGATTATCCAGGTATGGTGTTCGTAGCGTGAGTTGCGATTGTTCGACGGCAACTCTTCCAAATTCACACGCCGGAATCTCCTCAAAAACAATACTCGAAAGAGGATGCTCAGCCCGGATAACCTGACTTGGCGAGGGAACGGATTGAAGAAAGGGTTTGAAATCTATGGTCGCTGCCTCTCTGGGGAATTCGAAAAAGGGAATTCCGTTTCTGACCCGTACCACTTCGCTGCCGAATTTGCCAGTCAACCGAATGGGAGCGATTTCGCGAGCAATTTGATTGAAATAAACGTCGTGAGCGCCGAACGCCTCATGCGTACCATCCGACAGATAAACACTTTTCTGCGCAAACTCTGCAAAGTTGTTAAAAAACCCGCCGTCAATTCTGATTACCTCGTATGGTTGATTGCAGATGTTTGCGAGCTTGCGCGCGGTAACGATATCGTAGGTGTCGCTCCATGTGCCGCCAAAGGTATAACAAGGAAAACAGCAGTCGCGCAAATGCAGACTGGCCATGATGGCTCTTGTATCTAGCCCTGCAGTCAATGACAGGGCAACCTTTCCGGCGTCCTGAGCGTAGAGGGGAACAATCCGGGATGCCGTTGCGGCAAACTGTTGGTACAACTCATGAAACGGAAGCGTTTCCTGTTGCTCCCATTCTTTAGCATCGAAATATCTCCCTTTCTTTACCTGTGCGTTGCCATTAAATGACCACGAGGACCCACCGGGAAGCAGTGAGATATTTTTAAACAGTGACTTATTCCCAAGTACACAGTCGCATCGCAGAAATTGCGCTAGTGCCTCAGGGTCGATCGCGCGAACGTGGGGCCGGACCTTAAGCAGGGACTTTGCTTCGGAGGCGAATAGAATTTCATTGTCCCCTTCATATACATAAAGCCGGCCCATCCCATATCGATCATTGAACAGCGTGATTTTCCTTGTTCGAAAATCTGCAATCACTCCAGAATACCAGCCATTCAGGCAGCGAAAGAACTCGTCTCCCAATTCTGTATACAGGTCAATCAAATACGAAGCGTTAGATCCATTGATCCTACTTCCTGCACGCATCTTGGAGCGGAGTGTTTCGTCGTCTAGGTAATTTTGACCATGAAAAATCATCAGTATGTCTCTCGTCGGGTTGAACAACGGCATGCAATCACAAAACTCCCCCCGATGGCCCATCCAGCCCAAATAAAGACCTAAGTCTTTGTTCATGTACTGACCGCCATGATAAAAAGCTTCATGGCGCATAGCCTCGACCATGAGACCCAAGTCTCGCTCTATGCCGTCGTACGGAGATTTCCTAATTATACCTGCAATTCCTGGCATAATATCAATTGACTTACAATTAACGCCTGTTTCTGACGATCAACGCTTACGAATCACGAAGCCTTAACCACTCTTGCCTTGATCTTGAGTTCCGCACCGTGACGGCGAACAAAACCAAGTCTGAATATCCCTTTATTATAATTTCGCAGTTCGAATCTTCGTAACAAGAAGACCAAGTGGTCAGGCAGCTTCTCCAGCCTGAAAAGGCTGAATGAGTTATAGTTCACGATTTCAAAGCCCAATGCGGTCAACGCTTTCAGGTACCATCGAAAGGACCGATAATATTCAAGCTTGGTCTGCTTCCCGAAAAGCAACTTGAGCCTTTTAATCGCCCACAAACTCGACAAATAAAGCGAAGAGAGATTTTTGACGTGGAGAACAAGGATACCACCCGCAGTAAGGATTCGTTTGAACTCAGTTAGGGCACGTATCACTTCTGTATCATCCATATACTGCAGAACGCTCAGACAAAGAACCTTATCAACAGAATGATCACCTAATGTTAGGTCGGTAACACGTCCTTGCATAACTGTTGCATTCCTGAGGTCCCTTGACGCAATTCGTCGCTGGCAGCGGTCGACGGCGCCAGGGCAATAGTCCACCCCGATAATTTGCCTAACCTTTGAGCTAAGTAATTGTATGTTACTTCCCGTACCGCAGCCGGCATCGAAGATTATTTCGTCCCCGTTTGGATCGATGAAGTTGATCAACTCCTGTTCTGACAGCTTTTCGATTTCGTTTCCCGGCCAGGCTCCGTGATCAAAGTCATAGTCTGAAGAGGTTTTCCCAGACCTCTCGATCCAAAATCTCTCCCACTCATTTGAGTAGTTCATGATACGTTTCGTTGAGTAACGCCAGTGCGAAAAATAGGATGGATTTCAGGATTGTACTCTAGTTTTTTCATGCTTTTTCGTGTCAGAATGGAAACGATCCAATTGTCGATTTTTGAGATTGCCGACTGCCAACGGATGGCAGCGCCCGTATCAAAAGCCTTTCGCTGTCGGCCGGTCAAACTCGAGGGTTGATGTTCGTGACGACCCTTCTCCGGATGGAGCAAGGCTTCTGTAAAATCGGTTTCTACAAACTCGCAGACATCCCTTAGGACGGTTGCAGGCTCGGACAGCAAGTCCTCATACCGAAATAGTCTGTAATTACTCAAATGCTTATATTTAATATGGAGTCGCGAGGTCCATCGGTATTGAGCGACTACCGACCAAATGCTCAACTTTCTGATCAACCACGCTAGGCTGGGATGCTGAAGCACCTTGATCGCCGTGCCCGATGGATCATTTGTCTTTGACATCGCGACAGCCCTCGGATCCCGCGTGATGTGGATTATTTTACAGTCGGGAAACCACTGCAGCAACTCGGGGACATGCCCGACGTCCACGGGAAACTTCACACACGCTCGTTCGCAGCCGCTGAATAGGGTGATTTCCTCAATGAAGATTTTTGCGATCGCCCCCAGCTTCCTGTTCGACTTCTTGATCTTCCGCGCGATCTCCCTTTTTAGTTGAGGGTTTTTAACTGCTTCAATATTCTCGAACCTCCAAAAAGTACTGTCCAAGCCCGGAAGATTTCGTCTCGAGAAACACAGCTCAACCATTGCATCCACGTTCTCGTCAATCGACAAATCGCCGACCTGAGTCTTGAGGAAGTAGCGGAAGTCCTTGTGCCTCCAGTCGCTGAGAAAGCGAGGATCGGTAAGCCGCATTATACCAGGGCACATCGAAATCAGGTTGTGCCAAAGCGTGCTACCGCTACGGTGCGGGCCGACAATAAATATGGAAGGCTTCACCAGCAATTAACTACCGATGCGTTTTTCTCGCGTACCATCTCGCTCTGACCGCTAAAAGCCAGGCCATCACCTTCTCCGGGATGAATCCTTTGAGTCCTTTATGCAAGGAAAGCCGCAACGCGATTGCCCCTTTCAAGGTAAGGGGCACGAAGTATTCTGGGATTGGGATCTTTTCAAAGCCAGTACTCTCCTGGAAGTCCCCATGCCCGCCTCTGCGCCACATAAAGTAGACTAGGTGTGGAATTTTACGCTCGGCACAAATTTCAACAGCTTTTGCAATCATACCATTGATGGGAGCCTTATCCCGATGGTTTAGTTTGTCCAAAATCAGCGTTAACAATGCGTACCTATCGGCTAGGAGGATCTTGATAAATCCTATCAATTCATCGCCGTAATAAGCAGTGATGAAAATTGACTCATTGAGATCCAGAGACATTTCCTTCTTAACCGTGTTAAAGTCCTTCCCATAATGCCAAAAGCGCTTGCCGCGGCGCACAGGCGATTGATTAAAGATCTCCATGATCCCGCCTAATAATTTATCGTCCAATTTAGTCTCTTGAATCATTACGCCGAACTTTTGCGCCTTTCTGATCTTATTTCGAGCTTTAGGGTTAACCTGTTTCTCAAGCCAATATTTATATCCTGTAACCGGAATGGCGGCGACATGTTGCCACTCATTGTAGTAATTGTGCTGGGGCTCTGTATGCGGGATTCGCTGCCAAAATCTGAAGAGATCAATTTTTGCCTGCGACGCCTTAAGTTCTCGAATCACCACTTCGGGGTTCTCAATGTCCTCTAGCCACTCGTTCTTGAGTGCAGCTGTTTTGATGAAGTGCCCTGAGAGCAGAAAAGCTTTATTCTCAGCCCGGACCGCGTCGAGACGTACCGGCACACCCTTCCACCGGATTGTTTCTTGATACACCATTTTAGTTGTTCTCCGAAAAAGTAAGCGCCAGCCAATCAGAAGTGGACAGAAAAGAAAAGCTCAATCTGGACATGCTTTAGGTGTACCTAGTTACGTCGACCAACATAGAGACCGTCACAATCCACGGTAGTAAATCCATACTGACTTAACGCAGCTGCAAAATCTCGAATGTCACGCCTTCCATCCGGATGACGGTGAACTTCCGCAATAATAATCGAGAAACGTTGGAGTCCTGTAGGGCAATGCTCCAGGATTTCCCATTCCGACCCTTCGCAATCCATTTTGAGTAAGTCAAAATCACCCTGCGTTTTTTCCAACCATTCACGTAACGCGACGACCTGAATCTTGGCGTGATGGGCGAGCGTGGTATGACGATCCCTGTGCAGGCTACTTCTCGCGTGCGCGGTCGGATCAATCCAGATCTCACTCTGACGTGTGGTTCCCCCTATAGCCTGTTGGTGGAGCAAGAACTTCCCGGGTTCTTCTCGACCAAGGTTGAACTGACATAGAGTGAAAGAGCTAACGTCGGGCTCGAAACAAAACGCTTCGCTAATACCGTGCTGTCGGTGCAACCAAATTGTAAAAACGCCGATGTGCGAGCCTATTTCGACAAGTCGAATTGGTCTCGGAGGCAGAAGCTTTAATAGTGGCCGATACGTCTCGTCCACTAACACCTCCCGCAGAATCCTATGGTCGCCCCCGAGTGGGCGACCAAGAATGTTGTATTCAAACACGCCTTTTTTTACGCGAAATGAACAGTAATCCATCTTAATCCAGCCTAACCGAGCTAATGGAACGAGATAGGGGTATTCAAAATATTTGAGTAATTGAAAACTGTGCCTCGCCTTTGTCCTTATCGATTTTAGATTCATTTGCCCTAGGTTCGAAAGGTCTATGCTAGCGGCGCTTTATTTTGAATACGGCACACGATTCCCACTCGGATCAAAGGTCGATCGGCTCTTGGTGGCAATGAGGTTCCTGTCCGAAGAAATTCGGCGCAACCACTGTTCAAACATCACCAGACTAAAAAGAAGCTTGTGATTATCTTCTCTTCCTGATCTGTGATTCTCTAAAAGTCTCCGTACCGGTTGAGGTCTGATGAACTCGAACAGCAGAGAGCTCTCATCCAGGAGTAGCTCCGGGAGGCGACCAGCAAACGACGATTGAAACCATTTATCGACTACGTTGACGGCAAAGCCCCGTTTTTTGCGGTCAAGGATACGCTGCGGCAAGTAGTTATAACAAATCTGTCGATGCAGCCATTTGCGAGTCCCATTTCTTATTTTTAAATCCGCACCGAGTCTTTGCACGTATTCGACAACGGTACGATCCAGGTATGGTACACGGACTTCGAGACTATGAGCCATCGATAGCTTGTCTGCATACATGAGCAGCTCATCGGGCAGCGACGAGCGAATTTCCAAAAGCTGGAAACCACCAAGCTCATCGGTATCCTCCAACTGCGACCACAATGTGTGCCAATACTCGGCCAGTCCATGATCTTGTCCCCCGGGAAGAATGTCGTCGCGAAAAAGTCCATTAATCGTGTTCGACGGCGCCAACGAGAAAACGTCTTGGTAGCGCTTCAACCGGTCTTCTACCCCAAGTGAACGAACACCCCGCTTCAATGTTTCGTTGCGCGGTAAACCGTTAACAGCGAACCCGACCATCGACCGGAGGCCCGAAGGCAATTTTCGCCACCACTTTCCATAGTAAACGCCCAAATGCCGCTTGTAGCCTCCAAACAACTCGTCCGGTCCCTGGCCAATCAGAGCAACTTTAACATCCTGACGGGCACGCGCAGAAACAAAGTACATCGGAACAATCGAGGAAGCTGCAATAGGTTCTTCCAGGCATTCCACAATACTGGGAAGTGACCGTTCGAACTCGGCCTGGTCCAGTCTAACGGGAATATGTGAGGCACCCAACGCGGAAGCGGTTTCGGCTGCATCAGCTAGCTCGTCATCTTCGAAGGTTTCACCGTAACCGATGGTATATGCTGGCCAGGGGCCGCCTTGTTCGTTCATCAGTCCCAGGAGAAGGCCTGAATCAAGGCCGCCACTCAAAAGAATGCCGACCGGGACGTCGCTCAGCAAATGTCGCTTAACCGCTTTGCGATACAATTCCAACAGCTCATTCGCGGCTTCCTGCTCTTTCTTCGGCTTCGAAAAGGGAACAGGCTTGTAATTATACCATCGCTCCTCTCGGCATTCACCTTCTTCAAGAATCAACATCGCCCCCGGCGCAAGTTTTCGAATCCCTTGGAAAATCGTCAAAGGAGACGGCGTATAGCGAAAACGAAGAAACAGGTTCAGCGCGACAGGATCTACTTCCGCTTTGGAGTTGTCTGCGGCCAGAAGCGGGCGGATTTCCGACCCAAAAGTGAGCTGACCGTTCTTGATTCGGTAGTATATCAGCTTTATGCCCATAGCGTCCCGGGCCACGAGCAGGCGTTTTTCTTGCACGTCCCAGATTGCGACTCCGAACATGCCGTTAAGATGATCTAGAACCTTGATTCCCCACTCCTTGTAGCCGTGGACAACCACTTCGGTGTCTGAGTTCGTACGAAAATGGTGACCACGATCGGCAAGTTGGGTTCGCAGCTCTTTGAAATTGTAGATCTCACCGTTGAGGATCACCCACACTGTTTCCTCCGAATCTGACATCGGCTGGTGGCCACCTGCGAGATCGATGATCGATAATCGTCGGAACCCCAATCCAATCGGACCCGCGACGAAATAACCTTGGTCATCGGGACCGCGATGGATCATGGTTCCGGTCATTTGCCGGATCGTTGACGCATCCACCGGTTCGTTCCGGGTAAAGTTAAACTGACCGCAAATGCCGCACATAAGTTAGAACTCGCTACGTAAAATCATTGAAGTGCTACAAGCAACGATAACCCGTCTTCCCAGCTAAGAAGCTGCCTGTTTGAAGGACTTCATTAAGCGTTTACTAGCCCTGAGGATAACGGGATTTCGCGCAATAACATTATCTCTCAGCTCTGAAAGACCGCGGCGCAACGCTACGGAAGCCTGGTACCGGACTCCTGGTGAATAAAACTTGGTGGGCTTAACGGAGCGACAATCGACTTTAACGGACAACGTTTGGGGATAGTCCAAGTGAGTCTCTAACATGAGAAAGCCGTCTTCCCTACTGAAAGGCACCTCTCTGCCATCAACGCGCACACGCTCGATGCGCGTAGTTTCCGCCATTCGCCGAAAAAGCTTAAGGTCGATCGGTTGTTTTAACTCAAATTCCAACTGAAACGTGTCCGTGAAAAAGCGGACTTCCCATTTGTCTCCGGAAACACGCCGTCTGGTATGTGTAGCCGTGACGGTTTCAGCGAGGGATTTCCACTGCAAGTCAGGCCTTAATTCGGCCAACTTTTGCGCAAATTCTTCCGGCGCAACCGATCCATTTCGTAAGAATTCATGATGTTCGACTAAAATGGCGGGTTTGCCAAAAAACAATGCCATTGCGAAGGCTGCCATTCCATTCCAATAGTGGCGTTTGAAGACCGGAAATCCGTAAAATGAGTCTTGTGCCGGAAGAAGGAGGTCTGCGCCGTGAATTTGAGGAGTGGACAAATTCCGCGGAATGCACGCCGTACATATCAACCCAAGAAACTGCCGGCTGTCTGCGAAAGCACGCAACGCTTCGAGTGAATACTGTTCTTGTGGGCAAACCATCAGCGGTTCGCTTGTTAGGCCTGTCCGTGTCTGATGCCGCTCCATACGCTGGCGTGCAGCAAAGATCATGCGCAACAACCGTTCATAATCGGTTGACCTGAACTCCTGATTCGTGTGATCGCATCCGTGGGCGCAAGGACTGAAGCAATCGGAGTACTTAAGAAACATTTGCGCGTCCCTTGTCCGGGTGCGCCAATGGTTCCACGGAATAAATGCCAACGTGATATGATATTGATGCTTCTTCGCTGATGCGAGCAATTGCGGGAACTTGATGAAGCCGTAGCTCCTTCTAAGCAGCGGATCGTCAATGATGAACCCGGCCCCGGGGCGAGGATTATGCCAACACCGCTCACCAAACGCGAATCTGAGAAAGATGATTGCGGGAATATATTGCTCTGTTGCCTGTTCGAACTCAATTTCGGCCGTTAAGAGCTTAGAAACGTTAAAAACTACATCGGTAGCCCACACAAAAACGTTCGCTTCACCCACGCCCGCGCAGACGAAAGTTGGTGATACGTCCAACGTCATAACAACCTGCGCCTTTCTGGCCGACGAGAGGATTAGACTTATTCCCTTGGCTGATTTTCGCGGATACGAATATGAGCTCAATTCTTTGCTCAGCGCCCTTGAACTAGCTGGAAAGTTCACGCGGCTGGCCTGTTCAATAGGCTCTATCCCGAGGATTGCATTATTCGTGAGAATGCTTAGGAATCGAGTTGCAGATTGATCTACGTCAGAAACCAATAGCAGAACAACGATCTTATGCCTGAGGAGACACGCCGCCAGTTCACGAAGTTCAGCTTCGTCGCACTTGTCCTTTAGACTTCCGACGTCCAACACGATACCACGCGTTTTTGCCAAAATTGCTTCTCTTACTGCAAGCAGCAGCGAACCCACGATCCCTACATTGATACATTCCGAATTAACACCGAGACACATCGCCAGACTCTGTAGCTGCACGAGCGTTTGTGACCGCTTAGTGTGAAATAGTACCTTCATTGGCTAAAATCAAACTCGGGACAGTCCGACAGTACTAAGTCGAAGTATATGCGATCGACCTGATGACCGTTCGACGCAACCGCCTGTCGAATCCGTCCCGCCTCACGAAACCCAACTGCCGTCAATACCTTAGCCGACGGCGCGTTATCCTCCATAATCCAAGCGTAAAGCGATCGAAGCTTGAGTTCCTGGAAGGATTTTTGCACCAAATGCCTTACAGCCTTTGAGGTAATCCCTTTTCGCGTAAATCGCGGCTCACCAAGTACGTACCATATCATTGCAGTTGAGTCTACAACGTCGATATCAGCCAGAGCAGTTAGACCGCATGCTTCGCCATTGCAACGGACTAAGAAGAACCGGTTCTTGCGATTTCGCAATGCAATGGCGATAAGCGTAGTAGAGACAACTCGGTTACGCCATTCGGTGGTTAACCAGCGGTTGATCTTGTCTCGCGAAAGCCACTCAGCGACCAGACTAAGATCTTTGACCTGAAGGTCCTCAATGGTAATTGCGTCCATTAAAGTCGCCGTTCGTGTAATTTTCGAACTCCTTCCTCAACGTCTCTGGCCATTCTTTAAGATCAAAACCAAATTGACTGAAAATCGCGTAGACCCAGCGCTCGTAACCCCACCCAACGCAGGCGCTCGTTGCCGGTCGGCCGTCCAACGTAATATTAAAGGCTTTGCCGAACGTAGCAGCGTGAAAATTCGACGAGAAAACGCTGATCGTTTGTTTCTCCGCAGGGATAAGCAGTCTTAGCTCCTTCTTTGCCTGTTGTTGTCGCTGGAAAGAGGCCTTGATGGCATAGTCCTGAGTGAAAAACATATCGTTAGCTGTCTCGAAGCTGCCCACAAGCTTCCAATCTCGGGCCCACTGCACAAGCATCTCTTCTGCTTTTGCCCGGCCTTTCATCACAAAGAGGGGATGCCCGACCCAGACGACATCCCGTTGCGTAAAAGCCCTCAGCCGGCTCATGGTCCGGTGATTGTTTCCCTCGAATCGGTGACACGGCACTGCCATCGTCGTACATCTCCCAGGCGCCTCCAGTTGCCAGCTTTCCATTCCTTCATAGCAGTGGTAACAACAGGAGGGACAGATGGCGAAATCGTTGTCTCCCATTCGATTGTGGTGTGCCGCCGGTGACCATCCATTCGCTCGACACTCCTCAGAAAAGCCGTTTAATACATCCAAGTCCCTCTTGAGATGTGCCACAAAGTCGACGTGCTCCGGGAATGACGTAAAGTGCTTTATCCGATCAAGTGTCTTGCAAAGAATCGTTGCAGGATAAAATTCGCGTTCCGCCGCGAAGAATTGTGCGAAAGCATAGTCGATTTTAGCCTCTATCAGGCTCCGTAACTGAGCAGCCATTCCACGCAAAACAACGTGCCCTTGTCCCACGGGTGTTACCCACCTCCGCTGGAGTAATCCAGCCCAGGCGTCAATTATAGGTAACTCGCGTTCTTCCTTGAACTCGATTGCCTTAAATAACCCAAACTCGCGCTTTTGATAACGATCAACAAGTTCCTGGATTTTTCGCGAAGCGGGTTCACGTGCAGCTTCCGAAGATACTTCGGCTTCTATAGTTGAGTCTACGACATTGATGTTGTACGAAACGATGTCTTCTGAGACAAACGTGAGCGCATATTCCAGCTGCGCACGGAAGTCAGAATCGATCTGGGCGATGGGAACCGAAACCTTGGGCATGGTTAGATTTCTCCTTTTGTGCGCTTTGCAATGAACGCTGATATCTCCCGGATACTGCTGAGAGGAAAGTTGATCCAGTCGGAGTCTGTAAACGCAACCCCGAATTGCTGGTCAATAAATCCGGTCAGTTCTACAGCCCCCAGTGAATCAACATATCCATAGTTAAACAGATCGACGTCATCCGTAAAATCCGGGTCATCCTGTGGGATGGAGAATCGTTGCCGCACGAAATTTCGCAGTTCGGAACCTATGTCTAGTGTGTGCATGATAAATTAACTGGCTGTTGTAAGACAGGTTGGTCGAGCTTTTGCAATTTGCGCATGAACTCTAGTCTGGATGTGTGATGTCCCAGCGGGATCCCGCACTTGGCAACCCGAACAGCAGGATTACCTTGGACTACAGTCATTGGAGGCACTGAAGTTGTAACGACGCTTCCGGCACTCACAACGGAACCTTCCCCGATTGTAACTCCGGGCAGGATAACTGCGCACGCGCCAATATACACATCGTCTTTAATCTCAACGCCCAGCAGTTCTTGAAAATGAGCCAGAATTGTTGCCCGGATCCCAATTATTACTCGGCTCCCGATTTTTACGCATTGCGGACATGCGGTTTCGATAAGCGCTTCGCTACCTATCCATACATCGTCGCCGATGTTAACCCCCCTCAAACGATGCAAGGCCACACGAAGCCTTCCGGCGCCGGGCAATGACATCGCGAGCATTTGTAAGATGCGATTCTTAATTCCGACAATTGCTTTCTCGGCCATTCTTTAACTATCTTTCCGAACGTATAATTATGGTAATCCCCTATTTCTGCTTCCTGGCCAAGAGCATGTAATCCATCCCACAGGACCATAATCCTGGCACGTTGCTATCAACCCTCTTTTGCAGCCAGTAATTTAATCTAACTGAAGTTTGTTCTTCAAAAATCGGTCTAAAACGAACCGTTAGAGGAGGAAATCCGACGGTTGTTGCTTGGATCATCGTTAGTCCCGCACAGGACAGCCATTCGTTTAATTTGCGGAGGGAATCCCGTCGCATCGGTACCCCGAATGAATCTGGCCGCGGCGATCGACGGCGCCGCAATATCCATCGCACAATTCGCCTTGCAGGTTGAACTAAAGGACAAAGCCAGGGATCCAGGATATTACCAAGGCTCCAGCGATTACCCGCAGTAACTAATAGAAAACCGCCAGGCCTCAGAACCCGGCTCATTTCCCTTAAAGCTTCCTCCGGAGCCTGAAGGTAGGGTAAAACACCGATCGCAAGGACGAATGCGAAGCTACTATTCTGGAAGGCCAAGTTATGAGCATCGCCCAAGCTAGTCGTAACTGACGAGCTCACCCCGGCCTCAGCTGCACGTTGTTGAGTGGAATTCAGCATCCCTCCTACAGAATCCATCGCTTCAACGAGGTAGCCGCGCTTAGCAAGCGCGACTGTGCAACTGCCACCGCCACATCCAATTTCAAGAACCTTTTCCCCTACCGAAAGCGAAAGCTTGTCGATCCACCTCAACACTAACTCCAAACGCTTTCGATAGATCGCACCCTCGACCCCTGCTTGTTCATAAACCTCCCTCCATTGAGTAACGCGCGATTCAAAATGCGTATTGACGAGCGTCTGGTGCTCGGGGTTGTGCAAAATACGAAGAGGAGCCATTAGCGATTCAACTTTGACCTTTCACTGATTATCGACAATCAGCGGTGAGAATTCACGGGTTAGGCATGGCAACCATTCCGGATTCGATTGTTGCCCTTCGTCGATTCTCAGTGCTGACCTTTTCAGTTTTCTTTGCTTCACGAAGGTAGAAGGTCAAGCTGCGGAACATCTGCGCCTGACCCCAGCGGTGCATCGGAACATTATCCCAGCCGAGATGCAAACGGCGCGAGCGGAAGGATCCATCCGGTTTGACCCAATCTTTCACAATCCCTCTAGTAACCTTTTCCAATGTCTCTTCAAGCTGAGGAAACTGGGCGCGAAGCAGCAGACACAAGTTAATGCACTCGGCGCAGTCATAAAGCTCACGCTTATAAACAGTCAGGCGCGGTGCTTTGGCGAAAGGTTTTGGAAGGCCATCATCATCGAAGAGATGATTCAAGTAGTAGATGACACCTTTTGAGAGCGCCGTTAGGCAATCAGCATGTGTGGTCAGGATGTAAATCTTGGCCAGCGCTTTCATTACGAAACAGGTATGGTAGTGGTCAACAAAATCACGGATTCCATCGACAGCATAAAACCAAGAGCCATCCGGATTCTGGTTCTCCAATACGAAATTCAAATTTCGCTCAGCGACTTTCCAGTAGCCATCATTAGAAAGAACGATGGAGGCGCTGGTCAATAGAAAGGCCCGATAAGCCGCGGCGTTGATAACGCCGCCTGCGTCAAAGGGTGTATAGGAACAACTGCTGGCTTTCTCCGACATCGGAAAGTCCTTGATATCGTCGAACGCATGACGCGCAATTGACTCCATGATTTGCTTGTACTGCTCAAGCAACTCCAGAGGACAGAGATCAGAGGACAGAGGTCGGAAGTCCGAAGTCTGCTCGAGGATTTCGGTGACTTGAAGAAAGGCTTCGTAGCAGTAGGGAGTTGTCGTAATAAGTGGTGTTTGCTCTTTAATCGTGCCATTCCGGGTGACCCAATCAAAGGGGTATCCCCAGCAGTATTCGTTGAACTGGCTGCAGCGGGACTTCTCTAGCTCCGTCAGAAAATGAATTGCCTTTTCCAAGTATGAACAATTGCCGGTCGCCTCGTAAAGGAACGCAAAGCCCATGGCGTAATGGGCATCGGCGATAGGGAATCGAATAGGATGATGAAACAGCCGCCTCGCTGATGGCATAAGGGCCTCAGAGAAAATCATGGGAGAGACCGCAGCCGCGCCCAAGGGCCGGTTCCGATAGTAAAGTGACTTGGCTCGCCTACCCATAGTACCAGCAAAAAAGCTCTGGTGGTCCCAAGATTTTTCACCATAGGCATGCAGCCACTTGGGAAAATTCGTAAGGACGCGAGAGACGCCGTCCGCGAGCTGCACAGTCTCCGCCGCCCGGCCGCTGTCTTCTGTTATCTGATTTCCGACCAATGGCCTCTCCTCAGTTCCGCTCTGTTAGCAGAGCAAAGTTGTCAATCTTCTTGAATCTTAGAAGAGTCTGAAAAATAGCTCTCAGTTTGTTTATTTGTTCGCGGCGATGAAACCTCATCAACTCATGAGAGACAGGCCGTTCTATACGCCGTAAAGCGGCCGAGCAGTAGCCGGCAAGCAGGGCCACGCCTTCAACTGGTTGTTTTGTAGCGCGGTATACTACTCGAAAGACCTGCCACACCGCTGAACCGCCCAAATAGTAATCCTTTTCGCCATACGAAAAGCTGGCCGCCCAATTACTCCTCCCAGCTGTACCCAGCGTCCGGTAATGATGAAAACGTTTTTCAGGGAAGGACCGCGTTTTCCACCCTTTCATTCGTGCCGTCGTGACGGCAATCCAGTCGATACCCCCGGCTGGGTTTGGGATATAACCGCCTATGTCTTCAAAGCACTGCCTCCGAAAGAGCTGGCATCCGCCAGCCACGTGATTCTCACCTTCAAAACTGTCCTTGGCCGAATCATAATCACCATGCTCAGTAAAGGGTGTCCCAGCTACACCGAGTTTGGGATTCTCAGAGAATTTCTGCATCAGAAACTCGAGATAGTCCGGCTCAAACGAAAGATCGCCATCCAAATTGCCGATTATGTCAAACTCACGTGACCGGACCTGCTCCAACGCGGCGTTGAAAGCGTGGACCTTGCCTGCAAAGCTGCGGTCGATTCGTTTCGGCCGCTGGAGCAATTCGATCCAACTGTGGTCCTTAATGTAGCTCCGGACGATCTCTGCCGTTCGATCGGTCGATCCATCATCCACAATCACCCAGTGCTCCGGCAGGAGCGTTTGCGCCACCATCGACTCGAGAGTTTTAGCGATGAAGCGCTCCTCGTTATGCGCCGGAGTGATTAAGACGTAGTTCACCTGCTTTGCCAACCGGAAGAGCGGTCAATGAGAAGTCAGGAGCGAAAGACTCGCTTTTCTCTGTCCACTGTTGTTTTTCCTTTGCCGTTTGTCCTCTGCCTCCTGTTTCGTATTGGGATAGACCTGAGCGAAGATCTCGTCCATGATTCGGGCCGTTAAAGTGATTTCGCGATAGGGAATGGGAAGCGGGTCTCCTTTTTGGATGCTGTTGTAGAAGCGTTCGATCAGTTCCTTCATCCCGAAGTCCTGATAAAGGCGTCGGCGCGCGAAGTTTGTCAGGTTAAGGCGCGCATTTCGCAGATGCTCCCTGGCGTTTTTCAGCGGCGGGATAAAATAAGTGAGATAGCTTTTGTAGGCGCGAGTGTTATTTCGGACAAGACTTCCAGTAATAATATCCGCTGTGATCGAACCTGCCGGGCCATAAAGGCGCAATTGGTTAAGGCCTTTAATTTGAGTCGAAAAACAGAACAATGCCGTCGTGCCGCTCTTATCTCGAAGCAAGACCCTTAACTCGTCCTGAACGCCGTCTGCTCCAAGTTTCCGGAGTTGCTCGCTTTGACTAGCTGTAGCAACAATTTCAGTTAAATCGTCATCCAGAAATTCGGCCAGTTTGGCGATCCCATGGCTGATAATGTTGTGAAATAATTGTCCTGGTAACTGGCGCACCCAATGATTGCGATTTCCAAGTATCGGTGCTACGTAGCTTGCGTCGCCCAGATCGTACGACCAATAACTCTCCAAATGAGCTGGCGAGCGACCGAGAAAACCTTCCTTAACAAGCCGCCGCATTTCGAGCATTTCAAGCGTAAACAAGTAATTGTGGCCGACTGTTATTTTTAAGCGGCACTTTTCGGCGATGTCGATCAATGATTCTGCCTCCGCAGCCGTGACGGTGAACGGTTTTTCCAGATAAACATGGCTGCCCGATTCGAGGCATTGTTTGGCCAGCGAATAATGGCTCTGTGGCGGTGTGGTAATGTGAACGACATCAGGAGAAGCGGCCAGCAGCATTTTTTTTAGATCGGAAAAGCATTCGGGAATACCGAAGCGTTCAGCCAGTTGTTTGGCCATGAGTAATTCCTGATCACAGGCGGCAACAATCGTACAGTCGGCAATCCGACCGATGGCTTGCACATGTTGGTCGGCGACTTTGCCGCAACCAATTATGGCGATTTTTAACATAATGAATTGCGATCTGTTACGAGCAATCAGTAGTCCGTTTCAGTCCTCAGCGGCCGTCGTTTCCATTGGATCCAAACTGGCCCAGAAACGCCTCCATAGCCTTCTCCATCGGCACCCTTGGCTTCCAACCCAACTGCTCTCGAAGCTTCCGGTTAGAGTAACGGTTGCCTTTCCATTCGGCGGCACAGCGACGGCGGTTGAAGGTAGGAGGCAACTGGTTCTTTGACCATTTGGAGTACTTTTCCCAGAGGAAACATAGGAGGTAAGCAACTACATATGGGATTCGGACGGAAAATCCCCTTACTTTCTTGTTGTACGCCTTTAAGAATTGCCTGCCAGAGAGCAGCTCGTCATCCACAACATTAAAAACTTCACCTTCCACGCCACGTTTGAGGCCTGCCAGCACTATCGCTTCCGCGCAGTTATCGACAAAAGTCAGCGGCAAAAGATTTGAGCCATTAACCTGGACGAAAAATCCAAAAGTACTAACTCCGACTCGACCACTGAGCTCTTGCTTGCCCGGTCCGAATACAGCTCCCGGGCGAACGATCACGCAGGGTACGTTATATTTCGCGCCGAAATCCTTGACCACTTCCTCCTGTTTGAGTTTTCCGAAACCGTAGGCGTCGTACCTCTCCTGAGGAGCGTCTTCGAGCGCACAGGTCTCGTCGAGCAGGCCACCACGTTTCAGTCCCAAGTTGGAATAGACTGCAAACGAACTGACATTCACAAAGCGCCTGGGCTGCCCAGACTCGAGAGATGCACTCAGCAGGTTGCGCGTCGCCAGGGCCGAGTTCATGAATGCGCCAGCGAACGATTTATCAAATCCCGCCGCGAGGTTATAGATGACCGAGATCCCCTCGGCCGCCCTGCGGCAATCGTCACTGGAAATGAGATCGCCCACAAACAATTCCACATCTTTACCAGCCGCATATCGCCCCAGGACTTCTTTTAAGCGCTCCAAGCGGCTAGACGGCCGAACAAAGCAACGGATACCAGTAAAGCCGTATTCCAGAAGCGTGTCGACGACCTTAGCCCCGATAAAACCGCTGGATCCGGTGACTAAGATGCGCTCATCCGACGAGATGATATATTCCGACTTCAATATTTGAAAGGAGCGTGCCGGGCGGTCGAATTGTGGCCGCAACGACCCGCCTCAGTATAAACGGGTATCCTTAACAGACGCCAGTTCCACTGCTTCCGGCGCGTCGCTTTGCGAAGGTCCTTCAACCGAAGCAAATAGAGGTTCGGAATAATCCATGGCGATAATGTAAAAAACAAACCAGATCGGACTAAGTCCTTTAAAGGAAGCCTCTGTCCAGTTAGCCGCTACTATCACGGCAAGAAAACCCAATCGGAATCGTCCAAACTGGAAATTTGTCAAAAGATCGAGAGATGCTTTCCGATAAGTGGCGATGATCAATGCGCTTAGCAAGACCAGTCCAATCACGCCAAGGTTCAAGTAGATTTCGAGATAACCATTGTGAGCCTCATTAGGTTGCCACCAATGCATTCCCCAAATGGTTTTCAACCGGTCTCCTAGCCAGAAGCTCTCAAAACCCACTCCGAAAATCGGACTATTTTGTAATGCCAACAACTCGCGCCAGAGTTCGGCCCTTCCAACCATCGTTGTATTATGGCCAGTGAGATCTACCAGGTGTCCAAAAATCCCAAAGGTAAGTTGCAAGATGACTAATCCAATTATAGCCAATGTAACATAGAGACCGATTAATCTCTTGTTGACAAAACGCTGACCAAGAAGCGTCACGATCGAAATCCCGAGCAGCAGAGCCATCAAAGAGGTTGCACTACGCGCCTTCGCCATAAGCCACCAAATCATACAAATGAAACCCGCGACGAGAAGAAGTTCGTTGCGTCGGGCTGTGCTTCTTTTGGTTTTTAAGACCTGCAGTAAGTGCCAGAAAAAGAAAAAACCCAGGATCATGCACATCCAGCCCAGTTCGTTCTTAGTGGCGTTGATTCCACAGTTCGAGCCCCCGCCAGTCCATGGATCAAATGCCCGGCCTAGTTCTGGATAGTATTTAATGAGCAGAATGGACATGGGAATCAGAACGTAAGCGCTTCGCTTCATCAGCGTAACGATCGCTTCCTGTGGATCAGGTTCCGTGAGAAGAACGAGCACCATAATCGGATGACCAAGAATCTTGATCCACCGTTTGAAGGCGATGAAGGGAAAATCGGACCAAAAAATGGCGAGAAAACAATAGATAAAAAAGATAGTTAGCCATTGATTGTTCCGAATAACTTCGGAAAGTTGGACCTGCCGTTTGATCAGCACATAGGTGCCCGCCGCGATCAGTGTGGCGTATACGAAAGCGTCGAGGGGATTTCCCTCTTCTACTGAACCGCCTTGCATATACCCGCCGAGGGCTAGCCAGTGGGTAGGAGACCTCGACCCGATGATGACAAACCATAAAAGCGGAATCCAAACAGCGCCCGTCACATTAGGTCTTGCCCGGATGTCGCGCCGGAACAGGAAGATAATGAAAGCGACTGTCAGAACGAGCGCGACCGTCGATGGGAGGTGGAAGCCCATAAGTTCTATGACGTAGCAAGCCGTGTGGCAGGGCGGATATCAGTTGTCAGAGGTAAGAGCACGGAGAGCGGAGCGGATGTTAGAAGGAGGGCGGAGATTAAACTAACTCATAACCGCCAACATTAAGGCCCCTTACGATTACGGGGAATTCGTCGCTCATCAGATATTCCGCTTCTCGTGCAACAATTGGGTGTGTCATTAACTCAACGTTGCTGGATTTCGCCAATGATGTCACTCGGCCTAATTTATTCTGCTCAATGCACTGAGTCAGATCGAAGAAATAGTCCGCCAAGCGGTATTTCCGAGCCGACCAGCGATCGATCAAAGCTCGGTACGCCCGGTTCGCGCGACCCTTTTCGCCAGGCCAGAAGGAAAAATTTCGGCGTATTCTCATTCCGGGTGGAAGGAGGTCGCTGAATAGCAGGTTCGCGCACAGATGCATATGATGATGCCCGTCAATGTGTGAGGGAGTTCTTCCAAACAAACGCTCGAATTCTTCCGCTTGTGCGCTGTAGGAATAAGCAAATTCTTTCCGCAAAAGCGGATTGTACACGATCTGCGCGTACTTGTTCCCCATGAGATAGCGAATTGTGCTTTCATGACACCCGCCAAGTTTGGCAGGATAATTCTTTCCCGTGAACGGCTCGGCAAAATTGAGGTGCAATCCGACATCTAACTCGTTTTCTCTTGCCGCCTCCGCGGCGCGCTCCGAGTCGTACATGAAGACCATTGCGCTAACCGACGTGATTCTCCCCGCTTTGTAACATCTGAGGGCTGCATCGGTCTCCGACGGCGAACGGCCCCAGTCGTCAGCATTGATGATCAGCATTCGATTTCAGCCATCCATCCGGGCCAAGATTTTTCTGCTTCAAAGTGTCTGACTGCACGATGGCCTGCAAAAGTCCTGAGGGAAATTTTTGGAGCAGGATATCGATATTGGGCATGACGCAATGGCCTCCAATTACGCCAGGGAAATATTTCACCGGCGGAAAGAATTTAATCTCGTCGTAGAACGACACAACTTCGTCGTAGTTGGCACCAAGCTTCATGCAATAGCGTTCGACCTCCTGGGCCCACGTGATTAGCAAGCCGAAGTAGGTGGTTTCGGTGAGCTTGGCAATTTCGCTCGCCTCTGGAGACGTCAGCAGCTTGGCTTTCATTCCGGTTCCCTCAAAGTGTTCTACCGCGCGCTGGCCTGACCGCGGGTCAAGCGCTCCCACGAATTTCGTGTAATGCAGTAGCTCCTCCTGCATCCGAGCATGCTTGCCGCGAACCGGGCTGTTTACGACTGCGTTTCCGGATTCAACCGCAATCTTCCGGGTGGTACCAGGAGCAACCGTGCTATTGATTACCGTGAGAGCGGGACGGTACTGATGAATGTATTCTACGACTTGCCGAACGAATTCGTCACTCTGGAATGGAAAACAAACATGCATCACGTCGCAGTGGGAGACGGGTGCAGGCTGATTGATATCTACGCCAAACGTTCGATAACTGCTCTTCATGACTTCCAGTAAAGGCTTCCCGACCTCGCCCAGCCCAACAATGACAACGGTTGAATCCATAGCTAAGTTGACTTTCCTCGTGCGAGTTAACATTAGGAACTGATCGATGTCCGTTCAATATAGACCACCGTTAACGGTCGTTCAGGTATCTGACACAACTTGCGTTTAATGCTCGATAGCGATCAAGTTCGTGATCGTGAGCTCACTTACTTCCGAGCATTCCGAGCTCCAAAAATGCGAGATCGTGTTAGCTACATGCGTGATTGCCTCTTCTGGCATTTCTGGATAGATCGGCAACGATAGGATACGGGATTGGTTGAAGTAAGCGGCTGCAAAGTCTTTCGAAACGTGGCCGAGGTAGGCGTATGCGGGATAAAATGGCAACGCTTTCGGATAGTTCAAAACCGTGGAGATACCTGCCTCGCTGAGATGCTCCCTTAAAGCGTCCCTGTTTTCCGTGCGAATGACATAGAGATGATACACATGGTCACGATCAGATCCAACAGTTGGTGTAATAACGTCGCCCACATCTTCCAAGAGCTCGTTGTAACACGTAGCAACACGGCGGCGCGAGGCAGTCCATGCGGGTAAATGAGGTAGTTTCGCGTTAAGAATAGCTGCCTGCAACCCGTCCATGCGGCTGTTGATTCCTTCCATGATGTGATCGCTCTTGCCGCCATGACGCGCGAACGTTGCCATCCAGTCGGCGAGTCGATCATCATTGGTCACGAGGCAACCGGCATCCCCGTAGGCGCCCAAATTTTTGCCCGGGTAAAATGAAAAGGTCGCAACGTTGCCAAAGGTCCCCACCAATTGTCCGTTGTATCTTGCCAGATGTGCCTGAGCGCAATCTTCGATCACCCACAGATTGTGTTTTCGTGCAATCTCCATAATTGCGCCCATGTCCGCCGCTTGTCCGTATAGATGTACTGGAATGATTCCGACCGTGGCAGGTGTAATCTTTGCTTCGATGTCGACCGGATCAATAGTGAAGGTTTCCTCATCTGTGTCGGAGAACACGACTCGCCCACCGGCCTGCGTTATTGTCTCGGACGTTGAGATCCAGGAATGTGCCGAGGTAATTACTTCGTCCCCCGGCTTGAGACCAAGCCCCCGGAGTGCGATGTAGATGGCGTCTGTCCCGTTCGCACACGACACGCAGCGACTTACACCAAGCGTTAGCGCCCATGCTTGCTCGAAAGCATCCACGTGCCGTCCGCGAATGTAAGCTGACTCGGCGACAACTTCGGCAATGGCTCCGTCGACCTCTTCTTTGATCGTCAGGTATTGCGCGTGGAGATCAACGAATGGGATTTTCATCGGCCAGAAGTCAAAACTCAGAATTCGGAAATCAGGCGGAATAGTTGCCCGCCTACGCCAAGGCTGCACCGAGGCTAAAGCTTACGCAGCAACCGGCTCGGATTGCCGGCGTAAATGCCTGGGACGGTAACATCCTTGGTAACAACCGCCCCCGCGCCTATGACTGCGTGATCGCAGATCGTGACGGGGAGGATTGTTGCATTTGTTCCAACACTCACATGATTGCCAAGTTTGGTCGGCTGCCAAAGTTCTGGTTTTCCGGCCGGAGCGCCTTCGCCGAATAGGTCGTTAATAAACATGGCGCCATGAGAAATGAAACAGTCGTCCCCGATCGTAACCAGCTCGCATACGAACGAGTGGGATTGAATCCGGCACCGCTTACCGATGATTGCACCCTTTTGGATCTCAACGAAAGGCCCGATGAAGCTGTCATCGCCGATGTTACAGCCGTACAAGTTGGTCGGCTCGACGACCGTCACATTCGCGCCGAACGTTACGTCGACGAACCCTACCATGCGTCGGGTGACTGGATTCATGTCGCGAAATTCTCATGACTAACAGCGCCATTCAGCGGTCGCGCGCGCTCAAGAATAGAAACGACATTTCGCGCGTGGCTGATCCCGGTGAGTGGTTCTTGTGAATTGCGAATGCAATCAACGAAGTGTTCGGCCTCGACGCGGACCGGCTCGGCAAACTTGACTTCCGGCATCAGAATATCACCGGTCCGATAGTCGAACTGCGGACCTCCCGGATTGTCGAAGTCCATGTTCTCACCAAGAACCGCCCGGCGATCGATTCCCTTGTCGTAAATGAGGAGCTTGTTCTCAGCGATATCGTCGTAAACCACCATCTTGCGCGAGCCAACGATAATCATTTTCCGCACCTTCTGTGGGTCCAACCAGCTAACATGAATGTTTGCGATCACCTTCCCGGGATATTCGAGATTAAGAAAAACAACATCCTCGATCCCTTCTTGCATGTAAGCCATGCCTTGGCGGCCAATGGAGATCGGCTCCGGGTCGTCAAGCCAATATTGAATGATACTGATATCGTGGGGAGCGAAGTTCCAAAGCGCGTCAATGTCGGAGCGAATTCGGCCGAGGTTCAGACGCTGACTGTATATGTAGCGAAGCTCGCCGAGTTCGCCGGCATCGATAAGTCTCTTCACATAACGGACAGCAGAGTTATAAACGAATGTGTGACCGGTCATCACAACCAGATTTTGTTTGGTAGCGCGCTTTGAAAGCTCGTCGACCTCCGCAACTCTTGTCGCGAGCGGCTTCTCCACGAACACGTGTTTGCCGGCATCCAAGGCGTCCCTAACGAGGGAAAAGTGGCTGGCAGCGGGTGTCGCGATCACTACGCCATGGACGCTGGGATCTTCAAGGACAGTCTGATGTGTCTCAATCGCACGGCTGAAGGGAAAATTTGCCTCCACAAAGGCGCGCCGTTCCGGGCTCGAATCCACGACGTATTTCACGCTGCACCCGGGAAGGGCCGAAAAGTTACGCAAAAGGGTCGGACCCCAGTAGCCACATCCGATTTGGGCTAGGACTAGATTGTTTAATGACACGTCTGAAAAAAATTCAAACGAAGAAAATGCGAAGAAATTTGAGCCTGAACAGAACTTCAGGGCTGAGTCTCGCCATTTTTATCGCCGTGTACCAGCCAAAAGTTTTCATCCATAGATTTTGGGTGTCGCCAGCCGGTTTCCACAGCGACTTCGAAGTTCGTTCAGGTAATATAGCGTTACCGGTTGATATTGTGAACCGTCGAACAGCTCACCGGCAATGAGGTTCGGCTAATAAACGTAAGCACCACAATCGAAAAGACACTGGTTGATCCAGGCAGCATCGCTCCTAGGCCTCTCATGAATTACTGGCCATTCGTCGGAGCTAGTTATACTTATTCAAATGCTCTAAGCAGCGATCAACAGTGAGTCGCCGCTATCAATTGTGAAGTCTTCGAAGGCGGCGCTGCGGCAACGAAGGTCGCGCGTTGAACCGCCGCGGTTATATACCCTCACAACTAACGGCGGAACATTGGCAGCATTACTAGCAAGTCGATTATTAGCCGGCTGCACCCGGATGTTTCGACCATCGTGCGTGGTACTTTCGAACAATGTTTCCCGTCTGTTGCGAAACCACGAGACGGTTTGCGCCGCTGTAGCAAACCAAGGGTTCCTGGGGCGCAGATTGTTAAGCAAAGTGACATAAAAATCGCCCCATAACCTTTCAGGGCCGAGACTACGGTCGTGCCAGTTAATGGTGAGAACGCCGCCGAATCTTGTTACATTCTCGATTAACGGCAACATTGCAGCGCTAGCCTGCTCGTCGGACAAGTTCATATAGGAAGGATAGAACAATGCCGTGTCCATGATGTGCAACGGCAGCTCCAGCAAATGATCGACATCGGGATGTTTGAAGACCTGAGAGGTACCCGCGCGGTACCCGATCGTCTCATTGTAACCAACCGTTGAGTCGTAATCAAAACCCGCTTTCTCGAGCAGGAGTGCGGTTTGCGCACCGAAGTAAAGCCAGTGCATTCGAACGCCGATCTCATCACTTGCTCCCGTGACGTGCTGAATCCGTTCGCGCTCATCACGTCCTCTTGCGCTGTCGCGCCATGCATCGATGCCGTGAACAGCGATTTCACGGTTTGCAGAAAGCAGCTTCTTCAAGTCCTCGGAAATATCGGCCAAAGCGTAGCGCGAGGCGCGCTTTACTCGTGTTCGACCCGAAGAATCAACGCCGGGCTTTCCCTTTGTCGGAATGATGAAGAAGGTTGAAGCAAGATCCCTTTCCAACTCCAGATACTGATCGAGCTGATTCCAGAAGTCTTTGACAATTCCAGCAAATACCAGAGGTAGCAAAAACGCGGCCTTCCAATTGGTAACTAACTGCTGCAACGACCTTCTTCCACGACAAAAGTCGATGGCCGAGCCTATGAGCGCCCGGTAGAGAAAACCAAACATTGTGTAGTCGCATTTATGATGACGCACGCGGGGGTGGTCGACGTCATGAGTGAGGCACACTATAAAGCTATGCCCAGCAGGCACAGGAAGTATCTCGACCAGAGGGAGTCCCTGACCAAGGATCAGCTCCCGGAGAAGCGAAATGTGGAGTTCCAGCGTCGGTATGTCTGCGAATTCTGCCGGTTGTCCTAGCGTGAAAAGGTGGCGGACTTCTTGGAACAAATCAAAGCCAAGCCGAACCACCATTTGATCGTCAGAAGCTACTGCGACAGCCGCAGCCGACTTTGTTCTTTCGTGAATAACAACTTCGTTGCCCGGGCTGTTAAACAGAAGGCAACTCCCATATATCGGCATTCGCTCGCCGTTGAAAGAAAGGAAATCGCGTCTGGAAGCAGAGCTTGTCCTAATGCTTCGGCACTCCTCGAACGCCTGCCGTTGCGCACCATAAAGGAAAAGCAACCTCGCGTTGTTCTTTGGAACCATGGCGTTTGAGCAGATTAGGAGGTCGTAGTGCGCGCCCGGCCGATGGAATTCCCAAGGCGTCTTAAAGAGCTCAAAGAACTCGACAACGAAACGATGTTCAGCCTCATCGGCAACGACACCAATCATTTGAGCGACGATGGAGAAGGAAACCGATCCACCCGATAAGCTAACTTGAGAAGTCGTAGTCGGTCACTCTCACTCTTACTTTTGCTTTTGTTCATCAAGATCGGCGTGGGGAGCATGACCACAAGAACGAGTAAGAGTATGAGACAGAGGGCGTCCACAGTATTCGACAAACGTCCTACAGAAGCTCGCTGATGGAATTCAACAAACCGAATCGCTCGCGACTCCATGTGTGGGAAAGGTAAACCTCCTGGCCACGTTTCACCGTGTCCGCCACTTCCCCCGGATGAGAATAGGCGAACTCGATTTTGCGGGCGAGATCGTCTGCGTTCCCGAGCTCGAAAAAGATGAGATCATTGTCGCCGAAATAGTCCTGAATACCCTTCGCTTTCGGCGCAATCACCGGTTTCGCGAGCGCCAGATATTCAAATATCCGCGTTGGGGTATTGATTTCCGTGAAGATATTCCTGTGGTTTGGGATGATCCCGAGGTCACATTCCTCAATTGCCTTGACGATGTCCTGGAGATTGCGAACGCCCAGATAATCGATATGCGCATCGAGTCCACGTTGCTGGGCAGATTTCATAACGTTTTCGAAGAAGTTTGTTCGCTTCCCGCAAACTCGCAGCCGGACAGACGGAATAGTTCCCCTCACCTTTTCCAATGATTCCACTGCAAGGTCGAAACCGTTCCGGTGAACTAAAGAACCATGATAGAGAATCACAAAAGGATTGGAGCCGTTGCCGTTCTTTCCATTCACATCGGCAGCTTTACTGCCGCGGAAGCGGAAGATTTCGTCGTCAGGCGAATTGATTACAACTTTGATCTTACCCGGCTGGCAACTACGTGAAGAATAGATTCTCTTACACGCGAGATTCACTGTCAGCACCAGGTCTGCAAAGCGAATACTCAACTTCTCGAGGAGCTTTAACATGACCACGCTTAAGCTTTTTTCGGGCAACCTGAAGATCGTCTGCATGAGCTCGGGCATTGGATCGTGCAGGTCCAAAATAACTTTGGCGCCGAGAATCTTTGGTACGATCGCACCAAAAACGAGGATGTCCGGCATGTTATGCACGTGGACAAGATCGTAGCGGCGCGTGAGGGATCTCGAAGCAAGATAGAAAAATGAGGCCAGCAAGAAAGTGACGTACTGCCCCACATAAGCGAGCTTACTACCACGTTGGCGTTTCAACCGGACGCGGGTTACGTTGATGCTGCCGAAAGTCTCGCGTGCTGGCTCACCATCGTCATCACGAAGGCAGATGAGGTCTATCTCGACGCCCTGGGCCGCTAATGCCTCAGCTGCTCGCCGAGGCCGTGGATCCGCAGGATAGTGCGAAAAAAGCAGAACCGCGGCGCGTTTGCCGCACAGCGCGGGAGCTTCTGAAAAAGCTAGCTCATCGTATTGGCAGTGACTTACTTTAGATGCATGGATCGGGGCAACGTGCTTCGCCACTTCCTTCGGTAGAGCATGCCAGTATTGTCCAGCATACTTGGTCTTAACATAACTGAGGAATTCGCGGTATAATGCTACGGGATATTCAGTTGCTGTCTGCGGCGACCCATCGAACGACATGTAGTCAGGATGCACGTCGAGGAGGACCATACCGCCATGTTGCGCAATCCAGTCAAGCTTACGCATCCAGATCTCTGGGGTGCTTTCACGCAACACCAGAAAGAGCGTTGAGTCCTGTGGCAATGTGTAAGGTAGCTCAACGTAACCAGCTCTCGAAGAAGAAGCCCTGGTGGATTCGTGGCCGTTAGCTGAACTGCCGTTTGGGCGAGGCACCCAAAACGGGAAGATAGTGTGACCTCCGTCCGGCTGTGGCTCGAATGGGTCCGTATCGAAAGTAGAGGCATCATATTGCACATCGAGCTCATGCAACCAATCAAGATTGCGTAACATAAACCCCGACCTGAATCCCGAGACTCCCCATTTACGCGCATAGCCGTTAATTCTCTCGGCGCGCCGTTTGAAACCCCGATACGAGGCAAAGAGATGGCCATCATGTTTAAGGTCGTGTATCCCGACTTCAAAGCCGCAGCCCGTGAGCGTCTTCCGTAACTCAGAGGGAACCCGGTAACT
>Ga0207701_10000794_pt1 | contig 33522 bp, 35 predicted proteins | sample KBSSwiSSwithPhiX_FD_184294 | JGI IMG/M metagenome (GOLD analysis project Ga0207701, IMG submission 184294) | Switchgrass rhizosphere bulk soil microbial communities from Kellogg Biological Station, Michigan, USA, with PhiX - S5 (SPAdes) (version 2) | ecosystem: Environmental > Terrestrial >... | reverse complement strand
AGGAAGGCGGCTCGGTTGTCCCTCGGCCCAGCGAAACTCGATCCGGACGTTTCGGCCTTCGATGTAGCCACCCTCGGCGAGACCGAGGCGGAACGCATGCAGGCGGCTGGCATAAGCGTCCGGGGACGCGGATCCGAGGTAGCCGATCGACGTCAACGCCGGCCGTTGTGCTTGTGCCGGAAACGCCGCAAGCCACGCGCCGGCGCCCACTGCAACGACGAAACCCCGCCTGTCGGTGCCGGATGTCATCCAGCCCTCTCAGGCGGTCGCTTGGAAAAGTCGGCCGGATGTTGAAACCACGGGAGCCGTCCGTCTGCTCAGCAGCCAAAGCGACTATTTTGGCAACATCGTCAGCGCGTTGACGGGCTGGATGCAGAAGGCGCCGATCGAGCCGGACCATTCGCCTTCTTCGCCAATCGCGATCAGAGCTGCCGGCAACGCGACTAGATGGCGTCGGCGTAGATCTGCAGCCTCTCGGCACGACTCGGGTGCTTGAGCTTGCGCAACGCCTTGGCCTCGATCTGTCGCACGCGTTCGCGCGTCACATCGAACTGCTTGCCGACTTCTTCGAGGGTGTGGTCACTGCTCATGTCGATTCCGAAGCGCATCCGCACCACCTTGGCCTCGCGCGGCGACAGACCGTCGAGCAGCTCGCCGACGACGGTTCGCAGGTTCGCCTGCATCGCCGCTTCCATCGGCGGGACGCTGTCGGTGTCTTCGATGAAGTCGCCGAGCGTCGCGTCACCTTCGTCACCGACAGCCAGTTCCGTCGAAATCGGCTCCTTGGCGATCTTCATGATCTGGCGCACCTTCGCTTCCGGCAGCTCCAGCTTCAGCGCGATCGTTGCCACGTCCGGCTCGGACCCGAATTCCTGCAGGTGGGCCCGACTGACCCGGTTCAACTTGTTGATCAGCTCGATCATGTGCACGGGGACCCGGATCGTTCGAGCCTGGTCGGCGATGGCACGCGTGATGGCTTGGCGTATCCACCAGGTCGCATAGGTCGAGAACTTGAATCCGCGGCGGTACTCGAACTTGTCGACGGCCTTCATCAGGCCGAAGTTGCCTTCCTGGATCAGATCGAGGAAGTGCATGCCGCGGTTGGTGTACTTCTTGGCGATCGAGATGACGAGGCGCAAGTTGGCTTCGATCATTTCCTGCTTCGCACCACGCGCCGTGCGCTCGCCTTCGTTCATCTTCTTGTTGATGGCCTTCAGGTCCTCGATCGGGATGGCCACCTTCGCCTGCAGGTCGATCAGCTTCGTCTGGAGTTCCTGCACCGCGGGCTGATGACGCCGCAACGCAGCGCCATACGGCTGGCCGGTCGCCGCCTCCGATTCGATCCAGCCCAGGTTCAGGGCGTTGGCCGGATACCGGTCGACGAAGGCCTGCTGCGGCATGCCGCAGCGGTCCACCGCGATCCGGCGGATGTCGCGCTCGTAACGTCGCACGTCTTCGACCTGGGCCCGCAGCATCGCGCACAGCTTGTCGATGGTCTTCACGGTGAAACGCACCGTCATCAGCTCGTTCGTCAGGGCTTGCTGCGCCTTCTTGTAGGCCGCCGATCCGTAGCCGCCGACCTCGAAGGCCTTGCGCAAGCGGGCGAAGCTCTGCCGCATCGCCGCGAAACGGTCGAGCGCGGTGACCTTCATTTCCTCGAGGCGACGGGTCATGGCCCGGCCAGCGCTGGCGCCGTCGTCATCGTCCGAGTCGTCGAACGAGTCGACGTCTTCCTCGGCCACGTAGTCGTCGGCTTCATCGGCGACGACAAAGCCATCGACGACCGCAGAAATCGCGATCTCGCCGCTGGCGATCTGGTCGGCGTAGGTCAGGATCTCGGCCATGATGGCCGGCGACGCCGAGATGGCCATCATCATCGCCTGCAGGCCGCCTTCGATGCGCTTGGCGATCTCGATCTCGCCCTCACGGGTGAGCAGGTCGAAGGAGCCCATCTCGCGCATGTACAACCGGACGGGGTCGGTGGTGCGCCCGAACTCCGAGTCGACCGTCGACAACGCGGCTTCCGCCGCCTCGTCCGCTTCGTCGTCGGTTGCCGCCCCACCGGCAGCCCCGACCAGCAGGGTGGCCGCATCGGGGGTCTGCTCGTAGACGGCGATCCCCATGTCGTTGAGCATCCTGACGATAGCCTCGAGCGCCTCGGCGTCGACCAATCTTTCCGGAACGTGGTCGTGGACTTCCTGCTGGGTCAGGAAACCTCGGCTCTTGCCCATCTTCACGAGCGCCGTGAGCTCGCCTCGACGCTTGGCGAGTTCCGCGGCCGTGAGCTCGCGAACGTCGAGGCCGAACTCGCGGATCAGCGCCCGCTCTTTTGACTTCGGCACCTTGACGCGCAGCGGCTTGGACGTCGAACGGTCTGCCGCCACGGGGATGCTGGCGCTGGCCTCATGGGACAGATGGGCTGCAGCCTGCACCGACACGGCAGGCGCTGGGATGCGAGTGGGCTTCTTCGCCGTCATGCGAATCCTGGGTAGTAAACCGGTCGGAACGGCCGGCAAAAAACGGAATGCATCCGAAAAAATCGGGCGCGCTGGGAAAGATGTCGGGCACAGCATGCACCCGGGCATAGGGTCATGTGGGGTCGCAGCGGCATTTAAAAAGCCGCCGATCGGGCGGTGCGCCGAACCCACCATTGTCGGCGTTCTTGCGGCCGGACGCTTTCCTTTCTCACGGATGGCCCTTCGGGCGCCAATTTGTGCCACCAGCGCGATTCCTACGGGCACGCGGGCTGCTGGCGGAGGCGTCGCGAGCGCATTGCATTCACTGGTAGCTTTTGCGTGAATTGACCCTCCGATTTTCAGAACCGTCTATGAGCCCCATTGAAGGAGCGAGCGCCGATCCTGGTGCCATGAACGTCTATGCCTATGAGTTCCGAGCGTGTCCGGGAGAAGGAACGACCCCGGGATTTTGGGAGTTGCATCTGCTGCACAACGGCAAGTCCGTCGAGGTCATCCCGTACCCGAGCGGCACCGAGAAGGTCGACGAGGCGGTGAAGCGCGGCCAGGACTGGGTGGCGGAGCGGGAACGCTATGGACCGCCGGCCTAGGCCCGAATGGCTGAAGGCCCGTCGATCGTCCTGCTGAAAGAGCGAGCTGCCGTATTCCTGGGTCGCGAGATCGAGCGCGTCGAGGGCAACGCGCCGATGGCTAAGGAGCGCCTGCTGGGCCGCCATGTCCTCGGGCTGCGCAGCTTCGGCAAGCACTTCCTGGTCGAGCTCGGTGCGTTCTCGCTGCGCGTGCACCTGCTGATGCTGGGCAGCCACAGCATCAACGAACGCAAGGACAAGCCGATTCGCCTTGGCCTGGGATTCGACGGCGGGGACGAAATCAACTTCTACAGCTGCTCGGTGAAGTTTGTCGAGAGGCCGCTCGACGACGTCTACGACTGGCGCGGCGACGTGATGGCCGATCAATGGGATGCGGCTCTGGCACGCAGGAAGCTGAGGGCCTTGCCCGACACCCTGGTTTGCGATGCACTGCTCGACCAGACGGTCTTTGCCGGTGTCGGCAACGTCATCAAGAACGAAATCCTCTTTCGGCTCCGGCTGCATCCGCTGTCGACCGTGAGCGCCTTGCCGCCGCGCAAGTTGCGCGAGCTGGTGACCCAGGCGCGGCAGTTCACGTTCGAGTTCTACGACTGGAAGAAGGCCGATGCAAATGGCAGCAAGCCCGTTTGGCAGGGCGACACGCTGAGCGGACATTGGCGGGTGCACAACAAGAAGCAGTGCCCGCGATGCGAGATCGCGTTGATCAGGCCCACCTCGGTGAGCTGGACCGGCGCAGCTTCTATTGCGAGAGCTGCCAGGTTCGATACGCGTGAGGCGGGGAAGGCCCGGGTGGGAAATCAGCCGAAATGACCCTCGGCAGAGGCTCCGTCTGCACGGCTGCATCGCCGCACGCTTTCGTTGAGTGCGGCCCGTCTACGTTTTTACGCACTTCGTCTCCCTTCCGCCAACAATGCCTCGGTGTCCGCTCCGCTCGGGCGAACCGACCGACACGGTGCCGAAGGCGTCCCCAGGAAACGCGGGGCAGGGGACGGCTGCGTGATGCCGTCGACGGTGGCGAAAGTCTTTCTGGCGCGGTTATGCGGATGCTGCGGCGCCTCGACCAGGTCCAGGACTGGTGCGAAGCACACATCGGTGCCTTCGAGCAGCTCGCACCATTGAGCGCGCGTCTTCGACTTGAACACGTCGGCGATGCGCGCCTTCTGCGCGGGCCATCGGGCCGGCTCCCATTGCGCATCGAACTCCGGCGCGTCCAGGCCGCACTTCTCGCGAAACAGCGCGTAGAACTGAGGCTCCATCGCGCCGACGGAAACGTATCGGCCATCGGCGCATTCGTAGGCGTCGTAGAAGTGGGCACCGCCGTCGCCGTTGTTGGTGCCGGCATCGCGGTTCCAGAGTCCTGCCGACTGCCAACCTTGGATCAACGCCGTCAGCAAGGCCGAACCGTCACAGATCGAGGCATCGACGACCTGGCCTCGGCCGGTCTCGCGCGCATGCGCCAGTGCGGCCATCACGCCGAAGGCGAGGAGCATGCCGCCGCCCCCAAAGTCGCCAATCAGTCCCGGCGTCGGCGTCGGCGGACTGCCGCGGCGTGTGCTGGAATGCAGCGCGCCACTCAGCGCGGTGTAGTTGATGTCGTGGCCCGCAGCCCGTGCCAGCGGACCGTCCTGACCCCAGCCGGTCACGCGGCCGTAGACCAGCGCCGGCCGGCGTTGCAGGCAAACCTCGGGGCCGAAGCCGAGGGACTCCATCACTCCGGGTCGAAAGCCTTCGATCAGCACGTCGGCGCGTTCGATCAGGCCGAGGGCCACGTCGCGCATTGCCGGTTGCTTCAGATCGAGCTCGATCGACTCGCGGCCACGCGACAGCACGTCGCTGCGACGCGCTGTCAGCGTCGCCATGCCTTGTGTGGTGCCGCCCGATGCGCGCTTGCTTGGCCGATCGATGCGAATCACGCGCGCGCCGTGATCGGCCAGCATCATCGCGGCGAACGGCGCCGGTCCTAGGCCGGCGAACTCGACGACCGTCAGGTGCGACAGTGGACCGGCGCGGCCCATCAGCGGCTCACGTTGCGCGGTTGCTTGCCTTCTGTGCGATGGCTCTTCAGGAACGCCTCGTTCAGCTCAATGCCGAAGCCGACGCCTTCGTTCGGATACGCCAAGCCGCCTTCGAAACGCGGAATGTTCAGCGCGATGTCGGTGCCCGGCTCGATGTTCTTGCTTTCCATCGTGCCGTGGATCAGCAACGGCCCGATCGATTCGTTCAGACCCTGTGTCGCCCATTCGTTGCTGGTCCACAGGTGGGCAGATGGGCTGTGCTCGAGGCCGGAACCGATCATGCAGCCGCAGTGCACCGGCAGACCGGCGAGGCGTGCCAGCGTCAGCCATCGCTGCGACTTGAGCAGGCCGCCGGCCTTCTGCAGCTTCAGGAACAGGCCGTCGGCGGCGCGCCGGTCGACGATCTCCTTCAGATGATGCAGCTCCTGCGCCGATTCGTCGGCGTAGATCGGCGTGCGGACCTGGGCGCGCAGGCGCGCCATGCCCTCGATGTCCCAATGCGGCAGCGGCTGCTCGATCAGATCGAGCCCGCACGGGTCGAGCTTGCGGATGATGTGCAACGCCTTCTCGTAGTTCCAGAATCCGTTGGCGTCGATCGTCAGGAAGGCGTCGGGGCCAACCGTGTCGCGCACCGCGTGGACCATCGCAATGTCATCGGCCATCGTGCCGTAGCCGATCTTCATCTTGAAGAGCGCAAAGCCGGTCTTCTTGGCGAGCGCGGCTTCCGCGGCGACGTCGTCCGGCTTGCCGGCTGACAGCACCCAGCCCTGGCGCGCCGCCTCGAGCGTGCGGCCGCCGAGCAGCTCGTAGACCGGCACGCCGAGCAGCTTGCCCTTGAGGTCGTGCAGAGCGAAGTCAACCGTCGCTTTGGCCTGGTTGTTGTCGCGCACCAGGAGGTCCATCTGCGCGACGATCTTCTCGATGTTCCGCGGGTTCTCACCGAGCAGGATCCGCGGCGCGATCACGTTGCAGATCATCGCGATGATCGATTCCTGCAGCTCGCCGCGGTACCAAGAGGAGGTGTCGCCGGAGTCAGAGAAGCCGACCGTGCCGTCCTCTGTGGTGAGCTTCAACACCACGCTGTCGATTGACGTGATGCGGGTATTGGGCATGATCACCGGTTTCTTCAGCGGTGTCGAGATAGGCAGGCATTCGACCTTGACGATCTGGGTCATGGCAGTGTTCCGATGAGTGTTGCGGGGACCGGGCTCATTGAGCCTGGAAGTTGGACTTGCGCACCTGCTCGCCCCAGAACGCGGCGTTCTTCTCGACGAGGTTTCGCAGCTCGTCCGGGCCGGCATAGGCGGGCTCCATCTGGGTGCTGGCGAACTTTTCGACCAGCTTTGGCGACTCGAACATCTTTCGGGTCGCGTCGGTGACCTGTTTGACCAGTTCGGGCTTCATGTTCGCGGCGGCATAGACGCCGAGGAAGCTGTCGGCCGGCATCTTGAAGCCGTATTCACCAAAAGTGGGAACGTCGTCCATCGGCTTGTAGCGCTTGTCGGATGCGACCGCCAGCACGCGGACCTTGCCGCCCTTGCGATGCTCGACCAGCGCGTCGCACGGCACGATCGCGGCGGGAATCTGCGCACCCATCAGGTCGGTGATCGCCGGCGCGGCACCGCGGTACGGAATGGCCTTCAGGTCGATCTTGTATTGCTGGCCGAGCACGTAGGTCAGGAAGTGGGGCTGGGAGCCGAGCGCCGGAACGCCGACGTTGCCGGCCGCGGCCGGATCCTTCTTGACCGCTTCGACAAACCCTTCGAGGTTCTTCACCGGCGACGTCGCGGGCACCGCGAGGCAGGTGAAGAAGTTGACGATGCGCGCGACCGGCACCATGTCCGTCTTGACGTCGAAGCCTGGGTTCTTGGTGACCAGCGGCAGCATCACGACCTGGTGGTCGACCGCGAACATCAGGCTGTTGCTCTGCGGCGTGGCCTGCTTCAGCGCCTGTGCGGCGAGCTGGCCGCCGGCGCCGGGCTTGTTCTCAACCACGGTGGTGGCATTGAGGGCCTCGCCGAGCGCTTCGGCGTACATGCGAGCCAGGTTGTCGGTGCCCACGCCAGGCGGAAAGCCGACCAGCACGCGGATCACCGGCTTGTCCTGCGCCAGCGACGGACCGGAGGCCATGAAAGGCAAGGCGGCGAGCGCACTCAGGACGAGGCGCGAGATCAGGGAACGTCGAATCATGGGTGTCTCCGTGGAGGACTGAATGAAGAAGAGGCAGAAGAGCGCAGCGCGAGGGCGCGATCAGAGCGGGTAGGGCGGTGGCGTATTGCGCACCGTCGTCCATTGCCACTGGCTGAATTCATCCCAGTTGGCGGGGCCGCCGTGGCGCGAGCCGTTGCCCGACGCGCCGCGGCCGCCCATCGGCATCGTGCCGTCGTCGTTGACGGTCTGGTCGTTCACGTGGACGAGGCCGACGTGCAGCTGTTCGCCGAGCGCCATGCCTCGGCCAACGTCGCCGGTGTAGATGCCGGCGGACAAGCCGTACTCGGTGTCGTTGGCCAGGGCGACGGCCTCGGCGTCGGTGCCGAAGCGGGTGATCGAGACGACCGGGCCGAAGATCTCTTCGCGGAACGCGGGCATGTCAGGCGACACGTCGGCGAGCACAGTGGCCGAGTAGAAGGGCCCGTCGAATGTGCCGCCGGCCAGCAGCCGCGCGCCCATCTTCACCGACGTCTGCACGATGCGGTCGATGTGCGCGACCTGCTTAGCGCTGATGATCGGGCCGAGGGCGACTTGCTGCGTGTGCGGGTTGCCGACCGGGAGCGCCTTGGCCTTTTCCGCCATCCGCTCGGCGTACTCCGCGGCGACATGTCGGTGTACCAGGTGGCGGCCGGCGCTCATGCAGATCTGGCCCTGGTGCAGCCACGAGGCCCAGGCGCCGCCGGCGATCGCGAGGTTGAGGTCTGCGTCGTCGAGGACGATCAGCGCGTTTTTGCCGCCGAGCTCGAGCGCGACCTTCTTCAGATGACGTCCGGCGAGCTCGCCGACGCGGCGGCCGACCGCGGTCGAGCCAGTGAACGACACCATCGTCACGGCGGGGTCGGTGACCAGCGCCTCGCCTGCGTCTGCCTCGCCCGGCAGCATGTGGAATACGCCTTCGGGCAGGCCCGCTGCCTGTAGCAGCAGCGCGAGCAGGACACCGCCGCTGACCGGCGTTCGCGGATCGGGCTTCAGCACAACCGCGTTTCCGGCTGCGAGCGCCGGCAAGACCGCGCGGCTGGACAGCAGGAACGGGAAGTTGAAGGGCGAGATGACGCCGACCACGCCGTGCGGCACGCGCCGCGCCAAGCTCGTCACGCCGCTCGCACTCGGCAACACAAGGCCGGTAGGTTGGGTAAGCATCGCCGCGGCTTCATGGCAGAGATGCAGCACCGAGTCGATCTCGAACATGGCCTTTGGCGCAATGCCGCCGGTCTCGCGCACCAGCCACGTCGCGAACTCGGTGCGGTTGGCCTCGAGCAGATCGGCCGCACGGCGGAACACCTTGGCGCGTTCGGCGTAAGGCAGCACCGCCCAACCGGATTGCGTCTGCAGCGCTGCGCCGCAGGCGACGCGGATGTCTGCGGGCGTTGCCTTCGACACTCCACCGAGCGGTTGGCCGGTTGCCGGCTCGATCACATCAAGATGTCCTCCGTCGAGCGCCCTCCATTCACTGCTCAACGCCTTGCCGGACCAGTCGGTCGCATCCAACAGTTTCATGCTCATGCTCAATTACTCCAATGAAAAGGTTGCGAGGTATGCGTGTGGAAGGGCCGGTACGAATCGGTGGGTGATGCAAGCGGAGGTCATGTGCGATGGCAGTGAATGTAGTTGGGAAGAATTGGATTGTCAACCCACCGGTCGGTTGACTTTTAGAGAAAGGTGAACCAGAATTCCGCTCAAGCAGCGCCACGCGCAACAACAACGCGCTCTGCGCCGGCACCCGCTCAACCTCTGGAGATGACCGTGATCGCGACTTACCGCTCCCCCTGGATGACAGACGAACTCGAGATGGTCCGAACGACCGCGCGCCGCTTCTTCGAAGACGAGGTCGCGCCGCACGCCGACCGCTTCCGCAAGCAGCACCGCATCGACCGCGAGACGTGGCTGAAGGCCGGCGAACTCGGCTTGCTGTGCATGAGCGTCCCCGAGGAATACGGCGGCCAGGGCGCGTCGTTCGCGCATGAGGTCGTCGTGATGGAAGAGCAGGCGCGGATCTGCGACACCACGTTCGGCTTCATACCCGGCGCGGTGAACGGGCCGGCGTTTTTTCACGGCACCGCGAGCCACGAACAACTGCTGCGCTGGATGCCCGACATCGCGTCGGGCCGCAAGATGCTGTCGGTTTGCATCACCGAGCCCGACGCCGGCACCGACGTGAAGGCGATGCGCAGTACTGCGCGTCGCGAGGGCGACGAGTACGTGCTGAACGGCAACAAGATATTCATCACGCACGGCCAGCAGGCCGAGTTGTCGCTGGTCGCCGCGCGCACCGGCGGTAGCGGCTCGGGCGCGAAGGGCATCTCGCTCTTCATGGTCGAGACCGACAAGACACCTGGCTTCAAAATCAACAAGGTGCTCGAGAAGGTCGGCCAGAACGGCCTCGACACCTGCGAGATCTTTCTCGACGAGGCGCGAGTGCCGGCCGAGAATCTGATCGGCGGGGTCGAGGGCAAGGGCTTCGGTCAGCTGATGGATGTGTTCGTGCGCGAGCGCCTGTCGATCGGCGTTGTGGGTATTACGTGCGCCGAGCGCGCGATCGAGCTGACCGTCGAGCATGCGAAGAACCGCAAGATGCTCGGCCAGACGCTGTGGGACTTCCAGAACACCAAGTTCACCTTGGCCGAATGCCTGACCGAAGCGCGCATCGGCCGCGTCTTCATCGACAGCATCGTGAAGGACCTGGTCGACGGCAAGCCGCTGCAGCCCAACGACGGCATGATGGCCAAGTGGTGGGGCTCGGAGAAGCAGTGCCAGATCATCGACCGCTGCCTGCAGCTGTTCGGCGGCTACGGCTATATGGCGGAGTACCCGATCGCCCAGCTCTACATGGACGCCCGCGTCGCGCGCATCTACGGCGGGTCGAACGAGACGCTGAAGGATTTGATCGCCCGCTCGATGTGAGCGTTGCGGCGGCGCTGCGCCGTCGCTGACCTTCCCAATTTATGATCCACCGGAGACAACCATGTTGAAGAACACCGGCGCATTGAAGGGCGTGCGCGTCCTCGATCTGACCCACGCATTGGCAGGACCGTTCTGCTCGCAGGTGCTCGCTGATCACGGCGCCGACGTCGTCAAGATCGAGCCGCCCGAAGGCGACTTCTTTCGACGCATGGGACCCTTTCGAGACGACGACCGGGAACGTCATTTCGGCGGACTGTTCCAGGCCTGCAACCGCAACAAGCGCTCGATCGCGATCAACCTGAAGCACGCTGAGGGTCAGGCCCTGTTGAAGGAGATGGTGAAGAGCGCCGACGTGCTGGTCGAGAACTTCCGCGCTGGCGTGCTTGACAAGATGGGCCTCGGCTACGAGGCGCTGAAGGCCATCAACCCGCGCCTGGTCTACACCTCGGTGCGCGGCTTCGGCGACAAAACCGGCGGCACCAGCCCTTACATCCAGTGGCCGTCGTTCGACATCGTCGCGCAGGCGATGGGCGGTTGGATGGGGATCACCGGCCAGGACGCCGAGCACCCCGTCAAGGTCGGTGGAGGCGCCGGCGACACTGTGCCGGGCCTGTTTGCCGCATTCGGCACGATGGTCGCGCTCTGGCATGCGCGCGCAACCGGGGAGGGCCAGTACGTCGATGTCGCGATGACGGACAGCATCCTCGCGATGTCGGAGCTCGTCGTCAGCCAGTACAGCTACCGTGGCGTCTCGCCGGTCCCGGTGGGTAACGGCATCCCGGGCGTCGCGCCGTTCGGCACGGTCAAGGTGAAGGACGGCGTGATCGTCATCGCGGCGCCGCACGACCCGCAGTTCCACACGCTGTGCCGCCTGGTCGGCATGCCCGAGCTGATCGCCGATCCGCGCTTCGCGAACGAGGCCTCCCGCTGGGAACACACCGGTGCGTTGACGCTGTTGATCGAGACTTTCACGACAAAGCACACCAAGCTCGAGCTGCGCGCGCTGTTCGGCGGCAAGGTGCCGTTCAGCCCGATCTACAACGCGCAGGAGATCTTCGAGGACCCGCACTTCGCCACGCGCCAGATGCTGCCCGAGGTCGAGCAGCCTGGCAGCCAGCGGCCGGTCGCAGTGCCAGGTGTCCCGGTCAAGCTGTCGCAGACGCCCGGCGCCGTGCGCCACCGGGCGCCGATGATCGGCGAGCACACACGCGCCGTCCTGGCCGACTTCGGACTGCCGGCCGCCGAGGTCGAGCGGCTGATGAGTGTCGGTGCGGTTTCAGCGCAATCGGCCGCATGAACGACTCGATCCTGAGCCCCCGTCCGGTTGCTGTGCCGTCGCCCAAGCGCGCGCCGCGCCGGCGCCCTCCGAGCACGCAGAAGCACGAGGACAAGCGCACCGCCATCCTGCGGACCGCAGCGCAGCTGTTCGCTGCCAACGGCTACGAGGCGACGTCGCTGGACATGATTGCCGACCAGCTGGGCATCCACAAGGCGACGCTCTACCACTACGTCGACAACAAGGAGAGCATCCTCTTCCAGTGCCTGGTGATGTCGTTCGGCGACCTCGATGCGGTGATCGAGCGGATGAAGGACCGCAGCATCCCGGTGCTGGAACGGCTGCGGATCTTCGTGCGCAGCCTCGCCGCGGCGCAGAACAACGACTTCGGCCGCTGCCTCGTGTTGGTCGGTTCGCGGCCGCTCGACCAGGCGCCTGGTGACAGCATCCGGCAGTTCCAGCGCCGCCTCGACATGACGGTCCGCGACCTGATCACCGAAGGTATTGCGGATGGCTCGTTCCGCCCCCTCGATCCTTCGATCTTCGCGGCGTTGCTGTTTGGCGCGCTGAACTGGGTGCCGCGCTGGCACAAGGACGCTGGCAAGCTCAGCATCCAGCAGGTGGTCGACAGCTTCATGGACCTGCTGACGAAAGGCATCGAGGTCTCGAGGCGATGACGGGATCGCGCGGCCTCGCATTCATCGTCCGGGCAGCGGCTCCGAAGGGTGCCCGGATCAAGCGTCGGTGCCATGCCCGGAGAAGAGCTCCGCCATGGTCCGGCGCAGCCAGAGGTTCCCCGAGTCGGTGTTGAAACGCTCATGCCAATGCTGCTTGACTTTGTACGCCGGCAGCGGCACCGGGGGTTCGAGCAGCTGAACGCGCTCCTGCGATGCCACCGCGTGGCCGAGCAGCTTCGGGACGATGACCAGCAGCTCGGTCTGGGCGACGATGCGTGCCACGCCGAGGAAGCTGGGCACGCGCAAAACGACGCGGCGCTCGACCTTGTGCCTGGCCAGCACCTTGTCGACGATCGAGTGGCCGGTGCCGGGCGCGGTGACGACGATGTGGTCCTCGGCGGAGAACGCGCGCCGACCCAGTTTCAGGCGCACACGCGGATGCCCGGCCGCGGCCAGGCAGACGAAGCTCTGCGCGAACAGCGCCTGCTGATAGAAGCCCGCCTCGAGGTCGGGCGTGAACCCGACCGCTAGATCGACATCGCCTGACTCCAGCCGGCGCCGGCTGTCGGGCGTGATCTTCTCGGCCTCGATCTCGAGCCCCGGCGCCGTCTGGCGCAACCGGTTGACGAGCATCGGCAGCAGCACGATCTCGCTGATGTCGGTCATGCAGATCCGGAATCGCCGCCGCGCGTCCACCGGCGAGAAGCCGCGCTGCGTGCCGCGCGCCCGTTCGATGTGCAGCAGCGCCTCGGCCAGTTCCGGATAGATGCTCTGCGCCCTCGGCGTCGGCTCCATGCCCTGCGACGTGCGGCTGAACAGCCGGTCGTCGAAGTGACGGCGCAGCTTGTTCAGCGCAATGCTGGCGCTGGCCTGAGCGATGCCGAGCCGCACCGCCGCTTTCGACACGCTCTGGTTCTTGTATACCTCGACAAAGACGGCGAGCCAGTCGAGATCAAGTTTGGCCATGGGGATATATATATCGAAACGATATGCAGAGTATTCGATGCTGTGTCTGGACGCAATAGAGGGATACCGCCGATAGTTCAGTCAGTTCAAGAGACACGACGGAGACAGAGATGACGGCAACTTCCAGTGCAGAGTCCCGAGTGCTCGTTGCGGGCGGGGGAATCGGCGGTATCGCCGCTGCCCTCGCACTGGTGCGACAAGGATTCGCGGTCAGGGTGCTCGAGCAGGCACCCGAACTCGGCGAGATCGGCGCCGGCATCCAACTCGGACCCAACGGCTTCGCGGCGTTCGACGCGCTCGGCATCGGCGAGATCGCGCGCGCCAAGGCCGTCTACACCGATGAGATGGTGATGCATGACGCGCTCGACGAGACGCTGGTCGGACGCATCCCTACGGGGGAGGCCTTCCGCAAACGCTTCGGCAATCCGTATGCGGTGATCCACCGCGCCGACGTTCATGGATCGCTGCTCGAAGGCGCGAAGGCGAGCGACCGCATCGAGGTGGCAACCTCCACGCAGGTCCAGCGCATCGAGCAGGACGACACCGGCGTGACGGTCTTCGACGCTCGAGGCAACCGTCACCGCGGCGTCGCGCTGATCGGCGCCGATGGCGTGAAGTCGGCGGTGCGCCGACAGTACGTCGGCGACGAGGCGCGAGTCTCGGGCCATGTGGTCTACCGCGCGGTCGTCGACCGGGCGGACTTTCCCAAGAACCTGCAGTGGAACGCGGCCAGCATCTGGGTCGGTCCGAACTGCCACCTGGTGCACTACCCGCTGCGCGGTGGCGAACAGTACAACGTGGTTGTCACCTTCCACAGCCGCGAGCAGGAAGAGTGGAGCGTTCGCGAAGGCAGCCGCGAGGAAGTGCAGAGCTACTTCGAGGGCATCTGCCCGCGCGCCCGCCAGCTGATCGACCTGCCGAAGGACTGGAAGCGCTGGGCCACTGCCGATCGCGAGCCGATCGCGCAGTGGAACTACGGCCGCGCCACGCTGCTCGGCGACGCCGCGCATCCGACCCTGCAGTACCTGGCGCAGGGCGCCTGCATGGCGATGGAAGACGCGGTTACGCTGGGCGAGGCGCTGCGCGTCCACGACAACGACTTCGCGAAGGCCTTCGAGCTCTACCAGCGATCGCGGGTCGCCCGCACGGCTCGCATCGTGCTGTCGGCGCGCGAGATGGGTCGCATCTTCCACGCCAAGGGCGTCGAGCGCCTGGTGCGCAACGGGCTCTGGACCGGTCGCTCGGCCGAGCGCTTCTACGACGCGATGGAGTGGCTGTACGGCTGGCGCGTCAACAACTGCCTCGCCGCCTGAACTCGGAGGAACAACATGAACGCACTTGGACGCCTCGAAGACCTGCCGGCCGACTACGTCGCGGCGCTGAAGAGCCAGAACCTGGTGCCGCTGTGGCCCAGCCTGCGGGCCTTGCTTCCGCCGGATCGACCGCAGCCGCGGACTCGCGCGACGCACTGGTCGTACGAGGCACTTCGCCCCCTGCTGCTGAAGGCCGGTTCACTGACCCCGATCGAGAAGGCCGAGCGCCGCGTGCTGGTGCTCGCCAATCCGGGCCATGGTCTCGAGAAGATGCAGGCCAGCGCCGCGATGTACCTCGGCATGCAGCTGCTGCTGCCGGGCGAATGGGCACCGTCGCATCGCCACACGCCGAACGCGGTGCGCATGATTGTCGAAGGCGAGGGCGCCTACACCACCGTCAACGGCGAAAAGTGCCCGATGAGCCGCGGCGACCTGATCCTCACGCCGACGGGTCTCTGGCACGAGCACGGCCACGACGGCGACCAGCCGGTGGTCTGGCTCGACGTGCTCGACCTGCCGCTGGTGCACTACCTGGAAGCCTCGTACCACGTCGACGGTGCGCGCCAGAGCGTCGAGCCCGGCCGCGGCGATCGCGTGTATGCGCAGGGCGGCGTCGTGCCGACACCGCTGTTCGAGCGCCCGAACGAGGCCTATCCGATGCTGCGCTATCCGTGGGCGCAGACCCGTGCGGCGCTCGAAGCGCTCGGCGCTGATCGACCCGACCTCGAGGCGGTGCAGGTCAGCTACGTCAATCCCGCAACCGGCGGCGACGCGCAGAACATCCTCGGCTACTACGCGCTGATGCTGCGTCCCGGCCAGTCGCTGCGCCTGCCGGTGCGCTCACCGGCCAGCGTGTTCCACCTCATCGAGGGCGGCGTCGCCGTCCGGATCGCAGACCAGACCTTCGCGCTCGCCGAAGCCGACACCTGCTGTGCCCCCGGATATACCGCGGTGCACCTGGCGAACCGCTCGAGCGATCGACCCGCCTTCCTCTTCATCGCCGACGAGACGCCGCTGCATCGCAAGCTCGGCGTGCTCGAGCACCGCGGCTGACCTCATCACCAAGGAACCGACATGACCCCGCCTGCCACCTACCTCTGGAACCCGCCGCCAGTGCATTCGCTGCCGGTGCGGGGCGAAGCCGAGCGCCTACCGATCAACCGCCTGTTCTTCGTCGGTCGCAACTACCACGCGCACGCCGTCGAGATGGGGCGGCCGGTCGACAAGGCGATCGAGCAGCCGTTCTACTTCACCAAGGCGCCTTCGACCCTGGTCGAGTCGGGCGCCACCGTCGCCTACCCGCCCGAGACGAAGAACTATCACCACGAGATGGAGCTGGTCGTGGCGATCGGTGCGGCGGGCTTCCGTGTCACCGAGAGCGACGCCGCTGCGCTCGTCTATGGCTATGCGTGCGGTCTCGACATGACCCGGCGCGACCTGCAGCTGGTGGCGCGCGACAAGGGTCGGCCGTGGGACCTGGGTAAGGACGTCGAACAGTCGTCGGTCGTCTCCGAGGTCGTGCCGATGCCGGGCGTGCTACTCGACCGCGGCGAGCTCGCGATGACGGTCAACGGCCAGCCGCGCCAGAAGTCCGACCTGAACATGCTGATCTGGAACGTCGCCGAGCTGATCGCCGACCTGTCCCGGTTCTATCACCTGCAGCCCGGCGACCTGATCTTCACCGGCACGCCCGAGGGCGTCGGCGCCGTGGTGGCGGGCGACCGCATCGACGGTCACATCGCCGGCGTAGGCGAGATCGTGTTGCACGTCGGCGCCGCCGAGTAAGCCATTTGACCGCGTCGCGCCGCACTGCGCCGCGCCGGCGCTGCACCCCGACGCCCGCAGATTTTGTAGACACCCCATCTTCCACGGAGACAACCATGCGATCCAACTTCAACCTCCTGCTGTGTGCAGCAGCGACCGTCGTGACCGGTGCCGCCCACGCCGCCGACGCATTCCCATCCAAACCGGTGACCCTGGTCACGGCGTTCGCCCCCGGCAGCGGACCGGACGCCGTGCTGCGACTCGTCGCCGAGAAGCTTGGGCGAACCTGGAACCAGCGCGTGCTGGTCGACAACCGACCGGGCGGTGCGGGTTTCATTGCGATCGATGCGGCCAAGCGGGCGGCGCCGGACGGCTATACCCTGCTGCAGCTCGACAGCGAGCATCTCTCGGCACTGCCCTACCTCTACAAGTCGCGCGGGTTCGAGACGCTGAAGACGTTCGAGCCGGTCGCGGCGCTGTTTCGCACGCCGTTCCTCGTCGCTGTGGCGAACGACTCGAAGCTGAAGTCGATGTCCGACCTGATCGGCGCGGCGAAGGCCAACCCCGGCCAGGTCAGTTTCGGGTCATGGGGCATCGGCAGCCCGGGTCACCTGGGTGCCGAGCAGCTCGAAGCGTCGAGCGGCATCTCGATGCAGCACGTGCCGTACCGCGAAGTCTCGCAACTGTTCATGTCGGTCGGCGCCAATGACGTGGCATGGAGCTTCGGCTCGATTCCCTCGAGCCAGGGTGCCTTCAAGGCGGGCAAGCTGCGCTACATCGCGGTGGCGGCGCCGAAGCGCATCCCCCAGATGCCGGAGGTGCCGACGGTGGCCGAGGCGGGCGGCCCGGCCGGCCTTGACGTGAACTCCTTCGTCGTGCTGGTCGCGCCGCGCGGCCTGCCGGCTGCGGTTCGCGACAAGGTCAACGCCGACGTGCAGAAGGCACTCGCCGAGACGGACGTGAAAGCGCGGTTCGACACCTTCGCCTTCGAGAACATCGCGTGGTCGCCGGCAGAGATCGAGAAGCAGGCGGCGCTGAAGGCGAAGGTCTACTCCTCGCTCGTCCAGCGCAAGAACATCAGTCTCGAATAGACGGCATCCGGGGTCGTCCCGGTCGGCAGCCTGCGAATGCCCGAGCGAATGTGGCGATACTCGCCGGCCATGACGACAGCTGCCACGCGCCGCATCGAGCCCGCGTTGCTCGTGATCCTTGCGGGCGTCGTCGCCGCGCTGCACATCGGCAAGCTGCCGCCGGCGATCCCGGTGCTGCGCGAGGCGCTCGGGCTGACGTTGGTACAGGCGGGCTTTCTGCTGTCGCTCGTCCAGCTCGCAGGCATGACGGTCGGCGTGGTCTTCGGGATCGTTGCCGACGGCCTCGGCAGCCGTCGCAGCATGACGCTCGGACTGGCGCTGCTGTCGGGCGCCAGCGCGTTTGGCGGTTTCACGCACGACGTCACCCCGTTGATGCTGCTGCGCGCTGCCGAAGGCTTCGGTTTCCTGCTCGTCGTGCTGCCGGCGCCGGGCCTCGTGCGCTCGCTCGTCGAGCCGCGGCGGGCCAGCGCAATGATGGGCTGGTGGGGTGCCTACATGCCGCTTGCCACGGCGTTGGCGCTGTTGGTCGGACCGTTGGCGATCGCGGCGATCGGCTGGCGCGGCTGGTGGTGGGCGCTGGCAGTGTTGTCCGCGGCGATGGCGATGTGGCTCTGGCACGCGGTGCCGGCGAACGCTGCTTCTGTCGTGGCCGCGGCACCGTCGTCCTGGCTCCTGCGGCTGCGACAGACCCTGGCCGTGCCGGGGCCGTGGCTGGTGGCGGTCTCGTTCGCGATGTACTCGGGGCAGTGGCTGGCGGTGATCGGCTTCCTGCCGTCGATCTATGTCCAGAGCGGCATCGCGGGCTCCGCGGCCGGCGTGCTCACCGCCGCTGTGGCCGCGGTCAACATGGCCGGCAACATCGGCTCGGGACGGCTGTTGCAGCGCGGGGTTGCGCCGGCGCGCCTGCTGCGGATCGGCTTCACGACGATGGCGTTGGCCGCCGTCGCCACCTTTGCCGGCAGCGGCGATGCCGGCTTGTCGCCGGCGTTGCGATATGCCGCGGTGCTGCTGTTCTCGAGCGTCGGCGGGCTGATCCCGGCCACGCTGTTCGCACTGGCGGTGCAGCTGGCGCCGAACGAAGGCACACTGTCGACAACCGTCGGCTGGGTCCAGCAATGGTCGGCGTTCGGCCAATTCGCCGGGCCGCCGCTCGTCGCCGTGGTGGCCAGCACGCGCGGGGACTGGCAGTGGACGTGGACGGTGACGGGCGCCTGTTCGATCGTCGGGCTCCTGCTCACGGTCGCTTTGAGCCGGCAGCCTGCGCAACGTTGATTGGTTCAGTTGCCCGATCGCGGCAATGCACCGCCCTTCGGCGTCAAGTGTCAGGGTCGATCCCCCGCGCTAGGCATCGGGTTGCGTGGCGACGAGCAAGGCAATGAGCCTTGCGGCCGCCGGCGACAGGTAGCTGTTTTCCCGATAGGTCACCACGAGGCGGCGGTGCATCGTGGCTTCCTTGATCGCAACCTCCTTGAGTCCCGACTTGCCGGCACGGCCCACCAGGTGATGCCGCGAGATGAAACTCAGCAGGCCGGTCTGCTCGATCAGCGTCGGCAACATCAAGAGCATCGTCGATTCGACTTGCACCTGGGGACGCGGAAGGTGCTTGCGGTCGAACGCGTGATCGAGCCAGTCGCGGGTCGGGGCGCCGGGGGGCTGTAGGGCCCAGCGATACGCCGTCAGGCTCTTGAGCGTCGGTCGGTCTTCGCGGAAGACCTCGTGGTTCGCGCTCGCTGCCACCACGATGGCATCGACGGCCAGCAGCCTCGACTTGTAGCCGGCCTCGGTTGCGATCTCGGTGCCGACCATCATGTCGATCTCGCCCGCATGCAGCAGCGGCCGCAGGCTGTCGACGAGACCGACGACCGTGCGCAAGGTGACCGCGGGAGCCTCGTGCAGCAGTTGCCGAGCGACCGCCGGCAGCACGAACTGGGCCGCGGTCGGGACGATGCCGATGCGGACGTGGCCGGCGAGCCCTTCGCCGATCCCCGCGATCTCCCGCTTCGCGTCCTCGACATCGAAGCGCATTCGCTGGGCCCACTTGAGCAGCACCTTCCCGGCTGCGGTCAGGCGGATGCCTCGGCCGGCCCGCTCGAAAAGGACGACGCCGCAGTCCTCCTCGAGGCGCCGCACGCTGCTCGTCAAGGCCGGCTGCGTCCGGTGCAGCTTGGCCGAGGCACGTCCGACGTGTTGGAGCTCAGCAATGGCCTCGAAATAGCGCAGGTCGCGAAGGTCCATTGCAAAAGTCCCATGAATGAATGCCAAGAAAGTATCAATTGGACTGTAGGCGATCAAACGCCAATACTGAAGCCCAACAAGACGCACCGGCGATCCCGCCCAAGCGTCTGAATCGAATCCACCGGAGACAAAGATGCAAGCTTCCCGTCGCTTCCTGCTCGCCGCCATCGGCTCGACCTTCTGCATGGGCGCGTTCGCCCAGGCGTGGCCGAGCAAGGCGATCCGTGTCGTCGTCCCGTTCCCGCCCGGCGGCGGCACGGACATCATCGCCCGCGAGACGACCCAGAAGGTCGCTGCGGCGACCGGTTGGACCTTCGTCATCGACAACAAGCCGGGCGCCGGCGGCAACCTCGGCGTCGATGCGGTCGCCAAGGCGCCGGCCGACGGCTACACGATCGTGCTCGGGCAGACCAGCAACATCGCGATCAATCCGTCGCTCTACACCAAGCTGCCGTACGACCCGCAGAAGGACCTGGCGCCGATCGTGTTGATCGCGAATGCCCCGTTGGTGATGGTGACCGGAACCAACTCGCCGTTGAAGACGCTGTCGGATGCGGTCAACGCGGCCAAGGCCAAGCCGGGTCAGGTGAACTTCGCCTCGCCGGGCAATGGCACCGTGGCCCATCTGACCGAGGAACTGTTCCAGAAGGCCGCCGGCATCAAGACCCAGCACGTGCCGTACAAGGGGGCCAACCAGGCGCTCACCGACGTGATCAGCGGCAACGTCGAGCTCTACATGTCGTCGGTGCCGACCTTGCTGGGCCACATCAAGCAGGGCAAGCTGCGCGCGCTCGCCGTCACGTCCGCCAAGCGGGTCGACGATCTTCCGAACGTGCCGACGATCAATGAGTCCGGCTATAAGGGATTCGACGCGGTCACCTGGTTCGGCCTGCTGGCGCCGGCCGCCACGCCGAAGGACGTGATCGCGAAGCTGAATGCCGAGTTCAACAAGGCGCTCAAGCTGCCGGAGCTCAGCAAGCGGCTCGGCGACGAAGGGGCGGACACCGCGGGCGGCACGCCCGAGGAGTTCGCCTCACTGATCAAGGGCGACATCCCGCGCTGGGGCAAGATCGTCAAGGAATCGGGCGCCAAGGTCGACTGACGCCAGGGCGCCAGCCCAAGCCCGCCGGGGCTCGCACCGGCATTCATCCCACTCAACTTCTGGAGATTCTCATGAGTCAAGCCGCTGCATTGCCCGACGTGATCCGCGAATTCGAACGCGTCGACCCGAAGATCGTCGAGGAGGCTTCGCAATACCCGTCCTCGATCCTCGCCGACGTCGCCGGCCGTCGCGGCGCCTTGAGCGGCCGCCTGGCGCCGCTGTCGCCGACGATGAAGTTCGCCGGCCCGGCGCTGACCGTCGAAGTCCGCCCCGGCGACAACCTGATGATCCATGCCGCAATGGCGATCGCCAAGCCGGGCGACGTGATCATCGTCGACGGCAAGGGCGACCTGTCGAGCGCGCTGATGGGCGAGATCATGTGCCAGCAGTGCGTGGCGCTCGGTGTCGCGGCCGTCGTGATCGACGGTGCGGTGCGTGACAGCGTCGCGATCCGCGAACTCGGTCTGCCGATGTATGCAGCCGGCCTCAACCCGAACGGCCCGACCAAGTTCGTGCCCGGCCGTCTCAATCACCCGATCTCGATCGGCGGCGTCAGCGTCAATCCCGGTGACCTGCTGGTCGGCGATGCCGACGGGGTGACCGTGATCGAGCGCCACAAGGCGGCCAGCCTGCTGCCGCTCGCGGCCGAGAAGGTCGCCGCCGAGACCCAGCGCATCGCCGACATCAAGAGCCGCAAGTCGCTGCGTCCGGGCTGGCTCGACGGCGCGCTGCGCGCTGCCGGCGTCATCAAGGAGGGAGAGAAGCTGTGAGCTCGAGAAAGCCCGCGTTTCTGGTCACTGGCAACGACCTCGCGCCGCAGGCGTTGAGCCTGCTCGGCGACTACGAGATGGTGTTCGCCGGCAAGACGCCGACCGAGGACGACATCGTCGCGCTGTGCAAGCAGCACGACCCGGTCGCGATCATCGTGCGCTACAGCAAGGTCGGCGCCGCGGCGATGGACGCCGCACCGAGCTTGAAGGTGATCTCCAAGCACGGCAGCGGCACCGACACGATCGACAAGGTCGCGGCTCAAGCGCGCGGCATCCAGGTCGTCGCCGCGGTCGGCGCGAATGCCGCGGCGGTGGCCGAGCAGGCGCTCGCGCTGCTGCTCGCCTGCGCGAAGTCGGTCGTCACGCTCAACGAGCGCATGCATGCGGGCCACTGGGACAAGGCGACGCACAAGAGCGTCGAGCTCGAAGGCCGCACGGTCGGCGTGATCGGCCTCGGCGCGATCGGCCTGCGCTTTGCGCGCATGGCCGATGCGATGGGCATGCGCGTGCTCGGCTTCGACCCGTACGCGAAGGACCTGCCCGCCTACATCGAGAGCACCGACCTGGCGACGATCTGGCGCGAGTCCGCTGCCATCTCGCTGCACTGTCCGCTGACCGCCGACAACGCGAAGCTGATCAATGCGCAGACGCTGTCGGCCTGCAAGAAGGGCGTGCTGATCGTCAACACCGCGCGCGGTGGCCTGATCGACGAAGCGGCTCTCCTCGCCGCCATCCGCTCGGGCCGGGTCGCCAGTGCCGGCCTCGACAGCTTCGCAGCCGAGCCGATGACCGCGCCGCATCCGTTCCACGGCGAAGCGCGCATCACGCTCAGCCCGCACATCGGCGGCGTGACGGCCGATGCCTACGTGAAGATGGGCGTGGCCGCGGCCAAGAACGCGCTTGGCGTCCTGAACGCCTGACCTGCACCTTCAGGAGACCGACCATGAACCTCAAGACCCGATTCGCATTCGCCGCGGCAGCGCTCACCTTCTGCGCACTCGTGCACGCACAGACCTGGCCGGCCAAGCCGGTGAAGATCATCGTGCCGTATCCGCCGGGCGGCGCGGTCGACGTCGTGACGCGCAAGATGGCGGCCAAGCTGCAGGAGCAGACCGGCCAGACCTTCTTCGTCGAGAACAAGGCCGGCGCGACCGGAACGATCGGGCTCGCGGCCGTCGTGCAGGCTCCTGCAGACGGCTACACGTTGGCGGCCAACGACACGACCTATGCGCTGCTGCCGCACATCTTCAAGAAGCTGCCGTTCGACTACCAGAAGGACCTGCTGCCGGTCGGCGCCTTCGTCTTCGCGCCGATGAGCGTCGTCGTCAAGGACGACTCCAAGTACAAGACGCTCGGCGACCTCGTTGCCGCGGCCAAGGCCGAGCCCGGCAAGATCACCTACGGCACGGGCGGCGCGGGGACCACGCCGCACTTCGTCAGCGAAGCGCTCGGCATCGCATCGGGCGTCAGCTTCGTGCACATCCCGTTCAAGGGCGCTGGCGAAGCGACGATGGGCATGCTGTCCGGCACGATCGATTTCCAGGTCGCATCGACGCCCGGCGTGATGGGCAATGTCAAGGGCGGCAAGGCGCGCATCCTCGCCGTCAGCGGCAACAAGCGGCTTGCCGCGTTGCCGGATGTGCCGACCTTCGCCGAAGCGGGGGTGAAGAACTTCGGGCTGATCAACTTCACCGGGTTGTGGGCGCCGAAGGGCACGCCGCAAGCGGTGATCGACCGGCTCCAGAAGGAGATCGCGACGGCGATGGCAACGCCGGACATGAAGGCGTTTGCCGAGGGCATCGCCTCCGAGCCGGGCTACTGGGATGCCACCGCATTCGCGAAGGACTTGAGCGAGCGAACCGCGTACTGGGGCAAGGTGGCGGCGAACACGGCGTTCGAGCGGCAGTAGCCTAGCCGACTCCCACTGCGCGAAAGGACCTGTCTCATGTTCTTGCTGCAAGCGCCTGAGGTTCGCGAGACCGAGATCTTCACGCAGATGCCGGAGCGCTTTCGGCGCACCGGTGTCAGCTCGGACTGGGCCGATGCGAATCGCGGCGGGCAGCCGACCGACTCGTTCCTCGAGGGGCCGGTCTTCGATGCGGCCGGCAATCTGTACGTGACCGACATTCCGTTCGGCCGCATCTTCCGCATCGATCCGCGTGGCGAGTGGGAGCAGGTTGCCGAGTGGGCCGGCGAGCCGAACGGCACGAAGTTCCTGAACGAGCGCGAACTGCTGATCACCGACTACCGGAACGGGCTGATGGTTTGCGAGATAGCGTCCGGCGCCGTGCGGCCGTTTCTCGAGCGCCGCAACAGCGAGCGCTTCAAAGGCGTCAACGACCTCACGTTCGACAGCCGAGGCAACCTCTATTTCACCGACCAGGGCCAGACCGGCCTGCACGATCCGACCGGGCGGCTCTACCGGCTGCGGCCGAGCGGCGAGCTCGATCTGCTGCTCGCCAACGTGCCGAGTCCGAACGGCGTTGCGCTGTCGGCCGATGAACGCGTGCTCTATCTCGGCGTGACGCGCGCCAACCAGGTCTGGCGGGTGCCGCTGTTGCCCGACGGCAGCGTCGCCAAGGTGAGCGCGTTCTTCACGTCGTACGGCCCGAGCGGGCCGGACGGCCTGGCCGTCGACCAGTGCGGACGCGTCATCGTCGCCAATCCCGGTCTCGGCGTGGCCTGGGTGCTGAACCCCAAGGCCGAGCCAGTGTTGGTGCTGCGCAGCTGCGCGGGTGCCTCGCTGACCAACGTGGCGTACGGCGGCCCTGAGCGCAAGACGCTGTACTGCACCGAATCGATCAGCGGCTCGGTGTTGCGGGTCGAGCTCGATGCGCCAGGCCTGTCGCTGCATCGACGGGCGTGAGCCATCTCGTCGCTCTCACTGCGGGTGCGATCCCAGTTCGACGCGACCCTTCAACGAAGCCAATCTGGCTTTGCCCGCCAGTCGTCCCAGCTCATCTCCCGACCCGGGAAGACCACCGACGCAAACGGCCATGACGTCTGGAGCCAGCCCTTGACGGAATGAGAGGGGCGGTCGAGGCTGCCATGCATACGCTGAGGAGTGGAGGCGCGGCGCGTGACGGTACGCGCAGCGGTGGGCGCCTGCTAGGGGCTGGCGCTCTTCTGGAGAGGATCGTCCGAGGGGCGCAGGACACCGAGGAGGTCGGACGTCGTGCGCAACACCAGTTTCGCACCGGTCTTGCGGAGCTCGTCCTCGGTGCCGAAGCCGCACAGGACGCCGACGGTCTGAGCGCCTGCGGCGATCCCGGTCCGGATGTCGATGGTCGTGTCGCCGATCATCAGACATTCCTCCGGCTGTACACCCATCGCGGCGGCGCCGAAGCACAGCGGCTCGGGGTGGGGCTTCATGCGGCGGGTGGTCTGCGCGCCGATGACCTCCACGAAATGCTCGCGGACGCCGTAGTGCCTGAGAAAGCGGTCGACTCGGGGCGCCGATCCCGTCGAGATGGTGCACATCGGGAAGTGCCGCGCCAGCGTGACGATCATCTCCTGCACGCCCGCCACCATCGAATGCGGCACTTCGTCGATCGCTTCGGGATTGCGACCGTCGACCGGACCTTTGCCACGCGCCCGGATGGCCTTGAGGCGCTCCCGCAGCTTGAAGAGGGGCACGTCGAGGCCGAGCTCGTCGAGCTTCGCGTAGGCCAAGTGGACCGGGGTTTCGGCCGCCATCACGGCCTGGCGTGCCAGACGCTCCGCGCGCCGACCGCTGACCCACGGCAGCGCGTCCAGCACGGAAGCCAGCCGCTGCACGATGTGATCGTCGGTATCCGCAAGGGTGCCGTCGACGTCGAAGCAGAGCGCGCGGATTCGGGAAAGATCGAGCATCAGATTGAGAGGACGGGGCAGCCACGGGTGGGCGCTGTGAACGACCCCACGAGTCGCGTTCGCGCCAATCGTCCCACGGCTCGGCGCTGGCTCCTCGACACTGCTCGGCGCGGCTTCACCCCGTAACAAAACCGACTCAAGAAAAGCCGGACGGTGCCGAAGGAACAGGAGTCGTCTCTCACGACAACTGTCCGCATTTGCCGATGACGCTGGGCAAACAGTGCGATCGAAATTGCCACGCGTCCGTTGCAGCACCGTCATCGTCACCAGCGATTTTCTCGTTCATGCGACCGGCATGAGCGCCTTGGTCATCAACGTCGTCGCGATGGCGAACACCTGTGAGAAGTCGCTTCGTGTTCAATCCGCCCTGGCCGGCCTGGTCTGGGCGCTCAACAACTTCATGCTGGGCGCCTACACCGCCGCCGCACTCAGCCTGGTCAGCGCGAGTCGGACCACCACCTCGGCGGTCGTGCTTCGTTCTGCAGCGCAGGTGCGGCGAACGGCATTCCTCAGCTTCGCCGGTCTGACACTCGCCGTTGCCGCCATGACTTGGGACAGCCGGTCCTCGCTCCTGATCACTGTCGCGGCCTTGTTGTCCACGTACGCCATGTTCTACATGAGGGGGTTGTCGCTCCGTTTGTCCATGCTGGTGGTTTCGGCCTTGTGGATGGACCATGCGTGGTCGCACGGCTCCTGGGAGCAGATCGCGGGCAATGCGCTTCCTGGCTTGGCGGCCCTGTACGGCGTCTGGCGCGTCCGGGATGCCGAGAAGCCCGGCGCAGCGAACCCGAGCTTTCAGGCAGAGCGGTCGTCGGCTTGACGATTTCGCGGTCCAGGCGGCCGCACCCTGTATCCTGGGTTCGACTTTCTCTGAACGGAGAACATCATGGCTAAGGGCTACTGGATCGTCCGCGTCGACATCGCTGATCCCGAGCGCTACAAGGCCTACACGATCGCCAATGGCAAGCCGCTGGCCGCATACGGTGCGCGGTGCCTGGTACGCGCCGGCCCCTTCGAGAGCGTGGAGGGCTCGAGCCGAGCGCGCAATGCCGTGATCGAGTTCCCCAGCTACCAGGCCGCGCTGGATTGCTACCACTCGCCGGAGTACCAGGAGGTGCTGAAGCTTCGCCTGCCGGTCTCCACGGCCGACATCGTCATCATCGAAGGGTACGAAGGGCAGCAGCCCGCTTAGCGCGCTGGCTCTGGCACCCGTCCGGAACGCCGGCAAACGACCCACAAGTGTCGCGGCCGGCCTCCTCCCATGCCGTTCGAAGTCAAAGCCCTCGGTCCGGGCGATCTCGCAACGATGCGAAGCCTGCTGTCGCTTTTTGGGAAGGCCTTCGCGGAACCGGACACCTACACGGCGAAGCCGCCCACCGACGAGTACCTCGGTCGACTGTTGGCGAGCCCGACATTCATCGCCATTGCAGCGCTCGACGAGTCGGACGTCGTGGGGGCCCTGGCCGCCTATGTCCTGCCCAAGTTCGAACAGGAAAGGTCGGAGATCTACATCTATGACCTGGCCGTTGCCGAAAGCTACCGCCGGCGCAGTGTGGCCACCGCCATGATCCGGAAGCTGCAGGCGCTGGCTGCCGATCTGGATGCCTGGGTCATCTTCGTCCAGGCTGATTATGGCGACGAGCCCGCGATCGAGCTCTACACGAAGCTCGGTGTCCGCGAAGAGGTCCTTCACTTCGACATCGAGCCGTTGCCAGGCGGCACCTGACCTTCAACTGATGGTCGCTCCTGAAGTCAGAAGGCGTGCAGCAGCAGCGCGACGGCATAGACAAGAAATGCCGCCCAAGCGATCGAAAACAGCACCGTGCGCGCCATCAGCAGGCCGGTGTCGCTGATGTGCACGACGGCGTGCGCCAGGCGGGCGAAGAAATAAACCGCTGCGCACGCCGCGGTGGTCGCGCTGTGCAGGCCTGCGGCCTGGCCGACCAGCACGACAGCCGCGAACGGCGTGAAGTTCTCGACCGCATTGGCGTGCGCACGGTTGGCCCGGTTGACCCAGTCAGGCAACGGCGAGGTCGGCGCCACCTTGTAGGTCTCGGCAGTCAGGAAGCCGCGCGACCTGACGTAGCCGATCACGACGGCACCCACAGCAGACCGGTGAGCACAGCAGTCAGCAGCAGACACACAAGCTCGGTGTTCATGTCGTGGCCTCGAATAGAAACGCGCCTTCTTGCGCGATGTAGGGGACGTAGCGGAAGTCCCGGATCGACACGAGGCGCTCACCGGCCCATGTCAGCTCGATGAAGTAGCGCGGGTTGACGCTTGCCGCATCGGGCATGACCGCCAGCACCTCGATGCCATCGAACCAGGCCGGCACGAGATGCCAGCCGGTCGAGCGCTCGTAGTTGCTGAAGTAGATGCCGACGTCGCGGCGGCCCGAGGCCTTGCGTTGCGAAACCAAGTCGAGGCGCACATCGTCGGCGAGCAGCGAACGCACGGCGTCCCAGTCATGGGCGTTGAAGAGGCGCGCGTACTGCTTCAGCGCAGCCGAGCTGGCGCGAGGGTCGGGTGGCGTGCTCTGCGCCTCGGTCAAGCGGCGCAGTGCGGTGCGGCCGCGATGCAGCGCGGCCTTCACGGCGGGCAGGCTCAGGCTCAGCTCGGCCGCGATCTCGTCGATCGAATGATCGAGCACGTCTTTCAGGATGACGCAGCCGCGCTGCGCCGGTGCCAGCTCGAGGAAACAGGCGATCGCCGCGCTCACCGCCTGTGTGCGAGCGAGCGCGTTCTCGGGCTCGAATTCGGCATCGGCGGCGAGATGATCGGCGGCCTCGAGCGGGTCGCTGCGGCGATGCTGCTCGTAGCGCCAGTGGTCGATCGCCCGGTTGTGCGCGATGCGAAAGAGCCACGGCCGCAGCGGCGGAAGCTCGCGCATCTGCGACAGCTCGTAGCAGGCGCGCGCGAGAGTCTCCTGGACGACGTCCTCGCCGTCGGCGACCGAGCCCGTCATGCGGGCGCAGTAGCGCAGCAGCTCGGGACGGATGTGGGAGACGAGGGCGAGGAACTGGCGCCGGCCTTGCTCGAGCACGCCGATGATCTCGCTCGGGCCGGCGTCGTGCGTCGCCGCGGCCCGTTCAGTCCCCGAAGAATCCATACGACCCGATCTCCGTCAACTCGACGCGCTGCGGCGGCTCGACGCATCGCTCCCTCACGCCGGCCGAGAACGCCTTGAAGGCGGGCAGGGCCGTCAGCGCGTTGGCGCCGTCAACCTCTTCGTGCGAGACGATGTGAACGAAGCTCACACCATCGCCGAGCCGGAATGTGGCATAGCGTAGCCCCACCGGCCGCGCTGTGCGAAGCGCCTCGTAGACCGCTGCGGCCGCACGTTCGTTCTCGGCGACCCGGTCGGCCTTCACCTTGTAGCTCACCATGTGCTTCACGACTGCATCCTTTCAGGAAAACGCGGGCGATGCGCTCGCTCCTGTCAAGACGTTCGAGCAGCGCGAAAGGATGCGCTCCGGTCGATCCGGAGCGGGTGCTCCGCCGTGGAAACCGACCCGGACTGCGCCACCGGTGATGGAGCCGACCTTATCCTGCCGGCCACGGGCGGTGCGCCACTGAGCGCAATCCGTCCGACCACAACAAGCAGCGCGAGGAGGCACATGGACCAGGTCAAGCATGGCACGGACACCCTGTTCATTCTGTTGGGCGCCATCATGGTGCTCGCGATGCATTCGGGCTTCGCGTTTCTCGAGCTCGGCACGGTCCGCAAGAAGAACCAGGTCAATGCGCTCGTCAAGATCCTGGCCGACTTTGCCGTGTCGACGCTCGCGTACTTCTTCATCGGCTATGCGATTGCCTATGGCGTCGGCTTCTTCAGCGATGCAACAAGCCTGGCGCAGAAGAACGGCTACGAGCTGGTCAAGTTCTTCTTTCTGCTGACCTTCGCGGCGGCGATCCCGGCCATCGTCTCGGGCGGTATCGCCGAGCGTGCGCGCTTCGGTCCGCAGGTCGCGGCGACCGCGCTGGTTGTCGGTCTCGTGTACCCGGTCTTGAGGGTGCGGTCTGGGGCAGCGGCTTCGGCTTTCAGAGCTGGATCAAGGGACTTGCCGGCCACGAGTTCCACGACTTCGCCGGCAGCGTCGTGGTGCACACGATGGGCGGCTGGATCGGCCTGGCCGCAGTGCTGTTGCTCGGCCCGCGCAGCAACCGATACCGCAAGGTGCGCACCCGCCGTCGAGCATTCCCTTCCTGGCGCTCGGTGCCTGGGTCCTCACGGTCGGCTGGTTCGGCTTCAATGTCATGAGTGCGCAGACGATCGACAAGATCTCGGGCCTGGTCGCTGTCAACTCGCTGATGGCGATGGTCGGCGGCACGCTGGTGGCGGTGCTGCTCGGTCGCAACGACCCGGGCTTTGCGTACAACGGTCCGCTCGCGGGGCTGGTGGCCGTCTGCGCGGGCTCGGATGTCATGCATCCGATCGGCGCACTGGTCACGGGCGGCGTCGCCGGCGCCATCTTCGTCCTGCTCTTCACGCTGACCCAGAACCGTTGGCGCATCGATGACGTGCTCGGCGTCTGGCCGCTGCACGGCCTGTGCGGCGCGTGGGGCGGCATCGCCTGCGGCATCTTCGGTCTGCCGGCGCTGGGCGGACTGGGCGGAGTCGGCTTTGGCGCGCAGGTGCTCGGCACGGTCGCCGGCATTGCGTGGGCGCTGATCGGCGGCTTCCTGGTCTACAGCGTGGTGCGCACGATCAATCGTTCAGGCTCGTGCCGAGTACGCCTAACCGCGCTTCATTTCGCCCGGCAAAGTGCCACGTGTCCGAGCAGCGCCAGGCCCGCGAGCATCAAGGCATAGGTCTCAGGCTCGGGTATCGCCGTGACCGGCGGTGTCGTCGGCGGTGTCGTCGGCACTTCGCTCGCGATGCCGTACGTGCCGACCGTGAACCCGTTCCAGAACTCGTTCGTCAGACTGGTCCAGGTGATGGACGAGACGGAGCCGGTGAAGCGGATCAGGCCGTGCGGCTCGCCCGTGCCGTTGAGCTGGAACTGCCCGCCACCGAGGTTGACCTTGGTCAACGTGCCGTTGCCCCAGAAGCCCTGACCGGTGCTGACGATTTCGAAGTCGGAGTTGAAGCGGTAGCCGTTGCCGTTCAGGCTGACGACCGCAAAGAAGAGGTTGTCGACGGCCTGCGAAAAGCTCAATGTCTTTGATGCCGCGACCGACAGCGCGATCATCTCGGCGGCCGGTGGCGGGTTGTCGACGAGGGCGCTGGTGTAAGGCGTGCTGGGGTTGAAGTAATCGGTACCGGTACCTGTTTCAATGAATGCGACTTCGCCGGTATAGCTGATGTTCACATTCCCGGTTGCGGTGTTGAAGCTGCCATTTGCTGTGCCGTTGGGGCCGGGGGTGCCCGCCGTCCAGTTGGCCCAGTTGACCGGCAGTGCGTGCGCTCCGCATGACAAGCTCAGCGCTGCAAAAGGTAGCAGAAAGACTGCGCATCAATGACCTGTGTTCCTCCTAAGGTGAGACAGGTTGAAATCGGCGGAACGGCCATGGCAAATTGCATTCCTTTTGGCGAGGACGTCGCGAGCGCGGAGCCACCGTCGCCGTTCGGGCCGGCTCGACTGGTGAAGTCCCGCGACGGCAAATTCGACGGCAAGGTGATCGGCACGCCCGTCGACTCGAGGAAGAGGCGGCATGGATCGAGCGATACCACCAGCTCTGGGCCGCTCGTTTCGACGAGCTGGACCGGGTCGTCGAGGAATTGAAACGGAAGGAGAAGACCGATGGACGCAACAAAAGACGGTGAGCGGGGGCTCATGAAGAACCGCACGACGGTGGAACGGAAGTCCGACCGCGAGCTGGTGATCACGCAAACGTTCGATGGCCCGGCGCGGATCGTGTTCGAGGCGTGGACCCGGCCCGGGCTGCTGAAGCGGTGGTGGGTTCCGAAGTCGTGCGGCATGTCGCTGGTTTCCTGCGAAGCGGATGTTCGCGTCGGCGGCCGGTATCGCTTCGAGTTCGGCCATCCGGAGGCTTCACACCCCATGGTTTTCTTTGGCAGGTACATCGAAGTGACACCGCCCTCCCGACTCGTCTGGACCAATGAAGAAAGTGAAGACGGTGCCGTCACCACGGTGACCTTCGAGGACAAGGGTGGCAAGACGCTGCTGGTCTTGCACGAACGCTATCCGTCGAAAGAAGCGCTCGACGCTTCGATCGCCGGGAGGGAGGGTGGAATGCCCGAGCAGTTCGCCCAACTGGACGAGCTCCTCGCCACATTGGGCGGGAACGACGCTGCGCAGGCACGCGTCACCGCTCAATCATCCCCATGAACGCCACGTCGCCGGCGGTCGCCAGTCGAGCTGCCCGCGTGGGCCGCATGCTGGGCCGCGTCGCGCTGGTGGTCGGCGTGCTGTGCGCCGTCGCCGCGTTGCTGGCGGGGCCGGCCTATCGCACTGAAACGCTGCCGCTCGGCGCGTCGTTGCAAACGATGCGCTGGAGCGCGACCGTGGCGATCGGTGGCGCCGTGGCGGCGGTGGTGGCGATGCTGTTGTCGCTCTCGGCGCCGGGCCCTTTGCGCGGGCGTGGCATCTCGTCGCTGGCCTTGCTGGTCAATGCGCTGGTGGCGGCGCCGCTGCTGTTCATGTACTGGCAAGCCCAGCACCTGCCCAAGATCCACGACATCAGCACGGACACCGTCAATCCGCCAACTTTCGTGGCGGTGCTGCCGTTGCGCGAGAGCGCCCGCAATGCGGTGGCCTATCCACCCAGCACAGCCGCCGAACAGCGCAAGGGCTATCCCGACATCAGACCGCTGACGTTGCCCATGGCGCCGCAGATGGCATTCGAGCGTGCGCTGCAGGTGGCGCGAGCGATGGGCTGGGAGGTCGTCGCTGCTGCGCCGGAGGCTTTGCGCATCGAAGCCACCGACACCACGCTGCTGTTCGGCTTCAAGGACGACGTGGTCGTGCGGATCACACCCCAAGGGCAGGGCAGCGTCGTCGACGTGCGCTCGCTGTCGCGCGTGGGCGGCAGCGACTTCGGCACCAATGCCAAGCGGGTTCGGGCGTACCTGGGGCGTTTGGAGGAAGGCTAGGGAAGCGCTTCTGCTGAGAAGCTGTCAAGTGAACGGCGAAGTCTCACAACGGCGTGACAAGCGCCTCCGGCACCTGGTTCGCCGACCACTTCCATCGCTGGCTGTGTGGGGGGTGCGGGGTGCGGCTTGGCAAGCTACCGGCGTCCCCGGCGCGGTGGATGTTCAACGCGTTGCGGCGACCGGCAAGCGACGGCGTTGCCCTGCTGCGTTGAAGGTCCCGGCTCGTTGAGAGCTTGCCTTGTGCCTGTTGCGCTGGCTGGCTCAAGTTCGCACTCGCGGGCGGCTGGTCGTCGTCCGCCTCAGCCGCGCGCACGGCGGCCATCAGCAGGACTGCAACCAGCGTGGTGATCGGTGCGTGCTTCATGGTCGGTCGGCGAGGGGCAGGAATGTCTGCCACACGTCATCGACAGATGAGAGAACTTCATGAGTCGCTCTGGATGGCGCAAGTCAACGGAAACCCCTCAAAGTGCCGCATTGCACAGCAGCGATTCAAGTCGCGGCCTGATTCGCGACCGGAGCGTCTCAGCCGGCGGTCTCGTCAGCCCGAGCCAGAACGCCGGGCGGCCGCGCGCCGCCGCCCGATTGATCGCCAGATAGAAGCGCGACGGCTGTTCCACCGGCAACTCCTGCCTTGCACGACTCGCCACGGCAGGTCCAACTCGGCTTGGGCGAAAATCGCCGAGTCGCGAATTCGAGTCGTTCAAGTGCGTGGCACCAGGTGCAGCGCCTGCATCGCGAGCACGGCGTTGTGCACGGCGAGGCTCGCCAGCACGAGCCCCATGACGCGTCCGATCACGCTGACGCCCGACCTGCCGACAAGGTGCACCACGATCTGCGCCGCGAACAGGACGCCCAGGGTCAGCAGCAGCACGACGGCAATCTCGACCACTGTCTCGATCTGATCGACGATGCTGTGATGCGTGTGATCGGTCAGCAGCACGACCGTGAGCATCGTGCCGGACCCGGCGATGCTCGGGATCGCGAGCGGAAACACGGCAGGGTCGTGGTCCGCCTCTGGTGCGCTCGCGTCCCCCGCGTGGTGCAGTTCGCCGAAGATCATCTTCAGGCCGATCAAGAACAACACCACCGAACCGGCGAGCTGAAACGAGCTGAGCGGAATGCCCATTGCCTGCATGTATGGACCCGACGCCTTTTGCAAGCGCTTTTTGGTGATGCGAAGTTGTCTGCGTACATGTATACGGCTTGCTTGTTGGGCAGCGCTTTGCAT
>Ga0207701_10000793_pt1 | contig 33523 bp, 23 predicted proteins | sample KBSSwiSSwithPhiX_FD_184294 | JGI IMG/M metagenome (GOLD analysis project Ga0207701, IMG submission 184294) | Switchgrass rhizosphere bulk soil microbial communities from Kellogg Biological Station, Michigan, USA, with PhiX - S5 (SPAdes) (version 2) | ecosystem: Environmental > Terrestrial >... | reverse complement strand
CGCAGGCGCAGCGTAAAAGCCCGCTCGCGGACGCGCCCGCCATTCGCAAGCGCTTCGAGCTGCGCTCGTCCCGCATCGAGCTGGGCGCCGGCGCCGGCAGCACGATCAACCAGGACTACTTCCACACGGTCATGATCAACGCGCGCCTCGCGTACCACGTCACCGACTGGGTCTCGATCGGCCTGTTCGGTAACTTCGGCGTGGCGCAGGTGAGCACGGGATTCCAGGGCCGCGTCGTCGACTCGCTGGACCCAGAGGGTATGCGGATGACCAACGTCGACCGTGAACCCGACCAAACGGGCGCCAAGAACGCCATGCAGCAGATCGGGAGCATCCTGGGCGCGCAGCTGGAGTGGACGCCCTTCACCGGCAAGTACTCGATGTTCGGGAAGCTGTTTTCGGCCTATGACTTCTACCTGGTCCTGCCCGGGATCGCGGCCGTCAACGTGAAGACGGCCGGATCGGTGGCGCGCAGCTGCGATTCAACCGCGCCGACCGATGAGGCGAATCCCGACCGCTACGTCTGCGCCGTGAAGGGAACGAAGATGGGCGGCAAGGTCGGCGTCGGGTTCCATTCGTTCTTCGGACAGACCGTCGCGCTCGGCGTCGAGCTCTCCGACGTCATCGCCCAGCTGAACCCGTCGGGCCGGGACGTCAACGGCGACGGGATGGCCGACAAGAACGACCTGTCGTGGACGAACACGCTGCTCGTTACCGCCAACCTCACGGTCTACTTCCCCGGCGCCAAGATCTCGCCATAGGCCGGCAACGTAGGTAGAGGAAGGATCGGTCGTGCCGTCGCCCAAGAAGAAGGTCACGCTCTACTTCAGCTCCGGCATGCTGGACGAGACCCAGCACGAGGCGATCCGGCAGGACCGTTCGATCTCGTGGATCATCCAGGCCGCCTGGCGCATCGCGCGCGAGGAGGTCCAGAGACTTCCCGGTTACGGCGGGCAGGCCGGCGCCGAGCCGTCCGCCGAGACGTCGGTCGTCAGCAAGAGACAGATCGAATCGCTCTGATCGCCTGACGGCGTCTCATATCCGACCCGGACGTGGTCGTTGAGCATGCCGTCGAACGCAGGCGCGGTGTATGAGCCATCGGCGCCCGCGACCGTGATGACGCCGTTCTGCGTCCGCTCGTTGAAGATCGAGAAGTACGCGAACGCGGCGTTGGTCGAGGGCAGGCCGTGAGCGACCCAGACGGTCTTCTGCCCACCGGCGCCGTCGTCCACCAGCGCGCTGGTGAACGTCGCGCCCGGCGGCGGGACGGGGATGAAGGGCGCGTTGCACGCCCACAGCACCGTGAACAGGCCGAGCAGCCCGCCCAGCTTCAAGATTCGACGGCGCAACGCGTTCATGATCGGGAGTCCCTCGGGAACGCTGCAACAGCAAGGCGCGCGCCGCCGCGACGGCCGCGACTTGTCGCGGTCATCGGGCCCGCAGGCGTCAACTCTGTTGGCGGTTTTCGCAACGTCGATTCAGCTCCAGCTAAACGCTGAAATTGTACCGCTTCAATTTCTTCTGCAGGCCGAAGCGGGATAGCCCCAGGATCTCGGCCGCCTTGGTCTGGTTGTTTGCGGCGCGGCCCAGCGCCTCGCGCAGCAGCGACCGCTCCAGCCGTTCGACGCGCGGCTTGAGCAGAAGGCTGTCGGGGTCGTCGGGGACCACCGCGCCCGGATCGCCGGCGGCGGCGACGGCGGGCGACAGGTCGGCGACGCCGATGCGATCACCCGACAGCGCGTCGGCGCGCGTGATCTCGTTCTCCAGCTCGCGCACGTTGCCCGGCCACCGGTGAGCGACCAGCCGGGCGAGCGCGGCCGGCTCCAGCGGTTTGGGCGCGGGACGCCCGGCGGCCGTCGCCAGCCGGGCCAGGAAATGCTCGACCATCATCGGGATGTCATCGCGCCGGTCGCGCAGCGGGGGCAGCGAGATCTGCGCGACGTTCAGGCGGAAGAACAGATCGCGGCGGAACTTCCCCTCCTCGACCAGGCGGGCGAGATCGCGGTTGGTCGCGGCCACGATGCGCACGTCGACCTTGCGCGTGCGTTCGCTGCCCACGCGGCGCAGCTCGCCCAGCTGCAGTACGCGCAGCAGCTTGCCCTGCATCGCGGGCGACATCTCGGCGACCTCGTCCAGGAACAGCGTGCCGCCGTCGGCGACCTCGAACAGGCCGCGCGTATCGCGCTCGGCGCCGGTGAAGGCGCCGCGCACGAAGCCGAACAGCGTCGATTCCAGCAGCGTCTCGGGAATGGCGGCGCAGTTCTCGCCGACGAACGGGCGATCGCGCCGCGGACCGTTCGAATGAATCGCGCGCGCGACCAGCTCCTTCCCGGTGCCGCTCTCGCCCTGGATTACGACGGGCAACGTCGTGTCGGTGATGCGATCGAGCAGCCGGAACAGATCCAGCATGCGCGGTGTCCGGCCGATGATGTTGCGATAGTCGTAACGCACGGCGAGCGCCTCCCGGTTGTCACGTAGCTCTTGCTTGATGCCCGAAAGTTCTTCGCGCCGCGCGGCCAGCTCGACCTCCAGGCGGCGGTTCAGCGCGTCCACCTGGCGCTCGCGGCGGCGCAGCTCGCCCAGGAGGCGCGCGTTCTCCAGCGCGATCGCCGCCTGCTCGGCGAAGTCCAGCACCAGCCGCACGTCGTCCTGGCCGAAGGCGCCCTTGCGCAGGCGGTGGTCGACGTAGATCGTGCCCGCCACGCGTCCCTTGATCGCCAGCGGAACCGCGAGCACGGAACGTAGGTGCAGATCCGAAACGGACAGCGCCTCGCGGAAGCGCGCGTCGCCGGCGGCGTCGATGGTGACGATCGGCTCGCCGCCCGCGGCGGCCTGGCGCGCGATCGATCGCGACAGCTCGAACTCGGCGGTCTCCAGCGTGCGCTGATCGATGTTGCGCGCCACCTTCACCTCCAGCTTCCCCGGCTCGTCTTCCAGCAGCAGGAAGCCGCGCTCTGCGTCGGTCAGCTCGATGACCGTGTCGACGATCATCTCCAGCAAGCGCGGCAGTCGCAGCTCGCTGTTGAGCCGCTTGTTGATGCGCAGCAGGCGGCGCAGCCGTCCCTCGGCGGCCAGCGCGCGCGCGGAGACCTCGGCGTCGCCCGAGCGGGCGGCGTCGGGGCCCAGCACCCAGAGCGCGTCGGGATCCCGTTCCAGTCCGGCGCGGTGGTGTTCGGGAGTGGCCATGCGTATTTCCTCCATGATGGTGCGAGCGAAACGGCGGGCGTTGGTCAACTTGTTCGCGTCGCCGGCACGTTCCGCCAGGCGGGCGGACAGAACGGCCAGGCGCAGGGCTTGCGGGCGTCGCTCGGCGGCGCGGGCGCGACGCGCCAGGCGATCCAGGCGATCGGCGGCGGCCGGGGCCGGCTCGCCGCCGCCGTCAGCCAGGGCCAGCGCGGCCAGCGCCCGCGCGCGCTCGGCGTCATCGTCCGCGGGAGCGCGCAGCGCGTCCGCCTCGGCGAGCGCCCGGCGCCCCTCCCCGGCCTGGCCCGTCTGGGCGGCGGCCTCGGCGGCGGCGTAGAGCGCGCTCGCCGCGCGGTGCTCCTGGCCCTCGTCGACGAAGGCCGACGACGCCGCGTGGTAAAGCGTCGCGGCGGCGGCGGCCTGCCCGCTGCGCAGCGCCAGATCGCCCTCGACGAAAGTGGCCGCTGCCAGCGCGAGCGCCAGCTTGCGCTCCGTCGCCAGAGAGCGCGCGCGTTCCAGCGCGCGGCGCGCCGCCGACGGATCACCGACGTGCACGAAGATGTTGGCGCCGTTGACCAGAGCGGTCGCCAGCTCCGCCGCCGCTCCCAGCCGCCCGAGCTCGCGCACCGCCCGTTCGCTGGCCGCCAGCGCCTCGCCGTAAAGCCCCTGCTCCGCCACCAGCGCGCCCAGGTTCAGCGCGACGCTGGCGACCGTGTGCACGTCGCCGTCGCGCGCCGCGAGGTCATACGCCTTCCGGTAACCGCCGAGCGCGTCGGCCTCCCGCCCCGCAAGCTGAGCCAGCAACGCCCCCAGATACGCGCTGCGCCCGGCGGCGACCGTCTCCGATCGCTCGAGCGCCGCGAGCGCGTCGCGCGCCCGCTCCGCCTGGCCCAGATACGCGAACGCCAGCACCGCGGTCTCGCCCGCGACGGCGCGGACCGCGGGCGGGGCGGACGCCGCCGCTTCCGCGAGCAGAGGATCGACGGTGTCGAGCGCGTCGCGGAACCGACCGCTGGTGACCAGCAGCCGCGCCAGCCGCGCCCGCAGCTCCATCGCCGGCACGCCGGCCGCGCCCGCGGCGAGGCCGCGCTCCAGCGCGACGCGCGCCCCTTCGGTGTCGCCGCGGCGTGCCCGCAGCCACCCCTCGCGCTCGGCGCACGCCGCCCGGGCGGCATCGTCGCCGGCGACGGTCCGCGCCGTCTCCAGCGCGCGGGCCGCCTCCTCATACCGGCCCAGCAGCGCCAGCCCGGTCGACAGCACCAGGCGCTCGGCCGCGTCCAGCGCGTCGGGCGCCAGCGCCGCCGCGCGTTCGTAAAGGATCGCCGCCCGCGCCGGCCCGCCGTCGGCGCGCGCCGCCTCGCCCGCCGTGCGCCGCAAGATCGCCACCGCCTCGGCGGCGCGGCCCGCGGCGACCAGCGCGTCCGCGCGCCGCGGATCGCCGCCGCCAAGTTGCGCGAGTGCCCGCTTCGCGACGCGCGTCCGCAGCGCCGCGTTCGCCGCCGCCAGCGCCGCCCGCCGGTGCGCGCTGCTGGGCAGGCGGACGCCGCCGTCCGCCGCCAGCTCCAGCCAGCCGGCCGCGCGCCCAGCGGCGGCAGCCGCCGCCCCATCCCGCAGCTCGGCGATCGCCGCCGGATCGCCCGCGCCGTCGGCCAGCGCCAGCGCCAGCACCAGCGCCTGCGCGTCCGCGCCCAGCGCGCGATAGCCCTCCTCGAGCAGCCCGTCCAGATCCGCGCCGGCGTCGGTCGTCACTTCCGCGGCGCGACCGCCGCGCAGGTTCGCGATCAGACGCCGCGCCAGCACGCCGACGATCGCCGCGTTACCCTGCGACCGCGCCGCGATCGCGGCCGCCGCGCCCGCGGGCACGACGACGTCGCCCGCGCCTGCGATCAGCGCCTCGACGTCGGCCGCCGTCAGCGGCTCGATCACGATGGCGCTCGCGAACGGACGCGACGGCGCCTCGCGCGCCGGCATCACCAGCAGCACGCGCCCCGACGGAGGCGCGCCCGCGGCCCACGCGGCGAACGCCGCGGCGGCCGGCCCCTCGTCCAGCCACACGCACAGCGGCTGCTCGGCGGCGCGCGCTTCCAGCGCCTCCGCGATCGCTGCCATGCGCGCATCGGCGCCACGCTGGGGATCGGCGCCCGCGCCGCCGCCGGCGGGGGTCGCGACCTGCAACCAGTCGGCGAGCGCGTCGAAGCTGCCGCGCCAGAAACGGACGGCCGGCGCGATGCCGGCGGCGCCCGCCACGGCGATCTCGCGCGCGACGACGTCGAACAGCGCGCGCCGTCCCGCCCCGGGCGCGCCGACCAGCGCCAGCGTGGAAACCGGCGCGGCGCTCTCGGCGAGGCGATCGACGACCGCGCGCAACGCGCTTCGTTCGGGACGGCGGCCGACGAAGATGCCGGCCAGCGGATCTCCCTCGGGATAAGGAACGCCCAGATCGACCTCGGCGGGCGTCTCCGCGCCGGCGGACAGACGGATCACCTCGCGCAGCAGCTCGCGCGCGCTGGCGGGGCGCTCGCCCGGATCGGCCGCGAGCAACCGCGCGATCAGCGCGTCCCAGCCGTCGCCCAGGCCCGGACGAATCGACGACAGCAGAGGCGCCGGCTCGCTCAGCATGCGCTGGACGGCGGGCAACCCGCGCCCGAACGGCGCGGCGCCGCTCCAGGCTTCGAACAAGGTCGCGCCGAGCGCGAACAGATCGACCGCCGCAGAGCGCACGCCCGTGAGCGCCTCGGGCGCCGCGTAGCCCAGCGTCCCGCGCGCCGCCCCGTCGCCGGGAACGGGCGGACCGGCAAGGCCGAAGTCGATCAGAACAGCGCGGCCGTCGCCGGCGAGGCGAATGTTGGCCGGGCAGACGTCGCCGTGGATCAGCCCGCGTCCATGCAGGTGCGCCAGCGCGCCCGCCAGCTCCTGCGCGGCCCGCACCACCGCCGCGCGCCGCGTGGCCTCGTCCGCCAGGCTCGCCAGGCTGTCGATCGGCGCCCCGACGATGCGTTCGGTGACCAGGAACATCCGGCCGTCGTCCAGTCGACCGACGTCGCGCACGCGCACGACGCTGGGATGCGCGAGCGTCTCCAGCCCCGCGAGCTCGTTCACGGCCGACCCGCGCGCCGCCGCGCTCGCCGCGAACACCTTCGCCACGCACGCGACGCCGTCGGCTGTGTCGACGACCGCGAACGTCTCGCCGCTCGCGCCGGCCCCCAGACGCTCGCCCTGCGCCCAGCGCGCGGGAAAAGCCTCGGCCGCTGAGGCGACAACTATATTGGCGTTCGCCACATGTAAATCTTACGGCAATTACTAGAAAAATAAAGCAAGCGCACCGTTGTTGGCATTTTAGTTCCACAGATCGCCTCGGCGGAGCCAAACCCCCGCGCGGCGCGCGGCCCACGTGGCCTCCCGCCCGAACCTCGCGTCCGCTTCCGTGCTTTTTCCGGCGCGTCGGCTGCAGTCCGACGCGAACGCCAGCCGACGCGCCGGAAAAAGCCTACGCGCGGTAAGGGCGCCCGCGGAATGGGCAGCCTGCGACACCGCGCGTAAAGAAAATGGCCTGGGTCGACGCACCTGGAGCTAGCGGGCGGCGGCTTCGGCTTCGCGGCGTTGCAGGCGGCTGCGGGCGGCGGCGGCTTCGCCGCGGATCTCGTCGTCGTCGTGCGTTGCGGCGACGAAGCTCAGGTATTCGTCCGCCTCCTGGCCGCCCAGGATCGAGATCGCTTCGATGATCTTTCGCATCTCCTTCCGATCGCGCAGCGATCGGGACTGCGTCAGCTCGCGGACCGCCCGCCGATCCCGCATCGCGATCAGCGCGCCCAGCGCGGAGTCCCGGACCGTCTCGTCGTCGTCGCCCAGCAGCTTGAGCAGGGTCGGCACCTCGTCGCGCAGCTGCCGCTCGCCGATGATGCGGATCGCTTCCTCGCGCAGCTCTCCCGCGTCCCCCACCAGGGCGGCGTGCACCACCGCCGGCGAGCCCTCCTGCAGGCGGTGCCGGGTCGCGACGCCCTCGATCAGGTCGCGGGCGATGTGCGTGATCAGCACTGTCAGCGAAGGCACCTGGGGCGCCGGCACCGGCGCGCCGGCACGCGCCTTCCGGGGTGCGGCCGTGTACGGCACCACGCCCTGCCCGCCGATGTCGAACGCAACCGCGCCGGGGACCTCGGCCGGCCGGGTGTCGACGCGGACACGGACCTGCGCGCGGGCTTCGCCCTTGGCGCCCAGCTCGACACATTCGGCCGTGAACGCGACGCGCGCCCGCGCGGTGGGGCCCGTGCCCGCGTCCTTTCCCGGCGCCGCGAAGATGCCCGAGGCCATCAGCGCCTGGCGCACGTCGCGCTCGATCGCCTCCGCGTCGATGTGTTCATCGCCGGAACGCGGCAGCGCCAGGTTCTCGATCGTGATCGCGCCCAGCACCGGCCGCGGCGGCGGCGCGGCGGCCGGCGGCGCGGCGCTACGCCGGCAGGCCGGCGTCGCCAGCGCGCCCATCAGCGCGGCGGCGGCCAGCAGCCCCCCGAGCGCCCGGCGCATCACAGCACCTTGGCGTACACCAGCAGGTCGTCTCCCTGTCGATAGAAATCCGGGATCGCGCCCTGCAGCCTGAAGCCGGTCTTCTCGTAGAAACGCCGGGCGCCCCCCTGCCCCTCCAGGCTGGACGTCTCGACGCGGACGATGCGCGCGCCGCGCTGCTTCAGCTCCTCGTCGACCGCGGCGACCAGCGCGCCGCCGACGCCACGGCCGCGCGCGCTCTCGCCGACCACCAGCCAGTAGAGGTCGTACGTCGCTTCGGTCATCGGCGTCGCGCCGAAACAGGCGTAACCGAGCACGCGTTCGCCGTCGTCCGCGACCGCGACGCGCGCTTCGTAGCCCGTGTCGTCCGGGTCGCCAGCGGTGGGCTGATCGGCGGCCGCGCCGTCAGACGGTGCGAGCGCCGCGTCGAGCAGCTCGATCGCGCACGCGACCTCTTCGGAGCGGAACCCCGCTCCCTGCGAGAGGATGTCGATGAGCTGCGCGCGATCTGGAGGCAATAGGGATCGTATCCTCATGGGTGCGTCTCTGGAGGGCGAGGTCGACAATACGCCGGATCAGGTCTTCGTAAGCGAGGCCGGCGGCGCGTCCGGCACGGGCAAATCCACCGGATGCTTCCGACAGATCGCAGTTGGGATTGACGTCGATGGCGTAGGGGGTGCCGTCGGCGGCGAGGCGAACATCCAGGCGACCGTAGTCGCGAAGGTCCATCGCCACGAACGCCGCGCGCGCGACGGACCCGATGCGCGCCTCGACGTTCGCCGCCAGTCCCGTGCAGCGCACGGGCTTCGTGCCGCGATACTCGGCCGACGTTTCTTCCCACTTCGCCTCGAAGGATACGATGCGCGGGCGGCCGGGCGGCATCTCCGAAAAATCGATCTCATGCAGTGGCAGGAGGTCGACGCCACCGTCGGAACGGCCCAGCATCGAAACGTAGATCTCGCGGCCTTCGATGTAACGCTCGACCAGCGCCGGCTGCCGGTAGCGCGAGATCACCGCGGCGACCCGGCGTCCCAGCTCGGCGCGATCGTGAACCACCGACTGCGAGCTGATCCCTGTCGACGCGTCCTCGCGCGAAGGCTTCACGATCAGCGGAAACGGCAGCGTCACGCTGGCCACGTTGGGGGTCGCCAGGCAGACAGCGTCCGGCGTGGGCACGCCCGCGTTGCGAAGCACGGCCTTCGCCTTGTGCTTGTGCAGCGCCAGCCCGAGCGCGAGCGGGGGCGATCCCGTATAAGCGACGCCGGCGCGCTCCAGCAGCATGGGCAGCAGCGGCTCGAAGCGGGCATCGCCGGACAGGGACTCACACAGGTTGAAAACGGCGTCGGGCGCGAACGCGGTGATCGCCGACAGTGCCCCCATCAGATCTTCGTCGACGCCGAGCACCTCGGCGACGACACCGGCGCGCCCCAGCGCGGCGGCCACGTCCCCGGCGGTGCCGCGAATGTCCTCGCGCGATCCGTTCTCGGGATCCTGCAGGCTGTGCTCGAAGTCGCGGTTGTGAACGACGAGTACGCGCGGCTTGTGAGCGTTTTTCACGCCTGGATCATTCTAGTGATCCGTTCTGACATTTCAACGTTCGAGATCCGACTGGGTGAGTCGATCGCCGGAACGAACGGAACGCCGAGCTCGCGCCCCAGCGCGCCGGCGACGCGCGCCGCGAGCAGATGCAGCGGCGGCGGCGTTCGTCCGGCCGGCAGCTCGGCGGCGATCGACGTCGTTCGTGACGCGGCCAGACCGCAGGGAACGATGAGGTCGAACCCGGCGAGCGCGCCCGCGACGTTCAGCGCGAAGCCGTGAATCGCGACGCGTCGATGCACGTGCACGCCGAACGCGCAGATCTTGGCGCCAGGGTCGTCGCCGGGGCCGCCCACCCACAGTCCGGGCGTCTCGCGCCGCCAGCTCGCCTCGATGCCCAGCTCGCCCAGCACGCCGGTGATGGCACGCGCCATCGCCGTCAGGTGACCGAGCACGCCTCCCCGCAGCCGCACGATCGGATAGCCGACCAGCTGCCCGGGCCCGTGATACGTGACGTCACCGCCGCGCGACGCTGGATGTAGCTCGACGCCCCGGCGGGACAGCTCGGCTTGCGGCGTCAACACATGCGCGGGGTTCGCGGACCGACCCAGCGTGACGACCGGATCGTGCTCGCACAGCAGCAGCGTCTCGGGGCCGGCGCCGGCCAGAACCTGGGCGCGCAGGGCTTCCTGCAGGCGCACCGTCGTCGCGAACGGCACGCGCCCCAGCCAGCGCCACACGGCGGCCAAGATTTACCCCTCGGCGATGTCGGCGAAGAAGTCGGCGTCGACGAAATCGACGCTGACCATGGTGTTGATGACGCCGACGCCGTGCCGGATGCAGGTCTCGGCCATCGCCGCCCCGTCCGCGATCTCGATCGGCGCGGACGGCTTCTTCCATTCCGCGATCGCGTCCTCGGCCAGGCGCCCGCCCAGCATCAGAAGGCCCTCGTCCTGACCGCGCATGCGGATGCCCTCGCGCAGCTCGCCGATGGCGCGCCGCCCGCCGGATCCGCCGCCGTACTTGAACGCGACCAGGCACCGGGACGAACGCGGTCCGCGCCCGCGCAGCGCCTCGACGTAGATGGTGCCGTCGACGCGCTTCACGAACGTCGCCGGGCCGAAGCCCTCGCGCTGCAGCAGCACACGGGCCAGCGCCTCGAACGCGGGCGCCGGCAGCTCGGCGATGCGCCGTTCCAGCGCCGCCGCGGTCCGCTCGCGCAGCGCGCGGCGGGCCTCACCGAACACCTGCTCGGCGCGCTCCAGTTCGGCATCCGGGGGCCGGCGCGCCAGCGCGTACAGGCCCGCTCCCGCCGAACGCACGCGCGGGCGCATACCCGCCCGCAGCCGCTCGCGCGGTTCGGCGGCCAGCGCCGTGCGCATCACGCGCCAGGCCTCGTTGGGCTCGCCGTGAACCAGCCGCCGCCGCGTCGCCCCGTCCGCGATCTCGCGAACGTGCACGCCGCGTCCCGGCGGACGGCCGCCCAGGATCTCCAGCGCCGCGTCAACCGGCGTCATGATCCGGCGCGGGCCCTGCCCCTCGCCGGCGCCTCCCGCCGACCCGCCGCCCTGGCCCTGATCGGCCGCCGGCGCGCCCGCTTCCGGCGCGGCCCCTGCGCTCGCGCCGAGGCCCGCGTCGTATCGCGCGCCCTCCGCGGGACGCGCGGACATCCCTTCGCCACCGGGCGCTGACGGACGCGGGCCTTCGCCGAACGCGCCCCCGCCCTCGCCGCCTCGCCCACCGCGCCGACGCCGGCGGCGGCGACGCCGCCCGCCCAGCTCGCCCCCTTCGCCGCCCGGGCCGCGCTCTTCACCAGGACCCGCAGCCGCCCCACCGCCCGCGCCGGCTTCCTCGCCGGGGGCTCCCTCGTCTTCACCCTCGTCATCGCCGTCGTCGGCCGCTTCATCAGCGGCGTCGGCGGGAGCCGAGCTCTCGTCGTCTTCCATGGACGTTTCGTCCTCCTCATCGCCGGCCGTCTCGTCATCTCCTTCGAGAACGCCGGTTTCGGCCAATGCAGCGGCGCGCGCCTCGGGCGAAAGCCCCGCGTGCACCGGCTCGTCTTCGTCGCTTTCCATAGCTTCACCCGCGCCCTCGGCGGCGGCCCCTGCGGCCGCTGGCGCCTCGCGCCGCTCGGGGGGCGCCTCGTCGCGGCCCCCACGCCCACCGCGGCCCCGCCGCCGGCGCCCGCGCCGGCCCTCTCGACCTTCGCGGCCGCCCTCGTCCCGGGCGCCATCTCGACCATCGCGCCCGCCCCGGCCGTCCCGCCCGCCACGCCCACCGTCCCGATCCTCCTGGGCCGGCGCCGCGGCGGCCTTCGCGTACGCCGCGCGCTCCTCCGCGGTGACCTCCGGGTAGCGCAGGAGGCCGAACATCCCCGGTTTCGTGCGGACAAACGGATTCCCCGGCGCCTTCTTGACCGCCGCGGTCAGCTGCGTCTGCATCGTCACCTCGGGCGTCCGCCCGACGAACGTGAGCAGCTTCTTCCCGAGCGCGCGCTCGGTCAGCTCCTTGTAGTGCAGCGGCTGGCCTTCATGGCGAAGGATCTCGAGGGCCGCCTCCAAGAAAGTCATGGCGCCCGTCTTTACCACAGATTGGCGCCAGTTTGCCCAATCCCCTCCCGTCTTTCCGAGGACGAGGACGAGGATGAGGACGACTACGAGGACGAGTACGGGGACGGGAAAGCAGTTTTTTTGACGGCTGAGTGCCCCGAGGTTACCCGTGGAGGATGGCGGGTCAGCGCAAGATCGGTGTCCTCATGGGCGGCCTGTCCGCCGAGCGCGACGTTTCCCTTCGCACCGGCGAAGCGATCCTCACGGCATTGACCGACCGGGGCCACGACGCGTGGCCGCTGTTCGTCGACCGGGACGTCGACCTGGTGCTGCGGCAGGCGCGTATCGACGTCGCGTTCCTGGCGCTGCACGGCCGCTACGGCGAGGACGGCTGCATCCAGGGAATGCTGGAGCTGCTGGGCATCCCGTACACGGGATCAGGCGTGCTGGCGTCCGCGCTGGCGATGAACAAGGCCAAGGCCAAGGAGGTCTTCCGCCTGAACAACCTGCCGACCGCGCCTGGCTACCTGGTCGAGGCCGACGGCGGCGAGGACCTGCTGGAATTGCACGGCGCGTTCGGGTTCCCGGTCGTGGTGAAGCCGTGCGGCGAGGGCTCGTCGTTCGGCACGCGCATCGCGCGCGACGAGCTGGAGCTGGAGATCGCGGTCGAGGACGCGCTGCGATTCGACGACGATGTCCTGGTCGAACGCTTCGTCGAGGGCAAGGAGATCTCCGTCGCGGTGCTGGACGGCAAGCCGATCGGCGCCGTCGAGATCGTGCCGAAGCGCGGCTTCTACGACTTTCACAACAAGTACGCGGGCGGCCGGACGGATTACCACCTGCCCGCGCGGCTTTCGCCCGAGCGCTATCGGTCGGTGTTGCGGCTGGCCACGCTGGCGCACGAGGCGCTGGGCTGCGAGGGAACGACCCGCGTCGACCTGGTGGTCAGCGAGCGCGGCAACGAGGTCATCCTGGAAGTGAACACGCTGCCCGGCATGACCCCGAACAGCTTGCTGCCCAAGATCGCGCACAGCGCCGGCCTGTCGTTCGAGGACCTCGTGGAGGAGATCCTCAAGGGCGCCCGCCTGCGCGCCCACGGCCACCGCCGCGACCGCCGCGCCGTCCAGGTCGGATTCCAGGGTCCCGAACGCCGCAGCGGCTTCCTGTCAGACGCGCACTAGGCACTCCGCGCCGCAGGCGCGGAGCGCCTATCCCCCGTAACCGCCCTCCGCACCAAGCCGATCATCGCTCAATCAAGTCAGTTGCCCTCCGTGCCGAGCATGCCTGCGACTTGATTGAGCGATGATCCCTCGCTGACGCTGTAACCGTTCTTTCGGCGTGCCCTCGCCCTGACTCGGCGTACGATTGCGGCGATGAGGGTTCGGGAGGCCGTTCTGCTCTCGGCGGCGATTGCCGGCGCCGGCGCCTGCGGGGGCGGCGGCGGCGCGGCGGCACCGGTCACCTACTACAAGGACGTGCTGCCGATCGTCGTCGAGCACTGCGCCGGCTGCCATAGCCCGGGCGGGTTCGCCCCGTTCTCGCTCGTCAATTACGACGACGCCCGCGGCTACGCGTCGGCCGTGTCCATCGCGACCGGCGCGGGGATCATGCCGCCCTGGCCGCCGGCCGCCGGCTGCGGAGACTTCCGCAACCCGCGCCGCCTGTCGGCCGCCCAGATCGCGACGTTCGCCGCGTGGGACAAGTCCGGCGCGCCCGCCGGCGATCCCGCGGACGCGCCCGCCAGCCTGACGCCCCCCGAGATCAACCTGGGCGCCCCGGACGTCACGCTGGATCCGGGAACCCCGTACCAGGCGGACGCGGCGCTCAACGACGACTTCCACTGCTTCCTCACCGATCCCGGTCTGACCGCCACGCGAGATCTGGTCGGCTTCGACATCCATCCGGGCGTGGTCGCCAGCGTTCACCACGTGCTGCTGTTCGCGGTGCCTTCCGACCTGCTGCCGATGGCGCAGGCCCGCGACGACGCCGAAGCCGGCACCGGCTGGAGCTGCTTCGGCGGCACCGGCGTCGGCTCCGGCCTGAATTACCCGATCGTCATCGGCGGCTGGGTCCCCGGCGCGGGAGCGAACGCGTTCCCGCCGCCGACCGGGATCAGCCTGGCCGCCAACACGCGCGTGATCATCCAGATCCACTACAACCTGCTGGAACAGCGCGACGTCCTCGACCACACGACGGCCGACCTGTATTTCGCCGCCGCGCCCGTGGAAAAGCCGGCGCAGGTTCGTCCCGTCGTAAACAAGACGTTCATGATCCCGGCGGGCGTCGCCTCGCAGACGGTCTCCGCGCAGCTGTCGGTCAGCGAATCGTGGGCGCTGTGGGGCGTCGTGCCGCACATGCATCTGCACGGGACCGAGATCAAGGTCTCCATCGAGCACCCCGGCGGCGGATCGACGTGCGCGATCGACATCCCGCAGTGGAACTTCCACTGGCAGCAGTTCTATTACTACCAGCAGCCGATCCTCGTCGGCCCCGGCGACATCGTCCGGCTCGAATGCACCTACGACAACTCGGCGGACAACCAGCCCATCATCAACGGTGTGCGCGCCCAGCCTGCCCCGCTGATGTGGGGCGAAGCGACGACCGACGAGATGTGCCTGAATTACCTGTACTTCACGTCTATCTAGGTGGGAACCCTCGAAGGTTCCCACACCCTCCCGCGATGAGCTCCGCGCGGCGAAGCCGCGCTGCGCTCGACGCGATCTAGGGGCGATGCGACGTTCCCGGAATCCGGGCTTGTCACGCGCATGTAACAGAACCTTGCGCTAGACTGCGCAGCCCGTGGCCCGTCGCCAGCGTAAACCGGTGGTTGGCAAGCCGCCGGTCGTCAACGACCCGGCGGCGGCGAAGCTGTTCATAAACCGCGAGCTGTCGTGGCTCGGCTTCAACGAGCGCGTGCTGGAGGAGGCGCGCGACGCGACCGTCCCGCTGGCCGAGCGCTTGAAGTTCGTCGCCATCGTCGCGTCGAACCTGGACGAGTTCTTCATGGTCCGCGTCGCGGGCCTCAAGCAGCAGCTGTCGGGAAACGTCGTCGAGACGCCCCCCGACGGGCTCACGCCCGCCGAACAGCTGGCCGCGATCAGCACGCGCGCCCACGCCATGGCGACCGACCTCTACGGCGCGTGGCGCAACGACATCGGACCTGGACTGGAGCGCGTCGGTATCCGGCGGGTCAGCGCGGGCGATCTGACCGCCGAGCAGAAGGCGCACCTGTCGGCGTTCTTCGCGCGCGAGGTGTGGCCCGTCCTGACGCCGCTCGCGGTCGATCCGGGGCACCCGTTTCCGATGCTGCGCAACCGCAGCTTGAACCTGGCGGTGTTCATGCACCGCGAGAAGGACAAGACCGGCCGGCGTGAGACCGTGGTCGCCGTCGTGCAGGTCCCGTCGGTGTTGCCGCGCCTCACCGAGGTGCCGCTGCCGCCCCCGCCGCCCGCCTCTGAAGGCAACGGCGTGCCGGCCGCGTCCACGACGCGATACGCGTACATGCTGCTCGAGGATCTGATCACCATGCACGCCGGCGATCTCTTCCCGGGCTTCAAGGTGCTGGGCTGCAGCCCGTTCCGCGTGACGCGAAACTTCGACCTGTCGATCGACGAGGACGAGGCCGACGATCTCCTGAAGACGATCCAGAAGGAACTGCGGCGGCGCGAGCGCGGCAGCGCGGTTCGGCTCGAGATCGCGCACGACACGCCGGTCGAGGTGGTCGTGTTCCTGCGCCAGTCGCTGCGGCTGGAAGCGGACGACGTCTACCTGTTCGAGGGGCCGCTGCACCTCGCCGACCTCGGACCGCTCGCCTCGCGCGACGAGCTGCGGCCGCACCGCGACGAGCCGTTCTCGCCGCAGATCGTGCCCCCGCTGCAGGAATACGACGACATCTTCAGCGTGATCGCCCAGCGCGACATCCTGCTGCAGCACCCGTACGAATCCTTCGAGGACGTCGTCGAGTTCATCTCCGAGGCAGCCGACGATCCGAACGTCCTGGCGATCAAGCAGACGCTGTACCGCACCAGCGCCGATTCGCCCATCGTGCGCTCGCTGATCCGCGCCGCCGAGAACGGCAAGCAGGTGACGGCGGTCGTCGAATTGAAGGCGCGCTTCGACGAAGCCCCGAACATCCAGTGGGCGCGCACGCTGGAAGATTCGGGCGTGCACGTGGTGTACGGCCTGCTCGGGCTGAAGACCCACTGCAAGGTCGCGCTGGTCGTGCGCCGCGAGGGCAACCGCATCAAGCGCTACGTGCACCTGTCGACCGGCAACTACAACCCGTCCACGGCCCGGATCTACGGCGACCTCTCGTACTTCACCGCGCGCGACGCGTACGCGGACGACGCCGGCGCGCTGTTCAACCTGCTGACCGGCTACTCGTCGCCGCCCTCCTGGAAGCGGTTCGCCGTCGCGCCGCACGGACTGCAGGACCGCATCATCGCGCTGATCGAGCGCGAGGCGGCGCTCGGATCCAAGGGACGGATCATCGCGAAGATGAACGCGCTGGTGGACGCGCCCGTGATCAAGGCGCTGTACCGGGCGTCGCAGGCGGGCGTGTCGATCGATCTCATCGTTCGCGGCATCTGCTGCCTGCGCCCCGGCGTTCCTGGAACCAGCGACAACATCCGCGTCATCAGCATCGTCGATCGTTTCCTGGAGCATGCCCGCATCTTCCACTTCGGAAACGGCGGCAAGCGCGAGGTCTATCTGTCATCGGCCGACTGGATGCCGCGTAACTTCCAGCGCCGGATCGAGGTGATGTTCCCCGTCGAGGATGAGGGGCTGCGCGATCGCGTGATCGACGAGATCCTGGCGATCGCCCTCAAGGACAACGTGAAGGCGCGCCGCCTGATGTCGGACGGGCGCTACGTTCGCGCACAGCCGGACACTTCCGCCGACGGGACCGCCGAAGCCAGCCTGCGCAGCCAGTACCGTTTCATGGAACTAGCGCGCGAAAAAGCACAGGCAGGACCGCCGCTTCCAGGCACCGGCGGGACGTACCACGTCCGTCCCACCCCGCCCGCGCGCCCGGGAACCGGTCCGGCCCCTCCCGCAAGCGCCGCCGCCCCCGCTGCCGCGTCGTCGTGATGCGGCCCACGTCTCTACAAACTACGAATTCGGCCGTATCATTGTTCACATGCGCGCATCGCTTCGTTTCTCCGTCGCTGTCTCCCTGCTGCTGATCGGCGCCGCGGCGCCCGCCCGTGCTTCGCTGGTGCTGGCGCTGGACCTTCCGACGATGGTGACGCGCGCCGATAACGTCGCGGTCGTCGACGTCGTATCGGTCAAGGCGGGCTGGGACGCGGACCACGAACAGATCCTGTCGACGATCGACCTCGTGGTGGTCGACAGCTGGAAGGGCAGCGCGGCCTCGGGGACGCACCTGACCATCGTCCAGCCGGGCGGGACGGTCGGCGACCTGACGCAGACCGTTCACGGCATGACGCGTTTCGTGCCCGGCGAGCGCGCCGTGGTGTTCCTGACCGGCCGTCCCGAGCACGCGTCCGTCGTCGGCATGGCGCAGGGAAAGCGCATCGTGGCCCGCGACGCCGCGACCGGCCGTTTCGTCGTGCACGCGCCTGACAAGGCGGGCGCGACGTTCATTCGCAGCACGCCCGCCAGCGGCTCCTCGCCGGTGTTCGACCTCCGCGCGCGCCCGCTCGATGACCTGCGCGCCGACGTGCGCGCCCTCGCCGTCACGAAGGCGGCGCCTGCGCCGGCGCCGGGCGCCAAGCCCGTCACGCCGAACGGCAGGACGCGGTGAAGCGCGGCGCACTGATGGCGGCCGCCGCCATCGCGACCCTGGTCGCGGCGCGGCCCGCCGCGGGTTACGTCCGCTACACGTCCGATGGCGGCAAGATGTTCAAGTGGCCGCAGTCGTGCGTCGTCATGCAGGTCTTCCCCGAAGATCTCGTGGGGATGATGAGCCGCTCGGAGATCATGGGCGCGATCGAGGCCTCCGCCGGCGCCTGGAGCAAGGGCAGCAACTCGTGCACGTACCTGGACATCATGGTCAGCAGCTCGGACGCGGCGACACCGCGCGCGGTCAACGACGGTCACAACAACGTCGTCTTCCGCACCGAAACCTGGTGCAAGCTGAACGCGAAGAACGACTGCGATCCGTCGGTGGCATATGACGCCGCCGCGCTCGCGCTCACGTCCGTCTCCGCGAGCACGACGTCGGGCATCATTCGCGACGCCGACATCGAGGTGAACGCCCACCACTTCAGCTGGACGGATCTGGTGATGCACCCCGATCTGCGAGGCGCCGGCCAGTCGTTTCACGATTTGCAAAACGCCGTGACGCACGAGATGGGTCACGTGATCGGCCTCGATCACACCTGCTACCTGCAACCGCCGGCGCCGCTGGACGACATGAACGTGCCGATTCCATCGTGCTCGAGCGCGTCCGACGCCGTGCTGGCGACGACGATGTTCCCGTCGGCCAACCCGGGCGACGTCGACAAGCGCACGCTGGAAGCCGACGACGTCCGGGCCGTTTGCGAGATCTACGCCGTGGCCGCCGATCCCATGACCTGCGCGCCCGGCGCCGACGATCCCGGGGGCTGCGGGGGCTGCACCACCGGCGGCACGCCGAAGACCGCGCTCGGCGGGTTCGGCCTGCTGGCCGCGATCGCGCTGGCGGCGCGCGCGAAGCTGCGGAGGCGGCGCCGCTGATCGTGACCCGCTGGCAAAGCACCGCGCGCCTGTCGTTGCTGATGGCGACGGCGCTCGCGGTCGCCAGCGCTCCGGCGTCGGCCTACGTTCGCAAGCGAACGGACGGCGGCATCGGCGAATACTGGCAGGTCGGCTGTATCCCGCTGGCGGTCTACATCAACGACTTCACCGAGATGTCGCGCGACGAGGTGGCGAAGTCGATCGCCGCGGCCGCGCACACCTGGAGTCCGACGGCGGTGACCTGTCCGGACGGAACGTCGCATCCGTTCCTTGAGATCGTCCCGGCGCTCGCGGCCCCCAACACGCTCGCGCCCCGCCCCGGATACGACGGCCACAACACGTTGTTTTTCTACACGCCGGAGCATCCGTACCCCGAGAACACGGCGTTCAGCGGCTCGACCATCGCGGTGACCTCGGTGTTTGCGCGCGCCGACGGCCACATCGTGGATGCCGACGTGCAGATCAACGCCGTCGACTACGACTTCGCCAACCGGGATCCGGGTTACGTCCCGGTCGGTGACTATGATCCGCTGGACCTTCAGAACGCGGTGACACACGAGTTCGGCCATCTGATCGGCCTCGGCCACAGCTGCTGGAACCCGTTCAGCGACTTCGACCAGCCCATCGACAACATGGATGCCGGCGTCCCGATGTGCGATCCGCCGCCCGCCGGCGTCGCGGACACGGTCATGTTCGCGAACATCGCCGGCAACGGTGAGATCACCAAGCGCACTCTGTCACCGGACGACATTCGCGCCGTGTGCGAGATCTACCCCGCGACCGCGGATCCTCACGCGTGCAGCCTCGACATGCCCGACGATGGCTGTGGCTGCTCGATGTCCGCTTCTCGCTCTCAGCCGGTCCTCGTAGTCGTCCTCGTCCTCGTAGTCGTCTTCGTACTCGAAAGGCGCGGGAGACGAGGGACGAGGACGAGGACGGGCTAAGAGCCTTCGAGCTCGAGGCGTAGATCGCGAATCGACGCTTCGCCAAGGTTCGAGCTGGCGGGAACCTCCAGCTCCTTCTCGGCGCTGTGATAGCCGGTGGCGACGACGGTCAGGCGCCAGTGGCCGGGGACCAGGCGCAGCAGACGAAACGTCCCATCCTTGCGGACGTCGGCCGTCGCCTTGGCGCCGCCGGGCCCGACCGCCTCGAGGCGGCCGCGTGCGATCGAGGCGCCGGTCGTCTTCGCCTTCACCTCTCCCGCGATGCCGCCCGGGAAGGGCACGGTCAGGTTCGCGTACTTGCCGGGCGTGACGGTCTGAACGCTGGTCGGGTAGTCGGGATGGTGAATCTCCAACCGGGCATCGCCCGCGGGCAGCGGCGCGATCGTGAAGTGACCGCCCACGTCGGCGACCGCGCTTCCGACGGGCGACGCGCCGGCCGGCACGACCGGATCGATCATGTCCGCCGGCCACACCGCCAGCCGCGCGCGCGCCAGCGGCCGCCCGCCGTCATCGCGGACCAGCCCTTCCAGCCGCGCCTCCGCGCGCACGAGCTTGATCTCCAGCGCGGGTGGCGACGACCCGGCCGCGACCTCGACTGACACCTGCGCGGTTCCGCGGCCGGACGCGTTCGCGGACAGCCGGTAGCTGCCCGCCGGCAACGCCAGCGAGAAATGGCCGCCCGTGTCCGTGACCGTGCCCAGCCCCGCCGACGCCGACGCGCCGCCCGCCGCGACGACCACGCGCGCGCCGTCGATCGGACCGCCGCTCTCGTCGACGACGCGCCCGGTGACGGGGAACCCCTGCCGCATCGCCAGCTTGCCGACGTCGCGGCGCTCGCCCGGCGCGAGCACGAACTCGTCGCTGCGCAGCGGTTCGGCGCCGCCGTGCGCGACCTCGACGCGGTAACGGCCGGGGATCAGGTCGTCGACCGTGAAGCGGCCCTCGCGATCCGCGACGGTGGCGCGCGTCGTCCCCAGCGCGCGGCCGGCGCCCGACGGCATCGCGGCCGCCTCCGCGGCCAGCGGCAGCGGACCGGTCTGCACCGTCAGGTCCTCGATGGCGCTCGCCAGGCAGCGGACGCGCGCGCCCGCGGCGGCGCCGCCGCGCGGGTCGACCACTTTCCCGAACACGCGCGCGCCGCGCACCAGCTCGAGCACGGTCTTGACCGGCTCGCCTGCCCCGCGGGTGTCGACCGCGGGCGACCGCCGCAGCACGTATCCGGGTCGCGACGCCGATAGCCGGTAGCTGCCCGGAAACACCAGCGACGCGAAGTTGCCGTCGCGATCCGATCTGACCATCGCCGGCAGCGGATCTTCCCCGGGCGCCCCGGTGTCGGTCTCGATGCGGACCGGAACCTCGGCCAGCGCCGATCCGACGTCGTCGATGACACGGCCGGTGACGGCGCGGCCCGGCGCGAGCTCGAGCACGACAGCGGCGGCCGCAGCCGGGCTCTCACTGGCCTCGACCCCGCGCTGGGGCGCCGACGCGCTGTCGCCGCGGACCGCGCGGACGGCGTATCGGCCCGCGCCCAGCCCTCCGAACGCGAACCCGCCGCCCGCCCGCGTGGCGGACTCGCGCAGCGGTCCCCCGCCGTCGGGCGCCAGCAGCACGCGCGCCCCCGCGACGGGCGCCCCACCCGCGTTCACGCGCCCGACGATCGACCGCCCTTCCCCGTCGACGCGGACGGCGGCGTCCTCGCCCGGCACCGCAACGGGTGTCTTCTCCGCCGTCGGGAACCCGGCCGCCTCGACCAGCAGCCGGTACGGTCCCGGTGGCAGGCGCGCGAAGCGGAAGCGTCCCTCCAGGTCGGTCGCGGTCTCGAGAGGCGCGCCCCCCTCGCCCGCCAGCGGAAACGCCAGGATCCTGGCCTCGGGCACGGGCCGGTCGCGGCGGTCGACCACGCTACCCGCCAGCGTCGCGGTCGCCGCCACGGCCGCGCTGCCGTCGCGGGCGGCCGTCGTCCGATTCCCGTGGCAGCGGCAGCCCGGATGGGTCGAGAACAGCAGCAAGAGCAGGAGGCACCGGGAGACTCCCGGGCGCTTGCTTGCGGTTTCCATCGGCTGGTGCTAAAGGTACGCGCCTTCCGGAGGGATTTGAAATGGCAGCGCACTGCGAAGTCTGCGGCAAGCAGCGCCGGGTCGCTAACAACGTCAGCCACTCGAACATCAAGACGAAGAGCATCCAGCGCCCCAACCTGCGCCGGGTGCACACCCGACTGGCGAACGGCACCCGTAATCACATCCGCGTCTGCACCCGCTGTCTGCGGTCGGGCCTCGTCGCGAAGGCCTAGCGCGCCAGCACGCTAGCGCCGCCGGCGGGCGATCCCGCGCTTCGCGCGGGGGGCGGCTATTGGCTGGCCGCGGTCGTCGCCGATCCCTGGCAGATGAAGTCCAGCGTCAGCTGAGCGCAGTTCTGGCGGTTGCTGACCACCAGCCGGCCGGACTGCAGCGTCGACTCGGAGATCTGCTGCCGGACGGTGCAGGCGGTGTCCGCGGTACACCCCCCGATCGGTGGGCAGCCGTCGTCGTCCCCCACCCAGATCTGCCAGGTCGGGTTCGCTGACATCAACGTGGCGGCCGAGACCGTCACGTTCGCGGGCGTGATGATCTGATTCCAGGTCGGCGTGGCGTCATCCCTGATCGTGTCGGTCACGCCGGCGGTCATCGTCGTGACCTGGCCGGCCGGGTTCTCGAACTCGCAGAAGGGATCCGGCATCGATCCCCCGACGTCGCCCATGTTTCGATCCCAGCCGCCGCCGCTCAGCTGCGCCGACACCGCCCGGATCGTCCAACGCGAGGTGGAGTCGATCCGGCACTGCCCGGTGGCTGAGCAGGTCTCGCACAGCTCGCACGCCATGCACGCTGCGCCCTGCGCGCCGCACAGGAACGCCGAACGCTGGCGAACGCAGAAGTTGCCGTTGCAGCATCCATCCGAGCAGTTGGAGGGCGTGCAGGTCGTGCCGCCGCCGGTTCCGCCGCGCCCGCCGCCGGTTCCGCCGCGCCCGCCGGTGCCCGCGATGCCGGTGCCGCCGGTTCCTGCCACGCCGGTGGTGCCGGCCACGCCGCTGGACCCGGCGACGCCGCTGGTGCCGGCCACGCCGCTTGTTCCGGCGACGCCCATCGTTCCCGCCACGCCGGTGGTGCCGGCCGCGCCGCTGGTCCCCGCCGCGTCACCGGTCCCCGCAGCACCGCTGGTGCCGGCCGCGCCGGTCGTCCCGGCAGCGCCGCCGCTCGTGCCGGCGTCACCGGTCGTCCCGGCGGTTCCGGTCGTCCCGGCCGTGCCGCTCGTCCCCGCCACGCCAACGGTGCCGCCCGCGCCGGCCGAGCTGCCGCCGCCCGTTCCCGCCACACTGTTTCCGCCCGCGCCGCCGGTGCCGGACGCGCCTCCCGCAGAGGCATCGTGAGGTAGGAACGGCATCGATCCGAGCCCGCTCTTGTCGACCCCACACGATGCGATCACCGCCGTCCCCAGCCCCACCAGCGCGACGAAACGCGCAACGCGCAGGCGCGACGTAGGCAAAGGTGGGAAGAACCGCATCGTGATCATCGTATCTCGAACGATCGCTACGCGAAAGCGCCAACACCGACGAGAACGACCGGCACGACGCGCGCGGCCCACGCCGCGGTGACGCGTCCGGTGAGCTCGTAGACCGTGGCGCCGCAGATGTGACTGATGATTAGAGCCAGGGTCGCCGCCGCTCCCATCGAAAATGAAGCACGCGACATGTGCGCCGAAAACACGCCCACCAGCGCGCCGATGGCGGCGGCCGCGACCCGCGGCCCGGGCAGCGCGCGCTGCACCACGCCACGCAGCAGGGCCTCCTCGAGAAACGTTCTCAGCGCCAGGCCTATGACGACGGCGACGAAGGCGACGGGGCCCACGGCCCCCGCGCTCCCGACCGCCCGCATGAATGCGCCGCCGATCGCCTCGGCCCCCACCGCGCGCATGAGCGCGCCTCCGAGCGCACCCGCGCCGACCGCGATCGCGAGGCCCGCCAACAAGCCGCGGCGTCCCGCCCGTGCCGGCCGTCGCGCCAGGTAGATCGCCACCGCGATCCCGATCAGGATCGTCAACACGATCTGGATCAGCATGACGAACTTGGTGATCACCGAACGCTCCGCCGCGTCGGCACCGAGGCTGTCTGTCACGGCCTGCAACGCGCGTCCGGTCAGCGCGTAGATGATCAGCAGCGTGGCGCCGTCTGATGCGCGGACGCGGCGCTCGCGCACCGCCTCGGCGTCCAGGCAGAACGCGGCCTGCTCGACGCCGGCTTGCCAGTAGGCCCAGCCGGCGAACGCGTACAGCAACAGACCCGCGACGCACATCGCAGCGTCCGCGCCGAACAGCACGTTGAAGAGGCCGCCGACGCCCATGTACGCATAGATCGTCGACGGTCCCACCGCCGCGGTGGTCTCGTCGGACAGATCGGCGCCGCCGCTGGCCATCGCCACCGCGACGAAGCTCATACCCGCCGCGCCCACGATGACGAGCAGCCCCGCCACGAGCCGCGCGCCGACCGACGTGTTCGGTACCGACACCGACATCACCGCGAAGATCACCGCGGCGATGACGCCGATGATGATCGCCCAGGCACGCGCCTTCGCCGCCAGCAGCCTGGCGAGCGGCACCGGGACCGTCCGCAGGATCCAGAACGCGCGCCGCTCGGCCTGCATGTGCGTGAGCGGGCCGATGGTGCCCATGTACACCGCCACCGAATACGCGAAGCGCGAGATCCGCTGCAGGCTGGCCGTCGTCCACTCCCACCCCACCGCGCCGAAGATCTGGACGCCGATGAAGATGAAAGGGATCGCGATCAGCGCCAGCAGTTGCGAACGATCGCGCACGATCAGCCGCAGATCCTTGGTCGCGGCCGTGGGCAGGCGCGCGGTCGCGCCAGGCACGGGGCTGGTCTCGGCCCACACGGCGCCCGCCTCTTCCCAGCCCGCCATGCCGGCGCGCCGGGCAACGGCGACGGTCAGCAGCATCGCGGCGACGACGGCGCCGCCCAGCGCCCCGATCGCGACGACCGCCTGCCCCGGATGTCCCCGCAGCAGCGCCGCGAGCGGCGCGCTCACCAGCGCCGACGGCGAAAACGCGAGCGCGGGCGCGAAGCCCGCGACCTGCCCGGCCAGCGCCGCGGGCGCGCGCATCACCCACGTGCCGAGCATCCACAGCGTCGCGAGCGACAGCGCCGCCACGAGACGAAGCCCGGTCCACGCCAGCCGGCGGCGACGCGCGGGCACGTACCGGACGACCGCCAGTTGCACGCTGTAGGCGAGCGTCGAGATCCCGATCTGCACCAGCATCGAGATCGCGATCGCCACCGGCCACGCGGTGAGGCCTAGCTTCCAGACGAACGTGGCCGCGATCAACACCGGAAGCAGAAACAGCCCGCCCACCGGATCGGTGACGGCGTCGGCGATGCCGCGCGCCGCGACCAGCATGTGCAGAGACACCGGACGCGCGAGCAGGAACTCGTTCTCCGGCGATCCCGCCCGTACCGCTTCATTGCCGGCAGCGCGCGCCGAGAGGCTACCGAACGCGATCGTCCCGGTCACCAGCGCCAGGACGGCGACCTGACCGGCGACGTCGACCGTGCGCGCGATGATCGAGAACGCCTGCGCGAACAGCCCGACGTACGCCACCGCGGTGACGACGCCGACGACGGTCGCGATCAGCACGGCCCGGCCCCGTCGCCGCGCGCGGAAGGCGTTGCGCATCGACCGCAGGCGAAAGCGGATGAAGATCCCCGCCAGGCGAAGCGTGTCGCGCATCTTGGTCAGCCGTCCGTCGTGACGCGCAGGAACAGGTCCTCCAGCGTCGAGCCGGGCGTCTGGTAGTGCGCGCGCAGCTCGTCGGGCGTGCCCACCGCCTGCAGCTTGCCGCGCTGGATGATCGCGACCCGATGACACAACCGTTCCGCCGCGTCGAGCAGGTGCGTCGAAATGAAGATGGTGCGCCCGCGCGCCGCCAACTCGGTGATGGTCTCGCGCATCTGCTTCGCGCCCGCGGGATCCAGGCCGTTGGTCGGCTCGTCGAGGATCAGCACCTGCGGCTCGTGAATCAGCGCCAGCGCGAGGGCCAGGCGCTTCTTCATGCCCAGCGAGTACGTCACCGTGTAGGCGCGCGCGGCCTCGGCCAGGCCCAGCCGCTCGGTGATCGCGGCGGCGCGGCGCCGGCCTTCGGCGGGCGCGAAACCGTGCAGGCCCGCCACCATCTCCAGTATCTCCACGCCGCTGAGGTACGGGTAGAGGAAGGGTTCGTCGGGTAGATAACCGACATCGCGCTTGAGCGCGACCGAGTCAGCGTGACAATCGCGCCCGAGGATTGACGCCCGCCCAGCGCTGGGGCGGAGCAATCCCATCAGCAGCCGGATCGTCGTCGTCTTTCCGGAACCGTTTGGGCCGAGGAAGCCCATCACTTCGCCCGCTGGAATGCGCAGGCTCAGCTCCGACACGGCCTGCGTGTCGCCGAAGCGCTTGCTCAGACCTTCGGTCTCGATCACGAGGGGGCGTTGGCAGCGCGCAGTCCCAGGCGCGCGACGTCTGCCCGCCCGGCCACGTCCTCGCCGAACAGAACGGCCAGCGCCTCGGCCGGGCGCGCGCTGCCCTGGGGGCCGACCGCGATCCGGAACGTGACCGTCTGGCCGCCGTCCCAGTCCAGCCGGCGGCGCGCGGCGCCGTCGTCCCAGTGCTCGGCGGAGAGCAACGTCTTGCGCACGTCGATCATGCGCGCGATCTTCTTCTCCGACGTGCGCAGGATGCGCAGCGGATCGCTGCCGCGGGCGAGCGCGAACGCGGGCGCGACGTCGACGTCGTCGGGCAGCCGCGCCGCGTACTCCGCCTCGGCGATGACGCCGCCGACCGGTCGATCCCCGGGGCCCAGCCGCGCGGCCTCGAGGAACTCGATGCCGTCCAGCGTGACGCGCGCCAGCCGCCGCAGCAGCTCGTCGGGCGAGACGTCGTCGACCAGCGTCACGTCGACCAGCTCGCCCAGCGACGGAATGCCGAGGCCCAGCGCCGGCCCGTACGACAGCTCGGGCTTCGGGTGGAAGCCCTCCGAATAGAACAGCGAGAACCCGGCGCGCCGGAAGATGCGCGGCAGGTGGCGCACCAGATCCAGGTGGCCCAGGTAAGCGACCCGCCCCAGCTTGGTGTAACGGAGCCGGTAGCGGTGCGGCGTTCCCTGCGGGGCGCGTTTCGGCGGGGGCGTGGTCTGGCGATGACCAGCCTTGGTTCCGTCAGGCTTCGCGCCGTCGGCGTCCGCGCGTTCGGCCGGCTTCGTCGCGGTGGGCAGCCACGCGTTCATGCGCCGCAGGTAGAACAGCCGTTCCTGCTTCATCGCGCCGAGGTCGCAGGCGATGCCGCAGTCGTAACAGATCAGCTTGGCGGCCGCGGCCTCCTCCGCGGCGGCGACGCTGCTCGGGTGAAGCAGCTTCTTGAACGGCTTCCCGCACGGAGGCGACAGCCGATCCTTGAGCGCCTTGCGATATTCCTTCGCCAGGAAGTCGTCCTCGAGGCCGATGTCGATGTGGCTCCAGGGCAGCCGGGCCGTCACCGGCAGCGTTCCCAGGTACCGGCCCACGTCCAGGCCGGTGCGCGCTGACGTCTCGGCGATGGCGCGGTCCCACAGCTCGACGCGCAGGGCGTCGTCCCAGCTGTCGAAGCGGCAGCCGAGCCGGAACGCCGCCTCGAGCACGTCGGCGACGAGGCGATCGCCGCGCGAGAAGATGCCCTCGATGTGCGACGCGTGGTTCTCGTGCATCTTGAGCGTGACGCGCAGGGCACGGGCCCGCGCCGCCAGCAGCTCCTGCTTGCGCGCGATCTCCGCTTCGCCGTCCATCGCCGCCCACTGGAACGGCGTGTGCGGTTTGGGAACGTGCGACGACACCGACGCCGTCACCTGCGCCCCGCGCTGGTAGCGGCGCCCGATCGCCTGCACGCGTGCCGCGGTCTCGACGATCCCGACGACGTCCTCGTCGGTCTCCGTGGGCAGCCCGATCATGAAGTACAGCTTCATGCGTGAGAAGCCGCGCCCGAACACGCGGTGCGCCGATTCGAGGATGTCGTCCTCGGTCACGTTCTTCGCGACGACGTCGCGCATGCGCTGGGTGCCGGCCTCGGGGGCGAAGGTCAGGCCGCCCGCGCGCACGCTGGCCATCTCGCCCAGCAGATCCTCGTTGAGGCCGTAGGCGCGCAGCGACGACACCGACAGCGCCACCCGCTCCGGCGCCAGGCGCGCCATCGCCGCCTTCACCAGCGGCGTGACGCAGGAGTAGTCCGCCGTCGACAGCGACGTCAGCGCGGTCTCGTCGTAGCCGCCCTTCTTCACGCCGCCGATCAGCGAATCCAGCACCGAGACCGGATCGCGCTCGCGCACCGGCCGGTAGATCATGCCGGCCTGGCAGAAGCGGCAGCCCTCGGTGCAGCCGCGCGCGACCTCGACGGCCATGCGATCGAAGATCGCCTCGCCATACGGCAGCGGCGAGTCGTCCGGGAACGGGAACTTGTTGATGTCGGCGACCATCGCCCGCTTCGGCCGCGCCGGAACGCGCGGGTCGACCGGCGCGCCCACGACGACCAGACCGGTCTCGGCGTCGGTCTCGGTGGCGTACAGCTCCGGTATGTAGAGAGGAAACGCCGCCGCCAGCCGGATCAGCCGTTCGCGCCGCGGGACGCCCGCCCGCGCAAGCGCCGCCGCCTCGCGCACCAGCGCGGGCAGCGCCTCCTCGCCCTCGCCGATGAAGAACGCGTCGATGAACGGCGCCAGCGGTTCGGGGTGCGTCGCCGTCGGACCGCCCGCGATGATCAGCGGTCCGGTGTCGCCGCGATCAGCCGCGCGCAGCGGGATCCCGCTCAGGTCCAGCGCGTTCAGCACGTTGGTGTAGGTCAGCTCGTACTGCAGCGAGAACCCGATCACGTCGAACTCCGCCAGCGGCGTCGCCGATTCCAGCGTCACCAGCGGCAGCCCGCGCGCGCGCAGCTCGGCCTCGCAGTCCAGCCAGGGCGCGAACGCCCGCTCGCAGGCGATGTCAGCGGCGCCGTTGAGGACTCCGTAGAGGATCTTCGTCCCGAGGTGCGACATCCCGATCTCGTACGTGTCGGGGAAGGCCAGGCAGATCCGCGCCGCGACGCGCGCCGGATCCTTGCGCACCTCGTGGTACTCGCCGCCGACGTAACGCGACGGCTTCTCTACGTCGGCGAGAAAATCAGCGTAGGGGTGCCGCATGTCGCGACTCCCGCTCTATTCGTTCCCCTGGAACACCAGCGGGAACTCGGTGGCGTACTCCTCGGACGACTGCGGGAACACCCAGCGCTGCACGACCTCCTTGACGCACGGTTCGAGCATCAACTTGAACTGCGCGGGCCCGTCCAGGGTGACGTGCTTGACCTTCCCCGAGATTCCGATCGACAGCTTCACCGACAGCTTGCCGTGCGTGAGGCTGTTGTCGCGCGTCAGCGCGCGCTGGTAGCAGATCTTGATCCCCGCGCGGTTGTTGCTGATCACCTTCGTGATCGCGGCCTGCTCGGGCGGCGGCAGCTTGGTCCCACCGCCGCCGGTGATGTTCAGGTTGTGGTTGTCGCGGAAGCGGGACGCATCGCTCCCGCCCGTTCCCGTCTGCTGCGGCGTCACGGGCGTGGGCGTCGCGACGGGCTGCTTGCCCTTGACCTTCCCGCGCTGCTTGCCCTTGCCCTTCGCGGGCTCGGACGGCTGCGTCGGCTCGATCACCGGCGGAGGCGGCTGCTCGGGCGGCTTCTCGACGACCGCCGGCGGGGCCTCGACGACCGGCGCCTTGGCCACGACCGGCACCGGACGCGGCGGCTTCTTGAATGAATTCGCCGTCACCACGATGACCAGCCCGATCACCACGAGCAGAGCAATGATCAACGCGGTGGTCTTGCCGCGCCCTTTGGTGGCGTCGGCGCTCGGGGACCAGCCCGTCGCGTCGCTGACGGACATCAGGCGCGGCGGCGCCCCGGGAACCTGCGTCCCGCCGGGCAGGTTCAGCATCTGCATCACGTCCGAGTTCACCGGCTTGGGCGGTGCGTGTGCGTGCCCGTGCCCGACGCCGTTCGTCTTGGCGTGCGGCGCGTGATGGGGCTGCGGCGCCGGCGTCTCGAGCAACGACGACGCATCCCCATGCCCGTGCTCGCCCCGCGCCGCGAGCGCCGGATGAACGCCGCCGGGCGGCGGCAACTTCGATGCGGCGCCGCCGGGCGGGTGCCCGATCGGCGACGGCGGCGCGTGCGGTCCCGTCGGCTTGCGCGCCTGCCCTTGCGGCGGTCCACCCAGACCGGCCAGCGGCGGTATCGGCGGCGGCGTGGGACGGCGAGGCGCGCCGGGCAGCGGCGGTGGTGGTGGCGGCGCGCGCCGGCGCGTGATCTCGGCGGCGACCTCGGGGATGGCGCTGGGGGGCTTCCAGCCGTCGAGGCGCTCGTTCCAGATGTGCACGTCGGCGTTCTTGGCCAGCGGCATCAGCCGGTCGACCAGCTTGGGTCGGGTGAACGGCCCCGTCCGGTTGCCGTCGAGGGCCATGTACCACTGGACGAGATCGTCGGCGGCGCCGACGGCGGGCATCTGCCCGGTCGGCCGGCGCTGCGCGGCGGGAGGCGCGGGCGCGCCCAGGTCCGGGAAGGGATCCGCGCCCAGCCCGAAGGGCGACTGGGCGAGTTGCGTCCGCTCGACGTCGTCGACGCCCGGCGTCTCCATCGGGATGTTGAGGGCGTGCGCGGCGCCCGATCGGGGGCGCCCGGCGGCCGCCGCGGCGGAGAGCGTGGGTAACCCGGCGGACGACGGCCTGGCCTCGCGAACGGTGATGACGTTCGCGCAGCTCTTACACTTGACCTTGAGGACCTTCCCGCGAACCCTTTCGTCCGCGATGGAGTACTTGGTCTGACAGCGATCGCAGACGAATTTCATTCGGGTTTTCGGAGCGGTTTCGCCGCTCGCAAGAAGCCGAGAACGTTATCATTTCAGCGTCATGATTACCATCGCCGCGACACCGATCGCGATGAGCACAGCGATGATCGCCCAGCTGACCGGCCGCGACGGTGGCGGTGCAGTTTGTACGGGCGGCTGATCGATCTCAGGCGCGCGGGCTGGACCGCTTGCGGGCCGCGCCGAACCCGAGCCGGACGGCGACGCGGACGCCCTCACCCGGGCCGATCCGGAGCCGGCCGAGCTACCGCGCGCGGCAGGCGCCGCAGGTTCGGGAGCAACCTCGATGCGCATCGCGAGCGGCGCCCGGCGATCCAGGTCGAGCTCTTCCGAATTGTCCTCGACCACGACGTTCGCGGGCGGTTGCCCGGCCGCAGCGCCCGGCCGCGGTTCCGAGAACGATCGCGACGCGGCCACGCCCGCCTCCGACGTGGACGCGCCGGGGGCGAACAGCTCCTGCATGTAAAGCGCCATGCGCCGGTTCCCGCTGCGAAGGCCGCTCTCCTCGAGGAACTCCTCCAGGTCGTGGCTCATCTCCTCCGCTGTCTGGTAGCGATCCTCCGGCCGCTTCTCCAGCGCCTTCATCACGATCAGTTCCAGCGTGGGCGGGTAGTCGCGGTTGATGGCCGTCGGCGGCGTGACCATCTCGTCGACGATCTTGCGCATGATCAGCTCGGGCGCGCCGCGATACAGCCGCTGACACAGCGTCAGCTCGTACAGGATGATTCCCAGCGAGAAGATGTCGGACCGATAGTCGGCGGGCTCGCCGCGGACTTGCTCGGGCGACATGTACGACGCCTTGCCCGGCCGCGTGCCCGATTCCTCGCGCAGCTCGTCCTGCGCGCGCGCGATGCCGAAGTCGACGATCTTCGTCTGCCCTTCGTAGCTGGCCAGGATGTTCGTCGGCGAGACGTCACGGTGGACGATGCGCAGGATGTGTCCGTCCGGCTCCCTGCGCTCGTGCGCGTAAGCGAGTCCGGCCGCTGACTGGCGGATGATGTGGACGGCGTGCTCCAGCGGGAGGTAGTTGTTCACCGCCAGCCCGCGCTTGACGATGTCCGCCACCGTCTCGCCGTGGATGTACTCCATGGCGATGTACTTCATGCCGCCCTCGTCGGCGACGTCGTACAGATGGACGATCGACGGGTGATTCAGCTTGGCGGCCAGGCGCGCCTCGTCCAGGAACATCGACACGACGCGCGGGTTCTCGGCGTAGCGCGGCTGCAGCAGCTTCAGCACGACCTGCTTCTCGAAGCCGCCCATCGCCTCCTGCTTGGCGATGAACAGCTCCGCCATCCCGCCCGACGCCAGATGACGGACGACGGTGTAGCGGCCGACCTGCGTGCCGATGAAGCTCTCCGGCTTGTTCAAGCTGGGAGGCCGGTTGGTCCGCGGAGTCGCCATCGACGCCCGAATGTTACTTCCGATCGCGGGTAAGTGGTATTGCTAGCCCGTGCGCCTGGACGTCCCACGTGACGTTTCTCTTGACGGGCATCTCGTCGACGGTGTGCTCGGCTATCTGACACTGTGCACGGGGATCGCCTTCGCGGTGCTGGTGGTGGTGCTGGCGGTGACGCTGTTGTTCCACCGCGCGCGCGCCAGCCGGCCCCACGCCCACCACACGCACGGTGACAGTTTGCGTGCGCGCCTGCTGACATTCGGTGTCGGGCTGATCCTGTTCGTCGCCATAGACGTGACGCTGGCGGTGCGCGCATCGGGCCACCTCCACGAGCACTTCTGGAACTACCCGGACGCCGACCCGAGCGCGCTGCGCGTCGAGGTCACCGCGCGCCAGTGGTCCTGGACGTTTCGCACCGCCGGCCCCGACGCCCGCTTCGGCACGCCCGACGACGTGGTCACGCTGGGTGAGCTGCACGTCCCGGTCGGACGTCCTGTTTACCTGAAGCTTCGCTCGAAGGACGTCGTGCACTCGCTGTACCTGCCGAACTTCCGCACCAAGATCGACGCGATTCCAGGTAGCACGACGAAGCTCTGGTTCCAGGCGCAGGAAGCGGGCCGCACCGAGATCGGCTGCGCGCAGCATTGCGGTGTCAGCCACTACAAGATGCGCGGCTGGCTGATCGCGAGCCCCGAAGACGAGTACCGCGGCTGGCTGGCGCGCGCCGAGACGGACAGCCGCCTGCGCTACGACCCGGCCGACACCGTTGCGCAGCAAGAGGGCTGGGAGTGGTGAGGCGCATCTTCTCGACCGATCACAAGGTGATCGGAAAGCAGTTCCTGTTCCTGGGGCTTGCGTTCCTGGCAGTGGGCGGCGTGATGGCGATGCTGATCCGCTGGCAGCTCGCGCGGCCCGGCCAGCCGGTGCCGATCGTCGGGCGACTGCTGTTCCCGGGCGCGGGCGGCGTGATCTCGCCCGCCGCGTACACGTCGCTGTTCACGATGCACGGGACGATCATGATCTTCTTCGCGGTCACGCCGATCCTGATCGGCGGCTTCGGCAACTTCTGCGTGCCGCTGCTGATCGGCGCGCGTGACATGGCGTTCCCGCGCTTGAACATGGCGTCGTTCTGGGTGATGGCCGCGGCCACGGCGACGCTGACGGCGTCGTTCTTCGTGCCGCTGGGCGCCGCCCAGGCGGGCTGGACCGCCTACGCGACGCTGTCGACCGCGATCGGCGCGCCCGGCCCGGGGCAGACGATGTGGACGGTGGCGATCTACCTGAACGGCGTCTCGACGGTGATGGGCGCCGTCAACTACATCACCACCGTCGTGCGGCTGCGCGCGCCCGGGATGAGCTGGTTCCGCCTGCCGCTGACGGTGTGGGGTTTCTTCCTGACGTCGATCCTGAACGCGCTGTTCGTCCCCGTGATCGCGGCGGCGATGGCGCTGCTGTTCTTCGACCGCGTGTTCGGCACGCAGTTCTTCATCGCCGGCACCACCATGCGCGCGGGCGGCGATCCGATCCTTTACCAGCACCTGTTCTGGCTGTTCGGCCACCCCGAGGTCTACATCCTGATCCTGCCGGCCTGGGGCATCGTCAGCGATCTGCTGTCGTTCTTCGCGCGCAAGCCCGCGTTCGGTTACCGCGTGACCGTGTGGGCGCTGATCGGCGTGGTGATCCTGTCGTGCGTCGTCTACGGCCACCACATGTTCACGACCGGCATGAGCCCGCTGCTGGGCGAGAGCTTCATGCTGCTGACGATGATCATCTCGGTCCCGACGTCGCTGCTG
>Ga0207701_10000790_pt1 | contig 33575 bp, 34 predicted proteins | sample KBSSwiSSwithPhiX_FD_184294 | JGI IMG/M metagenome (GOLD analysis project Ga0207701, IMG submission 184294) | Switchgrass rhizosphere bulk soil microbial communities from Kellogg Biological Station, Michigan, USA, with PhiX - S5 (SPAdes) (version 2) | ecosystem: Environmental > Terrestrial >... | reverse complement strand
ATTCCCATGTGGGCATACATGCTTGTTGGATCGTACCTGCAACCTGTTGCGAAAGAAGTTATTTTTGGCGACAGCAACAGTGCACTCAAAGAATTATTTATTAAAAGAATTTCTTCGATAGATGTTAACCAGTTTGCTGAAAAAAGAGTTGTGGTGAAGGGTTGTGGAAATTTACCTGTGGGGGAGTATGCATACCTGGAGATCACAAAAGTTTTGAGGCCTGTAGTGAAAAGTATAATGTATGGAGAAGCCTGCAGTACGGTGCCGATATTTAAGAAGAAGTAATATCTTAAAACCAACCCCGTCTTTTAAATATCCAGAGCATTATTGCCGGAATAATGAGTGTCATGAACACGGTTAAATAAAACCCTACATGGGTGTGTGCGAAAGGGATCACGTCGAAATTCATTCCAAAAATCCCGACTATTACGGTAGGTGGCGCAAGTAAACAGGTAACTATCGCCATCACCTTCATTACCTGGTTCATTTTGAGATTCACATTGCTGATATAAAGATCCTGGATGTTCATCAGTACATCCCGGTAGTTTTCAGTAAGATCATGAGCCTGCAGGATGTGATCGTATATGTCTTTGAAATATTTGGTATTCATTTCCTGCAACAGGTCGCTTTCGCTTCGGATAATTCCATTGATAAGATCGCGGACCGGAGTAATATTTCTTTTAAGTACGATAAGTTCTTTCCTTAATTTATTGATACGCGCAAGTGAGCGGGTGTCGCTTTGCCGGATCACATCTTCCTCAAGCTGTTCAATACATGTTACGAGTTCTTCCATTACCACAAAGTAATTATCAACAATAAGATCGAGGAGACTGTAACATAAATATTCAGCTGAGTTCTGACGCAATTTTGAATTAGGAATTTTCAACCGTTCGCGAAGCGGATTGAAAACATCACGTTTGGCATCTTCCTGGAAGGATATCACATAGTTTTTACCGAGAATGATGCTGATCTGTTCCTGCTCAACAGTATTATTCGCGCTATTATAATACAGCATATTGAGGAGACAGTATATGATATCGCTTATCTCATCCATCTTCGGTCGCTGGTTGATACTGAGGATATCTTCTATGATCAGGGGATGTATCCCGAAGTGAGTGCAGATAAGTTCAACATCGGCTTTCCGGAGGCCATCAATATTGATCCATGATGTATTTGGAGTATCCTTGAATTTTATAACCTCGGTTACATTATCAAACTCATGTTGCTTTAAAGATTCTGCTTTGTATTCATGGATGAAAACTTTTACCTCCCTAGCCTCTTCGCGTTGAGGAGGAACGGTAGGATTAACCGATAAAATTTTTTTGGTTCTTTCGGTTCCGAAGATGGGAGGAACACCCAAAAATCTTAAATATTTATCCGGTCTGATTTGCATATTAAAATATTCTTACAATCTTTCATACAATGCTCTTAGTTTTTCCCGGGTCATTATCTTTTCCCAGTCTTTCCCAAGCGCATTTTCCCAGAGAGGCTTCATCCCAAGTGAAACATCGATCATCTTATTGAAATCCGCGTCCGATAAACCAGTTGTTATATTCTGCGGGATGTCGATCTTGTTTTTCTCGACCATGTACTTGAATTCTTTCACTCCTACAGGATAATATTCCTCAAGCTTATCAAATACAATGCAATTGCCTATACCATGTTTCGTGCCTAACAGGTAACTCAAGCCATAACTTACCGCATGAGCCACCCCAACCTGTGAATAGGCAATGCTCATTCCGCCGGCGTAAGACGCCATCATCAGCTGGTCATCGCTCTCGTCATCCCACTTAACTTTCTGCACGAATACTTTCTGACAAAGTTCGAGTGCTTTTTCGCCATACGATTTACTGAATTCATTCAGGTAGGTGCCTTCGAGACTTTCGATACAATGTATGTAACAATCCATACCGGTATAAAAGCGCTGGTTCACCGGAGCATTGCTGGTGAGTTCAGGATCAAGAACAATCTGATCAAATGGGGTAAAATCAGAATTCATACCCAACTTTTTTGTCGGGCCTGTGAGCACAGTAGTTCGGGAAACTTCGGCGCCGGTGCCACTCAGTGTGGGGATACCAACTTTATAAACACCTGGGTTTTTTACAAGGTCCCATCCCTGGTAATCGGCGGAGGAGCCAGAATTGGTCATCATAAGAGAAACAGCTTTAGCAAGATCCATAGTTGAACCTCCACCAATGCCAATTACGCCACTTACTTCACCAAACTCATCTTTCAGTTGCTTTGCAATTTTGTCTACATAAGTTGTTTTGGGTTCATAGGTAACATCCGCATAAAATATTTTGTCGTTCCCTTCAACAGGGACTCTTTTCACTAAAGGTTTGTTTTCAAAGAAATGGTCAACAAGAAAGATCATTGGGGTATTTTCCCTTCTTTTATGAGCGATGATCCCACTCAACTGGTCGAAACAGCCCCGGCCGTAAACCACATAATCCACCATCTTGAAATTCCTGAACTTCATAAGTTATTATAATTAATAGTTGTCAATTTACAAAAGCTTAGTCGCTCTTTCGAGGTCTTCCGGCGTATCGATCTCAATACCCATATAGTCGGTGAGAACCATTTTTAAAGGTATACCATGCTCAAGGTACCTGAGACATTCTATTTTTTCAGCCGACTCCAAAGGAGTTACGGGCCATGATGTAAAATCGAGAAGCGCCTTTTTCCTGAAAGCGTATACACCTATATGTTCGTAATAGTCAATTGAAATCTGTTTGTTACGTGCGAATGGGATTGCGCTGCGGCTGAAAAATAATGAGTTGTTGCTGAGATCTACAGCAACCTTCACATAATTTTCATCGGTGACGAATCTCTCTTCTTTCATCACCTGCATTAATGAGGCCACCTGCACGGAAGGATCGTCAAAAACCTGGAGTAATTTTTCAAGAGGTTGCTTTTTTACGAAAGGTTCATCTCCCTGCACATTTAGGATAATGTCTACATCAAGGTCTGCAGCCACTTCAGCTATCCTGTCGCTGCCGCTTTCATGGGGGCGCTTACTTTTTATTGCTTTTCCTCCATTTGCAGTGATTTCTTCAAAAATGATGTCGCTGTCGGTCACCACAATTACTTCATTAAATAATCCTGTTGCTACGGTACTATCATAGGTATGACGGATGACGGTTTTATTACCCAGCTGTTGCATCAGCTTGGCAGGAAACCTTGTAGCTGCATAACGGGCGGGAATCATCGCTATATTCTTCATATTGCTGGTATCGAAATGTAAAAGTAAGGGCTGGCAGACAGCAGCGGAAATTAGGTGATTGTTTTTTATATTTGAAAAGCACCGATTTCCGGCTTTCGATTGCCTGCCACCAACAACCTCTAATACATTGGTATGAAAGCTGCTGAATTGATGAACAGTTATTTTGTGGATTCTGATACATGGGATGAGATGTATTCGAATAACGAACTGCGCCACCAATACAAGAATGTTGTTGAATTTATGCTGCAGCTGAGCATTGACGAGCTCAATAAAAAAGAAGAGATGGCAAAGCAGCTCTTCATGAGCCAGGGTGTGACATTTACCGTTTACAGCAGTGGCGAAGGAATTGAAAAAATTTTCCCGTTCGATATTGTTCCCCGCATCATTACTTCAGTGGAGTGGGCGCACATTGAAAAGGGTATCGCGCAAAGGCTGCGGGCCCTGAATCTTTTTCTGAAAGATGTATATCATACCCAGTTTATCATAAAAGATAAAGTTGTGCCGGCACAGATGGTATACAGTTGCCAGCATTACCTGAGGGAGATGCATAAATTCCCGGTTCCTTACGACATCTATGTACACATTGCGGGCATTGACCTCATCAGGAATAACGACGGATCCTTTTATATTCTTGAAGACAACCTGCGAACGCCAAGCGGGGTGAGCTACATGCTTGAGAACAGGGAGATCACCAAAAGGATATTTCCTGATCTGCTCCCACAAAATAAAGTGCGCAGTGTAATGGAATACCCAACATTGCTGCGGAGGAACCTGATGTCGCTTTCACCGAGGCAAACAACAAACCCAACAATAGTGGTGCTTACGCCGGGAATGTATAATTCAGCGTATTTCGAGCATACTACATTAGCCAGGCTGATGGGCGTAGAGCTGGTGGAAGGAAGAGATCTTGTGGTTGACAATCACAAAGTGTATATGAAGACCACCCTCGGATTGCAGCAGGTTGATGTGATTTACCGGAGGGTTGATGATGATTTCCTGGATCCGCTGGTATTTAATCCCGAAAGTTCACTTGGCGTTTCAGGAATCATGAGTGCTTACAGGAAGGGAAATGTTGCTATTGTAAATGCTGTTGGAAACGGAGTTGCCGACGATAAAGCTATTTACAGCTATGTTCCCCAGATGATAAGGTATTACATGAACGAAGAACCGATACTCAAAAATGTACCGACATACCAGTTGGGCAATGCGGAAGAAAGGGATTATGTATTCAGTAACATTGAAAAGATGGTGATCAAGAAAACGAATGAGAGCGGGGGCTATGGAATGCTGATGGGCAGTGCCTCTTCGCAGGAAGAGATTGAAAAGTACGTGACTGGCGTGATGACTGATCCGAGGCAGTTCATTGCTCAGCCGATCATCAATCTTTCTTCTTCGCCGTGTTATATGAATGGGGTGCTTACACCGAGAAGAGTTGATCTGAGGCCGTATGCGTTGTGTTCACCCAACGGGATAGAGATCGTTCCGGGAGGATTGACGAGAGTAGCGTTACGTGAGGGATCGCTGGTAGTGAATTCGTCGCAGGGGGGTGGGAGTAAGGATACCTGGGTGCTTTCCGATTGAAGATTTAATTTTTAAATGAGGGTAGAATAAAAATATGCTTAGCAGGGTTGCGGATAGTTTATACTGGATGAGCCGTTACATGGAACGCAGCGATGGCATCATCAGAATGCTGAAAGTTAATTATGCATCTTCGCAGGAATCAGTTATGATGTCGGCAAACGGCAGCAACAGAAGCGTGCTGCAGCATATGGTGAGCAACAAGGAAAACCCGGCATCGATCATCAACAATATTATCAGTGCAAGAGAAAACGCACGAAGCGGACAAGACCACATACCACGAGAGCTATGGCAATGCATGAATGAATTTTATCACGACATACAAAATAAAAACCTGAAAGATCTGCTGCAGAAAGAAGATCCTATCACCATTCTGGATAACCTGCATAAGCACTGTACGATATATAACGGAACAGTGGATATGACCATGATGCGCGGAGAAGGAAATTCGTTCATGAGCATCGGAAAATATATAGAAAGAAGCCTGCAGGTGGGAGATATTCTCGCCATGAGATTTAATGAAAACGACACACCTGATGAATCTAAGAAACTTGTTGAGCATATGGTACTGAATGGAAATTTTCCACGTTCCATAATATATTCCATCAACAGGCTGCAGCGTTATTTTGAAAGATTGCGGAGTGAAAAGAATACAGAAGCCTATAACAAACTGAATTTTATGATAGGTGAATTACATAGCAGGGTGAGATATTCAACTGCAGATTCCATCATGCGGCAAGGGCTTAACCAATATCTGGCGAGGATCAAAGAAGACCTTTACAACATTGCAAATGCACTTAACCATCATTATTTTGCGTATTCATTATAAAGAACACCGATGCCCAGATTTAAAATAAATCACGTTACAAAATATTCGTACCAGGTACCCGTGATCGACAGTGCTAACCAGGTAATACTTTTTCCACTTCAGGATGAACACCAGGAAGTAATTAAACAAAAATTGAAGATCACCAATGATCCTCCCGTTGAAAAGTATCTCGATTATTACGGCAATGAAGTAGGCTTATTCATGCATGCAGAGCCACATACAGAACTTGTGATTGACAGCAGGATCGAAGTGATCACCTATCCCCGCATGATGCCGGTTGATAGTGTAGCCAGGGAAGAACAATGGGAGCATCTGATCAGTTTGAAAAATGAAGTGCCCTTTATCGATTTCTATAATGTAGGAAGATTTGAGGCCCAGGATGAGATCAGGAAGATTGTTGAAGGGTACGATCATAAAAAAACACCGCTAGAGATTTCGAAAGAACTGACTGAGTATGTTTATACAACTTTCAAATATATCACCGGTATTACCAGTGTGGAAACAACTCTGAATGAAATCTGGGATCTTAAAGCTGGCGTTTGCCAGGATTTTGCACACATGCTGCTTGTGATGTTGCGTATGCTTGGTATCCCTGCCCGGTACGTAAGCGGATATATTTGTCCCAATAAAAACGGGATGCGCGGCGAAGGTGCTACTCATGCCTGGGTGGAGGCCTACATTCCTTATTATGGGTGGCTCGGAATGGACCCTACCAATAATTGTATCGCCAATGAATTGCATGTAAGGCTTGCTGTAGGCAGGAATTTTTCTGATTGCTCACCGGTTAAGGGTTCTTATAAGGGAACCGCGAAACATGTTTTGCATGTTGGTGTATCTGTTTCTTATGAAGATGGGCACCGGCACGATGATAATATGGCGGTACTTACTCCGCAGCATCCCAAAGAGAATGGGAAGAGTGAGGAGGATGTGAATTCTTACCGGAGGTATATGGAGATGCAGCAGCAGCAGTAATACAAATTAATTGTTCAGCATCAGCGGCATCACCAGCATCAGCAGATCTTCTCCGTCATCCTGTGCCGAAGGCTTGAGTATTCCGGCCTTTGTGGGCGTTGAAAGATCAATAGTCACTTCATCACTGTCAGAGGCACTCAGCATTTCAATCAGGAACTTCGCATTAAAGGCGATCTGCAGATCTTCTCCGCTATACTGGCACTTCATTCTTTCAGTTCCTTCAAAAGAAAAGTCCACATCCTGGGCGGTGAGTTGAAGTTCACTTCCTGAAATACTCACCACTACCTGGTTTGTGCTTTTGTTACTGAAAATACTAACCCTGCGTAAAGCACCCTGGAAATCGCTCTTATTCACTGTTAGCTTATAAGGATTATCAACAGGGATCACCACTTTATAGTCAGGGAACCGGGCATCTATAAGGCGGCAGCTCATCTGTGTAGTGCCATGTTTTACAAAAAGGTGGTTGCTGTTATAATTTACAGTAAGCTCATCTTCGTTCATTGGCATTGCTGATTTTAAAAGTGTAAGAGGCTTCTTGGGAACGATCATAGAATCGGTCTTCGGACAGCTTACATCGGTTCTTTTATATCGAACAAGCCGGTGGGCGTCTGTTGAAACGAATTGAAGTGCATCTTTTGACATTTCGAAGAAGACACCTGTCATTGCAGGGCGAAGGTCATCATTGCTAACCGCGAAAAGCGTTTTAGTGATAGCGGTAACGAGGGCCGATGAGCTGATAGTGAAAGTAGAAGTATCGTCGGCAGTGGGCTCCTTGGGAAAATTGTCGGGATTTTCGCCCATCACCTTATATTTTCCATTGTCGCTGGTAATCTCGATACCGAAGTTCTTATCAATATTGAATGTGAGTGGCTGGTCCGGGATGTTCTTTAATGAATCGACCAGGATCCTGGCGGGGATGCAAACTCTTCCGGAACCATTCGATTCAACTTCCATCTGTACCTTCATCACCGTTTCGAGGTCGGTGGCAACAACGCTCAACCTGTTTTTTTCCACATCAAAAAGAAAATCCTCAAGGATCGGGAGCACGGTGTTACTATTGATCACGCCACTAATTTGCTGCAGTTGTTTCAGTAATGCTGAAGAAGATACAATGAACTTCATGCGAAAGAGATTAGTTGAATTTCAGCAAACCTAAGGGAAAAACAGGAAACTCCCGAATGAACTTAACCCTGCCCGGATACATGAAAATTCCACTTGATTTCGTTAATTTCTGCTCCAAATTTGCAAACAAACCAGCGGATATGGTGTTCGATAAACTGTTTGGATGGGTTAGAAAAAAGGAAGAAGATCCGCCAATACCCTTTGGAAGATATTCCGACAACAATAAGTCTGTCCAAAAGGTTCAACGGTGGACCGAAGCCGACGAGCTCTTTAAAGAAAAGGATTACCTGAAAAGCATTGAAGCCTTTTTTGACTACCTGTGCGACGATGAACAACAGAATGTTATTGTGAATAAGCACAATGGCAGCATGGACTTTACCTTGTTCCAGGGCTCTAAGATCATACGCGGTAAAATAGAGAATGAAAGGATCACTGCAGAAACAGCAATTGCGAAAATGCCCGAACCAAGCACCCCTGTAATGCGAAGGCTTCTGGAGATGGACTTCCACCTGTATTACTCAAGATATGCGCTGAAAGACAACCTGATCATGATGCTTTTCAGTTCAGACATTATTACGGCCACACCTAACAAACTTTATTACGGTTTGAAAGAACTCGCCACAAAGGCCGACAAACAGGATGATCTGCTGGTCAATGAATTCAAATTTCTTGAGCAAGTGGATACGGGCCACATTGTTCAGCTTTCCGAACAGGAGAAGGAATTAAAATATACGTTCCTTATTAAGTGGATCAAAGATACCCTTGAATATATCGGTACGCTTGACATGGAAAAGTTTTCGGGCGGGATTTCATATTTATTGCTGACCCTTGTATTCAGGATCGATTACCTGATTTCACCGGAAGGAAAACTGATGAGTGATCTTGAAAAAATTGCTTCTGCTTATTACAGTAAGGATGATAAATCTTCGCCGGAAAGAAACCCGGTGATGATCGAGGGGTTTAAAAAACTTCTTGCAAAACCAAAAGAAGAGATCATCTCTCAATTCTTCAGGTCTAAATACACTTTCGCTATTGTGGTGCCCCACAATATGAAATCATTGAGCGAGGCCATCCAAACAGCATTGCAGAACATGGTATGGTACCGCGATAATAATTATCCTGAAATTGCCAGTAAGGTAATGGAATATGGATTTGCTTTCAGTCAGTATTCATATAGCCTTCCTAAACCCTTATCGGATCTTTTCCGTTTATTCATGCAGATCAATTATGGAGAATATTTTAAGGTGTTGGGTTTCCAAACAGTTTATTTTGATGAAGAAAGAAATCATTTTAACGAAGATGCTATTGATGACAAGATCGATTCAATTATATATTACTGGAAACCAAAATATCCGGCACTTGTCTTTAAAACAAAAAAACTGAAATTTGATACGCTCGTTAATTTCAACCAGAGTTTTCTGCAGGAGATAGCTGAGCTGAATTTTGATTAACCAGGTTCAATGGAATTCCAGGAGATAATAGAGAACTACCAGCCGGCAATTATCCAGATCGCTTCAAGCGGAAATACAGGAACAGGCTTCTACCTTGACTCCTACGGTCTTATTGTTACGAACGAGCATGTTGTTGGTAAAGCCGCAGAAGTAACTATTGCAGGGAGATCTTTTACAAAAATGCTTTCGGGTGTCTGGTATACGGACAAAAAACACGACCTCGCTTTTCTGCAGCCACCGCCTGTAGCTGCTTTTCCATCCATTACCCTCGGGAAGTATGAGCTTGTGAAGGATGGCGATGAAGTGATCGCGATCGGCCATCCATTCGGATTGAACTACACTGCTACGCAGGGAGTGGTTTCGAAAGTTGACCGGGTGAGGCAGGGTTTGCATTTTATTCAGATTGATGCTGCGATCAATCCGGGCAACAGCGGTGGTCCTTTGGTGAATATCAGGGGTGAAGTTATTGGTGTAAATACATTTATCATAAGAGGAGGTGATAATCTTGGTTTCGCTTTACCTGTTTCTTACCTGAAAACAGCCCTCGACCTTTATTTACCATATAAAGGAACTCCGGCAACACGATGCCCCAACTGTAATTTTCTTGTACTGCCATCAAACATTGATTCATCGAAATATTGCCCTTCCTGTGGAACAGAAGTTAAAATTCCTGAAATGCCCGTCAATGAGTATAGCCCGGGTGGAACAGCAAAAGTGATTGAAGATATTTTAAAGGGTTTGGGTAAAGACATCAGGCTTGCAAGAGAAGGGACAAACAAGTGGGAAGTAAGAGAAGGAAGCGCAAAAATAAAAATCTCTTACAGCACGGAAACATTCTTTATAAGCGGCGATGCATACCTATGCCAATTGCCGCAGGAAGCGCAGATGATAAAAGGACTTTACGAATATCTGCTTGAAGAAAATTATTCGAATGCAGATGGCCTTGTACTAAGTTGCGTGAGCCAGAACATAGTTTTATCGGGAGTTCTCTACGATCTCGATATGACAAAGGAAAGTGGAACGAAATTATTCCGGACGCTTTTTAAAAAAGCAGATGAATACGACAATATTTTAATAGAGAGGTTTGGGTGCATGCCCAGGCTTGAGGAACTTTGATATGTTGCAAAAAAAGAAACTTACTCCGGACCAAGGTTGGCGAAGAGCCAAATTATATTGTGCATACCAGGAACGCAGCCATGTGGAAATTAAAGATAAATTATACTCATTTGGATTGCCCCGGGGAGAAATAGAGCAGATCATTGCGCGGTTGATAGATGAAGATTACCTGAATGAAGAAAGGTTTGCAGCTGCATTTGCGAGAGGTAAGTTCAGGATGAAACATTGGGGAAGAGTTAAGATCAGGTATGAACTGAAACAGAAATATATTAGTGAATTGTGCATAAAGAAGGCGCTGAAGGAGATCGACGAAGAGGAATATTTAAAAACATTGGAAAAACTTACAGAGGAAAAGCTGGAAGAGTTACGTCAGGAGAAGGATATATTAAACAGGAAGAAAAAAGTTTTGAGTTATTTACTGCAAAAAGGATATGAACGTGATATTATTTTTTCTTTTTTCAAAGATTAGAATTTTATGAGCACACCGGCCGAAACATTAAATATTACTATTGTTCAGAATGATCTGAAATGGGAAGATAAAAAAGCAAATCTCGATAGCTTTGAAAAGAAAATAAAGAGCCATACTGATAAGATGGAAGTGGTATTGCTTCCGGAAATGTTCAGCACAGGATTCAGCATGCAACCTTCTATTCATGCCGAAGCTATGGATGGTGAAAGTATTCAATGGATGAAACGCGTGGCTTCTGAAAAAAAGATCATCCTTGCCGGAAGTCTGATGATCAGGGAAAACGATGATTTCTTTAACCGGTTGATATGGATGCTTCCTAATGGAGAATATGGTTATTATGATAAAAGACATTTGTTTGCTTATGCAGGCGAAGATGAACACTATACCAGCGGAAGCAAACGACTTATCGCTTCAGTAAAGGGATGGAAAATTAATTTACAGGTGTGTTATGACCTGCGGTTTCCTGTTTGGGCCCGCCAAACTGTTCCTATGACTGAAACTGACAACGACCCGGAATACGATGTATTGGTGTATGTGGCTAACTGGCCGGAAAAAAGAGTTCATGCCTGGAAAACATTGCTGCAGGCACGGGCTATAGAAAACCAATGCTTTGTGGTGGGTGTGAACCGTGTAGGCAATGATGCTAATGGCAATCATTATACGGGAGAATCAATGATTGCAGATCCATTAGGTCAACCATTGTTCCATGCGGGCGACAAAGAAGAAGTTTTCACGTATACATTAACGTCAGAGCACTTAATTCAAATACGGGAGAAACTACCATTTCTGAAGGATGCGGATCCCTTTATCATTGCCGGTTAATTTGATCTGTTTGCTTCGAGGATCAACTGCCTTGCTTTTTCAATTTTTACATCTATCCCATTCTGAATATCCTTAGCCGTTGGGGCGGCATAAATATCCGGTAAAACTCCTCTTCCTTCTTTAACAAGTTCCCGCCTCATTACAAATCTGAACTTAGGAATGCCTACCCGTAACTTTGTATTGGGCAAAGTTAATTCGGGAATGATCCATGCGGTATTGCCATATCCTCCTCCTCCTGTTTCTTCTCCAATGATTATTACATTTTTTTGTCCCTTCAGTTCCTGTGCAAAAAGAGTTGTTGCTGAGAATGAATTTCCACCAGTTAGAATGTAAATATTGCCGTCGAAATGATACTTAGTAAATGGCTTGAAGACATGCCGTTCATAATATCCAAAATGATAGTTTCCGTCACTATGTTTCTTAGTGATTACAGAAGTGATCATCCAATATATTGGCTGGAACCTGATATTGTTGCGATACTTCGATGATCTTTTTATAGCGTACAGCGAATCCGCGATCTTAAAGTTATGATCGCTGAGATATTGTGTTAGCATTGTTGAATTTCCCGCTTCGCCTCCCCCATTCGATCTTACATCGATCACGAGGTATTTTATCCCGAACTTTTTGATGTTTTTAAAAGATGACTTGAAAAACTTTTTGAGGTTTGTTCCGTTAGAAAATGTATTCAGCAGCATATAAGCCGACTTCAGTGTTGTATCGACCTGTATGTGTCTTGTAGAAAAGGAACTTAATGTGCGCCTCTCTTTTGCGGTATATTTTTCAGGGCTCAATGTGTCTGATTTTTCAGTTGAATCCTGGGCGGGTGTAAAAACCGGGATCACAACATTTGATTCCAGTCCATTATGATCAATGTAATTGATGCTGAAAGTATCGGTCAACCCCAGTACATTCTTGTAGAGTACGCCGAATGTACCGTAAGAACTTAGCGACTGATACCTTCCCGCAACAGAATACCCATCACCGGTGATATAGTTAAAAAATGTATCTATCAGCTTTTTTGCAGGGTAGTTATTAATTGATGTAACGACTGTTCCCCGTTTTAAGACCGTATCATTCCTGTTGATGTTTGCAGTAACCGCAAGGGTGTCTTTCCAGACCTTGAAAGCAAGAGGAAAAAGTTTCAGTCCGGCTGTATCAAGATATTTTGAGTATTTTTTTGAATAGCTCACTGATGTATGTCCGCACCGGATGGGCGTAATTACTTTTAACAACAGCGTGCGAAACTGCCGCTCGGTCATTGAATCTTCGATTGCCGAGTACCCTTCAGAAAAGTCTTTATCAATTTCAGTTTTGGGTGTGAACCAGTATAATCCCGGATGCGATTCTTCGAGAGCGCCCTGGAAGATTTTATAATCTTCCTTTAGCTTTTTAGCCGGGTATTTTTTGTTGATGACAGATTGGCTGGAAGTTTTGCAGGAAAAGAAGGGGGCACAGAGGATTAAAATTATTATACAAAATTTATAATTACACAGATCCTGCCTACGGCAGGATGACAGCCTTATCTGCAAATCCTGCCTACAGCAGGAGGACAAAGTTTTATATTCAAAGGAATAAGTCATTTAAAAGCATTCCATCCCTGCGCGGTAATATCGTGCAGATTACCTCCTTTGGTGATAATTTTCTTTCCTTCAGCAGCTTCTGTCATATATCCTATAACACTGATCTGTTCATTCAAAACGAGCTTATCATACTCAGATTGTGCGAGTGTAAATAAAAGTTCATAGTCTTCCCCTCCGCTAAGTGCGCAGGCAGTTGGGTCTATTTCAAACTTATATGCTGCGCTTTTCATTTCATCGGCAATGGGAATCTTTTCTTCATAAAGCCTGCACCCCACCCCGCTCTGTTGACAGATATGCAATATCTCTGAACTTAAACCGTCGCTGATATCCATCATAGCGGTCGGCAAAATATTTTTCTCTTCAAAAAAATCAATAATATCTTTCCTCGCCTCAGGTTTCAGTAGTTTACTGATCACGTATTTCTCGCCTTCAAGATCAGGCTGTACCCGGGGGCTTTCTAAAAATATTTTCTTCTCCCTTTCAAGAAACAGCAGTCCAACATATGCAGCGCCAAGATCGCCTGAGCAACATAAGAGATCACCGGGCTTTGCCGTACTGCGTCTTACAATTTTTTCGGGGAGCACTTCTCCCAAGGCTGTAACAGAGATAATAAAGCCTTTCTGGGATGAGCTTGTGTCGCCACCAATAAGATCCACACCATATGCGGAGCATGCGGCATACACACCCTCATAAAATTCATCGAGCGCTTCAAGACTGAACCTGTTGCTGAATCCAATGCTCACTGTGATCTGTGCAGGTGTTGCGTTCATTGCGTAAACATCACTTAGGTTAACTATCACAGATTTATAACCGAGGTGCTTTAAAGGAGTATACATGAGATCGAAGTGAACGCCTTCGATAAGCATGTCGGTAGTGACTACAGTCTGCTTTCCAAAATGATCAATAACTGCTGCATCATCACCGACTCCCAATATTGAGGATGCATTCTCCAGTTCAATATTTCTTGTGAGATGTTCAATTAAACCAAATTCACCAAGTGATGATATTTCTGTTCTTTCGGCCATATGTAATCGGCAAACGACAGACGGCAATCTGAAGTTTATTTATTTTATTTTATCGTTAATCCAATCCAGGCCTTCGGGGTGGATGAGTCCATTTGATGCAAAGATCTGGGGCTGGTATGGTGAGTAATGATCGCCCTTGTAATCGGTAACCTTCCCTCCTGCTTCTTCAACCATCAGAAATCCTGCTGCACTATCCCATGCTTCCAATTTATGTTCAAAGAATCCATCGAAACGTCCTGCCGCTACCCAGCAAAGATCTATTGCGGCTGAACCGAGCCTGCGTACGGGTATTCCTTTTCTGATGAACCTGTCGAACACATCAAGGGGACTATTGGGAACATCGAGGTAGGTGTAAGGGAAACCGGTTACAAAACAGGAATCCATTACTGTAGATTTTGTGCTAACGAAGATTCTGTCGCCATTCAGCCATGCGCCTTTTCCTTTTTCAGCCATATAAAATTCATTCAACATAGGATTGTAAACTGCGCCAAGTATCATTTCTCCTTTCTGTTCCAGTCCTATTGAAACGCAGCATAGCGGAATACCATGAGCATAGTTTACAGTTCCGTCTATGGGATCAATTATCCATTTGAAATCAGAATCAGTTTTCAGCTCTCCTACTTCTTCGCTTAAAATGAAATGGTCAGGAAAAGCCTCTCTGATAGTTTTTACTATAGCGTTTTCCGAAGCGTGATCGGCTTCTGTGACCAGGTTATTAATTCCTTCCTTGTTGCTGATCTTTAAATCTTTGTTGTTGAAGTAATGTTTAAGAACAGCAGCACCGGCTTCCGTAGCATTAATCAGTGTTTCTTTTAACATGGCGCAAAGATAACGTGCCATGCCCAACGTTTGCCATCATTTTGCAGCATAGCTAACTCGGTAAACTGCGTTTGCATGATCATCGGAAACGAGCAGTGACCCATCTTTCAGAAACAATACATCCACAGGCCTTCCCCACGCTTCGCCATTGTTGAGCCAGCCATCAATAAAAGGTTCATAACTTTTTACTACCCCTCCATCAATGGTGGCCAACATAATCCTGTAGCCAATAGGTTTTGAACGATTCCATGAGCCATGCTCTGCTATGAATGCCTGGTTTTTATATTTATCGGGGAACATCCCACCGGTATTGAATTTTATGCCGAGTGATGCTCCATGAGGTGATAGTTTTGCTGCCGGGGCCTTGTAATCTGCACAATTTTTTCCTTTTCCTAATTCAGGATCTACAATCTCGCCGGCATGGCAGTAAGGGTATCCGAAATTTTCATCTTTTTTTGTTGCGACATTCAATTCATCCGGTGGCAGGTCGTCGCCAAGTTCATCTCTTCCATTGTCTGTAAACCAAAGGTCTCTGGATTGAGGATCCCAGGTGAAACCTACGGTGTTCCTGATTCCATGAGCGTATACTTCAAGACCGCTGCCATCTGCATTCATGCGCATGATTGAAGCGAAGCGTTTATCTTTTTCATTATCATCACAGATATTACATGGCGCACCGACCGGCACATATAATTTTCCATCCGGTCCGAATGCGATGTATTTCCATCCATGCTGTTCTTCAGTTGGAAAACTGTCGTTGACGAGTACGGGTTTTCCCGGATTTTCAAGCGTCGATTCGATATTATCTATTCTCCAGATCTTGCTTAGTTCGGCAATGTATAGGGAGCCATTGTGAAAGGCGACACCATTGGGAGTATTTAGACCGCTGGCAACTGTATATTTTTTTTCTGCTACGCCATCTTTGTCTGCATCAACAAGTGCGTATACATTTTTTCCTTTCCTGTTTCCTACGAATACGGTTCCGTTCTCACCAAGTGCAAGTGAGCGCGCGTTGTCAACATCTTTCGCGAAAAATGAAATGGTGAAGCCTTCAGGCACTTTTAGTTTTGACAGTTGCGGGTCGTCTTTCACTTCAAGTGCCTTATTTTTCGGCTCGCAGGAGGCACAGATGAGGAGCAATGTGGGGATGATAAGTAATAACAATTGTTTCATGAGAAATGAATTTATAAGACGGAATTTGATGCAAATATCTGGCCTTTTGGGGCGAGGGAGGGGAAGGGAGAGGGAAGAAGTGTCGGAAGACGGCAGACGTGAGGCCGTAAAGGTGAGTGAGTGGTGAGATGGCAGGTGGTAGCATTATTTTGAGGGTACCTGTTGTTCGAGCAAACGAATGATCTTCTCCTTATCCGCCAAGGCATTTTCAAGTATTAGAATTTTCTCTCGTAGGGTTTTGATAGTTTGTTCGTGATTGGAATACGCAGATTCATTCTCTGCAAGGGTGGAGATCTGGTCGGACTGAATATAAATGTGTGTGGTAAGCATCTGGCCTTTACCAGTAAGAAGCCAGGTAATATTAAGGTCATTATACTTTTCAGTTATCCGTTCAATTATTTCAGAACCAATAGTTCCCTTTCCTTTGGTTTGTTTGTTCAGGTAGCCGTTGGCAATACCGCAATTGCGTTCGAATGTGTACGGCGAAATATTTTTATTGGCAAGGTATTGCTGAAGTCTGTCGATAGTGCGCATAAGACAATGATTAAAAAAAGTTTGAAAAAAATCTAAAAAAAGTAGATGCAAATATAGACTTTGGTTTAATATTGTGTGAAAAATTTTAGAGTAATCGCTACTATTCTTTAACCGCAAAATTTGAAAACTATGAGAACATTTAATCACCACGAAGCCTGGGAAATGAAGCCCCGCAAACTTACTCTTGAGGAAACAGAGAATCCTGAAATGGCCATTGATGAGATTTTCCAATACGCTAATCTGCCTCAAATGCGCTGGTATCTTTGGGAGGGCACCAAAGCACTTGTTACAGGAACATTCCATAACCTGCGTAGCAGGGAACGCTGTAATCTGATCTATTTTTATGAACAAATTGAGAAACTTGTAGAGGTAAATCACGTTTTACACGAACGACGGAAGAAAATTCAGCTATAAATGAGTGGAACTGCATCATTTAAAGGTCGGGCACAGTTTTTATGAAAGATAATCCCGACCTTTAAAAAAAATTTCAACTAACCAATATGATGTACGTTCACGTTTGGAACAAATACCTGCCTATTATTAAGATACTGATGAAAAAGACTTCAGCAGGAAACCAAACGCTTGATCTGAACCGCATAGATTTTGAAAGGGCTGGAAGCGGAAGAAAAGCGGGATACAAATTTTCAATTGATTTTAAACAGGGTAGGGTTTCTAATATTATCAGCGGATCACCACTTGCAAGCGATCTTGCAACGGTGCTTTTAAATGATCCTGCCAGCAGGGCCATTCTCGCAATCTCCGATATCAGTATTTCACTCAACACCAAATTTCAACTGCTGATCGTTAACAAGAGCGTAGCAGAAGAAAAAGTGAAGGAAGAACCTGAACTGCACGAAACTCCGGAAGGAGATGCCTGATTACCTTAGTTAAGTGAAGGATCATCAAATGTATTTCCCTGCGAGAGGTCGCCGGTTTCAAATCCTTTTTTGAACCAGAACATTCTTTGTTCAGATGTTCCGTGTGTAAAAGCATCGGGAACAACTGTTCCCTGCGATTGTTTCTGAAGTCTGTCATCGCCTATCGCATTTGCAGCATTCAACGCTTCTTCTATATCACCGGCTTCCAGAATTTTTGCGCGGTTCGCGAAGTGTGCCCATACGCCTGCATAGTAATCGGCCTGTAATTCAAGTTTAACAGAAAGTTTATTGGATTCTGATTCACGGAGCTGCTGACGTTCCCTTGCCATCTTTTCTGCGGTGCCAAGAAGGTATTGAATATGATGCCCAACTTCATGAGCAACTACATACGCCATGGCAAAATCACCTGGAGCATTGAAACGCGATTGTAATTCTTCGTAAAAAGATAGATCTATGTATAACTTCTGGTCGGCCGGACAATAGAAAGGCCCCGATGCGGCACTTGCATTTCCACATCCAGACTGAACAATATCTCTGAATAAAACGAGCGTTGGTTCCTGGTAGCTGCTCCCTTGTTTTTGAAATATATTATTCCAAACATCTTCAGTTTCAGCCAGCACAACTTTTACAAACTGGGCCCGCTCATCATCTGCAGCCTGTTGTTCCGGTGACATTGGCTGGCTTTGCTGCTGAGGCAACATTTCCGGGATCTGCGAAGGATCGCCACCCATCAGCAAATTGATGATGATTGCTATAACACCAATCAAACCACCTCCAACTGCGAGTCCGCCGGCGCCTATTCCGCGCCTGTCTTCAACATTAGAACTTTGTCTTCTGCCTTGCCATAACATCTTAAGTATGTTTTAATTTACCCTCTTTTTTCGAGTAGTTTAAAAAACTGATCGAGCTGAGGAAGAATAACAATACGTGTGCGGCGGTTGCTTGCTCTTCCTTCCTGGGTATCATTAGAAACCAGCGGAGTGTATTCAGCCCTGCCACCTGCAGTCATTCTTACCGGGTCGATCTTATAATCATTTTGCAATATGCGGGTTACTGAAGTCGCACGTTTTGCACTCAGATCCCAGTTGTCAAGGATACAATTGTTCTTAATAGGAATTGAATCTGTATGTCCTTCAATAAGTATATCGAGCTGCGGATTTGCATTGAGCACCTGCGCTACTTTTCCGAGAACATTCATCGCACCCTCAGAAACAATGGAACTCCCGCTTTTGAACAGCAGCTTATCTGAAATCGAAATAAATACTACTCCTTTTTCTATCTGGATGTTAACATCCTTGTCATTCACATCGGTCAACGCACTTTTCAGGTTCATCACAAGAGCCATGTTCAAAGAATCTTTCCTTGCCATCGCTGACTGAAGATCCTGTATATATGCATCTTTTGAGCCAAGGTTCTCAAGAGATTTTCTTACACTCTCAGCCTGGGTAGCAGATAAAACCGAAAGGTCTTTCAGCTGATTGAGCACATTTGAGTTGTTTTCTTTCAGAAATACATTTTCTTTTCTTAATGCATCCAGTTCTGTTTGCATGTTGGCTTTCTGCCTTGCTGAAAATTCTTCACAATTTTTTAAATCAGACTGAAGCCGTGCATATTCCTTATTCAATTCTTCGATCCTTACCTGTCCGGCTTTATATTTTTTTGAGCTGACACAGGAAAATAAAACAATAGTGGATAAAAGGAAAAATAATGTGTTTTTTATCATGACCAGGTATTTGTTTTTAAGCGGGGTAAAGGTACTCGTTACAAACAAATTTTCGATCTGATGAAAACAAAAAAAAGGCTGCCTCAATGGAAACAGCCTCACTCCAAGCCCCTTATTCGTTGCCACTAATTTTTACTATTGTACTCTTGTTGTATCAGATGGATTCGGAGTACTTGTTGTAGTATCAACCGGCATTGTTGCTGCGGTATCACTTCCCATTCCAGATGGTTGTGTTGTTGCAGTATCACTCATTGGAGGTGATGTTGTATCTGAACCTGTTGATTTTTCCGGTGTATCACAGCCTATAGTTGCTAATGCTAAAAAGGCAATGAAAAGAATGCTTTTCATGAGAAATACTTTTAGTTATGAATATTTATGAAGTAAGTATCTGTAAAAAATGAGCCATCATTCTGATATTTTATCAAAATATTTGTAACCGGAGGATAACTAAATAGGAGTCAGCTAATTACTCGGTACACTAACGCGCGTTAGTATTAAATATTGATTTTGGAATCTGTGTAGCATTAGTTCTACAAAAAAAGAAAAGCCCAATCATAGGGTACGAATCCTAAATTGAGCTTTTTCACCTTCAAACTAACTGAAGTTTTACGTCCTCACTCTTAGCCGTTTAATATTTTGGATCTGTTCAGGTATAATTTTGAAGGATGATAAATGAAAAGGCAGCTGCCTTCTTTTATTGTATTAATGATTGTATCTCTCTCAGCTGCCGGAACCGCGGGGCATCCATAACTTCTACCAATAAACGGATTTTCTTCAATATAATTGTTGCCCACATACTCTGCTCCATGAATAACAATCCTGCGCGCCCATGCCCTGTCGTTAATGCCTTTTTCAATTCCTGTGATCTGTAACGACAAACCATGTGTTCCGGTATATGTTTTACCTGTGATAAAAAATCCGAGACTGCTTTTACGTGATTCAGGACGGTTAGAAAATGTTTTTGCAAATTCACCACCGGAATTGCGTCCATGAGCTACATAAGTGTTCATGAACAATTTCATTTCCTGGAGATCTATAATATATAACCTCTTTTTGCTTGATGACTGGCTGAAATCGATTATAGAAAAATAGCTGGGGTTTGTGATCTTTCCTTTTTCGTAAAGGTTAAGATATCCTTTCCATGCATAATTGAAAGCTTTCTTATTCAGTCCGAATTCACCAAGTTTAAGACTGTCGTACACAACTGCTGAGGAAGCGGAAAGTATTGAATTGTTGATTCCATTATTACGCGCAGCGGCCTTGTATTTTGCTTTTGATGTGGAACCTGACATCAATACCGGGGTAAACAAAGTGACCGCAAAGAAAAAGATGACAACAACAGACTTCATCGTGCTACGCATGACATAGGGTTTTTTCGGATTAGATTTCGTTCTCTTTAAACGGTAACAGGATCCAAAATATTACGGGAATACCAAGCATGCAAGCGCCATACCGAATTTATTTTATTGTATGTTAAAATCGAAATTTTTTTTTGAACCCACTAAGTATTTACCCATATGAGGATGAATGGATTACACATCATTTTCGTTGTGTATCGGAATTGCGCTCCATGCCAAATTCACTGGCGTAGATTCGTATCATGATAAGGAACAGTGAGATAAGTATCGGTCCGAAAATAATTCCTATAAAGCCAAACATATTCACGCCTATGATAACTCCAAAAACAGTGATGAGCGGATGAACGTCACCCAGCTTTTTTGCCAGCCAGAATCTGAAAATATTATCCACACTGCCAATAACACCGAGTCCGAACCCCAATGTAATGAATCCTCTGACATTATCGCCACTGGCAAATAATAATAATGACAATGGGATGTAGGCGAGGGCTGCCCCCACAACAGGAAGGAGAGCTGTAAAAGCAGTTATTACAAACCAGAATAATGGTTCGGGAACACCTATCAATAAATACCCGATCAATCCCACTACACCCTGTAGAAATGCAATCAGTGGAATACCCACGGCATTAGACAATACCATTTTGTTAAGGTCTGTTCTGAGTAACAATAAATTTTCGTCTTTCAATGGTGCCCATTCATAAAACTTCGACTCCATCGTCCTGCCCTGCGTAAGCATAAAGAACAGTATGAAATACATAACGATAATTGTAATAAGTGTACTGAGTGTGGCACCCAGTATTTGCGGAAGGGTTTGTGCTCCCCAGTTTGTAAGCTTATTGATATTGGTTTCTGTAAGTATGTCGATGCGATACTTTACTTCATATTGCTGAATCAGATGTTTGATACTTAACAACACATCATTCATATGCTGAATGGCGAAGGTTATCTTGGTTGCCATCATGTTCACCAAAATAAATATGGGAAGGAGAATGATGATAAACGACAAAAACATCAGCAGCACCGCCGCCAGGGTCCTGCGCATTTTATATTTACTTTCCAGTGTGAACATGTATTTGCGCATGATCACATATAAAGTGTACGATCCCAGAAATGCGGGAAGAAATGTTTGCAGCTCACTGAAGAGAATCACTCCCAATAATAAAATGAATAGAAGAAGGAGTATCTGTCTTATCGCATTGTTAGGGATCTGTTGCTTGATCATATATAATTATGTCATTGAAATATCATTCCATCTGCTTTTTAATCAATCTAACCATATAACCTCCTCCCGGCTGCATTGTGAATGATAAATTCTCTTTTGAAGATACGACGCGGCTACTCAATTTGTAGTCTGCCGCGTAACGGTCGGCATTTAATCCGTCTTCACAGATGGTGGCAGTGAATTCACCATCACCAAGAAAATCGAGGGGAATGCTAAACTTGCGGCTTATTGAATCCGTCATGGCGCCAATGTACCAGTTGCCTTCTTTCTTCCTCGCGGTTATAATGTATTCCGCAATTTTTGCGTCAATCACTACCGATGTATCCCAGACTGTGGGAATACTTCCAAGCAGTTCCATGAACATAGGCTCCAGTAAACCCTGGGAAGGGTTTCCGGTAAAGAACTGGACAGGGCTATCATACACCACATACATCGCAAGTTGGTTGGTACGGGTGCCATAGGACATCACATTCTCATCAACCGAACGAAAATTTTTTGCGGTTGCATTGTTCAGTAATCCCGGTTCATAGTCCATTGGCCCTGAAAGCATGCGGGTAAAGGGAAGGGTAACATTATGTTTGGGAGTTGCCTTTGCCGACCAGATATTGAACTCTGCCCCAAGAACACCCTCCCTGGTAATGGCATGAGGGTAGGTTCTGTTAAAACCTGAGGGTTTTGGAGCACCATGGAACATGATCATTATTTTATAATTGGCGCAGGCTTCCGCTATCCTTTTAATAACGTTCATTATTTTCTGGTCGTCGCGGTCAAAGAAGTCGGTCATAATAAAATTCACTCCCCAGTCATGGAAGCGTTCCAGCGCGGGTTCGAGTTGCTTATCGAGCGTCATGGCGAGCGTCCACATGTTTATCCGTACGCCTTTGCTTTTCGCGTAGCTGAGGATCTCTTCCATGTTGATGTTGGAATTTATTTTAAAGAGATCGCTATTATCGCTCCAGCCTGCATCCATCATCACGCTTTCGATACCAAATTTTGCTGCAAAGTCTATATAGAACTTATAGGTTTCCGTGTTGATGCCTGATTTGAAATCAACATTGAATAAATTTTCGGTAGTGATCCATTCGTCTGTGGATTGTACCGGATTTATCCATGATACATCCTTTAATGCAGAAGGAGCGGCGAGGCGGTACACAAGATCGTTGGCGGGCAGATCTTTATCGTGTGCAGCAATCATAAGTATGCGCCAGGGGAAATGCCGCATACCTTTGGTTTTAGCAATGAAATCTTCGCGCTCAGTTACTACATACTGGGGGAATTCGCCTGGAAGCAGTTTCTCGGTTTTGGGATAAGGAGCAAATGTTGCAGTAATCATATCGGAAGAGGAACCGCTTAAAAACATACCCGGATAGTCATCTACATCAGATTCGGTAATGGCAATCTTTGGTCCGTTTGAAGGAATTATTACCGCAGGATTGAAAACCAGGATTTTTTCTGAGAGACTGTCCAATGGTTTGGTGACGTAAGTTTCTTCGAAGCTGGTATGAAAACGATCTGTTCGTCCGCCCTGTACTTCTGAGTATAAAAGTTCAGATGGTGGAAACCTGAATTGTGCAATTTCATTTTTTACGATAATGGAATCTTTAATTGTGCTGCTGATACGGTAAGCAACGCCATCGTTGTATACGCGGAAAGTGAGGGTAAATGAAGTTTTGAGTTCCATTGTAAGCTCATTATAAATGTCGGGGATGTTGATCCGCTTTTCCGGTACGGGTGATATGATGATCGAGTTGTTGCTGCGGGTAGCAATTTTCCGGGAGCCTTTGATTGCTGAGAGTTGTGTGCCATTTGCCAGGATCATGTCGATGAGAGATTGAGATACTATTTGCTTCTCTTCATAAAAAACCTGGTAAGAGATAGCGGGATCGAGGGTGATGGATATTTTTATTTTTTTATCGGGAGAAAGAAGGGTTTGTTGTGCTGCGCAAGGCACGGTTAAAAAAAGGAGATAAACAATGTATTTCATTTTATAAATGTAGGGAAAGAGAGAGGTTGTTATGGAATGGGTTGTGTTGGCAAAGCCGAAGCGTACTTCCATAATTTAAATTCCTTCACCAATCCTTTAGGAGTTGATGGTATCCTGAAATTTTTCCGCTGGTTGGCTGGCGCATTACGCTTCTGCTTTTTGAGATCCCATCTTTGTTTAAATTCTTTTAAAAACTCAGGGCGGTGTCGCGAAACGTATTCATAAAAATCATTCGTCAATCCAAGCGTCTCTTCCTTATTCGTATTGAAGAAAGTAATGTTGGCGCTTCCTGAAGGGGAGGGCAATCCTGTGATCAGCTTACCTTCGGTTTTAGTGATTTCGCTACCCATGATAATACGAAAATTCTCAAAGGCTGAATTTTTACCAGAAGTGCTGGTAAAAATTATTTTATCAAGGTGCGACAGGTTCCCTAATACATAATGTTTTAAAGCTATATTATAAGTAATGTTCAGAAGATCGGAATCATCGGAAGAAAGGGGATGTTTACGTGTGCATGAAAGGATCGTGTCCGACAACCCCACCCCATAATCATCCTGCCATCTTTTTATTTCTGCAATATTTTGTTGCATGGTTCCGGCAAAGAAATCATACCCCCGGTCATTGTAAATATCATGGATGATCCTCCATAAAAACCCTTTATTTCCATAGAAGTAGTCGATGTATATTTTATCCCGGACGGCGCTGTTAGGGGGAAATGTGCCTATGATCAAATATTTCCATTTCCTGGCATGATCAAAGAGGTGCAAGTGTGGATGCGGTTCCATTTTTGTGATACCTTAAAGGTATTTACCTTTACACAGGTTATTATTTTTTAAACAGGCTAGTGTATTTATGCCTCGAACGATAATTACGGGTACCGGTTGCTACATTCCTCCTTTTGTTCAGTTGAACCAGGATTTTGCCAATCATGTTTTTTATTCACAGGATCAGCTACCGCTGACCACTGCTCCAGGTGATATAGTGAATAAATTTAAGCAGATAACAGGTATTGAGGAAAGAAGATATACCACTGATAATTTCAATGCTTCTGACATAGGAACCGAAGCTGCGCGTATTGCTATTGAACACAGCGGCGTTGATATTGAAACAATTGATCATATAATCGTTGCACACAATTTTGGCAATGTTTTGAAGAATACCATTCAAACTGCTGCTGTTCCATCGCTTGCGAGTCTCATTAAACACTCACTTGGCATTAAAAATCCTGCTTGTATCGGGTACGATGTGCTGTTCGGTTGCCCGGGATGGTTGCAGGGGATGATTCATGCAGATGCTTTTTTTAAGGCAGGGTTAGGTAAGAAAGCTTTGATTGTGGGAACTGAAACGCTTTCCCGGGTGATTGACATGTATGACCGTGACAGTATGATCTTCAGTGATGGCGCTGGAGCAGCTGTTATTGAATTTAAAGAAGATGCCGGAGATGCAGGCATTCTCGCTTCCTCAAACCAGACTCATTCGATCGAGGAAGTAGACTACATTAACATGGGAAAGTCATTTTATCCGGATAGTGACCCCAGTGTGCGCTACCTTAAAATGAAGGGGCGGAAGGTTTATGAATATGCTATCAGGTATGTCCCTGCCGCGATGAAGGATTGTCTTGATAAATGCGGAGTGGATATTCACCAGGTGAAGAAGATATTTATTCACCAGGCGAATGAGAAAATGGATGAAGCAATCATTAAGCGTTTATACCAGTTGTATGGTTTACCGGAGGCTAAGCTTAATGTGATGCCAATGTGCATCAGCTGGTTGGGCAATAGTTCTGTGGCAACGATTCCTACTTTATATGATCTTGTTAAGAGGAGGAAGCTGGAAGAGCATGAGCTGGTGAGTGGGGATGTTATTTTGTTTGCTTCTGTTGGAGCGGGAATGAATATTAATGCGGTAGCTTACAGGGAGAAATAATCGGCAACGGCAGACGACAAGCTACCTTGTCAAATGCTGCCAGATTATATTGTATATATCTGTCGGCAACAAAGGTTCTTTACCCACTCCTTTATCAGTAACCAGCACGGGATAAAACTTTTCATTCACCTCAACCGAGCCATGCGAACCCTTAACAAGCCTGGCATCAAGCGGTATTACATCCATCACATATCTAAACCCGGCTTTCTTACGAAGTAATTTATATCCGGCCCTGGCCTTAGAGGTCATAAACAATTCAACCGGATCATAACCGGGCTTTTTATGAATATCAACCACACGGGCATAATCCGGAGCTACTGCATCATCCAACCAGAAATAATATGTAAACCAGCTATTCTCGTTTGCCATCAATACAAAATCACCCGAACGTTCGTGATCTATGTGATATTTTTTCTGTTGTTCTTTATCTAAAACTTTCGCGACTCCATGGATATCTGTGATAATATTTTTGACTTTTTCATAAACCGAAGGGTCATTCAGATAAACATGCGCCAACTGGTGATCGGCCACCGCAAAAGCTTTAGATGCACCCGCATCGAGCAACTCAAGGCCGCGCTCAATGCGAATTCCAAGCAGATCATTTTGTCTCAGCACTCTGTTGATATGAATAGGGACCGTAACATTTGAAATGCCGTATTCCGATAGTAGAATAATTCGCGCTCCCGCAGTTGTATAGTATTTAATCAAATCCTCCACTACCCTATCAATTTCACTCAGATGAGTGGAAATTTTTTCTATATCTGTACCATATTTCTGCAAAGCGTAATCAAGATGAGGAAGATAAATAAACGTGAGTCGAGGATCATACTTTTTATCAATGAACACAGATGCATCGGCGATCCACTTCGTTGATGTAATGTCAGCACCGGGTCCCCAGAATTTAAAAAGTGGAAATTGACCAAACTCATTCTGCAGTTCATCCCTAAGATAGGAAGGATAGGTATAACAGTCAGGCATCTTTCTGCCATCGGCCAGGTAATTGGGACGAGGAGTTACGGCATAATCCGCTGTGGAATACATGTTATACCACCAGAACATTTTTGAAACCGTAAAAGAAGGATCTTCTTTTTTAGCACGGTCCCATATTTTTTCTGCCTGCACAAGTTTATTTGATTGCTTCCAGAATTTAATTTCAACATCTGTTTTATCATACCATCCATTGCCCACAATACCATGTTCAGACGGCCATTTACCTGTAACATAAGTTGTTTGAACTGATGTGGTTACTGCTGGCAGCATCGGTAAGATGTGCTGCAGTTTTCTCGACGAAATATATTCAGAAAGAAAAGGAGTATGACTGCCGATAACCGAGGAAGACAACCCTACAATATCTATTACCACTGTTTTATGCATAAGCCTGACCTGTACGTGTTGATTCATGTTTAATGATATCTATCACCCATTGTATTTCCCGGATGATTGAATCGGCAATCGGCAAACGCATGCCTTCCGGAAGAACTTCCCATGTATAAGTTTCAATTTCGAGATGAAAAGTGAACATGGATTGGTCATGAATTGATAAAACTTTTTCAATGTCGTGTTGTGTTGATTGTAAAACGCCGTAGCTGCTAACGAAGAGCGGAACATGGAAATGCGCCCGCCATTCTTTAACATCCGGGTTCAATGCATCATCGATTGCAACATTGAGATCGGGATAACTTAACAGGTTCCCATCTTTTTTACGTGCTATTACCTGGTGCAGGTATACCGGCTCGTTGAATTTCTGAAACGCTTCGATGAAATTTTTTCTGTCTTCTATTATTTCAGGCATCGGGGATTTAAGCGCGGCACTGATCTGGATCTTACCGGTTTTTATTCCCAGCGAACGGATCTGCTCTATCATGTGCGCATGATCTTCATATCCAACGGCAAAATGACATACATCGTAACATAATTGTATATGCTCCCTGATCACTGAAGCGGCTTCATCCTCATTGATATTATAACGATCCTGTATATACGTAATACCCAAAGGCATCAGGTATTGCATGTACCATTGCAGAAATTCTTTCCCATTGCCCAGCAGGCCATCTGGTTCAGGTTCTATGTCGATGTGAATGAGCTTGCCTGTAACTTTTTTTATCTGCACGAGCTGGTCGAGCACCTGCAGAAGATTAAAGGTTGCTGTTTCGAATACGGAAGAAAGCTGATCTTCTTTATGCCAGAATTTATAAGACAACGGGGAAGTGGATATTCCTCCGTCGACACCCTCAGGAATCAGCGCCGAAAGTATCTGGGCAAGCCTGATGGTGTACGCTACCCTGTCGGCAGAGAGCCAGTCAGGCGCATGTACCTGGTCTTTTACCACCGTATTGTGAAATCCTCCATAAGGAAATCCATTCATCGTAAAAACGTAGCAATCATTTTCATCGAGCCAGTTTTGGAATTCCTCCAGGTTTTCCTGTTTCCTTAGTTCAAGGCTCGCTGAATTGGCAAGCCTAAGGCCGATACCAAAAGGGTGGACAGGTGAAACTTTCTTTTTAATTACAGGAATATTTTCTTTCAATTTAGCGAAGTGATCGCTCCAGGTTTCGCCGGGGTGAATGTTAGTGCAATAGGTAAGATGTCCTTTCGATGTTTGCATACGATCTTAATTAGGAAGATGCCCTGAGCCACTCACCAGCTTTTATCAGCAATGTTTGATCGAGCTCATGCACTTCAACACCTTTCCCGATCGAATCAAGCAACATAATAGTGAGTTTGCCACCCAGATGCTCACGGAATTCATTCAATCCCTTCAATATTACACTGTTTTCATCCTTAATCTCCATAAGCGGGTGTGTTACTGCAAATCCCACATTTCTCAGGAGTTTAATAATACTTTTTACGTCTTCTGCTGAAAGCCTGCCTGAAATGTAAGAGTAAGCGCTGTCGAGGGCGATACCCAAAGCTACTGCTTCTCCATGCCGGATGGTGAAATCTGAAAGCTGTTCGATCTTATGTGCACTCCAGTGACCAAAATCGAGAGGGCGGGATGATCCCATTTCAAAAGGATCGCCGCCGGCAATATGCTTAAGGTGCATTTCAGCACAACGTCTGATCAGGTGTTGCATGGCCTTCATGTTGCGCAGGGCAAGAGCTTCTGCATTTTCCTGTAACCAGTCGAAAAAGTTTTTATCTTTTATCAGTGCAACTTTTATTGCTTCGGAAATACCCGAGCGCCATTCTTCGATGGGCAATGTGGTAAGAAAATGGAAGTCGTTGAAAACGGCTACTGGTGGAACAAAGGTGCCGAGAAAGTTTTTTTTGATGTTGTAGTTGATGCCGTTCTTCACTCCTACTCCTGAATCGTTTTGCGATAAAACGGTTGTGGGAATCCTGATATGCCTGATACCCCTGTGAGAAACAGCTGAAGCATAGCCAACAAGATCGAGTATGGAACCGCCACCAATTGCCACGATGAATGAATGCCTGTCGATACCATATTTATCTACTGCATCAACCAGGCTATAAAATAGCATTTCACTATTTTTTGCATGTTCCCCGCCTTCTATTACCAGGAATTTATCTATTAAAATAAATCCATCCAGGTCGCTGAAATATTCCCTGATATCATTCTCCAGCAGCAGATGATTTACCGAAACGCCTTCGTCAATTACAAATAAAATTTTCTTAATGGTGTCGGTCCGCTGAGAGTTTAAAAAATCTTTAAAAGCCCGGTTAGTACTATTAAAAAGATGCTCAGTAAAAAACACTTTGTATTCGAACCTGACACTGAACGTCTGCTGTAAATAATCCATTTTCTTCTGATGTGTCAAAAACTATCGAACATTAAAAATAAGCAATATTGGGTTATTCATGTTACTGCAAACAAACGTGACAGCAGTATTGAAACCGGAAGCAAAACAATAATGACCACCGCAAGCCTGAGATTTCCGAATGCTGCAGCCCAGGCGGCATTCATGACGATGAGCGATATAACGCCGCTTTTTACTGCTTTACCTATTCGCGGACCTTCTGGTTTCTCAATGGCTTTGAGCAATGGGGTGAAAATCATTATAGCGAACAGAGTGATAAATGGAAGCATTTGTAAAAAGTGTTCCGATCTGTAAGCAACCAATAAAATTAAAGCATTTACGATGGCATATAACAGCGCGGCTATATACATGGTTGTTTTTTTGCCTCCATGAACTTCTCCCCTGCTGATCATGGTAATGGCGAAAATGTAAATCACAGGAACAAAAGCAAAATACCAGTAGAATTGTAAGGCAGCTGTGTATATACCGATACCCAACAACAAATTAAGACCACGGCAAATGCCCATATTCAGCGGGCCGAAAAAAGAATGATGCTTGGTCCATTTGTCGTATAACACTGCTGCAATTGCAATGGCGAGTGCGATCAAAAGGGTAGCAGGAAAATCGCTTACTATGCCGGACAGTGCGGCCGAAGTAATCCCGGCAATCAGCAACATAATCCCAAATAATGCCGCATAAGATTTTTTTATCAGTCCGCTTGGGATTGGTCGTTCCGGTCTTTCAATTTTATCAAGTTCAGTATCGAATACATCATTTAATACCACCCCACCTCCATATAAGAATGAAGTTGAGAGAACCAGGAAAATAACCGCAGAAATATCGAATCGGGAAAAAACCAACGTTCCAGCCATGGCAATCCCTGCGAGAACATCAGATACGGCAGTTATGATATTTGCCGGACGCGTCAAACGCAGGTAACCTGTAATTTTCTTCACTACTTTATGATGATTGAATTCTTATCCATTCGCGGCTGTTGACCACCCCTTAATATAGTGTTTCCACTGAATTTTTTAGTCTGATCGATTTGTAGGGAAGACGCAAAATCAGATTCATCGATCTGTCCGCTCTGTCCGAATGCTGTAATGGCATTCTGGTAGGTGACCAAACGGATGTCTTCATCGCTTATTCCATGCTGCTTCATTAGTGCAGCGGTTTTTGGTACTGCCAGCGGATCGCTGATTCCCCAATCAGCTGCAGAATTGATCATGATATTCTTTGCGCCGTATTGCCTGACTACTTCCACCATTCTTTCGTTACCCATTTTAGTGAATGGATATATAGTGAAAGCGGCCCAGAAGCCGCGGTCGAGCACTTCTTTTACAGTTTCTTCGTTGTTATGATCCACTATTACCATTTGTGGATCTAATCCTTGCTCAATGGCAATATCCATACTCCGTGTGGTGCCTTTTTTCTTATCACGGTGTGGTGTATGGATCTGAACAGGAAGGTTTGCCTCTTTTGCGAGATCAAGTTGCAGGCGGTAATATTTTTCTTCTGCTGCCGTCTGGTCGTCAAAACCTATTTCTCCTACACCTACAACACCTTCTTTGTAAATGAACAAAGGAAGAATTTCCATTACCTGCTCCGCGAGCGGTTCATTGTTGGCTTCCCGTGAATTCAGTCCGATGGTGCAATAATGTTTTATTCCAAACTGTGATGAACGAAAACGTTCCCACCCGATGAGGCTGCTGTAATAATCGCGAAACGTGTCTACGCCGGTGCGCGGTTGTCCCAGCCAGAAAGCAGGCTCTATCAATGCTACCACACCCGCATCTGCCATTGCCTGGTAGTCGTCGGTGGTGCGCGATGTCATATGCACATGCGGATCGAAGAATACCATTCCGCGTATCTTATCCAGGTATGAGGAGTCTGATGTCCCAGGTCTCAGATCATGCTCGGTAATATTATTGCTGCAACACATATTCGTTAGTTTTTTCTGCTAATATTTTCCAGGATAATTTTTTGTTGTCAATTTCTCCTTTTACACTTGCTGAAAGCAGTTTTTTTGCCGGAGAATAATTGCTGTGATATACTGCCAGTGCCGCTGCATCTTTTTCAAGCTGATTATCGGACGCGGACAATTTTTCAATGTCGGGTAAGAATTGTTCATTGATAAAAGGACCCACACATCTCCAGAGAAGCGGATTTACCTGCCGGTGTGCGGCCCATCTTTCGTGAGCGTAATCGGAAAGTGTTTTCGCGAGATGTTCGTTCGCGCGTTCATCGAGACCGATAATTTCTTCAACTGGTTTTTCGGTGAAGAAAGCTTTAAGCACCATCTGGTTCCACGCGGATTCGTTCAGGTTTTCTGATGGATATGGATTGTTGCACATGATGGCTTTCAATACATCTCCTATATTATTTCTTATGCCTTCCGAGCAGCGGGCGGTCCATTTTTCCTGGTAAGCAAATAAGGGCAATGCCGAATATAAAGCAACAAGTTCGTTTACTTCTGCCGCGAGGAATAGGGTTTCTATATTGCGGAAATATTTTTCACTGTCGGAGGGGTCAACATGCAGTAGCAGCCATACACGGGCGAGCCTGTCGGTGGTCCAGTTTTTCAGGACAAGTTTCGGACGTATTATATTTATTGAATCAGATTGATCTCTAGTTAAATCAAGGGTCGCTTTTCCTGTATTGCGGGGAAGGGTAATGAATATGGTATTGAATTGGTTTGTGCTCTGAAGGGATGATACTTTTTCGATCAGCCAGGCATACGCTTCAGAGGTAGTGTGATCGCGGATAATTGAGGCGAAGGATGATCTGAGCTGGGCTAAATTATATGCATACATAACAGGGTATGCAATTTAATAAGATTTGGGCAGGCGAAAATCAATCAATCTTTACCACTGAGCCGCTGCCGGAGATATTTGCATTTACCTGTGCACTCCCCCTGTGCTTTACTTCCCCGGAGCCCATAACACTAACATCAAGTTTGTTGCTGGCGAATATCTCTACATTACCGCTTCCTGCAATCGAGATTTTCGAATCTTCTGTGTGAAGGCTGCCAGCCCTGATGTTTCCGCTGCCATAAATACCTCCCTCGAATTCTTTTGAAGTACCCTTTACCTTAATGTTTCCGCTTCCGGCAATTTCGCTTTCAACCCTGGAAGCATTCAGCTCTACATCAATATTACCCGAGCCTGCAACCCTAAGGGTAACATTATCGTTATTTGTATTGAGCAGGCCCTGTCCTGAAATGCTGCCCGATCCGTTTGTGGTAATAGTTTTAAACACAGGCCCTGAAACCGTTATTTTGATGCCCCTGCGCGGACGGAGATTATATCCATCTCTTGTGCGTATCTGTAAGTTATTATTGTCGATGTATGTTTCGATATATTGCTGAAGGTTATCTTCAGCTTCAATTTTTACTGAAGCAGCAGAGGAAGGTACCAGGGTAATGTCGAAGGATCCATAGCTTTCCACACCTTCAAAACCGGAAACTGAGCGATCCTGGGTAATGAGATTACCGTTGCCGCGTACTCTCTTACCCCCGATAAACCTGCACGAGAAGAAAACTAAAGTGCCAAGAGTTAATAGGAAAATGTATTTCATGTCAAGGTGTTTTGAAATTGGACTACAAGGTCCGGAAAAAGGTTACAGGAAAATGAAAAATGAGAAGCGGAAAACGACAATTGGGTTTTAACAACTACGGTTTGGCGAAAAACCCCATAAATGTTAATTTGACTGGCATATGAGAAAGGGATTGCTGTGCCTCCCAATACTTTTATTGGCCTTAAGTGCGCTTGCGCAAACACCCCGGAAAACACTGTTCAAGCCGGTGCCTTCTGCCGAGTCGGGGGTGAATTTCACCAATATGCTCAGGGAATCCCCGGTATTGAATATCATAACTTATGAATATTATTATAACGGTGGTGGAATCGGATTGGGGGACTTCAATAACGACGGGCTGATCGATATTTACCTTTCCGCAAACATGCAACCCGGGAAATTATATCTCAATAAAGGGAATATGCAGTTTGAAGACATTA
>Ga0207701_10000787_pt1 | contig 33606 bp, 25 predicted proteins | sample KBSSwiSSwithPhiX_FD_184294 | JGI IMG/M metagenome (GOLD analysis project Ga0207701, IMG submission 184294) | Switchgrass rhizosphere bulk soil microbial communities from Kellogg Biological Station, Michigan, USA, with PhiX - S5 (SPAdes) (version 2) | ecosystem: Environmental > Terrestrial >... | reverse complement strand
AAATCTCGCCGACACGACCGTCTAGTTGTTTCGCTCCTTGCCGTCTGGTCTCATGTGAGTCCGGCGTCATTCGACCGTGAATCCTGGATGAGAAGGCTCGGCTCGGTTGTCATGCTGCCCGGGAACACGTCGCACTTTCACTGGGCCAAGTCAGGCGAATACGTGACACAGGTGTCGGCCATGGGGCCACTCGGCATCCACTACGTAAATGCGGGCGATGACCCGCCTCACCACAGCCAATAGCGGCAGTCCCACCGCTCGGGTCGAAGACTTTCCAATCAATGCGGCGTGCACGCAAGGGACGTCGCGTTGTCCGCGATGGCGGAACGAAGCGTCAGGAAAGCACGCGGGCTCACGCGGTCGCCGGCACGGCGCTCGAGTATCCGACGCGCACCGGCGCCTGTTCAGCAGACGCGCCGCGCTCGGCGAGGACTTCCAGCAACCGCTTGCCCAGCACTGCGGCCGAATTCGGGTTCTGCCCGGTGACCAGATTGCGGTCCTCGACCATGTACGGCTTCCAGATCTCGCCGCGGCTGAAGGAGACGCCGATCTTCTCTTTGAGCTCGGTCTCGAGCAGCCAGGTTGCCTTGGGAGCCACCCCGACGGCTTCTTCCTCTTCGTTGGTGAAGCACGTGACCCGATAGCCCTTGAAGGGCGAGACGCCGCGGATTCTGGTGGACAGCATTGCCGCAGGACCGTGGCACACGATGAACAGCGGCCGGCCCGACTCGAGCTGTGCGGTGAGCAGCCGCCCGGCGTCGGCGTCGAATGCCAGATCAGCCATCGGGCCGTGACCGCCGGGCAGGTACACGGCGTCATAGTCCTCGAGGCGGACGTCCGACAGCTTGAGCGGGCGCCGCATCTCCTCTGCGGAACGGATGATCGCCTCCAACTCGAGGGCGCCTTCCGCGCCGCCCGCCATCTCGGGGCGCAGACTCATCATGTCGACGTTCGGTGTCACGCCATTCGGCGTCGCGACCACGACGCCGTGGCCTGCATCCGTCACCATCTTGTACGGGTTCGCGAACTCTTCTGCCCAGTAGCCCGTCGCGTATCGAGTGCCATCCTTCAGAACCCAGTAGGTGGCCCCGCTCACGATGAACAGTACTTTAGCCATCGCGCCATCCTCCTCTCGCTTCCATGGGAAGCATCGTGGTGTCCGACCGTCATTCACCGAAGGTTCCTATTAACGGAAGGTCTGTTAGGCGATTACGGCGCCCACTCGATGCCATCGCGCACAATCGTTGCCACGGCAGATCCTCGCGCTGGCCGCGCGCCGAGTCGACCGTTCCGGCTCGTTGCTCACGACGTCCTCGCGCATCCATCAAAGCACGCGCAGGTTTCGTGATGCTATTGGACCAAGGTATTGCCGCTTGGTGGCGCGGCGGTCTCTGACGTTCGCTCCACAATCCTTTTGGGACGGATTCCCGAATCGTTGTGCTCAGGGTCGGGGAAAGAGCACCGCGCGGTCATCGCAACGGCGTTGCCGGAGATCTTGGGCGGCGGTGCGGGAGCTTGCGCATGCCGAGGTCGTCGATGCTGAGGAGCCGCACGGTGGTCAGCTCCGCGAAGAAATCCTTGCGGGCGTCATTGAGCGAGGCGTCGGCATCGCATTTCGCGATTTGCTCCCAGGCTACCTGACCTCTCGGACGACCCGTAGGCCGACGTCGAACTTGCTGCCAGGCCCGGCGGCGTGAGTGGCGGGAATCGCGTTCTTGACGTCCGCCGCGAACCCGCCGCCCTTCAGCACGTGGACCGTGCCGGTTTTTTGCGGCGTCGGATCGGCGAAGAGCTTCTCGTTGTAGTAGTCCTGCACCCACTCCCACACATTACCCATGACGTCGTAGAGGCCCCAGGCATTCGGCTTCTTTTCACCGACCATGTGCGTGCTGGTGAACGAGTTGTATCCGGTAATCGCCTGCTCGCGGATCGCTGTCCAGGGAATGTCGGCCTCGCCGCCGGCGCGCGCCGCGTACTCCCACTCGAACTCGGTCGGCAGGCGGTAGGCGGTGGTCTTCTCCAGCGCGTTCAGCTTCTTGACAAAGGCCTGAGCGTCGTCCCAGGTGATGTTTTCGACCGGATGCCGGCTCGCATCGTCGGTGACTTTGTCCCCCTGGAAGATCGACGGATTCGTGCCCATGACCTGCGCCCACTGGGCCTGGGTCACTTCATACTTGCCGATGTAGAACGGACGCGCGATCGTGACCGGGAATCCCGGCGTGGAGTCCGCTTTCGCCATGTCCTCGGCGCGCTTGTAGTCGGCGGCGCTGAGCGGCGTGCCGCGGCCGCCGGCGGGCTGAGGCAGTGCGGCGGTCAGGCCAGCCGCGAGTTGATCGGCAGTCAGGGAACCGGTCTTCGCGGTGTCCCATTCGCCGAACCATCGTTCGAGGGTAGCCCTGAATTCGTCGCGGGTCAGCACGCCATCCTTGTTGGTGTCGGCGGCCGTGAAGAGGGTCGGACCGACACCGCCGCGGCCGCCGCCCCGCCCACCACCGCCTTCCGCGGGCGCGCCGCCCGGCGCACCGGCCGTTGGCGGCGTTCCTGGTGCCGCCGGGGCAACCGGACCAGCTCCCGCATTCGGCCCCGCCACCAGCGCGGCAAATCGCGACGAGAATTCCTGGGGCGTCAGCTTGCCGGCTTTGTCGGCATCGAGCGCGTCGAACCAGCCGTTCGCCACGGCGGTCATCTCGTCTTTGCTCAGTTTCTCGTCGTGATTCAGGTCCGCCGCGGACAGCAGCGCCGGTCCCACCGTCGTGCCGGCGCCGCGCCCGCCGCCGCCACGCGCCGCCGGTGGTGGCGCGTTGGGATCGACCGGCTTGGGGTAGGGCGGCTGAAACTTGCCGACGATCATGCTGCCCGGCTTGATCAACACCAGCTCGATGCCGGCCGGCCCCGTCGCTGTCGATTCCTGTGCGCCCACCGCGAGGCTCCCGAGCATCACGCCGGCGAGGACGATTCTGAAGGACGGATTCATTACTTGATCTCCTGAATCGCCATGTTCCTGAACCGCTGAATCGACCATGGGAGGCCGGAGCCGCCGCCACCCGCCGCCTCGGTGTAAGTCGCGCTCCAGTGCAGCTGGAGTCCGATCATCCCGCCGTACATCCCCGCCAGCTGGTCGTTCTTCGGCATCTGGACCTCCCACATCTGGGTTCCGTTGATCCAGAGCGTGATGTGCGGCGCCTCACCGGTCATCCGGACGCGGATCGAGTTCCACTCCCCGTCCTTCCACAGCGTGTTGATGTCGCCCCGCGGGCCGATGTACTGCGGCGGGCTCATGCGGATCTGCTCGCCGAGCAGCGCGCCGGTGTTCCCGGGCCGCACCAGCTCGATTTGATAGGCCGATCCCCCTTCGGTGGACCTCAGGAAGATGCCGCTGTTGTAGCCCGGGTCAGGATTGCACTCCACATAGAACTCGAAATCCTTGTAGCTCTTGTCGGTGAGAAACAGCCCGCCCTGGCCGAACGGATGCGGCTTCAGGAGCAGCTCGCCGTTCTCGACCGCGGCGATGGCCGTGGTGCCGTGATGCACCGTGCGGCTCCAATGCCAGCCCTTCGCGGTCTTGCCATCAAACAGGGAGGTGAACCCATCCGGCGGCTTCCCGACTTGAGCCGCCGCCGACATCGTGGCGACCGCAACCATCACCGCAAGAATCCTCATGCCTTCACCTTTCACATCTCGTTCGTGTCATCTGCGTGACGGAGGCCGTCACCTCACGATCGGCGCGGCACCCGATGCCTGCGTCTGATCACTGAAGGTAGAACCCGAACAACGATTCTCCGGCAGCAATCACGACGTACTGCTTCCCATTCAGCATCCATGTGGACGGCGTATTGGTCAGGGACGCGCCGAGGCGCGCGTGCCACAGCGTCTTGCCAGTCGCGGCGTCGTAGGCGACGAAGTCGCCGGATGGATCACCGCTGAAGAGAACGCCCCCAGCCGTCGTCAGCACGCCGGGATGGGTGCTCGACCAGAAGCCGGCCACCTGTGGGTACTTGTGCTCCCACTTGACCTGCCCGGTCCGATAGTCCAGCGCGACCAGCCGTGAGGTGAACAACCCCGTATGCCACTCCGAGCCGCGACCGAAGCCGGTTGGATCGGTGGGGTCCGCCGGGAGATAGAACACGCTCGCCGCATCGGTCGCGTTGACGTAGAAGAGACCGGTATCGGGACTGAATGACGGCGCCGGGTAATTCGCGGCGCCATCGGAATCAGGAAACACCAGCGTGCCGCCCGGTGATCCCTCCTTGGCGGGATTCGGGATCAGTTGCCGATTCTCGCCCACGTCGTAGGAATTGGACGCGGCGAATGGCCGCACGGTCAGACTCTGCCCGGTCGTCCGATCCAGCAGGAAGTAGTAGCCGTTGCGGTTCGCGAGTGCCAGCAGCTTGCGCGGCTGCCCGCCGACGGTGCCATCGATCAGCACCGGCACCTGCGTGGCATCCCAGTCGTGCGTGTCATGTGGCGAGAACTGGTAGTACCAGGCCATCTTGCCGGTGTCCGGATCGAGCGCGACCACGGAGCAGGTGTATAGGTTCGCCCCTTCCCGGCTCTTGCCGTTGTACGTGGGCGTCGGCTGTCCGGTGGTCACATAGAGCAGGTTCAGCTGCGGATCGTATGTCGGCGGTTGCCAGGGCGCTCCGGCGCTCTTCTGCGCGACTTCCGCGTTGGGCCACGTCTCGCTGCCCGGCTGCCCCTTCGCGGGCGTGGTGAGCCATTTCCACTGCGATTCGCCGCTTTCCGGATCCAGCGATTCGAGGAAACTCTGGCTGCCGCCGCCATCACCGCCGATGCCGACCAGGACATGATTACGAACGATGACCGGAGCGGAAGTGGAAAAGTTGACGGCCGTGGGCCCGACGAGCTGGCGGTTCCATCGCTCCTTCCCCGTCGCGGCGTCGAGCGACACGATGCTGTTCTCCGGAGTCGCGACGTACAGCCAGTTCCCGTACAGGCCAACGCCGCGATTGCCAATCGCGTTGCGCCCCTGCCAGACGTAGTGCCAAATCTGTTCGCCGGTGAGCGCGTCGACCGCGTAGACATGATTCGGTGCGGACAGATACAGCACGCCGTTGACCATGAGCGGTATGGACTTGATCACCGGCCCGCCCGGCGTCGCTCCGCCTCCTCCCCCGCCGCGGCCTGCCGCCGGCGGTGGCGTGGGACCCTGACTCTGACCACCCGTGATGGCGCCAACCGCAGAGGAGGTGGTCTTGTAAATCCACGCGAGCGACAGCCCCTTCGCGTTCGCCACCGTGACCTGCTTCAAGGGACTGTAGTGGCGTCCGGAGTAGTCGCCGTGGTACGTGGGCCAGGCTTCTCCGGTGGACGCCTGCACCTGCGCCGGGTCGCGCGCGCCTTGACCACGCAGGGTCAGGGACAGGGCCGGCAGGCACAGGAGCATCAGGCCGGAGCACATCTTCATTTGAGCGTCACCAGATACGCCGTCACGTCGTGCATGTCCTTGTCGGTCAGCTTCGTCATCATGTCCAGGTGCGCCTGGAGCGGGTCGGTCACCTCCACCCTGGGCTGCGATCCGTTGCGCTCGATTGATCGGCGGAGACCTGCGGCATCGACCATCGTCAACGAGAAGTCGCTGATCGAGACCAGGGTTCCCGCATGGATCTGCCCGTCAGGGAGGGTGACCTTCACCGAGCGTCCGTCTCGGGCTCCACCCTGTCCAGGGTATCCGCCAGTGCCGCGGGGCAGCACGATCCGCCCCTGGAGCGTCGCGACGGGATACTTGGCGCCGACGCCCTTCAGATCTCCCGTTACCGAGTGGCAGGTCGCACAGCGCCCCGCACCGTTGAAAAACAGCTCACCGGCCGTGGCATCGCCGACCACGGCTGCCGTGATCCCTCGCCCTCCGCCACGGCCCGCAGCGGCGAGGGAGCGCAGAAACGCGGCGAGATCCGCGGTCTGCGCGTCTGGCATGGGAAACGGCGGCATCTTCTTCTCGGGGCGGCCGACTTTCAGGAACTCGCCCAGCTGCGTGGCTGACCCATCGCCGGTGACGATGGGCGAGCGGGTCAAGTCGGTTCCGCCCTCGGCGCCCCCGCGCGCGTCGCCACCGTGGCAGAAACTGCACGCCTGCGCGAACAGCAGCCGTCCGCGGTCGACCGCCGCCGGATCGACCGCCGCTTGATCGCGCCCCGTCCGCCCGCCGCCGGCCTGCACACCCGCGCCTGGCGGGCCCCCGGGTAGCACGGGCTGCGGCGCCGGCTGTTGCGAGCGCACGCTCGTCATCATCGCGAGCGCGAACCATGCCGCAGCAAGGACCCGGCTCCGGGGCATCAGCGAGCCTCCCGCAGGGCTGTCAAGCCCACGCCGCATCCACCGCCCGAACCGGTGCCATGTGTCGCCGGCATGGTGGTCTTGACGTCCGACACGAGGCTCCCGCCTTTCCGTACGCGTGCGCTGAATCGCATCTCCATTACGGGGCGAGGCGTCAAAACGAAAACCGAATCTGGGCCTGGATCGTGCGCGGCGTCTGAAACGCGGTCGCCACGCCAAATCCGTTGCCCCGGGGAGTCGCCCGTGACGCGACGAGATTACCCGCGGCGTCAAAAGGCAGGTTGGTGATCGCCGCGGGATCCGCCAGACTTGCGAAGTTCGCGGTCGTCGACCGATTCGTCACGATCGCCTGGTTCGGGGCGTTGAACATGTCGGCACGCAGCTGCAAATTACGGCGGCCACCGAGATGGATGTTCCGTGCAATCGCGAGATCCAGCGCACTCTGGAAGCAGCCGCGCACGTAATCGGTGCCGGACTCGAGCCCGTTGCTGTTGGTCAACGGCCCTTGAAACGCCGCGGTGTTGAACTGCCGGTACAGGTCCTTGCTGCAACCGCTGCCCGGATCACCGACGACCCGGATCCGGGCGGCGTAATCGGGCGATCCCGTGAGGTTCAGATTGTTCGTACCATTCTGATAGCTGAAGCCCATCGTGTACGCCGCTCCGGTCGATCCGGACCAGAGCCCCGACAACTGCCAGTCGTTCACGATCGCCTTGACCACCCGCATCGACGTTCCGCTCGCGCCCCGCACATCCGGCAAGTCCCAGACGAACGTTCCGCGCATGATGTGGGTCTGCGGCGCGTTGTTGCCAAGGAGCGCGTCCGCTTCGGCCTGGTCGGCGCGGAGCTGGTAGGTCCCGTCAGCGAAGTGCTCGAGCCGCGGCGCCGTGCTCTGCGTGTCGCTGAGCCCGATCGTGTCGGCGAAGCCGAACGACACGCCATCCCGAAACCGTCGCTGCAAGGACAACTGGAGCGAGTGATAGGTCCGCCACGCGATGTGCTGGAACTGACCGATGCGCGAATAGCCCTGGAACGAGCGCATCACATCGGCCGGGACCGCCGCCGCGCCCGGAATCGCGCTCGCCGGCAGTGTCGGATCCTGGTTCGCTGGCAGGAACGCGCCGCCGAAATCGACCGCATTGATGTTCACGCCCTGACCGCCCAGGCTGTTGATCAACTGGTTGTAAGCGTGCTGGCCGACGTACGACACGTCGAGGATGGCCGCCCATGGCAGCGCCGTCTGCACCCCGCCGTTCCACTGGATCGAACTGGGCAGCTTGGCGTTCTGCTGGTACACGAGCATCGTGGGCGGCCCCTGGACCCGTCCGCTGCCCGCGAGACTCTGAAGTGTCGAGTTGCTCACCGAGACGTTGTATTGGGTCGGCGGATTGACGGTGAGCTGAAAGTTGGTGGGCCGGTCGAAGAAGAGGCCGCCGCCACCTCTCACAACGAAGCGTTGATCGCCCGAGACGTCCCACGCCGCGCCGAAGCGGGGAGCCGCGCCCAACGCCGGAAAGCTGTACGTCTCCTTGCTGATCCCCTGGCCTGCCTGGAGGATGCCGTTCAGCGGATCACCGTCGCCCGGCACCAGCTGGCCGATCAGCACCGTCGTGTTCGGGCCGAGCAGCTGTTGCGTGCGCGGGTTCAGCGCCTGGCGATTCGTTCCGGTGCACGGCAGCGCCGCGCAGCCAGCCTGGTAGATGGCTGGCGCCGCCGCGGCCGAAAAATGCTCTGGAAGAAAGTTCGACGCCTGCTGCCGCTGGTCCCACTGCGGCGTCTGGTGCACCAGCCGGACCCCGTAGTCGAGCGTGAGCCGGCTGGACACCTTCCAGTTGTCTTGGATGTAGCCCTCGGTGTTGTTGTAGACGTACGCGCCTTCGACGTATTTCGAATTCTGCTGATAGGTGCTGAACGCGCCGATCGCCGCATTGGCAAATCCGAACGACGTGTCCACCGGATTTCCGGTGGTGTTCCCGAAGTTCAACGTGCCCAACGCGCCGGTGCTGGTATTTTCAGCCTTGTAGCTGTGATTGTTGTAGAACCCTGTTTTCAGTGTGTGACGGCCGGCCACCTTCGAGACGCTGATGCTCACATCCTGCGTCCGGTTGATGTTGAGAAATCCGGGAAAGGGCACGTTCGGCGGCGCGTTCGCGATCCGGCCGCCCCACTGGAAATTCGGCACCCTGACGAGGCGCGTGCCATCCCAGAAGGGAGGGTTCACGCCGTTCAGCGCCTGGTAGGCATAGTAGTCAGGATCGATGACCAATGCGTCAGGAAACAGGAACGGAAGACCACCCAGACCGGCATTGGCGCTGTTGGAAATCTCGTTCATGGGGAACGCGTTCTGGCAGAAGGTCGGCCCCGTTCCCCCCTGCGCCAGACCACAGCCCGTGAGCTCGTTCTGGCTGCGACCGTAAATTCCCTCGATGAACGTCGTGTTGTTGACGGTGTAGTTGATCGTGGCCGCCGTCGTGTAGACGAGCGGGTGGTACATCTTCGTGTCGTTGAAACCGGGAAGGGTGCCGTTGAACACCTGGTTCCGCTGCGCCCACCCCGAGTACTTGAAGGTGGCGCGCCATGCCGGCGAGGGCTGGTAGTCGACACGCACGGCCGGCTGCCAGGCGAGCGCCTTTTCAGTGGGCCGGGTCAGTTCGTAGTTGTAGGCGAGACCGGCGCCGGTGATGTTCGGCTGCGGCCACATGTTGAGCACCGCCAGCCCGGTCGAATACAGGCGATTGGCCGGGATGCGGCCCACGACGCCCCCATCCCTGAAGCAGGCGGTCTGATCGGACGCGCTGCAGGTCCCCGACAGCAGTGGATCCTTGACGTAGGGGTACAGGTTCCCGTTGTTGTCGTAGCTCTGCGAAAAGTCGCCGGTCCGCTCGAGCGCCGTCGGCATGCGGTACCTGACCACGTTGTTGCCAGACGTGCGGGGCGCGAACTCCTGGCTATAGAAGAAGAACAGTTTGTTCTTGCCGCCCGGTTTCCCAACCGGGCCGCCGAGCGAGTACCCCAGATCGCGTTCGCGCAGCACGGCCTTCGGATCGCCGTTCAGGATGTTGGTCTTGCTGTTGGCATTCCAGTCGGAGGAGCGCTCGACGTCGTACAGAGATCCGCTGAACCTGTTGGTGCCGCTCTTGGTCACCGCTGTGATCTGCAGCCCGCTCGATCGGCCGTATTCGGCCTGATAGTTCGAGGTCAGCACCTTGACCTCGGCAATGGACTCGACGTTCATCTGGAGCAACACCGAGTTGCCGCCGGTGTCCATCGTCGACACACCGTCCATCATGAAGTTGGTCTGGCCGCCGCCGCCGGTGCGCTGGGTCCCGTTCACGCCGGGGGCGAGCTGCGCCAGGGCCGTGTAGCTGCGGTTCGCGATCGGCAGGTTCTGGACGGCTTCAGTCGCGACGGTGAACGATCGTTCACCGCTGCTCGCCTGGACCAGTGGAGCCTCCCCCGTGACCGTAATCGTATCGGTGGCGGTGCCGAGATCCAGAGTCAGCGCGCCGACCGCCACGCGTTCGCCGGCGCTCACCACGATGCCACGGCGGTCGAGCGTCTTGAACGACGCCATCGCCACCCGAACGGTGTAGGTGTCAGCGGACACGTTCGGAAAGACGAATTCGCCCGCGCCATTGGTGACGGCAGGGGTTGACTCGTTGCCGCGCGCCTCGCTGATCAGCACGACCGTGGCGCCGGGGACCACTGCCCCTTGCGCGTCTTTCACGGTTCCAGACACCGTGCCGGTCGTGACTTGAGCCGAGACCGGGAACGCGATCATCGCGAGCACGATTGACGTCCCAGCGCACATCCTGAAGCGTGGCGAAATGTTCATACCGCTCCTCCTCCTCGGTGACCGTCCTCTTTCTGCCTCTGTCCGGCCTGACGGCGGATCGTCGCGACCTACTTGTCGCTCTTGGTACGCGGCGGATACCAGAACACGAGGTGACAGCTCTCGCAGACCCCGTCGAGATCGCTGCCTCTGCTCTCGAGACTGGCGACATCCTTTTTGTCGACGGCGTCGAGCATCGTGGTCGCGGAGTCGTGGAGCGTGTGCGCCATGGCCACCCACGCCGGCCAGTTGGCCGCGACGCGCTTCTCGATCTCCGCCGGGTGGAGCTCGGATCCGGGTTCGGCGTCTTCAGCCTTGAGCGTGTCGGCGGTGGCGTGCGCAACGTGCCGCCCCGGAATGACCAGCAAGTTGGTTGACTCGACGAGCGCCACCGCGTGCCGCCTCACCGCGGCCCACTCCGCATCTGTCCTGGGCTCAAGGTTGAATGTTCCCCTGGCATCCGAGATCGTGCCCACTGAGTCCCACAGACCCTGCGCACTGGGTGCGACCACGGATTGCATGATGTCGCGGACCGTGCTCGTCGTGCGGTAGGGGGAGTCCTCAGCCGCCGGTGTCACCGCGGTTGCCCGGCACGCAATGGTGAGCGCAAGAGAGCCGCCGAGGACACAGATCCATGCCGAACGCATAAGGCTCTTTCCAACCACCGCTCACCTCTTCTTTGCTGCCGTGCGCGCCACGGCGTCGGTATAGTAGTCGCGAATGCCGGGCCAGCTTGGCACCTCGGGGAAGCTCGCCAGAATGATCCGGCGGACTTCGTAAATATCTATCCGGCCCTCCTTCTGATAGAGCACCTGGCCATCGGGACCGACGACCAAAGTCAGTGGCTGGGCCGCGTTCCATTTCAGACCGAAAGCCGCCTGTGCCTCCGCAGCGCTTGCCGCTTGAAGGTTGCGCGACGTGGCGTGCTGCGCCTTGAGAAACTCGAGAACGGCCGCGCTCGTGGCGGACGCGTCGGTAGAAACCGTAATCAACTCCATCGGCCGGCCGCTGCCCGCATACATGCGGAACGTAGTCTGCAGCGCGCCGAACTGAGTGACACTCGCCGGGTTGGCGGTACTCCAGACGCTCACGAGCAGGGTCTTCCCGGACGAGGCGTTTTGGCGAAGCGCCCGCAATTCGTCCGCAGCGACTGGAGAGATCGTGACCGGGGCGTCGTGGATTGCCTTCATCTCGTCCTCTACGCCGGCCACGGAGGTCGAAATCCACTTGGTCGAGCAGCCCAGCGCGCGTGTCTCGCGCACCGACACCGGGCGCCCCGCCAGCAGCTCGTCGATCGCGTTTGCTGCGTAGCGCTGCTTCACCTGCGCTACCGCTCGGCTGTCGTCGATGGCGCCCTGATACTGCAGCTTCCTCTCTTGATCGAAGATAAAGATGTGCGGCGTGGCGACGGCCCCCATCTTCATGGACAGCGCTTGCGTTTCGCCGTCGTAGAGGTAGAGCCAGGGCAGGTCCATGAACGCCGCACGCAGCTTCATCTCTTCGAACGAGTCGGTCATATCGGTGTACCCGAGCTCGTTCAGGCGCACGGCTTTCGGGTTATTCGGATTGATCGCGATGAAGCGGACGTCCCTGGATCCATACGCCTTGTAGAGCTCGAGCATCCTGTGCTCATAGGCAATGGACGCCGGGCAGTGGTTGCTTTCGAACATCACCACCAGGACCTTGGCCTTCTCGTACTCTTGTGGGGTGTGCCGTTTGCCATCAATCCCGAGCAGAGAGAAATCCGGCAAGGCCGACCCGATCGGCAGGACGGGATAGAGAGCCTGGATACCGCGCCCGGCGCGGCCCTGGCGGCCCTCGCCTCGTGCCGCTCCCGGGGTGCCGCTAGCTGGCGGGCCCTGGGCGAAGGCGGCGGTCCCGATCAAGACGATCGCTGTGAACGAGCCCGCCACACACATCAGGACGCGACTGCGTATCCCGCCGACGGTGATCTTCATGACTGCTCCCCTGGAAGCATGCGCGGTCGAACATCATTGTCCTGACCAGTAGGCCCGCGACCCCGGATAGGCGCGGTCGTCCGGCAGGTTCGCGAGAATCGCCCGGCGCAACGACGACACGTCCGCCTCTCCGACCTGTTGATGCACGACATCGCCGTTGGGCGCGATGAGGAGTGTGAACGGCACGGCGGCGGGCATCGCGGGATCGAATGCATCCTGCAGGCTGGCGGTATCGTCGCTCGCGAAGAGATGGTTGCGGCTCGAGGCGCGCTGTTCCTGCAGCACCTTCATGACCGCCGATCTGGCATTCGGACTGTCCACCGACACCGTGACGAAATCGAGGTGTCGCGACCGGTACATCCGATAGGTGTTCTGGAGCTCCGGAAACTCGATCAGGCACGGGGCGCACCAGGTCGCCCAGAAGTTCACCATCAACAGGTTCGGGGTTCCATTCGCGCGTAGCGCTCGAAGCTGCGGCGCCTCGACCAGGTTCAGACCTACCGGCGCGGCGGCGCCGTCGTCCTTGTCCGCCTGCGCCTTGCGCGGGGCGTCCAGCCACTTGATGGGACATCCCTCGACGGCAGTCGAGGCGGTGGACACCGGCTCGTTCGCGAGCACCGCGTCGATCGCGGCGCGCAGCTCGCTTGATTTCACGGCTTCGCCGCGCGGGCTGTCGTCGATTCGCCCGACGTAGCGAAGGGTGCGCCGCGCATCGAACACGAACGCCTGCGGAACGGCGACGACCTTGAACGCCTTTGCCGCCGCCTGGCTGTCACCGTCATACAGATACGGATATTCGAGCTTCCGATAGGCGGCGCGAGCCGTCATCCCTTGCAGCGTGTCGGGAACGTCCGAATACGCCAGGTCCTCGAACGTCAACGTCTTGGGACTGTCCGGGTTGATCGCGAGAACGGTGACCCCGCGCGACTGGTACTCGGAGTGCAGGCGCTGAATCCGCTGCTCGTACATCTGCGCCACCGGGCAGTGGTTGCACATGAACACGACGACGAGCACCGGGGTTCCCGCGTAGTCGCCGAGCGTGTGGACCTTCCCGTCGACACCGCTCAGCGAGAAGGGCGGCGCGGCGGAACCAATCTCCAGCGTCGGCGGCGCGCCGGTGCGACACCCCACCAGACCCATGCACAGGACCATCCTCACGGCAAACAGGACGCGCGCTCGATCCTTCACCCTAGGGCTCCTCCGCGCGGTGGGGTGGTGCCAGCAGCCGCTCCGCCGTGCGCAGCTCCGTTGTCGCGACATCGCGTCCTGGCCGGTACGAACCACCACTTTCGGTCTGCCGCGGCGGAGAGTCCATCTGCAGAAGCACCCGGGAGCACCGTCATCGCGCTGCCGACGGCCGACGTCACGCGGTAGCGATGCCACCGGCGGATCAGCAGCAGTGCGGTGACGATGCCCATCAGCAGCGCCGGGCGTCCGATAGCGCCAGCGGCGAAGCGCCCGCGCACGTCGAAGTGGATTGCCAGCTCACGCTGATCCTGGTCCCGCTCCTGACCGCGAATCACGATGTGCTCGTCGGCGGGGAGCGTGGCATTGGCGGCGTAGAGGCTCAGCCCCGGGTCGAAACCGTTGCGGTATCGCACGACGTGAGCGCCGCCTGCGGTCATTGAGTGCGGAGACGACTGCGCCTGAACATGGACCACTCCGGCGCCGCCTCGGAGCACCGCGAGAGCCGATTCTTCGTGCCCCGTCACGCCGAGCGGCAACACAGTACCGTCCACAGACAGCGCAGATTCGCGGATGACAGTTCGCGCGAAATCCAGTCCCTCGGCCGCTGAGATGACGCCGTTCCTGTCCGTGTCCAGCACCGCGATCAGCCGCGGCGCAACCTGGATCCCCGGCGTGAGATCGAGGTCGACGACCACCCGGTCGGCCTGGATGCTGACTCTTGCCGCCTGAAACAGCTCGTCGAGCCGATGTGCGAACGACGGCGTGATCCACGAGGCGGCGCCCACGATGGCCATCAGCGGGACGATTACCCGGCGGACGCCTGCGCGCCTGAGGAACATCAGAACGGCGGAGCCAACGCCTTGCCGTAGTCGTTGGTGAAATCGCGATAGACCGTGTGCACGTGGGTCGGGTCGAGTTGTCTGTTGGGGTCTGCGTCGAAGTTGCCTCGGCCGCCCCCGCGGCCGCCCCTGCCGCCAATCGACCCGGGGCCCCCGACCGTTTGCGGTGAGTATTCGATCCACACCGTCGGCCCCTGCACGCGGAAATAGGCCTTCCCGCTGACGGTGGTATCACCGCTCCAGAGGAAGTAGGTCTTGTCGATGTTCTTGCGGACCTCCGCCATTTTCGCGGCCGCGGTCTGATCGTCGATGATGTTGACCCAGGCGGACGTGAGGTCGAGCAGCAGTTCCTTCTGGGCCGCGGTCATGTCGCTCGCCTGGAGTCCCTCCGGCTGAAGCACCTGGCCATCCTTGCCCGGGCCGAGCAGGAAGTCCCAGATCTGGGCAGTCTGAATGGCGCGGGGCCGCTGCGCGGAGTCCAGGGAGTTCATGAGTTTCAGGGCACGGCCGGCTTCGTCGGCCAGAACGACGACCTGCTTGTCACCGTCGGTATACATGTTCGGATACGCCGCGGTGAGGGTTGGTGCGAGAACGTGTCCGCTCCCGACGATGGTGACGTTGACCCCGAGATGGTGCCCGTTGAACTGCACTTCCCAGGGTTCGGTCGCGGAGGGCGTGCCGAAAATCGCGAGCATGTAGCCGTCAGGACCAGTCCCGGCACTCGACCCCATCTTCTCGCCGAGGTATTGATCGGCGGCCATGATGCTCCGGACCTTTTGTTCGCCGTAGCCGCTCAGCACCGCGTGCAGCACCGCTTCCGCGGCCTGGCGCTGCGGTGGTGTCAGCTCCTTCATGCGAATCCCCGCCCGGTCCGCCATGCCGGGTGGCAGGTTGTGCCACTTCGATTTGACGGGGTCGGTGTAGGCGTACTTTGCCTTCGGCCGTTGCGCTTCGTCCAGAGACGCAAGAAAGGTGTTGGCCGCGGTGACCACGCGGGCCGTTGCGGCTGAGGGGGCCTGAATTGCCGCGGGAGCCGGGATTTGCGCCCACAGGGCCACGATCACGCCGCCAAGCAGAACCGCGCTCGATCCCGCATACGCTCGTACTTGCATGAAATCTCCGAATCGGTTGTAGGCGACACGTGCGCGAGCTCCGATTGCCGCACGTCCGCCGATCGTTGCGATGGTTCAGGACTCGAGGGCTTTGCGCATCACGTCGAGATTCGCCTTGGTCGCACTCACCGTCGATTCGAAGCCGGTACGCCCCTGCTCGAGAATGCAGGCAATCGGCCAGCGGTTGTCGCGGATCGCGCGAAGAATGTCGGCGACCTGCAGGTCGCCGTCGCCGACGTTTGCGGCGCTGCCATCCCGTTTCATGTCGCGGATGTGCAGGTGCGTGATCCGGTCATGGTGCTCCTTGATGTAGGCGAAGGGGTCGTTGCCGCCGCGGGCGTAATGTCCGATGTCCAGGTTGACCATGAACAGCTTCGACATGCCGAGCAGCTTTTCGAGACTCGCCGGTGAGGCGACCTCGTTGGGATCGTTCACCAGATTGTGGGTATGAAAGGCCGGGCTGATCCCGTACTTCTCCGCGACTGGCACCATGCGCGGTCCCATTCCGACGCGAGTCTGGTTGGTGCAGAATCGCTTCACGCCGAGCGCTTGCATCTGCTTGAAGACGGCCTCGATTTCGGGATCGCTGAAGTCGTCGCCGACGGTCATGACGTAGGAAAAGAGATCGAGCCCGGCGGCGTCGAACTTCCGGCGAATCTCGCGGAACCGGTCCAGCGGCTCCGCCAGCCGCCATTGGCGCAGCGCTTCACGCGTCTGCAGGTATTCGGGAGTCGCGGTGGCCGGCGCCTGGCCGCCGACCGCGCCGCCGGTGACGCGAGGTTCGAACAGCGTGTTGACGAGCTCCACGTGGCCGATCCCACCTTCGAGCGAGCGGGCAATCACCACGTCGACGACGTCCTGCCCCGCCGCGGGGGTGAACGGGCCGTAGACACCGGTGATGGCGCCAATCTGCACCCCTCGCACGGTGGCCGCCGCGGCCGCTGACGCCTGGGTGATGCCGCGCCGAACCGGTATCGCCGCCGAGGCGACGAGCACTGACGTGAACTCGCGCCGGGTATACCTCACCATCTGCCGCCCTTTCCGTTCAGAGGCGCCACGCGCCGGTGCCGTGGTGCCGAGGTCGTGATCAGTTCCCTGTGCCGAGGTACGGCAGCATGCGTCCGCAATACAGCACTGCGAACCAGCTGAACAGCGAAACCGCGCCAACCACCTTGAGCTGCCGCGGCATGTCCGCGTCGGGATGCATGGCCAGCGCGGGCACCGCCAGCCGCGTTTCGAAGAACGCCGCGTTCAGTCCCGCGATCGCCAGGAAGAAGACCTTCGACCACCACACCGCGCTGGTCAGATACAAGTGCGGCTGCATGATCAGGAACAAGCCGCCGGTCACGGCATTGATGCCGAATCCAGCAATCGCCCACGGCATCAGCGCCTTGACGTGGCGTATGTGGAGCCCGCGAAAGAGACCCATGAGACGAAGGTCCAGCAAGCCGGCGCCGCCGATCAGCATGCAGAGGCCGATGAAGTGCAGCGACTCGCAAACCGGCCACAGCCAGGTGATATCGAACAGGCCTTTTGAAAGGCGCGTCGATTCCACCCACATCGCGAAATCAGCCATGCACAGCCCTCACGGATGCAGATACGCCATCAGACGGCCCGCGACAATCGCGATGGTCCACAATCCGAGCCCCGCTGCCGCGAGCCGCCGGCTTCGCGGTGGCGTGACCTGCGGCGCGTCCGCGGCATCAATCGAGGCGCGCTTCACCAGCACCCCAAACCACAGGGCGAGCGCGATGCTTCCGAGCTTCACGTAGAACACCGGATCCTGGACGCGATCGGCGGCCTGGGTCACGAACAGCACGACGCCGCTGAACAGGTTGATGACGAAGCCGGCCCAGATGAACCGATAGACGGGCGCCAGGCGTTGCAGGGGAATCTCGCCGGCGACCTGGAGCACGCGTAAATTGACGACGAAACTCGCGCCCACCAGGATCGCCATTCCGATCGTGTGCAGCGTGAGCACCGTCGGGTAGGTCCAGATCGAGGCGGAGCCAAGGAACCACTCTGTGAACGTGCTGTCCTGGAGGCCGCGGAAGAAGGCCATCGGCCTTACTTCTTCACGTCGTCTTTTGGCCGCGCGATGTCGTGATACAGGCGCGTTCCGTCAGGGCGGATCGCATAGAACAACGAAATGCCCTTCGATCCGTCCTTCATCGGATGGCCGACCAATTTGACCGGATCGCCAGCCTTGTAGCTGGCCCGGTTCCACCCCTGCCGGGTCATGATGTTGACCGAGCCGCCCTCCACGTCCCACTGGCCAACCTGGGCCGGATCCACCCCGGGTGCCGCCTTGACGTCCAGGATGAAGTGCACGTGCGGGTTCTGCCATTTCCATTCGCTGACGACGCCCTGATATTCCACATCCTTGTCCATCTCGAACATCGCGAACGAATGGTGCGCCGCAAGCGACACCGACGCCAGCGCGAAGCCGACCATCGCCAGACCGAGGCCTCTGATACTCACGCGAACCTCCAGGAAGACTGCCCTGAGCACGTCACTTGATGATTTGTTTCGGCGGCACGATGGACTGCTTCTCCACCGGATCGCCCGCGTCGCACCACTCTTCGAGCGCATAGCTGACCGGCTTCCCGCCGGAGTTCACCGTCGGCGCGCGCTCGAAGTAGTAGCGGTATTCGTGGGGCTTCTGATACACCTTCGGGTCATTCCAGGTGTACGTAACCGTCAGCCGCTGCCCGTCGGCCGAGACCTCGAATCGTTCGAGGAGCACCGTCTGCGCGGTGCGAACCCCACCGCCGGGTACTCCACCCGGCATGAAACCTGTCGTCTCGACGAGCAGCGCGTTGCCCTCGTAATGACCGACGGAGTGTCCGGCCGGCGTCGGGGTCCAGGGACTCGGGTGCGGCCGTCCGTCGAGGAAGAAGTGACGTACGCCGCCGCGCTCGCCGGCGAAGATCACCTCATCCTTGTGCTCGACGAAGTGCACTCCCCCGGAATCCGGGTTCACCAGCAGCGCACCGTTACTGCGCCCGCCGCCACCGCCGCCACACGGCTGGGCGACGACGATATAGGGCACGCCTTCCGGGTTGCGCCCGGCCGGCGGGGCCTCCGGCGCAGCCCCGCGGCCGCCGCGGCCACGCCCCCCGCGTCCGCCGCGTCCGCCGTCGGCGGCGACGCCGGGCAGCAGCTGCGCCGGCGGAATGGAGGCCCCGAGCCCGCCAAAGCTCCCCGCGCCGTCCGGATCGATACGAACCCAGTCGCCTTCCAGGCGTGAACCGGCCGCGGGCGGCGATTGCCCCACGGCGGACGGCGCGCACACCACCGGCAGCAGGCACGCCGCGAAGACAAGGATCGGGCGTCGCATGCGTCGCTACTCCTTCGGGAGCGTGCGGCCGGCGGGCGTCGCGACCCGCGAGGGCTCCAGGAACTTCGTGCGATCCTCGTCATATGGATCGCACGGCAGCCACTGCCGCGGCTCATAGTCGGCCGGCAGCCGATGGTACCGGTACTCGTACGAGTGCGGCGCGCGGAAGACCGTGGGATCAGTCCAGGTGGAGGTGACAGAAAGCAGCGCACCCTCCTTCAACAAGCGGTATCGCTCCACCAGCCGCGACTTCTCCGTCCGGTATCCGCCCCCTGGAATGGTGGTGATCCCATGCTGCCCGTGGAATCCAACGGTGTCGACCACCAGCGTGTCCCCGTCCCAGTGCGCGATCGAGTCGCCATTGGTAGAAGGATCGAAAATGTCCTCGCTGATGTGGGCCGCACGATTCGTGTAGAGATAGCGCGGGGCCGACGAGTTCTCCGGCGCGATGATGATCGCGGTCGCGCCCTGCCGGATGTCGAGGGGCCGCCCGGAATCCATTACGAACGGTAGGCCGAGCAGATTGCACCAGCGAACCGCGTAGGCGTCCCCCTTGGCCCGGGCGTCCATCTTGGCCCGCGTCACAGACGGCAACAGGCTGGCGCGCGGCACCTGCCGCCCGTCGAAGTTCAGCTCCCAGAACCCGGAAATGTCGGGAGTTCTGCTTTCTTGCGCAGCGCGACCGATCGTCGACATCGAGGCGACGGTCAGGCAGGCGACAGCAGTCGAACAGAGCGAAAGTCGCTTCATACGGCAGTGCTACTTGATGACCTTCTGCTTCGGCGGAACGATCGATTGCCCCTCGACCGGATCGCTCGCATCGCACCACTCGTCCAGCGCGTATGTGACGTCGCCTGGGGCGCGATCGAAGATCAACCGGTAGGTGTACGGTTTCGCGAAGATCTTCGGGTCGGTCCACGTGTACGTCACCCGCATGCTCTTTCCGTCCGGCTGCACCTCGAACCGCTCGGTGAGCTGCGTCTCGGGCGTGCGCCACCCGCCACCGGCCACGGCGCCCGCCGGAAAGCCGACCGTGTCGACGACGAGCGCGTCCCCCTCGAACCGGCCGGTGGAGTGCCCGGCGGCGATTGGCGTCCACCGTGAGAGATCCGGATGCTTCCGTCCATCCATGTAGATGTGCCGGACGCCGCCGCGTTCGGCGGCGTAAACGACCTCGTCGCGCCCGGCCACGATGTGCACCCCGCCCGAGTCCGGGGTGATCAATCCACCGCCATACCCGGCGCCTCCGCCACGGCCGCCGCACGGCATGGTGCTGACGACGTACGGGTCACCCGGGGCGTGCGGGACGGTTGACACGGGAGCTCCGCCGCGAGCGCCACCCCCGCCCCGGCCGCCGCGGCCTCCGCCTGCCCCGCGCGCCTCGACGCCAGCCGGCGTCAACTCAGCCGGCGGGAACTGGGCGGCGAGGCCATCAAAACTTCCCGAGCCTTCGGGATCCGTGCGGACCCAGTCCCCTTCGACCCGAAGGTTCGGCGCCGTCGCCGGGGGCGCCGCCTGCCGCGCCATCGCGTGCCCGGCACCCGCCATCGTCCCAACCATCGCCAGCAGCGCACTCAGCCTCGACCACGACATGTGAAACCCCTCTCCTGATTCCGCGCTTCGCGACAGGAAACTCCCGGCAGTCAGGATCCTGAGCCCGAACGTCCGCCGGCAGGCCCGGGCGGCGCCGGCGTCTTTCGAGTGGCGGGCACGGCCGCACCGGATCCTCCTGGCGTGCCCTCGAGGAACGTGCTCCGCACGTCGTCGTACGGATTGCAGCCGGCCGGTATCTGGGCCTCGTAGAAGGGCGGCATGCGGTTGTACCGGAATTCGTAGGTGTGGGGGGCCGCAAACATCTTCGGGTCGGTCCAGGTGGAGGTCACGGACAGGATGGCGCCATTCTGGAGCAATGAGTAGCGCTCCACGAGGTGTGATGTCGGGGTGCGGTAGCCGCCGCCGGGAACCGCCGTCAGTCCGTGTGTTTCGTGGAAACCCACGGTGTCCACGACCAGCGTGTCGCCATCCCAGCGCGCCGTCGAGTCACCGTTGGTGGAGGGGTCGAAGATGTCTGTGTTGACGTGCTCGGCACGAAAATACAAATAGCGTGGCGTGGCCTGCGACAGTTCGGGGACGATGATCACCGCCGTCGGGCCCTGACGGATGTCGAGAGGCCGGCCGCTGTCCATGACCGCTGGCGTCCCGATCAGGTTGCACCAACGCACGTTGTGCGCGTCCTGCTTCACGAACCGGCCCAGGGCGGCTTTCGTGGCGGAAGGAATCAGCCTCGCGGGCGGAACTCGGCGGCCGTCCATCCCAAGTGACCAGAACCCGGAGATGTCGTGCGGATCGAACGGCGGCGCGGCCGGTGCGGGTCCACGCCCCTGCGCCACGAGCGATGAGGCGAGAACAGACGCGCTGGCCAGCAACAGGGCGGACACGACAGCTCTTTTCATGCGTTCCCCTCGATACGAGAGCCGGAGGACAACGTGAACCTTACACGGTGACCGAGTAGACCGGCGCGTATGGGCTCATGGATGCGTACCGCGGACCGCCGACTGGACATCCCAGGTACGCAGTTCAGGGCGGAACACCCAACACCTGTTGTGGATCGGACGCGAGATGCCGACACTCTACGCCGGTTCAGCGCTGTATCGTCAATGCCGTTACGGTAACGGAAGCCGGTAGCGACAGGGATCGGAGAGTACGGCGCTACCTGAGCGCACCAGCTTGGCGTCGGCGCGCGCCGCCAGCACCAGCGTGGACACCGCTTACGGACGCGAGATTGGCGGGATCTCTCACCGGAGGGGGCGCGGGGTTGAGGCTGTCAGGGACCGGTGCTCACCGCGGGAGCACAATCACCATACATGGGCTACGGCGACTCGAGGTGAGCCCGAATTCTCGCCGATCACGGGCGCTGCGACGACCACCTGCAGGTTTCCGCGTTCCCAATCCATCGCCTTGGGGAACTGCGCAGATTCGAAACAGGTCGGCTCGGTCAAACACTCGGCGGCGGCGCGCGTCCCGAGCACCAGACCGGACACCGCCAGCACCGCGCGGCCGGTAGACTTGTCTTGCACACGCGTAATCAGGCCGTACGTCTGCTTGATGTCCCCCAGTCGCCCGGACGATGCCGGTTGCCACTCACGGCTCTCTGGATGATCGCGGTCCCGGATGTAAGGGCCGTTCGCTTCGAACTGAAGGGTGAACCGTAGCCCCTCACTGAGGCGGAGGGTCCAGGGATTGTTGAATCCTCCGATCAGCACGACCGGCCCATCCCGCAGATCCTCCAGTTCAGTGCCGCTGATCCGCCTGATGTGAAATGGCTTGGCACGCGAGCGAAGCTCGCCCGCCAGCAGCGCCAGTGTCACAGCATCGGTGTAGCTGACCGACTCCGTGCGCAAGAACTCGGCGACGGTCAGGTCGGGCCGGCTGGACGGCAACGGTTCGGCGGTAGCGGGCGGCCGAAGGATTTCCGAATGCGGCTTACCGATGCACAACAGCACTGGCGCCGCGGGGGTGATGAGCGGCGCCCAGAATCGCTCGGTCACGCTTGGGCCCGCTCGGAGACGACCTCCCGCCAGCGCAACGAGCATCACGACCGCCACGATTGCGGCCGCTCCTGCGGGTCCCGCAAACCGCCATCGCCGCAGGAGCGGTGCCGGCTCTGGTTCTCTCACTGCAACCGGCGCTGCCGCTTCGACCACCGGCACGTCCAGAGTCGCGGTGCCGGGTAGTGAGAACTCCGGCACGTACGAACCAGGCTGGTAGCTGATGACGGGTTCGGCCGCGTGCTCCGGCACTTGATAGTACTGGCCGAGACGCTTGCGGACCTCCGCCGCCGTCATCCGTACGATCGGGTCCTGCGCGGTGTCGTAGCCAGGATCCCGGCCGAACACTTCGTGGCCGATGGTCCGCTCTTTCAATCCCTCGCTGGACGACAGCGCGTGCTCGACGGTGTGCCGCAGGAATGCCGGAAACCGTTTGCTGTTTCGGAATGGTGCGGTGGCCAGGATGCGGCCGACCTGCTCCCGGACAAGCTCCTTGTCCGCGGCGCCCACGGGATGCCACGACGAAGCCGCCGATACAGGCTCGACGTGTGGCGGCGCCGATGGTGATGGAACGGCCATTTCCTTAGTGCGGCACCGACAGCCAACAGACGGCGAATTCCGCCGGATTGGCGCGCGCCGGTATCGACGCCTCAGTTTACATCTTCCGGTTATCGCCCGTAACTACTTGATACGCAAGGAATTTCGCGCCAGTTTCCGGAGCGATACCGTAAACCGCTTCCGCTGCAGACAGCCTTCACCGATAGTTGCGCGCCGTCGCCGAACAACGTCCCGTCCCGGGACGCCCTGACGGCGCACACGAGTCGCGCAACCGTCGCACGCGCGCGCCGATCGACCCTCTCGTCAGCTCGGCACACACATCGAGGAGACGACATGACCGCACTGCGCCTGTGGGGAACCCTCGCGGTAATGGTGCTGGCCTCGCTCTGCCTGCCGAGTACATCGGCAGCGCAGCTGACCACAGCGACGATCGCCGGGACGATCAAAGACTCCGCTGGACTCTTCATCCCTGGAGCGACGGTTACGCTCATCAGTGAAGCGCGCGGCACGCGGTCGACGCCGGCCATCACCAACGCCAGCGGCGATTTCGTCTTTCCGAACGTGGCGCCCGACACGTACACGATCGAAGTGGTCATGGAGGGGTTCAAGACCCTGCAGCAAACCGGCGTGGCGGCCAGCCCTGGCGATCGCGTGTCGCTCCCGGCATTCACGCTGGACGTCGGTGGTCAGAGCGAAACCGTGAACGTCAGGGCGGATGCGACCCTCATTCAATCGCAGAGCGGCGAGCGATCGTTTGCGGTCGAGACCGAGGCGGTGCAGAACCTGCCAATCGCCTCGCGGAATTTCACCAGCCTTGCGGTCATCGCGCCGGGCGTGACGGTGACGACCAACGTCGGCGGGACGACCATCTCGACGCTGGGCGGCGGCGGTGGCAACATCCTCATGGACGGTGTCGGCATCTCCGACAGCTTCAGTAACGCCCTGACGTTCGTTCCCAACGTCGAAGCCATCGGTGAAGTGAAGATCCTGACCTCGGGTTACCAGGCGGAGTTCGGGCGGAACGCGGGCGCACAGATTACCGCCGTGACCAAGAGCGGCACCAATCGCTTCCGCGGCTCGGTGTACGACGTGCAGCGCGATTCGGACTGGAACGCCAACAGCTATATCAACAAACAGAATCAGGTTCCCCTACCGACTCTGAAGGAGAAAGATTGGGGGTTCACCGTCGGCGGACCGGTAGGCCACCCCGGCCGTCCCAACAAACTGTTCTTCTTCTATGCGGACGAATTCCGGCCGCGCACCGCAGGTGGGGCGGTCAACCGGTTCCGCCTCCCTACCGAGCTCGAGCGCCGCGGCGATTTTTCGCAGTCACGCGACGCCACCGGCGCGCTCTTCCCGTACATCTGGGATTCGCAAGCGGGCCCGGTGACCAATTGCGCCACGACTCCGACGGGCGTCCATACGTCGTGCTTTCAGGACGGCGGCGTGCTCGGCCGAATCCCGCAGGACCGGCTATATCCGATCGGCCTGAACGTGCTCAAGGTCTACCCGCTCCCGAACGACAGCGCGGGGTACGCCGCGAACAACAGCTACAACTACGTCAATGTGGCACCCACGGTCGAATCGCGCACCTCGCAGCAAACGGCGCGGATCGACTACGTCATCTCGCCAGCACTCAAACTGACGTGGAAGCTGACCGATCAGAACTCCACGAAGCGGCCGAACCAGGCAGACCAGACGTTTCCGCAAGGGTCGGCGCTGCTGAACGGCTTCAACGACGCCGTCCAGACCAAGCCGCACCAGTTCCAGACCACGGCCGCCTTGAACTACACCATCGGCTCGAAGACGTTCCTCGAGGTCACCTACGGACGCTTCCAGAACTACGTCGGCACGCCGACCATCACCGACGCCAGCAACAAGAACAATGTCGGGCTCGATGCCTTTCCCATGCTGTTCCCGGACGCGACGCTCGTGAACCCCGCGTACAGCGCGTATCAGCGTCTGCAGGACGAGAATCCCCCTTGGTGGGATGGCACGCGTAGCCAGATCCTGCCGAACTTCGCCTGGGGGACCCGGATCCAGCCGGCCGGGACGACGCTCGGTCCACCCGCGGCCCGCGACTACGGTTGCTGCCTGAACCAGAGCCGGACGGACGACGTGAACGCGAGCGTGACGCATGTGACTGGCGGCCACACCCTGAAAGCGGGGTTCTACTATCAGAACGGGTACAAGACGCAGACCGCCAGTGTCGGTGCCACCACGCCGTACAACGGTGCGATCAGCTTCGCGAACGACACCACCAACCCGCTCGACTCACAATTCGGATTCGCGAATGCGGCACTCGGCATCTTCGCGAGCTACGGCCAGCAGTCCAAGTATCTCGAGGGCACGTTCGGCTACAACCAGTACGAGGCCTACATCCAGGACAACTGGAAGGTGACGAACAAGCTCACGCTCGACTACGGCATGCGCTTCGTTCATCAGCCGGCGTTCGCGGAGCAGCAGGGCATCGCCTCGAATTTCGTCCCTGAGGACTGGAGCCTGGGCAACGCCCCCGTCTTGTATCAGCCGGTGTGTGCCCCGGGTGTGTCGCCGTGCAACCGGCGGGCGCAGAATCCGGTCACCGGCCAGATCCTCGGCGCTGGCAGCGCCAGCCTGGTGGGCAGTCTCGTGCCGGGCACAGGCAGCGTCACTAACGGCATCTACCTGCCCGGGACGGGCCCGGTGCCCGAGACGGGGTACCGGTTCTCGCCGTTCGGCGCCATGCCGCGCATCGGCGTCGCCTACGATCCGACGGCGACCCAGAAGGTCGTCATCCGCGGCGGGGGCGGGCTCTTCTACGATCGGCCCAGCGGAAACGCGCTGACGCTGACCACGACGAACCCGCCGTACTCCACGTCGGCGATCGTCTTCAATAGCACGCTGCAGGGTCTCGATCCCGCGTCTGCCGCCTCGGCGCCTCCGACCCTGACCGTCTACCAGGTGGATCTGCCACTCCCCGCGACCTGGCAATGGAACGGCGGCGCCCAGTTCGCGCTGCCGTGGGCGAGCGTGCTCGATGTGTCCTACGTCGGCCGGCACGCGTACAACCAGTTGCAGACCGTGGACATCAATGCGGTGGATTACGGCACGGGCTACGCGCCCGCCTATCAGGATCCGACGAGTACCAGCACCGTCCCCGGGGGCGCAGCCCTGACCGCGAACTTCCTGCGGTCGTACCTGGGATATGGCGCGATCAATCGCCAGATGCCCACCGGATGGAACACCTTCCACTCGATCCAATCGTCGGTGATCCGGCGGTTCCGGAATGGTCTGTCGTTCGGCGTCAACTACATCTACACGATTACCAACACCCAGAATGCGCCGCCACGCCTGCAGCACGATCCCGTCACGCGCGAATTCAGCATCCGTGCGGATCAGGCGGAGGCAGACGAGTTGCTGGGCGACGCCGGGCGCCGGCCACATCTGTTCAAGGCCAATTTCGTCTGGGACCTGCCCAATCTCCATGCCTCCGGCGGTGCGATGCAAGTCGTCGGCTATGTCGTGAACGACTGGCAGCTGTCGGGCGTCTTCACGGGCGGATCCGGGACCCCCTACACGCCCGGTTTCACGTACGCCAGCAACGGCAATCCGGTCAACCTGACGGGAAGCAGTACCAACAACGCCCGCATCGCGCTCGTTCCCGGCGTTGATCCGGGATCGGGGTGCAGCAGCGATCCCATGCGGCAGTTCAACACCGCCGCGTTCGCCGGCCCCGTCGCCAACAGCGTCGGATTGGAGTCCGGCGCGAACTTCCTCCTGGGCTGCCCGGAGAAGACCCTGGATCTGGCGGTGGCCCGTAATCTGCCGCTCGGCGGTAACCGGCAGATTCAGCTGCGCGTCGACATCTTCAACGCATTGAACACGGTGATCTTCACCGGCCGCAACGCGACGGCGACCTTTGCCAGCCCGGCCACGAACACGGCTGTGACGAACCTGCCGTTCGACGCGACCGGCGCGCCGATCGCGGCACGCGGAGTCGGAAGGAGCGCGGGCTTCGGGGTCGTCAACGCGTCCAATACTGGACGCGCGCTGCAGCTGCAGCTCAAGTTCCTCTTTTAGCGGCATTGATACGCCAGCAGCGTGCCGGCAGGTGTCGCGGTCGCAACGGGTCAGCACCACCACTCCCCTGTTCTGTTCACCCAAGGTGAGGCCGCAGTGAGCGCGCGCGCAACCAGTGGTTCCGAGAGCGGCGGCCCTTCCGCTGCACGTCAGAGCATCGCCAGCATGCCCGATCCCCCCGCCCGCCTGCTCGTCGTCGAGGACGAGGACAAGGTGGCCCGGGCACTTCAGGAGGGGCTCGAAGGCGAAGGCTACGAGGTCGCCGTCGAGCGCACCGGCGAGGGCGCCTTTTTCCGGCTGAACACCGAGCCGTTCGATCTCGTGTTGCTCGACGTCATGTTGCCAGGGCGCGACGGCCTGCAGATACTCACGACGCTTCGTGAACGAGGCGTGATCGCACCGGTGCTCCTCCTGACCGCGCGCGACACGCTCGAGGATCGCGTGGACGGCCTCAATCGCGGCGCCGACGACTATCTGGTGAAACCGTTCGCCTTCGCGGAAGTGCTGGCGCGCACGCGAGCGCTCCTGCGCCGGGGACGAGGGGCGGTCGAAGCGGTCCGCCTCGCCTCGAGCGACCTCGAGATGAACCTCGTCAAGCGGGAGGTCACCCGCGGCGGCGGCGCGGTCGAGCTCACGGTCCGCGAGTTCGAGTTGCTGGAGTATCTGCTCCGGCACGAGGGGCAGGTCGTCTCGCGGGAGGCCCTGGCGCGCGACGTGTGGAAGGAAACCGCCCGATCGACGCCGCTCGACAACGTTATCGACGTCCACATCGCCAGGTTGCGGCGCAAGATCGACCTCGATCGGCCAACGAAGTTGATCCACACGGTCCGCGGAATCGGCTTCGTCCTGCGCCCGGAACAGACGTGAGACGCTGGTGGCAGACGCGGAGCCTCAGAACCTCGTTGACCCTCTGGTACGTGGTGGCCATGGTCATCGTGCTCGGGCTCTATGCCACCGTCGTCTTTCTGTTCGTGAGCCGGAACCTCTCCGAAGCGCTCAATGACCGGCTCCGCGGCGACTTCCAATGGGCCGCCCGCATGGCCGAGGAACAGCCGGACGGATCTCTGACCTGGTTTCAGGGTTCCACCGCCGATGACGACCCGCCCTGGTTGCAGGTTTGGGCACCGAACGGCACGCTCCTGTTTCGCACGGATCTGGCCGCCGCCAACCCTGTGTCCACGAGCCGCGATCTGGCCGGCCGTCACGACGGCCGCGTCGTCGTGGTGCGGGACGGCGCGACGACGTTCCGGCTGCTGAGCGGGTCCTCGAGAATCGCCGGAGAGCCGGTCGTCATTCAGGTGGCGCGCTCGGAAGCCCTGATGAAGCGGGAGCAGCAAGGGCTGCTCCTGATGCTGATTCTCGGCCTGCCACTGGGGGTCGGGGCCGCGGGGTTCGGGGGGTATTCGCTGGCCCGCTACGCGCTGGCTCCGATCGAGCGCATGACGGAGCGCGCCCGGACCATCAATGCCGCCCGCCTGAGCGATCGCCTGCCGATCGGTAACGCCCGCGACGAGCTCGGACGGCTCGCGTCCGTGTTCAACCAGACGCTGGAACGCCTCGAGGCGTCGTTCGACCAGATCGGGCGGTTCACGGCAGACGTGTCACATCAGCTGCGAACTCCGCTCGCCGCTATCCGGAGCGTCGGCGAAGTAGGCCTCCGTGAACCGCGAGACGAGGTGAGGTATCGCGCGATCATCGGCAGCATGCTCGAGGAGGTGGACCGGCTGTCGGACTTCGTGAACCGGCTGCTGGCCCTGTCACGTGCGGAAAACAATCGCGCGAAGCCGCCGGCCGAACGAATGGACCTCGCCGCGCTGGCGGGTGACGTCGTGGCGCATCTATCGGTGCTGGCCGAGGAAAAGCGCCAGTCGCTGGTCATACAGTCCGAAGGGCCCGCGGAGGCGATCGGCGATCGGACGATGGTGCGGCAGGCTCTGATCAACGTGGTTGACAATGCCATCAAGTACACGCCGGACGGCGGCGCCATTCGCATTCGGCTCTCAGCTAGCCCCGGCTGCGCCATTCTCGACGTCATCGACGATGGGCCCGGTGTGGAAGTGGCGTTCGCGGGAAACATCTTCGAGCGCTTCCACAGCGGCGGTCGGGCGGGCGCCGCGGGAGGAGCGGGGCTGGGCCTGTCGATAGCCAAGCGGGCGCTTGAAGCCAACGGGGGCACCCTCACGCTCGAGGCGGCGTCGGCGGCTGGCAGCACCTTTCGGATCACGCTTCCCGAAGCGTAGCCCGGCCTCGCGGCGAGAGGGCGGCCACGTTGCCGTCTCGGCCGCACTCGGCCATTTCAGCCAGATGCTGGCCTGTCTAAAAATTCAGAAAAGCTTCACGATGCTGGTTGTTCCGGCCCGCTAGAATATTCCTGTAAACGTCCGGCGACCGGCATGGAGTGCCGATTGCCCAGACTGGAGCGGAGGCGCGTTGCTCGAGGAGACGGCAGGCATGAGGAAGTGGCTCTCGGTTTCATTGCTGGCCCTGGCCGTGACAGGCCCGACACTGTCCGCGCATCACTCGTTCGCCATGTTCGAGATGGACAAGAACATCACCTACAAGGGGAAGGTGATCGAGTGGAAGTGGCAGAACCCCCACACGCATTTCACCGTCAACGTCGCCCCCGGCCCGGGCGTCGACCCACAGACCGTCGGCACATGGGATGTCGAAGGCGGGTCGGTGAACATCATGGCCCGGCAGGGCTGGACGCGGGCGTCGTACAAGGCAGGAGATGACATCACGCTGGTGGGCCATCCGATGAAGGACGGGTCCAAGGGCATCTCGCTGTTTTATGCGATCCGCCCGGACGGTACGCGCCTGTACCACGACATCGCGCGGCCGAAGGACGACACCGCGAAGGACGCGAAATAGATCGCCGGCGTCGCGGGATGCGACCAGAGGGTCAGAACCCGACCACCAGGCTGACCCGGGTGGTGCGGGGCGCAGCAGGATGGGTGTGCAGATCCTCCACTCCCGCGAGCGGCTCGCCGGGCAGCCGCGACGCAAAGTAATAGTCGATGTCGCTGACCCTGGCATTCGCCAGATTGAAGACCTCGACGTTCAGCCGCAGCCGCCTGGCGAGCTGATATCCCCCTTCGGCATTCAGCAGCGTGGTGGCCTGCGAGCGCACGGAGTTGTCGGCGACGAGCGGCCGCGGCCCGAAATACCGCAGCCGGAGGCTCGCGAACGAGCGGTGAAAGTTGTCGATGCTCGCCCCTCCCGACACGACGAGGTCGACGGCCTCCGGCACGTAATTGCTGGTTTCGCCAACCTCCGCGAATCGTGACTGCGACTTCGAGACGTCAGCATCGAAGATGAGCCACGGCTTCGGGCGATAGTAGTTGGCGATCTCGATCCCAAAGCGCCGGCTCGCTGGTCCCGGCTCGGTGGCGCCAACATCCCCGTTGTAGACCAGCTCCGAGTCCAAACGAAGCATCCACAGCGACATCGTCGTCTGCAGGTGTGGAATCTTGACCGTGCGAACGCCGATCTCGGCCCCCTTGGCGCGCACCAGAGGCGTCACACGGTCCGCGGGCTGGCCGTTCCCATCGTAGGAAATCGTCGTGCCCCGCGCGTCGTTGCTGTGGAAGCCCATCCCGGCGTTCGCGTACAGCTCAGTGCCGCGCCACGGCCCGAGTGTCATCGTGCCTTTCGGGCTTAACAGCCCGGCGTTCGCCGTACCGCTGTTGCGGGAGTCGAGGGTGTCCGTGACTTTGTAGAGGGAGCCGTCGGCGCGCACGCCGACGGTGGTCCGGAGCCACGACATCCAGTCGACCTGATTCTCCGCATACGCGCCGGCGGTCGTCACGACGGCCGAGTCGTCGCTGCGGGTGAACAACGGCACGTCCCGCTCCGTATGGGTCAACTCCAGCCGCGTGATGTCGTCAGTGCGGACCTGGATGCCGAGCGTGTTCTGCACGTTGTGGCCGCCCCACCGCGTCTGCCGCTTCTGAAACGCTTTCACGCCGAAGATGAACCGCTGATCGACCTGCCGATTCTGGTCGCCGTGCTCCGGATCGTCCAGATAGAACGTGAAATTGTTGAGGAGCATCAGACCGTAGCCGATACCGTAGGCCTGAACTTTGCTCAGGGTCGAGCCCCTGCCGTGTTGCCATTCGGCGGCGGCGCTCACGCGATGGCTGTTCCCCTTGTCGGTGGGATCGATGGTTCCGAACCGGTCGATCGCCCCAGCGTCCACCGCACGCCGCGGCACCGCCTGCGTGGCGTTCCACTCGCCACGATAGGCCATCACGGTCAGCGACAGGCCATTGACGTTGTTGCCGCGGCTGTAGCGCACGACCCCATTGAGCTTTCGGTACTCGTCCGGCCGATCCCAGGGTCCGTTGTTCCTGGATGTCTCGAATGCCACCAGCAGGTGACCGTTGCCGACGCGCGGCGACGCGGCGAACAGCCCGCGTGAGAATCCGAAGTTGCCCCCCTCCAGGTGCAGGAGCGGTCGATCGAGTTGCGTCGCGTAGTTCATGTTCGCCGATCCGGCCGTCGCGAAATCGCCCAGCTCGGCGTAGTACGGTCCCTTCGAATACTGGACGCCGGCGACGAGCTCAGGGATCAGGAAGTTCAGATCGGAATAGCCCTGGCTATGCGCGTGGGTGACCATGTTCACCGGCGCGCCATTGACCGTCATGGCGAAATCGCTGCCGTGATCCAGGTTGAAGCCGCGCAGGAAATACTGGTTGGCCTTCCCCTCGCCGCTATGCTGCGTGATGATCACGCCCGGGACCGTCTCGAGCACCTCTGCCTGGCGCATGAACGGGCGGACGTCGAGCTGCCTCGACGTGATCGCCCCCTGGCTCGCCGATTGGGCGATGCCGACCAGGTCCTCCGCCGGATCCTGGACGTCGGCCAGATTCGCGAACGTGCGTTTCCCGATGACCACCACGTCCGCGTTCAGCGCGAGGTGCATCACCTTGTTGACCGCCGCGCTGGCATTTGGCGCGATCGTGAGCCCTCGCTGCGTGATCGAGGCGAAGTTGATCAGGCTGAACGTGAGCTGGCAGGGGCAGGGGGGAATGCCGGCGAACGCATAGTCACCGCCGGCGTCGGTGATTGTCTCCGCGGGCGTGCCGGCCTGTCCACGCAACTCCACCGTCACACCGGGGAGCCCGCCGCCGGTCTCGTCGGTGACGTGTCCGCGCAACGGCGCACCCTGAGCTTGTGCAAAGGCCGGCAGCGCGACGAGCAACAGGGTGACGAACCAGAGACAACCACACATAAGGCACTCTTCCGTCGCGACATTGGACGCGCCCTGATCGTAGCGGCGGGGCCTGTGGTCTCCACCTGAAGAGTCCCTGAAGTTTCCGTCATCGACGTTGCTATCGTGGCCAGCTGTCCCTGCGCCTGGGCCCGGCCTGTTCGTCCGGAAGACCACGATCCCTCGGCCGCGCGAAACCCGTCTGACGAACGACAGTTACGCAGGGGTACGAAGGCGTCGTTTCGGCGGGGTCAATTCATGGCGGCTCCGAGCAGCGGTCCCTACCTTGCTGCCTTGGCGCTCGGACTAACGTCGCCAATGGAGGTCTCATACCGTCGCTCCGGCGATGGCCGCATGCGTCAGTGACGACGCGCCTGTTCGACGTGTCCGACCTCGTCAAAATGTTAATCGAGTCCGAATCAAAAGAAGCCGCGTAGCGGCGTGTCGTACCGCGGCTAGTCAGCGTCGACTTTAGGCTTGATATAGTGCCGGCTTCGCATGCGCCCAATGACACAAGCCGTCAGAGTCGTCGCCGTTGGCATCACCGCGCTGGCGGTCACGGGCGTATGGGTGCTCTGCGGGTCTGACGTTATTTCCGGCCGTCTCACTTCGTACTCAGCCGTATGCCTCCAGAAAGGCCCCGATGGACGTTGCCAGACGATTGGCCGCACCATGGATCCCGCTGTGTTCGAAATCTCAGTTGCACGGCAACAAGTCGAGGCATTCGCCGAAAGTGGCGGCCGCATGAGGTTCCACTCGTGCGCCGTCACATCCAAAAAGGACTGGCATTGCCGCTCGTCTACCGACGACTCATTCGAACTCGGTTATCGAGATGGTCAGCCCTGGTTGAGAATCAAGGGTTCAGAAGAGACCGACTTGGTTTTCCTGCCACGGTGGCAGTACCTGTGGTTGAAGAGCGGCGAACCTCACGGGAACCTGGCTCCCAAGCAATTTCAGTTCAGGAAATAGCCGGGCGCTCTATGCACGCGGCTCTTTCAAAGGAGCCCCGGACGCCGGTCTCGCGCGCTTGTCGTCGTTCCCGCGCTTCCAGGCGCTGGCAAGGAGCATGATGGAGATCCGCGCCGGTCAAGCTGACGCGGTCGTGCGGCTGGAAACGGGCGGCGACCTGCGAGGCAAGTGGGATCCTGACCGGCTGGCCCAGGTCGTGTCTAATCTGATTGGCAACGCGAGATTGGCTCCGCGCTTGGTTGCGCCGCTCGCACACTTAGGTGGTGCAGTTGGTCGCGATCATTTTCAACGCCTTGACCTTCAAGGTCCCACCGAAGTCCTTGTGGTCCATCGCCATCGTGTTCTCAGCGACGACTGATGCCGAAATCTGGACCTTGTGGCCGAGGTGGCGCTTCAAGTCACCACCCTCGAGCATGTACGACAAAACCATCTTGTCTCCGCTCGGGGCAGCCACTCGTCCCTCCGAACCCTTGTTGTCAATCGGCCGCGGCGCCATGATCGCCTCGTTCAACACATACCCCTGTCCGTCGGGCGACGAGCCTACGCATCCGGTGACGGTGACGGTGCGCGCTTTGGGCGCGGCCTGCGCCGGATTCGGAGGTTCGGTGTTCTTGGACGATTGTGCAGTCCCCGCTCCAACGCTACCGAGAATTACGAGGACAATCAAAACGCACTGCTGCTTCATCGATGCTCC